>Ga0209737_10000367_pt1 | contig 39306 bp, 57 predicted proteins | sample TergutCu122P3_FD_187284 | JGI IMG/M metagenome (GOLD analysis project Ga0209737, IMG submission 187284) | Cubitermes ugandensis P3 segment gut microbial communities from Kakamega Forest, Kenya - Cu122 P3 (SPAdes) (version 2) | ecosystem: Host-associated > Arthropoda: Insects > Digestive system...
CCGGACGGGACTCGAGGCGGAGGATCGTACCCCTCCACCATTGTCAGTCTCCTTCCAGAGTCACTCGCTCCCGACCTAATATGCGGTCGACGAACGCTGCGTGGGCAGGCCGGGATTCGAACCCGGATGTTTAGCACGAGGCGGCTGATTTACAGTCAGCTGGGCGCACCAATCGCCCACCCTGCCCATTCTTCCAGGTCTTTTATACCACGTCGCTGGAAGACCGACGTCACCGGTTTTACTTTTGGACGATTTTCGTCCGGGCCGATAATACCGGCAAACTCCCGGCGGCCTCGCACCGCCACGTTCGCTCTTCTTGTAGAGTGACGATCACCTCTTCGTGGACCAGACGGGACTTGAACCCGCACTTACCTGCTTGCAAAGCAGGGGAGCTGCCCCTCGCTCTCCTAGCCCTTCTTATCTCTCAAGCCCCAGATCCCGGCGTTGGTCTTCTCGATCCCCTCGACCCTCTCCTTCGACCACTTCTTCGGTTTCGGAACCTTCACCTTCACTTCCTTCTTTCCCTTCATATTCCTTTCCTCCAGAGCTCCAGAGAGGAATCGAACCCCTGTCCTCTGCTTACAAGGCAGTGATGTTACCACTGACACCACTGGAGCCATATCTCTTCGTGGGGTTTTGACACATCCCGCCCTGGGGTTACTCTACCGGCCAATTACTCCGAAATTTCACCTTACCTCGGGTCCTGGGGCCCTACCCACCCTGACGGACGCGCCTACCAGCAACGGCGGCCACGCTACCCACCACATGGGTTCGGTCCAGGCCGCTTCGCCCATCTGGTTGATCAGTTTCCAGCAGGCGGCCTCTACCGGCCAGACGAAGACAAAGACGGCGGGATTCGAACCCTGACACTCCTCTGGCCCGCGCAGTCCGGTTTGGATTGGCCAGCGTGCACCGTTACACCACGTCTTTATAAAAAGGCAGTCAATTTATAACGCGGCACCCGCCCTCTCCGCCGTCGCAGCCACCCTGCAGAGCGCTTACGTCCGGTCAACTTTTGTTCAGTCATCGAGATGACCCACGGCGGTGTCATACTACCATCCGCCAGATGAGCGGTATAGGAGTTGAACCTATCTAGCCGGATTAAGAGTCCGGAACATAACCGATCTGTCAACCGCCCTCAATAAAAGCCTTAGCTTTTTGAATGGCTTCTTGGGTATTATTACAAATATAATCCCATCGAAGCCGTAATACCCTCCATCCCTCTTCTCTGAGAGCTTGATCTTTTTTCAAATCCCTCTCAGGCTGTTGGACTAGAAGAACACGCTCTCGCGCTTCCTCAACCACTGTACCAATTCGATCCCGACTATCGTCCCGAGGAGACTTCCGAGGAGAATCACCGCCCCGTGGGGGAGGTGGATCCACGACGGTCCGCAGTCCCAAAGCCACACGTCCAATCTCTCTAGGATGTCCATCTGGTCACCCCCTGGAAGATCACCCTGGCGTCCGTCCTCGCGAGCCTGCTCAGGATATACTCCTTCATCCTGCCCGCTGTCTCACCGTCGAAGCATGGAACCTCGAGGGTAACCCTGGGGCCCCTCTCGGGAGTCTTCGAGTGGACTGTCACGGAGTAGTTTACGTCCGGAACGTCCTTCATCACCCTGTCGCACGCGGCGTAGAGTGTCTTTCCGGTGGCGTTCGGTTTCCTGAACACCACGGCTATCACCGGCTTTTTCATATTTTCTCCTTACGAGAATAATATAAGAAGTTCCCCACCCCCTTTCAGTTTCTCACGGACCCGGGTTAACCCGGGTTAACCCAGGTTAAAACAAAAAACCCGGAACTCAACGTTCCGGGTCCACCCACCTTTTTCAGATATGTGGACCCTATCCGATGTCACCCTCCGCGTCGGCCGCAAAATTGACGCACGGATATCCTTCGTGTGTTGCGGGCTTCGAGAAGTTTATGGTGTGGATCGAATAGCGTTTCGTTTCCATATCGAATTAGTTAGTCTCCTCCGTTCTGATGAGTCTATATTAACACAGACTCCAGGCTACTTCTTCCTCCCCTTCTTCTGGGAACCGCCCTTCTGCTGGTTCTTCTGGACCTGCGGATTCTGTGGAGCGGTCTTCTTCTTCTTTCCCATGAGGCTCCTCCTTCTAGTGATGATGTGAATTAGTTCTCACTAGATCGAGAAGAGAGGCCGAGAGATGACGATACGGGAAAGGATCCAGAGGATAGTACTGAGGGAGGATACACACTCCACGCACGCGGAGGACGAGATCCTCCACGGAGCCGAGGGCTTCAATAGGCTCATCCGGTTCTACTCCCAGACCCTGGAACTCCTCGAGGGACACACCGACGGCTCCGAGCCCGCCCCCTCGGTGAAGATAGACGGAGCCCCGGCCATATTCGTGTCGACCTCCTTCGACGGGGTGGACGGTGGTCCGTTCGTGGCTACCAAGGGACTATTCAACAAGAACCCCATCACCTACAAGTCACAGGACGACATAGATGGTTCCGATAAGCCGGACGGCCTCAAGAAGAAACTCTCGGCGGCCCTCGAGCTGGCGAAGACGAACATCGTCCCGGAGGGCGAGGTGTGGCAGGGGGACATGCTGTGGTCTACCGGAGACGCCAAGGAGTTCGAAGACTACGTGTACGTGAAGCCGAACACCCTCGTCTACGCGGCGCCCAAGGGGTCCGACATAGCCGAGAAGATGAAGACGACGAAGATCGGGGTGGTATTTCACACCAGGTACCGGGGTTCGATAGACTCTCCGAAGCAGACGAACGACGTGAAGGTGGAGGAGCTGAAGAAGGTCCCGGACTGGGCCTACGTCATAGACGCCAGGGTCCCGGACCTCTCCGGGAAGGCCTCGTTCACCTCGGACGAGACGAAGTACATGGAAGAGAACCTCGCCCTGCTGAAAAACTACAGGGACAGGCTCGTGAACGATCCCGACTACAAGCAGCTCTGCTCCAACTCCGACTTCATCCAATTCACCGTGATGACCTGTCAGAATAACATGGTAGACAGGCAGATAGACATCGATCCCAGACAGTTCGTCCAGGAGCTGGTCGACTGGGCCAAGGTGAGGGCCGACAAGGAGATGCTGGGCGTCGAGAAGCTGAAGACGGAGAAGGGGAGGATCGAGAAGTCTCAGAGGATCACCGCTTCCATGATGAACCTCCAAGACGTGATCCGTAACAACAAGACCGTCCTGACTATCATCGCCGAGGCCCTCGTCCTAGCCACAGAGTTCAAGGCCGACCTCATGGAGAAGATGGAGACGGCCAGCCGATTCGTCACGATGGTTGAGAAGAGGGCTGGAGGGTTCGAGAAGACGGGGGGTGAAGGGTTCGTGGTGAGCGACGTCGACGGTAACTTCGTGAAGCTGGTCGACAGGAAGAGCTTCTCCTACTTCAACAGGAGTCCTGACGTGGTGAAGGGGTGGGACAATCCCTCCGGTGGAAAAATTGCAGAGTCTTGTATTGTTGAGTCTTTTTTAGATCATCTTCAAGAAAATGCAGGGGGTTATTTTTCAGTTAAAATTTCAAAAGAAACTTCTCTTGAAGAGATAAAAGATGAAATTTTATCATTTATATCTTCTTTTTTAATACAAAAAAATAAAAATAAATCTATGGCAAAAATACTCACAGAAGAAACACGTGATACTGTTTTTAAAGAAATTTTTTCAGCAACGACTGAATTAAAAAATAATCTATCTGAAACTAATCAAAATGAAATTTATTATGCTTGGTGGCCAAAGAGCCCAAATCCACACGTGATTAGACTTCAGGCTGATATAGGAAGCACAGCCCTTTTTCAATTTAAAAATAAATCTATTGAAGTTCCTTATCATAAAGAAGGAAGATCAGAAACTATAAAAATTGGAGATACAACTTTTTGTTTATATGGAACCCGTGAATTAAAAGGAAGAACTTCGTCTATGTCCTCGTATCAAGCTGAGTCAGAAACTCATAAAGAAGTAAACTCTCCTTCTTTTAAAATAAGATTGGAAAAAAAATTAAATATGTCTTTTTCTAAGTTTGATATAATTGGAGTTCAATCAGATAATATGCCTAGAGGTCCTTTAATCTTAAAAGAAAATCCAGATAAGTATACTAAGCAATTTGTCTGTGAAAAAACAATGTGGGGGTCAGATGAACTGATTATTCTTGCACCAATTGGATCAAATAAAAAAGATATCGAAGAAGACGTCGAAGATTGTATGATAGTAAAAAAAGGAGACTTTTCAGGGTTTTCATATCCAATAATTCCAATTTCAGTAAAAGAGACTTTAAAAACTGGAAATGGAGGAATGATTGGATTGAAAGGTGATCCCAGAGGAAGATATTCTAAAATTCTTAACAGTTCAGATGCTTTTGAAAATATGGCCACTTTATTTAATTTACAAAAGGAAGAAGTTATAAAAAAATACATTAAAGGAATTTTATCTGATCAAAATGAAAGCTATATTGATTTCCCAAAAACTCCAGCTAACGAAGCCCCTCCTATTTTAAAAAGTATTTTTAATAAAATGGTAGGTTTTTCTGAAGGAATTACTGTAATTTATATGAATTCAAATAAAGAAATTTATGCAGCTCCTTTAAAAATAAATTATGATGAATGCGTTAAAGAAGTTCTCATAAGTCCCACTTTAAAATCATTTTTATATGTTCTTAATAATAATGATCGGATCAGAGTTCATATGGTTTCCAGAAGCTCTGGAAAAACTTTAATAAATGATCGGATTAGAAATTCCAAAAATAAACTTAAAACAGCAAGTCAATTTCCACCAGACAGCTATAATGTGGATCCGAGTCTTCCATCTAAGATTGTCAACTATGAAAAAATTTCTAATTAAAAATTATAATTTTTCATCTTAGACGCAGACGATAGAAGGCCCTTTCCAGTAGGTTGAGGGGGATGTCCGTTCCTCACGGGCCTCCCGAGCTCCTTCTTCCTATCCTCGATCCGCCTCTCCAATTCTTCGATCACGTCGTCCTTCCCGGTATTGTTCCTGTCCACGAACTCACCGGAGGCCTTCCTGAGATCGAGCTTGAGGGCCAGACGCCTGATCTCATCGTCCTCGTCGTCCCTGTCGTGCATCTCGGCCTGTACTGCCGTCTCAGAAGCCTTCTTACCGAGAACTATCAGGACGGCGCACGATCCGGCTGCCGAGACGATGGCTTCGAGGGGTATGTCGACTCCGAGGACCTTTATGACGAAACAGTAGAAGCAGGCGGCGTAGTTCATGATGACTACCCTGTGGAGCTTCTCGTGGGAGACGTCCACACTCTCAAGGTCGTTGAGGTTGCGGGAGGTGAAGAAGTTCAACAGGGCGGTGCCGCCCACGTACACGGAGGCGAGGGCCATCCAGAACCATCCCACGAGGTCGTAGGGTATGGAGGTAGAAGGCACGAAGTCCCACCCCTTGATGAATATCGGAAGTATTATGTTGGCTGCCCCTATAAAGTAGGCCACGAGCATGAGGACGTAGAACGAGACTATATAGGGGAACGAGTGTGTGAGTATCTTCTTGGCCATACCGATCTAGTCGGCGTGGAGTCGGCCCCTAATCGAATTCGTACCGGTAAGAAGAACATACCTCGATCAGGAGGTCGTCGACCTCATCGGAGTCCAGGATCTTCTTGATATCAGACTTCCGATAATTTTGGAACGACTCCATGATCTCTTCCTTCACGGCGTTCAGTCCGGCGTCCCAGGCCGAGTCTGGTGATCCAGTCTCTTCATAAACCTCATAGGCCGCTTCTTCGAATGGGTCACACCACAAGTCGCCTGGATTTTCAATCTCGCCTTTCAGGGTTTTAACTATCTCTTCCCGAGCTTCGGTGGAGGAACCATGACCGGAGGATCTGACAGATCGAAGGTCTGTCTTGATCTTTTCCAGGTCGAATTTTACCATGGAGCCATCTCCGACTGAGTCGAGGGCTTCTATTCCGGTCCCCGTCATGGCCGCACCTCCGGCTTTGAAGAGGTTTCCGATTATGAAACCGGTGTCCAGAGCTTTTTTGAGGACGGTTTTCGGATTGGTCCCTTCGAGGACCACCTCGCCCTTGACTCCAATCCGGTAATACTTTGACCATCCACCGTCCTGTATGATGAAGCCGGTAGGCTTGACCAGGAAGTACCTGTCCGGACCCCTGCTACCGTGACGGTAGAAGATGAAGTCTCTCCCGATATTGAATTTCGGAAGGGAGGGCATCCTCTTCCAAAACATATGGGTGAGGGAATCGTCATCGTAGACGGCATCTCCGACTTCGACCTTTCCGAGCTTGGAAGTAGCTTCCTTCCGCCATTTTTCTGAGGCTTGAATGTCTTCCCTTTCCTGCAAGACCTTTTCAAATAATCGACTCATTTAAATCTCGCCTTTAAAAGATGATTTGATAATTTTTCTCACTTGGTTTATATCATCCACTTCGAATGTCTGTTCGTCATCCGTTCCGATATCTACGACGACGTCAAAGGGTCCACGGCCAGCCAGGGAACGAAGATCTTTGTTTATTGTCTCAGGATACTTGGAGAAGAAAGGCGTGCTGAATCCACGTCCACTGGTCTCGTCAAATCCTCTCGAATTAACTCTTATCATCATTCCCATACGGGAGTCACGGCTTCCTGCAGGGGAAAGAATCCTTTCCACATTTTCCCGATTAGACTTTTCATCCGAGTCTCTGTCGGACGCGTGTGGAGGAAACCATGATGTTTCTATAAAATTGTATAATGCTCCAGCTTTGGAAGTATCCAATCCTTCAGACTTCAACCACCTCATGCAATCTCTTTTGGTGATATCTTTTTCTTCATAAGCCCCTTCTGCCCAATTCAAAAAAGCCAATGCCTTCTTTTTTTGTTCAGAAGCGCCTTCTCTCAAAGTCGTCTTTTTATTTTGAAGGATAGACTCGAAGAGGCCCTTCTTTCCGGCGTCCGGACCGAAATGCTTATCGAGTATCCTCTTGACCTGGCTCACCGAGAGGATCGGGTCGCCCGACTTCCGTCTGAGGGCCTTGATGATGGCGGCGGCGAGCTCGGCGTTATCCTCGCACTCGTTATTCTGATCGATGACCTTTTCAAAAAAGCTCACCTCCATCCCGGAGCTGTCGGCCAGTTCCTGGCAGCTGTCTTCAAAAGCAGTCTCGCTCTCTTTGACCTCGATATCGTTGAGGTCGAGGTATCCCTCCCCGCTGACTCCGAGGAAGTACCTCGCCTTGTTCACGAAGTAGGTGTTCGACTGCATGTAAACCTCAGCGCCGTCTTCGTACCCCTCGAGACCGTTGTACGCGTCCATGAGGACCTTTTTGAGCTGTCCAATCTTCATCCTTCAATTCTCCTGAAGAGTTAGTCTGGAAGGGCTATCTCGTCTGGGGAGAGGGATTCGAGGAGGACGTCGGGTTCCGTGGTCCCCTCGACGATCAGCTCTTCACCAGGCTGGAGGACCCTCACCGGGTCCGATTGCAGGGCGCTCATCATGACCTTGACGGCAGTCTTTCCGTCCATCTGACGGTAGGGGTTTGATTTGATCATCTTTGGCACCTCCGTAAAGAGTTAGCCGGGCTTCTTCGTGACGACCCTCGCCCCCAGGCTCCGGTACACGGCGTCCTGACAGTCTGGACAGAGGTCGAGCTTCTTCCTCCTGAAGGACGAATTGTTGTAGTAGTCGCTCCGCTCGTCAAACCCGAAAGGTACCGAGTCGACGGTCACCTTGGCGTAGAACCTGTTTGGGTCCTCGTACCGGTCGATCGTCACGATCGGTTCATTGCAGACGTCACAGGTGTAAGAAGTCGAACTGGCCATATCGTAGCCTCCCTTCAAGTATTATTATGGAGCCACCTGTCAAGAGAACGACGTGTGATTCCAATCTTTTTTGATAAATTAACCTTCCAATTTTTTTGAGTTTTATCTTCTTCTGTAAATAATGTCATGCGTCTTTGTTTTTCTTCGTCTAAAAGACCGGGACAAAATCCCTTATGTCCCGTTCCATTCTGATTTCCCGTCCATTTGAAAGTGTCTTTCACTCTCCACGTTTTTCCCTTCGTTCCACATGTATTATGTTGTGGCCATCCCGTCGATTTAAGCCTCCCTTCTTTATAGGCTTTCTTAATAGACTTTGAGACTTTTGAATAATTTATAAATTTACTGGTGTCTCCGCCGTCACCTCCTTGCCTCATATTATATCCGATTTCTTGATTTCTGGCTTGAAGTTTTTCAATCCAAAATTTTTCTCTTTCATTGAGATTTTCAAGAGAACATTCTTCGATCACTTCAAATATAAATTCATCTGGCCCATATTTTTGAAGAGCTCTGAGGAAATATGAATCCCTCTTATGTTGTCCATGAAATGTTTTATATCCGTACCATCGTTTTTCAATATCTTTTGATTTACCAATATAAAATTTTTTATTGATTTTATTTGTCACTTTGTATATACCAATCATGAATAATTAGTATATACTTCGGTGACAGACTGGACCAGAGGGGAATTGAACCCCTGTCTTGTACGTAGAATCTCCCGAGTGGTCATGACCATTCCGGTACGGGGTTTTGTCTCTTCCGCGGGGTAAGTACCGGGATCCCCTTGGCCCACCGTGCTGTTTTATTCTCGGAGTGTCCGAAAGCCGTCGGACGCCTTCGAACCCCTATGTCCTTCCGTTGCGCGGATACTACACCTCAGGACAGCAGGGTGTAGTCCACGGGCTTACGCTGCGAGAGCGTAGGCGGCGCGTGCGGAAGACCTCACGGTCCTCTTCACGCCGAATCCTGTTTTGTTGGCAGTTGTGGTTCTGCGGGAGTTGGGGTTCTCCGACCCAGTCACCTCGTGAGCTTCACACCCGTCCAATCGAAACCGGTGCTGGCCCTTATGCTTTTTATATTAACATTAGTCTTCGAAGTCGAGCTCTCCCTGATCGGGATCCCAGGACTCTTCATCCGGGTCCTCTTCTTCGTCGTACTCCCCGTATTCCGACTGTCCGTCCTGATAGTCCGGATGGCCCCGCTCGTAGAGTTCCCAGTCTGCCGACTTCGATCCCATGTCGACGAAGGTCCTGAGGTCGTCGTCCGACCACTCGCCGTTCTTCGACACGAGCCTCTTCTCGGGCCTCATGTTCTCTTTGTCATACCACGCGTACTCGTCCGACGTCTTCAAGTTCCTGACGTACGGGCCGTCCCCCTCGCTGATGGTGTCCCTGTCCTTATAACCAGGATATCCCTCAGACTTCAAGAAGTCGTCTATCATCTTCTCGTCCTGGACAGTGACGTTCCCGACTTTATAAGTGAACTCTTCCTTCACACCGTCCGGATCTCTGTCCAGGTCATACACCTTCTCGACCTTCTCGTCCGGGACGTCGTACACTTCGAGGACCTTCTCGTCCCCCACGGTCGTCTGTCCCTCGGCGAACATTATGGCGTGTTCGACGTCGTCCGTGGTGAACAGCTTCCGACTCTTCTCGTTGGGTCTTATACCCCCCTGATCGAAGAGGTTGAACGTCCTGTATCCCCGGTACAGTTCCTTTTCAAGGAGTATCTTTTCGAACAGCTTCGACTTCATTTAAAAATAGTGAGCCCCGACCATTACGCCGGGGCTCATGGGCCGAAGATCAAACTTCAGCGGGTCGGACTAGTGAGTGCAACCCACGCACTGAGTCCAGTGAGGAAACCTGATATCATTGTAGTTACAAGTCACCACGCACGGGAGGGTCCTGAGATTATACGGCCCAACCGTCAGGTCGATCGGATACCTCTCGTCTATCGCCACGAACGTCGAGAACATGAACATCCCGTCGACGTATACGGCGACTTCGTACTCACCTATCTCGAGGGAGAACGTTCCGAACTCAGTCTTCTTCACCACGTCACCCGCGAAGGAGGGCGCGAAGAAGATCTCCACTCCGGCTGAACCGGTGAAGGCCTGTACTCCTTCGCTCTTGGTCGCCACGCAGCTGTATCCGGCCAAGTATCCTATCTGGACCTGTATCTGGATCCATCCCTCGGAGCCGGCGTATCCGGGCTGATTTCCCTGATTACCTGAGGAGACGTAGTTTCGTACTATGAGCCTCCTGCCGACGGCGTTCTCGTTCGTAGTTCCCCTGAAGTCGACTATCGAGTGTGGATCGTCGAAGCCCACCGCACCTCCCTTGGCCCCGTCGAACGGATTACCGGCGGAGTCGAACTCGTCAAACTCGAGGTACCATATCCCGTCCACGTTGATCAGGTCGAACTGGATTCCCAGTGGAGTATTGTGGACGTTCGGCTGGACGAGCTGATATCTCCCCTCCACCGCCGGGATCCACGGGTGATTATTGATCCACGTGAAGTCTGTACCTGGTAGGGTCGATCCGAAACCGTTCTTGGAAGATACGACCTTATTGAGGACGTGGGTCTCGGCCAGCCACGTTTCGAAGAGGTCGGCACCTATCGTTATTTCACCGAACGTCTTCTCCGGACACACGCAGTCTCCGTGATTCTTACAGGTGAAGCAGCAGTCCCTGAGGTCAGGGCAGCTCTCGTCATAGAAGGGACAGTCTTTCTTTTCTGTTCCGCAACACGGACACGGGTCTGGATCGACACCGGGCCTGTAAGTCACTCCGACCGGATGATTGAGCTGGACGTTGTTGCCGTTCGGTACGCCGCTGTTGTTACTGAAGTGGACCCACTCGTTCCCACCGCACTTCGGACACACGTAGTCTTCACTGGCGAGGAGCCACACGTGATTCTTCCCTTCCTCGAATACTTTGACGAGGGGGAGGACTGATCCCTTAATGTAACCCGGGACAGTGACCGCTCCGTTGCCACTGGGTACGTTACAGTGGAACCCGACTGATTTGTCGACCTGAGTGCCCACGGCACTCCTTGTCAACCCGTCCCCCACGCTGATCGGATTCGTACACCCGATCACGAAGAGGAATGCGAGGACGACTACCCCCGCTGTAAGAAGTTTTTTCATAACTTCCCTCCTATGATATTATCCCGTGACGCCCTTTGCATTTGGACGCCCGAGTAGTCTCTTGTATGATTGATTTTGCGCTGAGTTCGTCGCAACCTGAATGATGTGAGCCTGTCATCTGGATTTCTTGTATATTAACCTAGTGATAGAGTAACGGACAGTTTGAAAACGGACGTTTCTCCATGTAGAAACGTCTACACGGTGAAGTCGTCGACCACTTCCTGTATCTTTTCGACCGCGGAGCTCGTGTCCTTCGAGAGCGAGGAGCTCGCTTCGGACCCCTTCCTTATGACTTCGATGCTGTCGGCGATCTCCACCATCTTTCCGGACACCGTCTCAGAGACTTCTTGGAGGACTTTCACCTCGGACAGCATCATGTCGTTTCCCTCTTTCATCTCCCTGGATCCGTCCCTGACTTCGGAGGTTATCTCGTTCATCTGCCTGAGGGCGTCGAGGACCTGCTGGGAGCCGGCCTTCTGCTCCGTCACGGCGTTGCCGACTTCCTTCACGAGGTGATCAGTCTCGGCGATCTTCTCTCCAACGGCCCTGAACGCCGCGCTCGACCTCTCCGTGTCTTTGACGAGGTCGCGTATGGTGTTGCTGAGCTGGTTGAGCTCAGTGTATATCCTCTTGGACTCCCGAGAAGAGTTTTCGGCCAGCTTCCGGATCTCATCGGCCACGACGGCGAATCCACGACCGGCGTTACCCGCGTGGGCGGCCTCGATGGCCGCGTTCATGGCGAGGAGGTTGGTCTGCGCGGCTATGTCGGCGATCACCTTGTTCGCTGCCCTGAGGGTCTCCGACTGTTCCACGACGCTCTTCACCCTGTCGGAACTCTGTCCCTGTACGACCAGCCCTTCAGACACAGTCTCCTCGACCTCTTTGAAGTGATCCGTCATCTTTTCCATCGTTGAACCTATGGCGGATATATTACCCACCATCTCTTCGATGGAGCTCGACGCCTGGACGACGCTGGCAGACTGGTTGGTGATCGACCTGTCCAGTGACTCGATGTTCTTCGAGATCTCGTGGACGGCGCTGGAGACCTGTTCGACCCCCTTCATCTGCTGGTCCATCTCTTCTTTGGTCACGGTGATGTTCTTGGAAATCTTGTCGATAGCTCCGTCCATCGAAGAGACATTCGTGACGAGTCTCCTGTTCGAGTTCGAGAGGGTCTTCTGATTCGTGGATATCTGACCCACGCCCTCGGCGATATTCTGACAGAACTCATTGAGCATTCCCGCGATCGAGCCGACTTCGTCGACCGACGTTATGTTGACCTTCCTGGTCAAGTCCTTCTTCTCGTCCGAGAGGTTGTCGACCTGGGTGAGGAGGGAGAGGTATATGGCGTCCGTGTTCTTCTTGAGGGTCACGGCCAGGACGGTGAGGATCGCGAAGAATCCGAGGAGGACGAGGATCGGAAATCCTATATTCATCTGGCCCGTCACGTCATCGAACAGGTGGAACTTGACTTCCGATAGCAGGAGGACGGATTTCGAAAATACTATACACACCAGGGCCACCATGAGGGGGACTATGCAAGACTTGAGTCCCTGTCTCTTCTCCCTGAGGTCTCTCGGATACCACGTCATTCCGTTCTGGAGGAGGGTCTTCGACACGAGTCCGTCGTTCATGACGTACGAGAACGTGCCGACCAACATCCCGATCGCCGAGCAGGCGGAGAACACCAACCACCTCAAGCCTTCGGGTATTCCGAACGCGGAGCCGAACATGAAGAACGCCCCGGCGAGGACGACGGCCTGGGCGATCACGGCCAGGAATATGGACTTTATGGGTATCGAGCCGAGCGCCTTGAGTGCCGCCCGGGTCTCCGATTTCTTCACGACGTTACGGTAGTCGAATGAAAACAAGTGGGCCGATCGACCGAGGAGGAGGAATACGGCCAGGAAGTAGACCGCGGCGGCCACCGAAAATTTACCGAGGAGGGACGGGAGGGACAAGTCGCCTAGGTTGAACAGGGCGAGGACTATAAAATTTCCCGCCACCGTCATGAAGGTCGTCGAGATCAGGGTCAACAGGAATCGAAATTTCAGGTTCATCTATCAGATTAGTCGATGACCCGGGACTCGAACCCGGACTTCAGGAGTCAAAGTCCTGCGTGCTGCCGTCTACACCAATCACCGCGGTTTTCCAGTCTACCGGAGACTGGGCTTCGAAGACGTCCACCACCCTGAAAGCCCCCTCCCTGATCAGACCCACCCGGTTCTCCACCTTGACCCACCTCTCCTCCACCCACGGAAGCTCCGGATCGAAGTCGTCGTCCAGGACTACGAACTTCACGTCGTCCTCGCCGTGGAGATTTTCTATCAGCCAGTCGGCCACTTCTATTCCCCTCTCCGTGTTGAGCCTGGGAGTCTTTCCGACCACCCTGATGTCTATCCCGAGGGTGGCGAAGAACCTATCCCAACCGGTGGGCTCCATGTCATACCTCCAGGTGGAACTCAGGACTATCGTCAGCCCGGGCACCTGGGACTTGATCCAGTTCAGGATTGAGATGTGGGGCTCGCATGGGTTTTCGAACCTCCTCATTTCCAGATCGGAGAGCTCGTCCCTCTTGAACCTGGGATCGTTCCTCGCCGCCTCGAAGGCGGCGGCGTTCATCACGCCGTCTATGTCCAGAAAGAGTATCCGTTTCATTTGAAAATCTTCTTGAGAAACAGGGAGAATCTCGTATTGGGTTTGAACCGCCCGCAGGTGACGTCGGCGTCAGTCATTCCTGGAAATCTCGGAAACTCCACGCACGTCCTTCCGTGCTTCTTACCGAGGAAGGATATCGTCCTAGCGCACTGGACCCGCACGATCCCCGGGGTCGCCGTCGAGGTGAGGTTCCACAGCCGACAGGCGGTGCACCACCCCCTCTCCTTCAAGTCTCTCTCCGTTCGGACGGGTTTGTCCTCGGGTCTATCCGTCATGTTCCATCTCCATCACAAACTCAATCATACGGAAGGGACAGGACTCGAACCTGCACGGCGATCTCTCGTCCACCGAGGTAGCAGCTCGGCCGAATAGCCTTTCTCGCACCCTTCCAATCACTTATTCCTGTCCAGCCACTTCTGTGAACCGATCAGGAATCCGTACATCACTCCCACCGATATCACCAGCAGGATCACCCTCTGCACCACCCCACGTCCATCTCTCACCTCCTGTCAGAAGCAGGCCTCATCGATCGACCTGCGGTATTCTTCTTTCGTCATCCGACACCCGAGCGTCAAGATGATCCCGATGACCCCGACGATCATCGTGTAAACTCCGGCGTATATCAACCACAGCACGTCACCGCCTCCTCTTGAGCGCCTTCAAGTACTCGGCCCGTCCATTCCGTCCCTTCCGTTTGACTTCCACGTCGCCTGACCGGAGACCCCATACCCACAAGACGAGGACGAGTCCGAAGACGCAGCCCCATAGGGTTTCATTCATATTCCATTCCTCCCTCCTGCTCCGCCAGGAGTCGGACCTGGATCCTTCCGGTTCAGAGCCGGCTGCGCCGCCAATTGCGCCACGGAGCAATCAATTACACAGAGGGGGACTCGAACCCCCACGCCTTTCGACACAGCCACCTCAAGGCTGCGCGTCTCCCATTTCCGCCACCTGTGCATGTAGTACGCGGGGAGGGACTCGAACCCTCACGCCTTTCGACATCCGGTTCTGAGCCGGATCTGGCTACCAGTTACAGCACCCACGCCTATCTCCGGACGAAGTCGGGGATCATGTGACCCTCGTCCCTCTTCCGACATTCCTCCATCCTATCCATCTCTTCCGCCAAGTCCATGATCAGGCTCAGGAGGCCCTTCGGGATCCCCTGTCCTTCTCCGATGGAGTCGTAAGCCACGAACAGCTTGTCTAAGATCTCGTTCTTATTCATATTCCTTCCTCTCTTTCACTCTGGTGATTGTCCGGCATGGGATTCGAACCCACACTATTTACTTTTTGAAAGTAACGTCTCGTGCCAGTTGGACTAACCGGACTTTTATATTTTATTCCCATTTTAAATCTATGAGTTGGAGTTTGTGAATGACAAAAAGTTTGTAAACAAACTTCACAAGTCCATTGTTTTAATTTCGATCCTATTTTCATATTACTCCCGAGAGGATTCGAACCTCCAAGACACAGAGGGTTTAAACCTCCGGCATATTCCGTTCTGCTACGGGAGCGTACGGAGAGGATGGGACTCGAACCCACAGTACCCTCTCGGGCACATCCGGCTTCCAACCGGACCGACTACCAATTATCACACCTCTCCAAAACGGCGGACTGGACGAGCGTAGCCGCGATTCTGTTCTATCCCTCCATCTGTCTATGCCCACTACCCGGCTTCGTCGGGTGATCCATGCCCTCAGCCTGCTCGTGGTTGCACCCCACAGAAGTGATACCGACTCGCGTCTCCTTCTGTCGATTCACGGTGTCGCGAACTTCCTCAGGAGATCACTCCCGCGGAGGGTCCTCTGTCCCGTCCACCAAAACTTCTCTCGCCTCCGTATTCACCCACACTTCCATGGGACACCTCTCTCTCCCCTTCGAGTGGGTCCCGACGATCGCAAACTTCTTGATCCTCTCGAGCAGAGTCCACCTCACCAGATCGGCAAACTTCTCCGACCTGATGTGTTCGAGCTCTTCTTCAGTCGGCTCGTAGTCGTTATAGCCCAGGGCCCGTTCCAGATGAACCTTCACTTCCAGGGTCATCTCCACCAGGGGCCCCTCTTCGTCAGTAAAGTACATATTCCTCTCTCCTCCTGTAATATAAGACTTCACCACACCGTGAGGAAGTAAAAGACGAGAATGACCGCGGATATCAGCCAAATCCACGGATCCAGGTCTATCCCGTCTTCCCCAGGAATGAAGCGTCCGATCGTGAAATCAAAAAGGGCCCGCCTGAAAAAGCGGGCCCGTAGCTTCACCGATGCCCACCTTACACTTGAAGAACCACGAGGAGACTGGATTGTAAATACTGCTGACACATCATTTCCTATTTAGTACCTTTAAGTTCGTCGGAATACTGCAAGAGTATCCGGGCCAGTTTCTCCGCTCCGTCCGCGTCGAGTATACACTCGTCCGTCCATCCCTTCTTCCCAATCAGTTCGTGCCACGCCCAGCGGATCCTGTCCCTCAGGGTCCTACACTCCGGATCGTGACCTACCGTCCACATGCAGAGTTCCACACCGTGGTCTTCCTTGACCACTTCTATCGCGTGGGCGTAACACGCACATTTTATCAGCATCAGTCCCTTATCACCCACACGAGGTTGTGCTCGGGCTCGTCGAAGCACCTCTCGATCATCTGTCGGATGTCGTCCCAGTCCCCGCCGCCTATCCCGCATCCGATCTTCCAGGGCATGGCGACGGTGCTTATTCCCTCTTCCGTCATGTAATCTTTCAGAGCCTGGACGGCTTCGTAGAGGCTCTTCGGATGGGTGTGAGGTCCGGGCTGGTCCTGACCGAACATGTTGACCACTGTCTTCTCGAGTCCTTCCCAGACGTAGATCCTGCCGAGGAGGTAGTCTTTTTTATGGTCGTGTACGAACTTCTCGTATGAAGCCTTGCACGCGGGCCACCTCTTCCCGATCTGATCGGCTAGTCCCGCACCGAAGAGTCCCTTACAATTGACCTGGTGGGCTATGACGTCCACGCTGCAGTCGAGCAGGTCACCGCTTTCACGACGGATCATTTTTCCACCTCTCCTCGTGCTTCTTTACAATCTCGTCTATGTCTTTGATGAGGGATTCACCCTTCTCCAAAGACACCCACATCTGCTTCTTCGACTCGTCAGACTTGTCCTGAGTGGATGACGCGTGGACTTTTTTCATTTCGTCCTTCATCCTCTTCAGGTTGGCGATGCTCGAAGCTACAGTCTCGTCGATCCCCTTCTGGATCTGGTCGGCGAGATCTGCCTTGAGCTCCTCGTCTTCCCTCTGCTCCTCCTCGGTGCCGTCGAGGTCTTCATCGTCGTCAGAAGATCCCTTCTTGATGACGGTGTACGTTGTCGAAGATCGGAACGGAGAGTACGGATCGTTACCGAACATCGTGCTCATGATGCTCGGTGGATTGTCCTTCAGGACGATATCTTTCGTCTCGTTCATGAGCCACCTGATGAGCTCCGAAACCGGCTTCTTGTCCACGCAGTCGTTGACTGTGAACTTCGCCACGGCGTTCTCGTAGAGGAGATCGAGGGACTTGATCCCCAAATCCGTCATTCCACGTCGGAGCCTCTTCAGCTCCTTCTTTTCTTTATTTCCGAACATCTCTTTAAATTAACTCCTATTCCGGAAGCATGAAATTTTTCCGGAGGGCCTCGATCTCCTTCTCGAGTTCGAAGATCTTGGCCTGCTGGTCCCTTATTGTCTTCTTGAGCCCCTCGACGTTTTCTTCCTGATGCATCTTCGAAACCTCCTTCACGTACTCGCCGTTGATATTCACGAACGGTTTTTTCTTATTGTACTTTTCATATTCGGACCGTCCTATCCGGGCGGACAGGCCTCCCGAGTCTTTAGACCACCCTTCCTTCATATTCTTTCCCGGTTTCCACTCGTCATGAACTTTTCCATCCTTTCCCCTTTTGAACATTTCGTACATCTTACGAAAAGTCATCAGTTATCCTGTAAGTCCATCGGGAGGTTACTGCCGCTGATACCGCTCGCTCCGACTTCCGCCTGGGCATTCCTCGACATGGTATTCAGGATGAACGAGTAATTTTTCCACGACTCGCACAGCCTCTCGATCGCGCTCCGCTTCGACTCCGTGCTGATGACAGCGGCCTTCAGCTTGGCCAAGTCTTCCATGTGGTCTGACCGGACGATCATGTCGATCTCCCGTGTGCTCGGCATCTTCTTGTCGCCCAGGGACGATAGGGCCGCCCTCGTCTGGACGAACCAGGAGGCGTAGGCGTCTTCGTACCTCTCCTCGGCGAACAGCTTCTCCTGCTTCACCGTGGCGTAGAGGGTGATCAGTCCGAGGTGGACGGTTTCATACTGTGAGAGGACCCTGTTGAGTTCGTACAGGGAGGGCTCCCCTCCTCCGAACAAGAGGTTCTGCTTCATGAGGCTGACCTGCTGCTCGACGAACACTATGAGGTCCTTCTCGGCCTCGTCGTACGTCTTTCCCGCATTCCCCCTCTGGGAGAGGTACATGTCGAACAGGGCGTCGGGTGTCGAACCGTCGTCTTTCGAACCAGTCTGTGATGTTTCCTCCGGTGGCTTCGGTGGTCGTCTCCTGACGTTATCCGTCGACATCTTCGGCCTCCGTCTCGAGGGCTTCCTCCCGCCTCTTCCTCTTCTTCTTGGCGACGGCCTCGTCGTCCTCGAACTTCGGAGTATCGTCGGCGTACTTGACCTGAGCGTCTTCGTCCCTCAAGACTTTAGTGAACATCTTCATCTTGCACGGTCCGGCCTTATCCCTATTCAAGAACTCGTCGCACTGGCACACGAGACCGAGAGGACACACCCCTCCGCTCTTCGCCATCGCGTCTTTGAACTCCTGGAACTTTTCCCAGTCCGGAGTTCCATCTTTTTTCCGGACGTTCATCATGATCCGGTACTTGATCTCCATCTGACCCGTAACGTATACGTACTTCGGGGGTTTCTTTGCCTTCTTCTTCATATTCCTCCCTACCAATCTATGGTGGACTCTATCTTCGAGAGGGCTTCACGACGCCACTCGGCCGTCTTGAACTTCCTCCAGTTTACCCAATTGTCGACGTCCAGCTGACTGTACTTCTCCACCATCACGTCGTAGGCCTCGGTGAAAAATCCGGCCTGGATCAGCTTACCATACGCTGTCTGCATCCTCTCCATCTTGTCTTCCGAAAAAACATTTTCAATCGGAAGACTGAGGACGGTACCCGTCTCCGAGATCACCCGTCTGAGAGCTTCCTCCGACGCCTTCACGAGCGTCTCGTACGTCGGGGCGAACCAATATCCGGAGACGTAGTAAGTCTGTCCGTCCACCATTTTGGTCCTGACGTCCTTCTTCCCTTCATACGAACCGATGCACGACGCTAGACCCAATGAGAGCAGGATCAGCACCGCGGCGATCAGGAACAGCCTCATAAAAGTTTTCATATCATCCTCCATCACATGAACGCCCTCATCCACAGGGGAGCTATCATCAGGGTAGCCAAGATGAGAAACAGGGCGATCCACCCCGGACTCCATTCGCTATTTTTTTCCATAGTCGACGTTTCCTCCTTCCTTCTTGATCTCTTCCAATACGTACGCCAGGGACACCGGATAGAAGTCTGTGACGTCCACCGAAACGTTCATGTACTGGCGGTTCGGCCGGTGGGGCAGTCCGTTGTGGACGTGTCCGTGAACGTTGAAGAACGTACTCGACGGATTCAGAAACTGTTGGGTGTGGCTCAGGAGTATGAACTCCATGTAGATTATCGGAAACCGGCTCGCCCACATGAATCCGTTTTCCATGTACCACCTCGTCGGATAGCCGTCGTGATTTCCGAGGATTATATTCTTCTCTCCGTTCAATCGGGATATGTACCACGCCGTCTTCGACTTCGAACCGAACGCGAAGTCACCCAGGTGATAGACGAGATCCTTTTTTCCGACCTTCTCGTTCCACCGCCTGATCAGTTCTTCGTCCATCTCACCTGAGTCTTTGAACGGACGGGAGCAGTAGCCCAAGATGTTTCCGTGACCGAAGTGAGTATCGCTGGTGAGCCAGATCTTATTTGGACTCGTCACGTGCTCTCCTCGTATCGAGAATCTTCTTCATCTCAGCCGCAGCTTTCCCCATGACACCTGGGTGTCCGCTGTCCATTCCGTACTTGTATTTTATCAGTAGGCCCATCTCTTCTCCGATCTCCGAATACCTCTTCACGAACGCTTCGCACAGAAGCCTTTTCTTTTCATCATCAGCTTCTTCAGACGACAAGATCTCAGAGGCGTCGTGCGACAATGACCATAAAAACTCTCGGAAGAACGTCGCTGTGGACGCCAGTTCAAAGAGGTCTTTAGTCGCAGATAACATCTCTACCGCTCGCGGCATCTTCGAGGGTTCCAATCTTCCTGATCCCCTCGTGAAATCCCCACAGGACATCGATCCTGTCGTAAGCTCGGACGGGGACGTGTACGACCACTCCGTCGTCGCCTTCGAATGAGAGACCGTCGGATTCTACCCAGACCTTCTCGTAACGTTTTCTGTCCACTTCGAAGTAGACCTTACCGTCCTCGTACTGATGGAGGACGTCTGAGACTCCCATTCCGTTCAACATCTGTTCATACTCCCTGAATATCAAATTAACGGGTCAGATCCTGAAGTACCGTCTGACCGCCGTTTCGTCTGCTCCCCTGGAAATCAAGTACTTCATCATTCCGACCCCGAGGTCGTGCTGCTCCCTGATAGTCTTCGAATAGTCGTCGCAGCAGTCTGCACAGAAGTACGCGAATGAGAAATTTATCGCCCTCTCGACCATCTCCTCGTCGGCTTGAACTCCGAACTTCTCTTCGAACTCCTTCGCCTTCTCCCTCCCGATCTCCTTAAACCTTTCCTCCATCGGAATACTCCTTGATTTTTTCTTCGAACAGTCCCAAGTATTCTTCGGGTAATTTCATGAACTGAGCAGTCTGCTGTTCACTCTTCCCGTATCCTTTCGAAAAATCATATCTCGCCCTGGTTCCGGGCCTCAGAATCTCTTCGGTCACGTCGAAGACGACGCACTTCGGAGTTATCCTCTTCACCCGGACTACGACCTCAGGTCCGTAGTAGGTACTGACCCGCACGACGTCCCCCGGCCTGACCTCTTGGCCAAGCCAGTCCTTCACGTGTTCCACGACCAATCCTACTCTCCTTCGACCACGTTCACTTGATTCATCTGTCTCTTCCGCCACTCGATCCCGTCGAGCTCGAACGCCAAGTCGTCGTCGGCCCGGAAGAGCTGGTTGAAAGACTCGATCTCCTCGGTCTTGCTCACGGTGTACCACTGACCGTTCACGCTCGATTTGAGCACGGCGCGGAACTCACATCCCAGGTCTATCTTCCTCAGGCTCTCCGGGAGATCCGAATAGTACAGGACCCCGGCGACCATCGACTTCTTCTTTCCGGTGAAGAACCTCACCACGTCGTTGGCCTTCATGGCCAACCTGTCCGCAAAGCTGACTCTCTTGAACGTCATCTTCGTCTCCTTAAGCCGCCATTTCGACTGGGTATGATTTCTTGGGTGTGGTCCACAGGGTAGGCATCTCGATCTTGCCGGTATAGTTGGTCCGGAAAGCTTCGAAGGCGTCGAGGGAAGTCACCGAGTTCCTGGTGCGGATTTCGATCCCGTACAGGTCGAAGCAGCCCTTCTGACCGAGCTTCTTGAGGCTCACTTCGGCGTTCAACCCCATGGGAATTGACCTCATGGCGTTCCGGATCTTGTCGTAACTGTAAGCTTTCATGGTTATCTTTGTCATCTTTGTTTTCTCCTTACGTGAATAATATAAGAAAACTGGAGTTAATATTCAAATTATGGTAAATCTCACGGATGATGAATTCACCGGCGTCTTCAATGACGACGAGACGTCCGCCGCCGTCCTGGTGACTACGGAGACGTGTACGAAATGTAGGGTGTTGGAATCACAGTATTCCAAGGAGCTGGAGGGGTCCGACTTCGTAAAGTACGTCCTCCGAAGGGACTCGAGCGAGGAGGCCAAGAGCCTCCTGAGCCAGCTTGGGGTGACCTCCGCTCCGTTCACGGTCCTCAAGCACAGGAAATTTACGAAGACGACACCCTGGTCAGACATGGCCAAGCTCGCCGAGTTCCTGACGTCGAAGCCCTCCTCGGAAGACGACGTCGCCTGATGAGGAGACAAGTCCTCATAAGGTATCTCGGGGGCAAGACACGTCTCGTCCCTTGGATACTCGAGAACGTCGGAAGCTTTGAAAAGTTGGTGGAGCCCTTCTGCGGAGGGGCCGCCCTCTTCTTCGAGTCCAAGCCGAAGTGGGGATGGTTGAACGATATCGCCGATTGGCCCACGACGGTGTTCACGGCCGTGCGAGACGATCCGATGGCCGTGTACAAGCACGTCCGAGAGTACAGCGACCACTTCTTTCACGAAGACGCGGAGAGGCGATACTACGACTTGAGGAACGAATACCAGTCCCTCGTCGGAGCGGAGAGGGCGGCCTCCCACATCGTCCTGTCCGTCACGGGATTCAACGGTCTCACGAGGTTTGATAAGAATGGAAAGTGGAACGTGGCGTTCGGAAAGAGGTTCTTTCCGGAATCGGTCAGGTCTTACCCCCTCATCCGACTCTACGACTACGAACACTTTAAATATTATTCTGAAATCTTAAAAAATACTTCAATCACCAATCTGGACTTCGAAGAAGTCATCGACGGATGCGGGAGGGATCAATTCGTGTACTGCGACCCGCCGTACCTCGAGTACAACGGGGGCTACGTGTCCAAGTGGACGAAAGATGACGTGGTCAGGTTGAGGTCCGCCCTCGAACGATTCCTATCGAGGGGCGGCAAGTTCGCAGTCAGTGAAATGGGTTCCAGGGACGGTAAAGATCACACCAGAGTAAAAGATCTGTGGTCTGGCTTCCACATGGTCGAGAAGCCTTATAGCTACCAGGTCGGAGTGAATAAGTCTAAGACTCTTGACACGGAGCTTCTGGTCTTGAGTCACCCACCATCTCACACAGCCTGACTCCGAAGTTTTCATCTATTATTACGACTTCTCCCTTGGCGAACAGTACGTTATTGACGAACACGTCGACGGGCTCTCCGGCGAGCTTGTCCAGTTCCAAGATGGATCCCTCTCCGTAGCCCTTGACGTTCTTCAACACGTCAGTCTTTCGACCGAGCTCGCAGATTATCTTCACCTTCACATCGTCGAGACCTTCACTCTCATAGTTACAATTCATCTTCTCCTCCATATAATCACCCTCGTTCACGCATCCCATTCCGATCAGTTCGATCCGGTACGTGTCCTTTTCGTCCAGGTATTTGAAAAACCCCACCCTTATGTTATCTATCTTCAATGCCCCGGTGTATTGGGGGTGGTCCCACTTCGCCATGATCAGATCACCCACCGTGAACCTCTTCGCCTCTCCGAGGGTGGAGTCGACGGTGAACAGCTCGGCCCGGAGGACGACCTTCGCCTCTTCGATCAGGATCGGGTCAGTCTTTCCGACGGGCTTCTTCGGCTTGCTCTGTCCATAAAACGTTTCGTCCATCGACTCCAAGACTTCCCTGATCGACTCGTGTGGAATTTCGATATTGATCATCCCCTCGACGTCCGCCACCTTACACTCGAGGGTCACCAGTACCGTCATATCATTCGGAGGAACTATCTGGCAGAACTGGGGATTGGTCTCGATCTGTCCGATCCTCGGCCTGAGGTCGACGAGGGCCGCCCACGACTCCCTGAGATATCCGAGGGACCTGATGATGATCGTCTCCATCACGGCCTGTTCGATCTCCGTCAGTTCGTGTTGGGTCTGAAGGCCGTCTCCCGTCCCGCCCATGAGGGCGTCTATCATCGCGAACGTGACGGCCGGATCTATCTCCATGATCCACGCCGTGTGGAACGGATCGGGATTTATCACCGCCAGGGTTGTCGGAGTCGGTATCGACCTGATGAACTCTTCATACGTCAACTGATCGACAGACGCCACGTGGACGTGGCACTGACACTTCAACTTTACGGAGAGGTACGTCGTCATCATGCGGGCGAAGGTATCGTGCATCATCGAGATGGCCCTGATCTGGTTCCTCGAAAACTTATCCGGCCTCTTGAAGTCGTATATCTTGATCCTCCTGGTGTCAGGTCCCGGTCTGAAGTCGTCTCTATCGCAGTCTCCCGCATTGATGGCGGTGAGAAGCATGTCGATATCGTCTTGGCTCAATACTTCGCTCATATCATCTCCTCGTGGGTCAGGGAAATTTCCCCGTCGCTCTCGAGACGCCTGAGGATAGAGACAATCTTCGATCGACAGTCTTCCACCTCCGAGACTCTCAGCGGCTTCATCTTCTTCTCGAGGACGGTTATGACAATCTTGCCCACCAAGTCCAAGTTCCTTATTATCTTCGTCCTGACTTCGTCTTCCGTCCCCCTGATCGCCGTGGCGAGTTCCCTGATCGATATGTCCCTCAGGGCCCTCTTCAAGTCGGTGTCGGTCAGTGACAGGACGTCTTCGAATACGAACATCTTCCTCTTGATCTCCTCCGCGAGTTCCGGGTCTTCGTCTTCCAAGCGCTCGATCATCTGCTTCTGAGTCGAGGTGTCCACGAGGTTGAGTATTTCCACCACGCAGTTCACTCCTCCCGTCCTGATGGGAAAGCTGTGCGGATTTCCTATCTTCTTGGAGAGGATACGGTCGACCTCGTAGAGTATTTCGGGATCCGGAGATCCGAGAGTCGAAAGTCTCCTGGCCAAGTCACCCTGGACATCAGAGGGGAGGCTTTGAATTATGGCCGAAGCCTTGTTTGGTTCGAGGAACGACATCACCAGGGCGAACGTCTGTGGATGTTCTCCCTGGAGGAGATTTAACACTATTGACGGATCCGCTTTACGCGCCGTCTCGAACGGAGTTTTCTTTCCCATATATCCTTTCTCCAAATTAACGTCGGGCGGAAGTTTCTTCAGTCTCGTCTTCGTCGAGCGGAGAGTCGAGCATGGTGTCTTCCTGGTTTTCCAAGACGTCGACCGCGTCTTCCGGTTGGACGTCTTCGACGGTGGTGTCCGGTTCGAGCTCTTCGTTAGGATCCGCCGGTTTCTCGTCGACTATGTCCTGTTGGTGTCCGGTGTCGTCCCTGCCGATCTCTTCGTTCTGGGAGTCGACCTCCTCTGGAGTGTAGTCTGAGGCTTGAGTCGCCGGAGCTGGAGCCTCTTCCTTCTGTGTCGTCCCGCCCGCCACCTGAGTGGTGTCCTGTCCCGGCTCGCTCGGTGCCGGGGCCGCTTGGACCTGTGGGGCCTGCTTCTGAGGGGCTTGCTCCTGGGCTTGAGGTGCCGCCTGACCTACCAATATATTCACGATGTCTCCGATGTATCCGTCCATCTCTTCCGAGAGTTGGTAGAGGTGTTTACACACCCTCACGTACGGATCGGCGAGTCCACCGCTCGCCTGGTGTCTCCCCCTCCATACCCCAGTCCCCTTCGTTCCTCGGAATTTGGAGATGGTGCCGCCCTTCTTCAACAAGTCTTCACTGTGTCCCTGCCAATAGAACGCCGGGCACGAACAGTTCACCTGTACGTCGCAGGAATCTATCACCTTCTTGATGACTTGCTTCTTGATAGACTTCGTCTGTTTCTGAAAGTCTGGACCCATCACGGATTGGAGGTTTGAGAATTGAAAGTAACAGGTGTAGTGAGGATCATAGCCGCCGATCCACTGTCCTCCGAGGGACATCTGCTGGTCTCCACCGTACGAAGACTCCACTTCGAATCCCAATTCGAGGAGGTCGGGATACTGGAGGTGGGCGGACGTGAGTCTGGTTCCGGAGTCCCCCTCGTCCATCCTGAGTCCGTGATGCTTAGACGTGAGGCCGCTCACGCCCGCCGGATTCAGGTCCTTCATGAGGAGTTCCTGGAGGTGCTTCAGCCAGTCCGAGTCTCTCTTGTTCACTTGCTCTCCTTCGTATAGAAGTCGACCACGCCCATGTCTTCCGACGAGTCCTTCGGAGCGATCCAGAGCCTGATGTGATTCGGTTTCAAGACGGCCTTGACGACGGTGTATATCAAGAGGGAGCAGGTGATCCCGCTCCTCGACTTCCAGTAGAGACCGTCGTCGTCCATGGTGAGCTCGCAGTGGTCCCACTTGAACATGTTGAGGCTCGACCTCTCTTCATCAGTCTGGTCGTCCCCGTCCCCGTTGAAATCGAAGCAGCTCACGCTGTCACCGAAGGGCTCGTCGCTGTACACCTGTACGTCTTTGAGACCGTGAAGCTCGTTCTGGACCATGTCGTAGAAGGTAGCGGCGTCTTTCATCACCGACTCGAAAAGCTTGCTCATCTCCTCGCCAGCTCCTTCTTCGCCGCTGTGATCTTATCGGCGTAGTAGGCAAACCTCTGTGAGAGGACGTTGTACTTCGACGACCTCTTGTCACAGTAGTCTATGAACTCTTCAAGTTCTTTTTTATCCATCGCTTGAAATCGACCTATGTCATATCTTCCGATCGACTCGAAGTCTTCATTGAATTCGACATCTTCCTTCAGGATCCTCTCGAACAGCTTCGAGCCGTCAGTTCTCTTCTTCTCTAGCTTGAGGACGTGGGCGTCTATTTCCTTCTCTCCCATTTCAGATTTTATGAAAGCCCTGGTGTTACCGTCGAGAAGGACGGGTCCCCTCTTCGTCTTCACGACCACGACGGGTCTGTTCTCATCTCCGGGCTTTCCGAGGATGGCCCACACCTTGTCAGCCTTTATTCCGAACTGGATCGACTTGAGGTCGGAGATCTTCACCTTCTCGAGGGTCCCGAGGTGGGCGCAGAGGGCCGCCGGTCCGGTGGGCCCGGCGTGGGACTCGATCCCCTGCCAGAAGTCCACGCAGTCCTGAAAGAGGCCGTCGTCCTTCACCAGCTTCAGTGGATTTTTAAACTCGCCGTTGATATCGACCGGAGTCTTCCCCAGTTCGTCCCTCAGTTCTTCTTTCGTCACAGCTCCATCTCCTCTCTCAGTATATTCCACATCTCTTCTTTGGTTGTCTCAGACTTCGGTCCGGCGAAAGAGAGGTACTTCTCGTAGTCATCTTCCACCACGCATCTCCTGAGGAGGCTGGCCGAGGCCTGTTCGTCAGCGTCTTCCGAAGACTCGTCCCTGGCCCCAGCGGAGATCACGGTGACTTCTTCGAATTCGTAGTACATCCTGTGTCCCGGATCCCCCTTTCCGTTATAATCTTCCACCTGCGAGAGAGGAGAGTCGGCCCTGTCATCTCCGAGTACGACCACGATCTTCCCGTACGTCTTGTCGAGCCAGAGGTCGTGAAGTATCATGAAGGGCTGATTGGTGTCTGTCTCCATCACGTCGACCCCGAGTCCTTCGACCGTGGCCTTCACGAACTTCACCTTATCTTCGTACTTGAGCGGGTTCTTACAATTTATCCCCTGTGGCTTCTTAGAGTCCTTTCCGTCGTAGGAGTGACTGAGGTACACGAACGCCGAGCCGGCCAGATCCTGTCCGATCTCATCCATCTTCTTAAACAGCTTGAGGTGTCCCCTCGTTGGAGGGGAAAACCTTCCGAACGTCATCACGAGGGTCTTCATGATGAGTTAGTCTTTGATACCGAGGGCCTCGCGTATCTTCCCGTCGGTGACGCTCTTCACTTCGTCCTTATCCAGACCTTTGAAGTTCAGAGACTGTTCCCGGATCCTCGACTTACCGTCACCGGAGCCGCCTGTCCTGAACGTCTTCACCACGCCGAAGTAGTCTCCGTAGGGACCGTCTTCCCGGATCTTCGGGACCATGAAGGCGTGACCCCTGGCGGGATCCTTCCACTCGGTGAAGCCCTGGGACTCACAGAAGTGCATGAACACGGTGTCCTTTGACTGGTTGTACCTCTCCCTGAGGACCTGTTCCCTGAGCCTCTTCTTCTTCTCGGCGAGTCGCTTGTTCTTCTCCTGGAGGAGCTTCTTAGTCTTGAGATAGTACTCCCTCTCGGCCTTCGTCGACTCTTCCATACCGGCGGACGCGTCGTCGCCCCCGGTGTCGTCGGCGGCCATGTCACCCGCCATGTCGGCGTCGTCCTCACCGCCTCCGAAGTCGTCCCCGGCGGCCTCTTCGTCGCCTTCGCTCTGGGCGTTCTCGGCCGCGCTCTTCTGTATCGCGGCCAGACGGATCCACCTGGTGAGGTCGGTCGGGTCGAGGAACGTGTACTTGGAGAGGATTGACGAGACGACGTCTTCCGGAAGGGCCTCTCCCTCTTCTAGTCCCAGAACGGCTTGGAGCATCTCGATGATGCTGTTGGCCAGGTCTATTGACGCCGTCCTGGCTGCCATCTTCTCCTCACCGAAGTCCTCCGCCGGAAATCTCATGGAGAGGACGAACGGGGTGTTGTAGTCGAATTCACCGGTGATGGCGAAGTGGAGGCGGATGAGCTGTCCGAGACCTTCGAGGAAGGCACTCTGTATCGTGTAGACGTGTCTGGCGAACGGCTTGTACTGTTCCATGAGGGCGATGCCACTCTGTCCGAAACCGCCGAACTCCTGATCGATGTAACCCTTCGGGACTCCCGCCGCGTAAGCCACCCTGTCATTGTACATCTCGAGGTCTCCCACGAAGTCCATGTCACACTGGGCAGACTTCACGTCGAAGTCGAGGAGGCCGTCCGCGAGCCATATCTTCGTGTTGATGGTGTACACCTCGAGGGAGTTGGACCTCGGGGTCACTCCGATGTTGTCGTACTCTTCCCTGACGGTATTAGTTATCTCGAAGGCCGACGCCGGACCAAGACCTTCCGTCTGCTTCACCTTGTACAGCTGTACCGGGAACGACATGTGTCTCGCCAGACCCTGGAGGGCCATGGTGGCGTGAGCTTGCTGGAATGGAGCGAGGGCCATCAGGAGAGGCGGTGTCCCGTACGGGAAAAATTCCGTGGTGTCAGCCTGGTACCTGAAGTGGGATATGAGCCAGGGCGGAACGATTATTCCGTCGGCGAATTCGAAGCCGAGGAGCTTGGTGTCGAACGTGTCGGCGAAATTTTCACCGAGGTCGTCCACCGTGTCAGTCTTCTTATTGAGGAGGTCGATGAGCGATTGGAGTTTCGAACGCCTCGACTGCTGAGACTTCATATTTCCTTCGACGTCGGCGATGTACTCCGCCATCCTCGCCGGAGAGAATTCGAGCCTCTCCACCAGGGCCCTCGGTCTGAGGGGTATGATCCTCTCGACTCCCCTCTCCGTCACCCTGTGAGCCCACAAGGCCTCACCGTACCTCTGAATGTCGTAACACGCCGATCTGACCCTCTGCTGGGTGAGTCCCCACTGAGCGAAGAGTTCGTAACACTTGTTGACGAACGCCACGCTGTTCGACTCCACGCTCATGAGACGGTTCTGATCGTCGAGCTGGGTCGCCTCGTCGGCGGTGAGGGTACATGATTGGGAGAGGTATGGATCGTTGTAGATGGCGAATGCCAATTCTTTGAGCCTCTCCTGCCTCTCGTATATGTCGGAGTAGCAGAGGTTAGTCTCCTCCATCCACCTCTCGAGGTACTTCTCGAGGGGAGTGGCGAGGGTGGTACTTTTGTATATCGAACCGAGAGCGGCCTGTTGGATCCTGTAGGCTGGATTGTCGAGATCGACTTTTACGAAGCGGAGTTGGTTATTCCTCTCGAAATTCGTCTGGGCGTCCTGCTTCTCCACCGTCTGATATCCGTAGACGGACGACAATCTCTTGGAGAATAACGAACCGAATATCTTGCTCTTCGGTTTCTGACCCGATATGTAGGTCGCTTCCTGTAACTTTTCTTTGGCCATAGTCAACTAGTCTGGCATCTTGAAGTCGGGATCCGACAACCAACCAGGCACGCAGGGCAGCTTCGACTTGTCTCTCGGACCGAAAGCTATTTCCGAGATGGCCCTGACGGCCTCCTTTCTGGCCTCCTCTTCCGCCCGGGTCGGACACTTCGTTACCTTCATCACCTTTCCAGTCATACTGACCCTCTCTCCACCGGATCCGGGCATCGAGATCTTCTGTCCGTGATACGTCACCTCGATCGGATCTACAGATATGTTCCAGGTTTCGACCTGGAGGTCGACTTCGCATCCGTCGAAGAACACCTTCGCCGTCGCGGGACCGATCGAACTCATCGCCGATGTCGGATCCATGGTTTTAGGGAGGGGACCGAGAAGAGCCATACTTCGTATAAATTAACCACCCGACTAACTTTTCATGAAGCTACAGAGGTCGAGAATTTCATCGGTACAGAACAGATTGGGAGCCGTACAGGACAGGCTCCGTCTCAAGCTCGTTGAAAACCAACAGTACCTCATCTCCGACGCGACCGACCTCATAAGGATCAAGGCCAGAAAAGATTACCAAGGAGACGATATCTCTTGGATCTGCGAGAGGGCCGACGTGATCAACGCCATATTCCCGCCGATGACTGAAGTTCCGTTCAGGAAGATCAGACGAGAAGGACGGTCTGGAAGCTATCAGCTCACCTCCCTGGTATCCCAGTTCGACGAAGGCGAGCAGCAGAAGAACTACACCCTCACCATTCCACTCACGGACGACGTCGACGTCGGTGACCTCTTCTTCCGAATAACCGATATCGGGAGGGAGGAGTACTCGATCGTCGTGATCCTCCAGGCGAGGGAACTCCTCGGAACGTTCGCTCACTCCCACATAATCCTCCAGAAGGTCGGGATGGTCATTCCGACGGACGAGATTCCACCGGAGATCCTCGACGTGATGGTGAAGATCGCAAAGAGGAGGGGTTACCTTGGCTGGTAAGTACGACCCGACCGACCCAAAGTGCCAGGCCGGCGAGGCCCTCATGATCGAAGTCGAAGAAAAATTCAGGAGGGGGATCCTAGACAGGTCCGAGACCCGGAAGGGACTCAGGCGGGCTTACGGCATGATGGGATATTCCGTGGACGATGACAATCTCAATGCCTACCTCGACGTCCTCGAGGGGGACGCTTAAAAAAAAGAAAAAGCCCCTCATCGAGGGGCTTCTTCGTATCCGAACTTCCGATCAGTTATTACTCAGGTACGAGTTCCTGAAGGCTTCCGCCAAGCTCGACCTCTGCTCGCTGAGGTACTGGGCCAGTTCGTCCCTGTCAACCCCCATCAGGTCGGCGGCTTTCACCACGTCGTCGTGGGAGGGACCAGGCTTCCGTTCGAAGTTGGCGTTGAGGTGTTCCCTGAGAATTTCATAAAACTCGGGGTGGGTGTCCTTCACCTTCCAGTGATCTCCCCACGGACTGTAGAGGATCCCACGGGCTTCCCACCTGGCGACCCTGTCCTTCTCGGCCTGGACGGCTGCCCTCTTGGCGTTCCGTTTTTCCGTTCCGCCGGGGGTTCCGCCCGGACCCGTCCAATCATAGACGTACGACTTGTTTTCACCCCGTCCGGTAGTCTTCGGATTTCCGTGCTTGTCGTATACGATATCGTGTCCCATGCGGACGAAGAGGAACTTCTCGTCCTTTTCGACGTTGTGCATGTAAGAGACGTCTGGGACCTTCGAGACCTTTCCAGTCTCTCTGTCCTTCACCTCTTTGAATTTTCGGAGGATCCTTCCGCGGGAGTCGGCCTTCTCACAGCCGAAGAAGTCGTAACAGCTTCCGCCGTACCTCTCGTCGGAGAGGCCGCCGAAGAAGCGCCAGACCATTCCGTTCGGATCTTCATTGTCGTGATTGTGACCCATGTAGCCGTTACTTCCGCTCTTGGCAATCTGCTCGGCTGTCATCTCGTCTGCGAGGTCGAATAGGTCGGCGTCGAATTTTTTCACGTTTGTCATATTCTCTCCTTACGAGAGTAATATAAGAAACGTGGGGCGTGAATTCAACTCCTCACGGAAATTCCCACGACCTCGAGAAGCTTGAAATTTTTACTTTCCCCGAGCTTCTTGAACGGAAATTTCTTGAGGCAGTGAAAGTAGTACGTCCTGTCCCCGGGCTTATCCTTTTCCTTCTTGGTGGCCACGTTCACCCAGTAAGTCTTTCCAGAAATTTTGATGGGTGACTCGTAGTAGTCGAATCCCTCGATCCAGGGGCGCCTGTCGTCTTTGTAATTGGGTTTCGAAGAGACGAGGTACATGTTTCGAAATATAGAAGGGAGCTTCTCGACGGTGCTGAGGAGCTCCGGCATCACGTCGTCGCTCCACTTCTTGATCACCTTCGACGCCCCCTCCGGAGCGGCTCCTCCGTCGATGATCCTGGCTACGGCGTCCATGAACTCATTCTTGCTCCGTTGTGGGACCCACACGAGCATCCCCTCCGGGCCCCTATATGTCTCGTCCTCGATGTAGTTGAAGTTTTCCAGGGCGGAATCGTATTCGGTGAGTTCATCCTCGATCGGACGGTTCTGATTCAATACTTCTTCGAACAGGCGGCTGAACATGACTAGATAGTCATGGAAAAGCTTTCTGCCGAGGACGTCCTCAGAAACAACTACGACGGGACATACACCCTGATCAAGAAGGACGGGACCCAATCCCTCGTCCAGAAATTCAAGATGAACGACGGCTTCACGTACACCTCACCCCTAGCCGCCACCGATCCGGCCCACAAGGACAGGGTCGACTACAGGAAGAACCCGAACAAGCAGCTGTTCAACTCCCAGTACGAGACGGGCTACGGGACCCCGACTAACGACAAGCCCTCCCTCGCCGGTGGCCTCAAGAGGTACGGTAAGGACGGGGCCGGCGTGTATTCCAATAAGGAAACCCTCTCGGGCAACTGGTAAACTACGTCTCCTTCTCTTCCTCTTCGAACTTCGCCCACACCCACCTGTGACCGCCGGCAGTCTGTCTCTTTCCATCGCACACCTGAGTGGCGTACTTCGCGTCCGGATGAATTTTCAACACGTCCTTCCTGGTGTCAAAGACTTCCCCGGTGTCCAAGCAAATTATCTTTCTTCCTCGTAGCGTCATCTGGTCCTCCGAACTTCCCATTTTCCCATTCATATAAATAGTACCCCGACTAAATTCCCATAGGAGATTTTTATGGCAGAGAAAGTTGAAAAGATCGTATTCCAGTCCAAGGGAAAGGACTTGGGGATCTACAGGATGATCATCCAGGACGCCGACGGGATAGTCCAGGAAGTCATCGAGGACGTGTTCATCCAGACTGACGTCGTGAACGGTACGAAGAGGCTGTTCAAGTCGGTCGACGGCAAGATGGAAGAACTCATGATCAGGAGGCAGCACGGCCTCGCGGACGATCTCGACCCGGCCAGGGGCGGTATCAGGAAGGGCTTCGACGTGATCGGCGGATTCGATCCCCTCACGGGCGAGCAGGACATCGGTGGTGGAGTGATCCCGCCGGATCCGGGAACCGATCCCCAACCTTACGGTTGGAATGCTATCCCGAGCGTGGCGACCTTAGTATTCGGTGGAGCAGACACCATGACGGTACGCTTCGATGCAAAACCCGGAATGGTTCTCGATCCGGATATGGAAGTCAAAATGTCACCGGTCCTCCCAGGCTCGGTCGAGTGGGTCATCACCAAACCGGCATACAATCCAAATCAGATGATCTTCACCATCAAGCTGTCAGTCTATGACGGATCGACCAATTCAGCCCAGATCACCGTTTCGAGCGCGGCGGAAGAGGGGGCCAGTCCTTCGGACTTCACCATTCCCGGCGCGGTGGCCATAAGTTAAACCGGCAAGGCGTATTCGTCCTCCACGAGCTTTTCGAGCTGAGCGATACGCTCCCTGAGAAGATGGACCTCCCTGCGAAGGGAGGTCTTTTCGTCTTCCACGTCGAAGTCTCCCATGTCGCTCACCACCACGTCCCTCCCCCTCCAGTCATAGGAGATCGGAATTTCCGGATAGGTGGGTCCCTTTTCGAACCTCATCCGCGTCTTCATCCCGCCATGGCTACAGGAGTCCATCCACACCTGGGCTCCGGCGTCATGGAGTTTTCTCGCGATGAAGTTACCGACCGTCGTCTTCCCGGACCCCTTCGGCCCGGTCACGTGGACGGTGACAGTCTTATCGTACGAGAGGAACGGGATTTTATTAAGCTTTTGCTTATTGGGAACTCTGTTCGGGGGTTTCATTTCCGACCACCGTCTTGAGGTATTCGTACTTGGCGTCTTGGAGCTTCTTCCACGCCTCGAGCTGTTCGGGAGTCTTCGGCTCTTCCGTCTCCACCCAGTCGAAGGCGTGCTTCTTCTGGTGGGCCTTGGCGTTCCGTCTCAGCTGCTCCATCTCGTCCTCGAGCTTGTCAGTCTTCATGACCACCTGGTCCATCGGAACCATTCCCGTCCTCGGTTCTCCGAAGCAGCGGACGTACTTGCCGTCGACCATCTTGTAGTTCACGGCCTTCCTCTCTCCGGACTTGAGGTGTTCCTCTTCCGACTTCAACATGTCACCGAGGAAGAGCTGGCCGTATCCGGGCTTGATGCCGTCGAGCCTCGCCATCCACTCCTCGAGCTGGGCGGCGGTGGCCTTTCCCTTCCTGACCATATCGGCCCATACCGTGACTGGCATGTTCATTATGGCCATGAGGCCCTTGATCTCGGAATCTGAAAACGATCCGGTCGGATCGTGCTTCCTCATGTCTGATTGGGTTATCCTGTCAGGATCGAAGTCGTTCAAGAACATGTCTAATGAGTCACCCTATCTGGGAATGGTGTCTTCGTATTCGAACTCGATTCCGGCCTTTTCAGCTTCCGTCTTCATATCCCTCCCCTTGAGCTTCACCTCGTCACCGTGGGAGTAGTAGTGCTGGTCCTTTCCTGAACCCCTCTTCCCTCCCGTGATGTCGGCCACGTCCCCTTCCATCTCCATCGGGATACCGTGCCCGGACCCATCGTAGGCGTGCATCATGGTCTCGTACATGGCGAGGACGAGCTCCCTCTCGGGTTTATAGACGTAGAGGTCCTGGGAGTCGTGTACGAAATTCCATATCCGGGACTTCATGTCGTTCTTCTTGAAGTTGTGGGAGGCGCACGAGACGACGGGCGCCGTGTGGTACACCTCGAGAGTCTGGATGGCGGTATTGCTCGCCTGATTCTTCATCCCTGAAAATATCTTCGAGTACATCACCTTGTCGGCCCCCATGAGTTGTCCTTCGGCGTTGATCGTCATGTAGCGGATTTCCGGAAAGTGCCTTATCGGTCCTCCCCAGGAGCGGGCGTACCCCCTCCGTCTCCTCTTCTTGGTGACGGGATCGACCACGTACTCCATTATGAACCTGTGCTCCCTCTCACACCTCTCCATGAGGCCGGGATAGTTGCTATAAAATAATTTGTGGAGCTTCTCGGCGACCACGAGAAACTTGACGTCAGTCTTATCGTTGAGCGAGATGGGTTTGTTCCTTATCGGACCGCCCCTGTCGACTTCGATCCGGCCCGTCTGCTGCTTCCTCTCCCAAGTCCTGATGGCTTCCCTGGTCTCGTCTTCGAGCCCGAGGACTGTGATGATCTTGTCGATATCAGACTCGGAGATACCCCCTTCCCGGAGCATCGTGGCGAGAGTGCGGGCTTGACAGTAGAATAACAGTCCGAGGCCCACGTGCTTGGCCACGGTGCGGAGGAAGTTGCACGGAAATCTCTTCTTCAGATCGACGAAGTCTTTCAGTTCACACTTTCGCTTGGAGATCTTTAACATCTTGTAAAATTAACCCTCAGTCTTCGTATAGGAGCCGTCATCGTGCTTCGTGTATACCCTCTTCTCTATCTTGGCCACCTTCTTGAGGATCTCCTCCTCCATGGTGTAGCCGAGCATCTCGGCTATCCCGAGTATATATATCACGGCGTCGGCCAACTCTTCACCGACCTTCTTTCCGCCCTTGTAGGCATAGTCGTCGCTGGCCTCTCCCAGCTCGTTGTGGGCGCTGCAGAACTCCATGTACACGTCGGTGGTGTTGAATCCGTGATCCTGTTTATTTTTAAATATCCTCTTTTGAAGCCACTTCAGATCTATCATCAATCCTCCGATAAAAATGGGGATCCATCTCTGGATCCCCGGGGGTTGGCTAAGGTTCCTTACGCGGCCTGGAAATTGACGGTTCTGAAGTCGAACCTGTCAGGCCTGGAAATCCTCTCCGGAACTCTCTTGGAGCCCTTTACGTCCTTCCACAGGGCCCTCTGGAGGGTTGTCCTCTCGGGTCCCCTCTTCGTCTCCTGGGTGATGTAGAACTTCTGCCCGGTCACGTCGAACTGGATGTTGTCCAAATTCTGGGCGATGAAGGCCTTCTCCGCCTGGTCTACCAGGAGCTTGATCTCCTGAGTCTCGTTCCGTCCCTCGTGTAAGAGGGTCAGGGTGTTCTTACCCTTAGCCGATTTGATCGTGAGCATATTACCTCCGCTCTCAATGATATGATTATGAAATTAACGCGTCCGATTGGTCACCCTCCGTGACGAGCTCGGTGATCTCGTCGGCTCCGTTGAGGAGCTCCGAGAGGGACACCTTCTCGCTGATCCTGAAGATGACGTCGGCGAACAGTTCAGTGACGTCCGCCAGTCGGAACCACGGTTTCCTCCAAAGATTTGGATTGTACACGGCGTTGGTACCGTACACCCTCTCCACGATCCCGTCCTTATTGGCGTCGTCGAAGTCTCTCAGGGCCGGATCGTTGAAGAACGGGAGGGAACACGAGATGTAGATCGGTCCGACCCCCTTCTCCTTGAGGAACCTGGCAGCCTTGAGTATCGTCCCGCCGGTGTCTATCATGTCGTCGAACAGCATCACGGCGTTTCTCTGTCCGATCTCACCGACGAGCTTCTGAGAAACTACGTTCGGGACGGGCTTGGAGTAGTCGCGCTCCTTGTACATCATGACGAGTGGTCTCTTCAGGGCGTTGGCGAAGAACGTATTCCTCGAGATACTTCCGACGTCCGGTGCGACCACCGTCACGTCGTTGAATCGTATTCCGTCCCCGACCATCTTCTTCACGAGGTGATACGACGCGTGGAGATTTTCCATTATCGTCTTCTGAAAGGCGTTCTGGATCTCCCTGGAGTGTATGTCGAGGGTGACGACCCTCTTCACACCGAGACCTTCGAGGAAGTGACACACCATCGCGGCGGTGAGGCCTTCCCTGGTCGTCTTCTTGTGCTGTCTGGCGTACGGAAATGTCGGGAGGACGACCGTGACCTCACCGCAGGACGCGTGATTGCACGAGTCTATGGCGGTGTAGAGGGCCCAGAGGTTGTCGTTGATCGATCCAGTCTTCTGATTGGCCACGTCCTGGATGATGAACACGTCTGAACCCCTCACCGTGTCCTTGATCACACACTTGACTTCGGTGTTCTTGAAGGTGACGAACTCGGCGTCGACCAAGTTGGTACGGGGATTCCGTCTCTTTAAATTCTTCACCATCTTCTGTGAAAATTGCCACGCGCCCGGGCACGCGACGACGTTCAGGTCCAAAATGTACCCCCTTACTTGTCTCTCGTATATTCATAGTCGAGGATCTCGTCATCGGACTTCAAGTCCTCCACGTACGTCCTCACCTTCTCTCCAGCCCTCAGGACCCACAGCTCCGAGCCCGGATAACACTTCCAATCCCTACCCGTCACGTCATCGTGTATCTCGATCACATCTACAGCCTGGGTCGACACGAACGTCCCGTACGCCGTCACCGAGTGCATGTCGGCGAATAGGGAACCGTACGTCGGATGATCGTCCGACGGACTTCCGTACAGGTCGAACATGACGGGGTCTATCCCAGTGTCGTTCATTATCTGATCTATCGCCGCTTCCCTGACCTGAGCGGACGCAAGGTCGAGTGACACGAGGAAGTACTCCTCCGGAAGTTTTCGTTTGGAGATCGACTTCACGACCCTCGTCTCACCGTCGGACGGAAACTTTCCGGTGAGGTCACCGAGGTGGTCCCTCACGATCGGACCGTTCGTCCCCACCTGGATCACGAGGTGATCAGGAGCCAACTCGTCAGTGATCCCGACTATGGAGTCGTGAACCTTGAGCTGGGTCAGGGACTTCTTATAGACCCTTCCGTCCTTCATCACGAAGACGACCCGGTTTCCGAAGCCGACGATCGGTTCACCGTCAGTCCCGATGGTGTATTCGAACTGGACGGGACACGTCAGGGTCGGACACACGAACTTCGCGAGCATTCCCCTCGACGGGATCTGCTGGGTATTCGGATCCCTCGACTTGTGTCGGAACGTCTCAGCTCCGAACGCGTTGAAGTTTGTATGAAATCTGAGGGTACCGTCGACGTGCCGTCTGAAGTACTCTTCCCACCCGGACGTCCCCGTCTTCTTCTTCTTTTCCTCTTCCACCTGACCGAACGCCAGGCCCTCCGACTTCATCCTCTTATGATCGTCGGACGTCATCCTGTAACCGAGGAACATGTTCATCCCCATCTGGAGGGACCTGAAGTCTTTGATCTCCTTGATACACTCGAGACCCCTCACTTCCCAGTCTGTCAGGGCGTCATCACTGGTCGACGGAACTTTTCTGAAAGTCTTCCCGCCTTTTGAAAAGAGGATTTTCAAATTATTCGGTAGGTGTTTCTCGTACTCCTGCCAGTACCTGAGCTCCTTGTCATCCTTCGAAGGCTTGATCGGTTTTGGACTCGACCACTTGATGATCGGATATCCGAGAAGGGCGAGGAAGTATCCCAAGTCTTCGGTGCTCGTGAGCCCGCCGAACTTGAAGTCGAATCCGAAGTCGGACGGCTTCTTCTTCAAGATATTCCAGATCAGATCTTCCTGCTTCAGGATCGCCGTACGGAGATTATCCCTCTGCGTCATCAGTTCATCTTCGTCGACGTGGGCCCCTTCGAACTCCATCTCGATCATGTAGCGGTACTTTGGCATCATGATCTCCTCGTACCACCACTCCATGGTGTGATCCGGATCCTTCTCGTTCGGGAACAGCTTATCGAGCCTCTTCACGTTCTCCGAGAGCTTCACGTGAAGTCTCCACGTGACGATCGCGTCGAGGCCGGCGTACCTGGAGAGGACGTCCTCCGGGACGTCGAGGTACGAGTCGAGCTTCATCGATTGGATCATCTTGTCGAGCTCGTCGTCGTATCCTCCGAACCGGGTGTCGAATATCGCGTTCGACTTCAATCCCTTGAACCTGGAAGAATTGATCGTGTGGGCGAGGAGCATCGAGTCATCAGTCGGGAGCCACTTCCTCGACACCCCGTATCTCCAGAGGAACGGAACGTCGAACTTGGCGTTGACGAGGGTGACCCTCTTGGAAGACGTGAGGACGTTGCTGAGCAGCCTCATGTTTCCGTCCACTTCCAGATCGGAAGTCCAGATGAAGTATCCGGTGACCCCGTCGTTCGTGAGGGACACGCAGCCCATCCTGTCGACCATCCTGTCGAAGCCGGAAGTCTCAGTATCGATCGCGAGGAGATCGGACCCCATCAACGACTTCAACACGTCCCTGACTTCGTCTCTCCTCACCACCCTGATCTCGTACGGTCTCATGTCTATCGACTTCTCCGGATCCTGATCGTCGGAACACATCCTCTCGATCTGGGCCTTGAAGAACATCGTCTTATAGTTCGAATAGGTGGCCGACTCACCGAGGGGATACACTTCGTCGAGGGAATACGACGGATAGTAGAACACGTCCCCACACTTACAAAATTCTTCAGATAGGAACGCCCTCGGCTCGTGCCACATGTCGTCGAGGTAGTGTGAGATCCAAGTATCGGTCGACTTCTGCGCGCAGTAGAATCCGGGTCCCATCGCCAGGACGGCAGTGATGTCATGTTTCTTCAAGAGAGAACGCCACTGGGACTCGTTCGAGAACATGAACGAAGTGTCTATGGACTCG
>Ga0209737_10000368_pt1 | contig 39300 bp, 27 predicted proteins | sample TergutCu122P3_FD_187284 | JGI IMG/M metagenome (GOLD analysis project Ga0209737, IMG submission 187284) | Cubitermes ugandensis P3 segment gut microbial communities from Kakamega Forest, Kenya - Cu122 P3 (SPAdes) (version 2) | ecosystem: Host-associated > Arthropoda: Insects > Digestive system...
TCCCACAAATTTACCTTGGGGTTTTATTTTTAAGCGCGGCGAGGAAAAATTTATTTACGGCTCAAGTGGTTGGGAGTGGGTAAATCCTACGGGAGTTTTTGATAAGTTTGGCAATCAACTTTTGGCGTGCCACCCAACGCAACTTTATGAAGCCCTCGCATATATTTTGCTCTTTGCGTTTCTGCTTTGGATGTATTGGAAACGCGATGCGGGCAAATATAATGGCTTGTTGACTGGGGTTGGCTTTACTTGGGTTTTTACAGCGAGATTTTTTATCGAATTATTAAAAAATAATCAAGTAGGTTTTGAAGAAAATATGCTTTCAAGCATAGGTATGAATATGGGGCAAATGCTCAGTATTCCGTTTATAATTTTGGGTGTTTATCTCATTGTTAGAGCATTGAAAAAAGGAAAAGTAGAATATATTTTACCGAAAAAGTAAGAGTTAAGAGTTTTTTGAAATAACAAAATATTTTTTAATAAAATGAAAAAAACTTTTTTATTTACCACGCTAACTTTATTATTAGTTGTTTTTGGTGTGCAAAGTGTAAATGCACAAAAATTAAAAGGCGTAGAAATCAACGGCGTTATTTGGGCAATCAAAAACGTAGGAGCAAAAAAAGCCGAAGATTACGGTAAATATTATACTTGGAATGAGGCACAAACCGTTTGCCCAAAGGGCTGGCGCGTGCCTACCAAAGAAGAGTTTGAAAGTTTGGAAAATGCAGGCAGTGTTTGGACTACCCAAAACGGCAAAGATGGTCGTAACTTTGGTGATGGTAATAATATTATTTTTTTACCTGCTGCTGGTCATAGCGATAGCAGCGATGGCACGCTCGGAGCAGCAGGACAAGGTTGTTATTGGAGTAGCACCAATGTTGGTTTTGAGCACGCCTTGCACTTCAATAGTTATAATGCGCATATATGCGGTGGCAAGACATTCAAATTTTCAGTACGCTGTGTTAAAGAATAAATCTTAAATTATCTGAACCTTGTTTTTATTAAAATTTCACTTGATTGCCAAGATTATTTTTATCTTGTTAATCTTAATAATCTTGCTAAAATCTTGGTTCAAGACAAAAAACAAAATATTTTTAAATAAACCTTTATCAAAATGAAAACAAAATCATTTTTCAGCGTTGCAATATTAGCAACATTATTATTTACCGCTTGCGGAGAAGAGCCCAATCCAAACGGAAACGGCGACAACAACGGCAATGATACAATACCAACAAAAGAAGGTGGAGCAGTTATTAATGGTATATGTTGGGCAAAATGTAATGTAGGTGAAACAGGCACATTTGTTTCCAACCCACAAGATTACGGCGGTTATTACCAATGGAACAGAAAAGACACTGCTAATTTTCTGCTTTTTAACGATTATTATGCAAGTGATTTTCCAAGTGTTACTTCTTGGCTAACTACAAATGACCCTTGTCCAACAGGTTGGCGAATTCCAACTTCTGATGAGTTAAAAACTCTTTTAGACACTGAAAAAGTTGATACAGAATGGACAACTGAAAATGGCATAAATGGAAAACAATTTATTGATAAAACCACAGACAACATTATTTTTCTGCCTGCTGCTGGTTTGCAAAACCTAAATAATGGCAAACTGGAATGGTTAGGCAAGTCAGGAGATTATTGGAGCGGAACGCAATCTGACTATAATTTCGATGCGTATGCCTTATCATTTGGACCTTATAACGAAATTGGCGGAGGAAACAATAAGGCGTGGGGGCAACCAGTTCGTTGTGTTGCAGAATAATCTTAAAATCTAAAATAAAATTTTATGCAAGAAGAAAAACAAATCGGACTTCCCGAAAATGCTACTCGGGAACTCAAAGAGGGCGAGGTTTATTCGCCGATTATGGCTGCGGACAAAATTTACCCCGAAGTAAATTTCCGTTCTGTCAGTTGGGGTATAATTATGGCGGTGCTTTTTTCGGCTGCCGCTGCCTATCTGGGCTTGAAAATCGGACAGGTGTTTGAAGCCGCAATTCCGATTGCCATTATCGCTGTCGGCTTGTCGAGCGCAACAAAACGCAAAAATGCTTTGGGCGAAAACGTCATTATCCAAAGCATCGGTGCCTGTTCGGGCGTGATTGTGGCTGGGGCAATTTTTACACTGCCCGCAATCTACATTTTGCAAGCGAAATATCCTGAAATTTCGGTTGATTTTTTCAAGGTATTTTTAAGTTCGCTTTTTGGCGGCATTTTGGGAATTCTGTTTTTAATTCCTTTCCGAAAATATTTTGTCAAAGATATGCACGGAAAATACCCGTTCCCCGAGGCGACCGCCACAACGCAGGTTTTGATTTCGGGCGAAAAAGGCGGAAGTCAAGCAATACCGCTTGTTATAGCGGGTTTGGTTGGCGGAATTTATGACTTTGTTGTCGCCACTTTCGGCACTTGGGCAGAGACATTTACATCAAAAGTTTTGCCGTATGGAACTACCGTTTATGAAAAAGCAAAATTGATTTTCAGCGTCAATGTTGGCGCGGCGGTTTTGGGCTTGGGTTATATTATCGGCTTAAAATATGCCGTGATAATTTGCGCCGGCTCTGCGTTGGTGTGGTTTGTGATTGTGCCGCTGTTGCCGCTTTTGGGCGATGTGAATTTACATTTTATCAATCCGATATTCAATGCTGCAATGGACGGCTCTGTAGCTGATATGACTGCGGAAACCGTTTTCAGAACTTTTGCGCGCCATATCGGTATCGGCGGTATCGCAATGGCTGGAATTATCGGCATTATTCGCTCTTGGAACATTATCAAAAGCGCGGTTGGTTTGGCTGCTAACGAAATGAAAGGCAAGGGCGGTGCGGCAGATGTACAAGTTGAGCGCACACAGCGCGATTTGCCGATGAAAATTATTATTTTCGGTGTAATAGCCACTTTGATTGCAACATTTATTTTCTTCTACACAGGCGTTGTTGAGTTTAATTTACTTCACGCGATAGTTGGCATTTTGATTGTTGCGGTTATTGCGTTTCTTTTCACCACCGTTGCAGCGAATGCGATTGCGATTGTCGGCACAAACCCTGTTTCGGGAATGACGTTGATGACACTCATTTTGGCTTCTGTGATAATGGTTGCCGTTGGCTTGAAAGGTACATCAGGAATGGTGGCTGCGGCGGTTATCGGCGGTGTGGTTTGCACTGCTTTGGCGATGGCGGGCGGTTTTATTACCGACCTCAAAATTGGCTACTGGCTCGGCAGTACCCCCGCAAAACAACAAACTTGGAAATTTCTCGGCACTTTGGTTTCGGCTGCAACCGTTGGCGGCGTTATGATTATTTTGAATAAAACTTATGGTTTTGTTGGCGAAAACGCACTCGTTGCACCGCAAGCAAACGCAATGGCAGCAGTAATTGACCCATTAATGAGCGGAACAGGCGCGCCTTGGCTATTGTACGGCATCGGCGCATTAATCGCAATTACTCTTACTTTCTGCAAAATTCCCGCTTTGGCATTTGCTTTGGGAATGTTTATTCCGCTTTCGTTGAACGTTCCGCTTTTGGTTGGCGGCGCAGTTGCGTGGTTTGTTTCCACTCGCAGTAAAGAGGCTGCTATCAACACCGCACGCCACGAAAAAGGCACTTTGGTTGCTTCTGGCTTTATCGCAGGCGGCGCATTAATGGGCGTTGTTAGTGCAATTATCAAATTTGGTGGAATTGACCTCTTTATGAAAGATTGGGCAAATTCTTTCGGAGGACAATGGCTCGCATTTGCCGCTTACGGCGCATTGATTGGCTTCTTCGTTTGGTATGTTTTGAGAAAAAATGAGAAATAAACATTGAAACAACCTGTCATTTCGACTGAAAGGAGAAATCTCGTGCAAACAAAATGAGATTTCTCCTTTCAGTCGAAATGACATCGTGTTATTATTTTTTTTGCAATTTTAAAAGAAATAACTATCTTTGCAAGCAAATTTATAAACTCTATTTTTATGCTTACACAAAACGACTTAAAACAACTTCAAGCCAAAAGCATTTCGCTTCAAATAGTTGAAAATCAGTTGAATGGTTTTAAAAATGGTTTTCCGTTTTTGAAAATTAAAAATGCTGCTGCTGTCGGCAATGGCATTTTGCGCTGTACTGATGAGGAAAAAGCCCGCTACATCGCCATTTGGGAAAACTTTTTGACGAAAGAGCAGGGCAGAGTAGTGAAGTTTGTGCCTGCTTCGGGTGCAGCAAGCCGTATGTTCAAGGAGTTGTTTGAGTTTATCGAAAAATCTGCGTGTCATTGCGAGCTTGACCCGCAATCGCTTGAAAACAAGAATGCGTTTCTTGCAACTTTTTTCTATGAAATCGAAAAATTTGCTTTTTACGATTTGCTTGATAAAAAATGCAATGAATTGGAAAACAGCGGTTTGGAACAACTTTTAATTGACGGCGAATTTGTAAAAGTTCTTAAAATTTTGCTTGAAAAAGAGGGCTTGAATTACGGAAATTTGCCGAAAGGTCTTTTACTTTTTCATTCTTATCGCAGCGAAAAACGTACCGCGTTTTTGGAACATCTGGCAGAGGGCGCAATGTATGCAAAAAACAACCAAAATGTTGTAAATCTACATTTTACCATTTCGCCAGAACATAAAATTTTGTTTGAAAATCATTTAGCCGAAAATATTGATTTTTACGAAAATCTTTTTGGCGTGAAATTTTTTATCAATTTTTCGGAACAGAAAAAAAGCACCGACACAATCGCTGCAAACGCTGATAATGAGCCATTTAGAGAAGATGACGGCAGTTTGGTTTTTCGCCCCGGCGGACACGGCGCACTGATTGAGAACCTCAACGATTTGGACTTTGATATAGTTTTTATCAAAAATATTGACAATGTCGTTCCCGACCGACTCAAAGAGCCGACCACCGAATACAAAAAATTGATTGCAGGTGTGCTTGTTTCGTTGCAATTTCAAGCGTTTGAGTATCTCAAAGAACTTGAAAACGAGGAAATTTCTGATGCAAAATTGCATATTATTTCAAAATTTTGTGAAAGCCGTTTAAATAATTTCAATTCTCAAATTTCTTTGTTAAATCGCTCAAAATTAATTGATTATCTAAAAAATAAACTCAATCGTCCAATTCGTGTTTGCGGAATGGTGAAAAACGAAGGCGAGCCGGGCGGCGGTCCATATCTCGTTTATAATCAAGATAATACAATTTCGCCGCAAGTTTTGGAGTCATCGCAAATTAATTTGAAAGACGAAAGTCAGAAAAAATTAATGGAAAACGCAACCCATTTCAACCCTGTTGATTTGGTTTGCGGACTTAAAAATTACAAAGGCGAAAAATTTAATTTGCCCGATTTTATTGATAACAACACCTGTTTTATCTCCTCAAAATCGAAAAACGGCAAAGAGCTCAAAGCATTGGAACTTCCGGGACTTTGGAACGGCGCAATGTCCGAGTGGAACACGATTTTCGTGGAAGTGCCAATCGAAACATTCAATCCTGTTAAAAATGTGAATGATTTGCTGCGCGAGCAACATCAAAATTAAGATAGACGCCTATTTTGGCGTTTTAAAAAAATCAAAAAAGAACAGAAAATTATTTTCTGCTCTTTTTCTAATTATGATTAAAAACAAACTTTTACTCTTTTTCTACTTGCATAAAATCAATGTCAATCGGATTGGTTCTACCAAAGATTTTAACAACCACTTTCAAGCGACGTTTTTCTTGGTTAATTTCTTCAATTGTACCTGAAAAGCCTTTGAAAGGACCAGCCATAACCTTAACATTTTCGCCAATGATAAATGGAATGAGCATATCTTCGCCGCTCTTTTCTTCCTCTGTATCAACTATACCGAGAATGCGTTTTACTTCGCTTGGCTGTAATGGCGTTGGTTTGTAAATTCCTGGTACATAAGTACCCAAAAATCCCAATACGTTAGGTACATTACGCAAATGTCCTGCAATTTCTTTGGTCATTTTTGCTTCAACAAGTACATAACCCGGAAGGAAGGTGCGCTCTTTGAGCACCTTTTTTCCGTTTCTCATCACAAAAACCTTTTCGGTTGGTATCAACACTTGAAAAACTAATTGCGCAAGCGAAGGGTTATTTTCAACTTCAATGTCGATATACTCTTTTACTTTGTACTCTTTACCGCTTATTGCGCGCAAAACATACCATTTTTTTTCAATTTGCTCTGACATAATTCAATTAAATGTACTTGTAAACAAGTGTCATAAGGTTTTCAAAACTGAAGTCCATCACCCACACAACCAAAGCGATAATCGTAGATGCAATCAAAACAACTATCGAACTTGAGGTCAATTCTTTTCTTGTAGGCCAAGAAGTTTTATGTACAAGTTCGTTGTATGATTCTTTAAAATAATTAATAATTTTCATATTATTATGCAAGTTTTTTTATTTTTTCAGAATTTTTATTCTGTTTGCACGGGAAGTAAGGCTCGAACTCACGACTTTCGGTTTTGGAGACCGACGTTCTACCAACTGAACTATTCCCGTGTATTTTTTCAATTACGAATTTTTAATTACGAATTACGAATGCGCACACCCGTAATTCGTAATTTTTAATTCGTAATTAACTTATTAGTCAACAAGTGCTGTAATCTGACCAGAACCAACAGTTCTACCACCTTCACGGATTGCGAAACGCAAACCTTCTGAGCAAGCAACTGGGTAAATCAATTCAACATTGATTTCAAGGTTATCACCGGGCATTACCATCTCTGTTCCTTCCGGCAAAGTGATTTCGCCAGTAACGTCCAAAGTACGAATGTAGAATTGAGGACGATATTTGTTGTGGAACGGAGTATGACGACCGCCTTCTTCTTTTTTCAAGATATAAACAGACGCTTTCAATTTGCTATGAGGAGTAACTTTACCCGGGTGAGTAATAACCATACCGCGTTTGATTTCGTCTTTATCAACACCGCGAAGCAACAAACCTACGTTATCACCAGCTTCACCTGTGTCAAGAATTTTACGGAACATTTCAACGCCAGTAACAACAGAATTCAATTTTTCTGCACCAAGACCGATAATTGAAACTGCTTCACCAGTTTTGATAATACCTGTTTCGATACGACCTGTTGCAACAGTACCACGACCTGTGATAGAGAACACGTCTTCAACCGGCATCAAGAATGGTTTATCAATCGCACGCGGAGGAAGTTCAATCCAAGTATCAACAGCGTTCATAAGTTCCATTACTTGCTCTTCCCATCTTTCAACGCCATTCAATGCGCCGAGAGCAGAACCGCGAATAACAGGAGTATTGTCGCCGTCAAAATCGTAGAATGAAAGCAATTCACGCATTTCCATTTCAACGAGTTCCAACATCTCTTCGTCATCAACCATATCGCATTTGTTCATAAATACAACAAGGCGAGGAACATTTACCTGACGAGCAAGCAAGATATGTTCGCGAGTTTGCGGCATAGGACCATCAGTTGCAGCAACTACAATGATAGCACCGTCCATTTGAGCAGCACCAGTAACCATATTCTTAACATAGTCGGCGTGACCCGGACAATCTACGTGAGCGTAGTGGCGAGATGCTGTTTGATATTCAACGTGCGAAGTATTGATAGTAATACCACGCTCTTTTTCTTCGGGTGCGTTGTCGATAGAGTCGAAAGAACGCAATTCAGAAAGACCTTTTTTTGCCAACACAGTAGTGATAGCGGCTGTCAATGTAGTTTTGCCGTGGTCAACGTGACCAATTGTACCAACATTAACGTGAGGTTTAGACCTGTCAAATTTTTCTTTAGCCATAACTAAATATTTTTTTTAATTGTAAATAGATTATTCTTTATTTAAAAGTTAATTTTTTAATAACAAAAAGAGCTGTTGACGAGGATTGAACTCGTGACCTCTTCCTTACCAAGGAAGTGCTCTACCACTGAGCTACAACAGCAAGATTGTGTATCTCTGATGAGCGGCATTGCACGCCCTTTTTAATAAATTGAGACCTTTCATCTCGTTGGAGCGGAAGACGGGACTCAAACCCGCGACCCTCAGCTTGGAAGGCTAATGCTCTATCGACTGAGCTACTTCCGCAAGTTAAATTAAGAATTAAGAATTTACTATAATGAAGAATATTTAATTAATTTTAAATTCTTCATTTTAAATTTTTCACTCTTCATTTTCTGTGGGCAGTGAAGGATTCGAACCTCCGAAGTCGAAAGACAGCTGAGTTACAGTCAGCCCCAGTTGGCCACTTTGGTAACTGCCCTTTTTTTCAAAGTTAGAAGTTAGAAATCTGAAGTTAGAATTTTTTAAGTCAAAGTTTTTAAGTTAGAAATTTCTAATTTCTGCCTTCTAATTTCTAAATTTCTTTCTTCGAGCCTCTTGTCGGATTCGAACCAACGACCCCGAGATTACAAATCACGTGCTCTGGCCAACTGAGCTAAAGAGGCGTTTTTAAACCGCCCAAATGAATGATAAATAATTCATTCAAACGGACGGCAAAGTTAGACATTATTTTTTATTTGTGCAATATTTTGCAACTTTTTTTAATTTATTTTTTCTTGTTGATAATCAGTGTGTTAAATAACGATTGAGTATAGTTTCACATCTTTTATTCCATTTTCAGCAAACTTTTTATTCTATTTTTAAAAGATTTATTTTTCTTTTTTGCAATTTGTTTCTCTATTGCCTCAACACATTCATCAACTGCCTGCTCGAAGGTATCGGCAATTTTTGAGGCAAAAAATTTCTTGTTTGGCGCAATCACCGTAATATCAACCTCCTTGTTGTCGTTGGTTTCGGGTTTAACAACCTTTAATTTTACTTCTGAGGAAAGGGCTTCATCAAAGAATTTTTCCAATTTCCCCAATTTTTTTTCGATGTAGGCGTTCAATTTTTCTGACACCTCGAAGTTAATTGCTTGAATTGACGTAATCATAATCGTATTTTTTTATAGGTTAATAATTTATTCCGAATTTTTGCTGTAATTCGGCACAACAAAAGTAAGAAACATTTTTTAATCTTCCAAGACAAAAAACAATAATTTATCAAAAAAAATGAAAAAGTTTTTTACACATTATTTTTTTTGTCTGTTTTTACAAAAATTATTACCTTTGCAAACATTTTTTAATGTATGAGAAAATATTTGTTTATTTTAATATTCTGCTTTACGGCAAACTTCATTTTTGCTACAAGCGTAACGGTAAATAACCACATCGCATTGGTGGCTGCCGTAAATGGCACTGCCGACACGATTTTTATTGACGGAACGATTGTAACTTCTGCCGAAATAATTATCAATAGAAATCTTGTTTTGATTGGAATAAACAATGGAACGCTTGACGGAAATAATAGTCATAGAATTTTGAGTATAAATCAAAATGATACGCTTTATATGGACAGCATTTCAATGATAAATGGAAATGCTGTTGGAGGAGGTGCAATATACAAGTTTATGGGGGTTGTGTTTCTTAAAAATATGTATTTTGCAAACAACAATTCATCATCCACTGGAGGTGCCATTTTTAGCAATATGGGTTATGGCAGTAATAGAGGAGGAAAACTGTTTATTACAAAATCTGTATTTATAAACAATAATGCTGTTGGGGAAGGTGGGGCTATAATAAATAGGTCTTATTGGCATAATGCAGCATTTACTGATGAATTTATTATTACACATTCTATTTTTGATGGCAACTCTTCGGGTTCATACGGTGGCGCAATAAGTAATTATGCTGGAGAGGCAGTTGTAATAAACTCTCTTTTTATCAACAATGTTGCCGCAGACGGAGGTGCAATTTCTTGTTACGAAGGAATAGTTCGTTTGTTGAATTCTACATTAACCAAAAATACTGGCACATTGCGAGGCGGGGCATTAGGTTCTTATCATACAATGCCGATACATTTTCATTTAGATAATACTATTGTAACAGGAAACACATCACCAGAAAACGATATTTTTTTAAACCGATTTGCTTTTTTATATACACGCCATAACATTATTGGGAGTGTAAATTCTACTGGCAGAATATATCGTAACACTCAAAGTTTTTTTGGTATTAACCCAGATAGCGTTTTTACTGATTATTTGAATGATGATTTTACGCTAAAAGAGTGTTCTTGGACTGTTAATGCTGGTCTTAACGGCTTTCAACCTGTTGTTACATCCATATATAATTTGACTGATGACATCAATATTGATTTAGCAAACAACCCTCGTGTTGTAGGCGATAGAATAGATATAGGGGCGTATGAATTTCAAAATGATGTTGATAATCTACTTTACGATACTCTGAATATATGTCAAAGCGATTTGCCTTTTATCTATGGCAATACTACTTTTGGCGTTGGCACGACATCGAATGACACCGTTCTTTCTGGGCAACCTGTTAATGGTTGCAACAATGGAATATTGCATTTATCATTAAATATTACCGAAAGACCAATATACTCTTTTAGTGATACCATTTGTTCAAATCAAACATATAATTTTAAAGGACAAATATTAAATTCTTCGGGAGTTTATAATGATACCATAGATATAGGTGGCTGTGATAGTGTTGTAACATTAAACTTAGTTGTTAATCAAGCATATAACATAATCATTAATGATACAATTTTTGTTGAAAATGGTTATACTCAAAATAATTTTTCAATACCTGTACAAAATAGTGCAGGAACAGTTTTAGATACTTTGTTTTTGCAAAGTAGAAATAATTGTGACAGTATGGTATTTTTGAATTTAACGGTTATGTGTCCGTCAAAAACAGATACAATAAACGCAACAATCTGTGAAACAGAAACTTACCCTTTTGCAAATCGAAATTTGAATTTACAGGGAAGTTATAATGATACTTTGCAAACGCAAAACGGTTGCGACAGCATTGTAACTTTAAATTTAAGAGTAAATTCCGTATATTCTCAAACTCAAAATATTACAATTTGCGATTATGAATTGCCTTATTTTTACGGTGACAGCGTTTTTTATTCGTCAGGCATAAAAAATGTTGTTTTTCAGACAATTTACGGCTGCGATAGTGTGATAGTTGTAAATTTAATAGCGCAAACATCTGAAATTCAATATGATACACTTGTGATTTGTGCCGATTTATTGCCATATACCTACAACGACACAACTTTTCAAATTGGCACTCGAAGCGGCAATTACCAACTGCAAGATATGTGCAGCGGTGTAATTTTAAATCTTAATATTTTACCTCAAACTCAAACTTTTTTCCCTGATATTCCAATAGTTTGCGCAGATGGCAACAATTTAATTTTAGAATTTCCAAGCACAAACGAAATCAACACAAAACCACCTACAAACTATGATATTGTGTTTGATAATGAGGCAACTACGGCGGGTTTTGAAAATCAAAGCGGCGACTTTGGAAATGATAACAAGATAATTGTACAAATGCCCGAAAAAATTTACCCCGATTATTATAACTTCAAAATAATTTTAAGCGATAATATTTATAATTGTGCGCAGCAAGAGTTTTATATTGAAATTCCTGTGTTGTACCCCGACAGCATTATGGTGCAAAAATGGGGTAATGTTATATCATTGCTAAATTATCATTACAACGGCGGTTTTGATTTTTCGGGTTATCAGTGGTTCAAAAACGGACAAATAATGGCAGGCAAAAATCACTCGTATATCTACATCGGTGAGGGTGAATCGTTTGTTGTTGGCGACAAATACTCGGTTTTGCTCACACGTCCAGACGGCTCACAAATGTTTTCCTGCGATTTTGCAGCACGCGAACCGCACGAAGAAATTAGTAAGTTTCCAACTGTTGTCAGTCCAAACGGTACAATCAGAATTCCGCAGCAAGACAACGCAATGGTTCGCTTGATAACCGTTACAGGCATTACGCTTTCAAGTTATCAATCATCAACCAACGAAATTACTGCTCCAGCGCAGCAAGGCATTTATCTTTTAGAAATATTAAGCAATAATTCAAGACAGGTTGTTAAAATTGTTGTGAAATGAAGATTGTGAAATGTAGAATTAAAAATAATTATTCATTTTCCATTCTACATTCTACATTTTTTATTAACTTTGCACAAAAATAACTTTTAGTTTAAATGTACCCTCATTTTGTTAAATTTCTTGTTGTTTCAACGCTTTGGTTACTGCTGACGGCACTTTTTTATTTGACAATTCGTAAAAAAATGCCGCAGAAAAAACTTTTGCACATCGTTTTTTGGAGTATTCCGATATTTTTTATTGGTGGCTTTTTGTTTTTTAAATTCGGTGCAAATCACTTTTTCGGTGTAGGAATTCAAAAAGTTATTGTCTGGTTTGTGTGGCTTTGGGTTTTAATAATTGTGCCGTTCTTGATTTTCGTAATTTTTTATTGGCTTGATTTGCTTTTAAAATTTATCTTCAAAAAAGATTTAAAACTAAAATATTTTGTTGCTCTGCCGTTGATTTTGATTGGCTTAATTGCATATTTTCAAGGAACTTACAATCGCAACAAGCTGGAAGTCAGAACTTTGACAATAGAGATGGAAAATCTACCGCAAGAGTTTGATGGACTGAAAATTGCTGTTCTTGGCGACACACATCTTGGAAATTTTGTTAGTTACAAAAAATATTTTAACCAAATCGGCGATGCTATAAACAGTCAAAACGTTGATTTAGTGCTATTTACAGGCGATTTAGTAAATACTTCGCCAAAAGAGGGTGTTCCGTTTATTCCATTTTTTAATAATTTGAACGCAAAGTATGGAAAATACGCTGTTATGGGCAATCACGATTTTTGCAAATATTTTGATTGGAGCAGCGAAATGGTCAGAGAGTCAATGGTTTATAAAACCAGAGAATTGTATCGTGCTTGCGGATTTTTGCTTTTGGAAAACGATTATGTGCTTTTAGAAAAGGACTCTCTAAACACAATTTGCATTGTTGGTGCGGACGAAAAAGGCAATTTGCAAGAGACATTTGAAAATTCTCCGCAGGAAGTTTTTAAAATTCTGCTTATACACAACACAAAAGATTTGGAAGTGCAAATCGCTGAAAATAAGGAATTTGCGCTTACAATTTCGGGGCATACGCACACTATGCAGTGCGCTTATAATATTTTTGGCAAAAGATTTTCGCCCGCCCAATGGCTTTTCAAACATTGGGACGGCTTGTATAATCTTGATAATCAATATTTTTTTGTAACGCGCGGCATTGGTTATGCGGGTATTCCCATTAGAATGGGCTTTAAACCCGATGTGTCAATTTTAGAGTTAAAAATTAAAAAATAAATATTAACAATTAAAATTAAAAAAGTATGGAAATGGTTATTATTTTGGCAGTTGTAATTTTAGTACTGCTTGTTATTTTCTTCTACTATGTGCCTTTTGGAAAGTGGATAAACGCAATGGCTTCCGGGGTACGTATTTCTTTAGTGCAACTTTTCTTGATGAGATTAAGAAAAGTTCCGCCAGCGGTCATCGTTGATGCGATGATTGAGGCACACAAAGCGGGCTTGAATGAGGTTGAGCGCGACCAACTCGAAGCGCACTACCTTGCAGGCGGACGCGTTAAAAAGGTGGTTGATGCTTTGGTTTCGGCATCAAAGGCAAACATAGATTTGTCGTTTAAAATGGCTACCGCTATCGACTTGGCGGGTAGAGACGTTTTAGAAGCGGTAAAAATGTCGGTAATACCAAAAGTTATTGATACCCCTGTGGTAAGTTCAGTTGCAAAAGACGGCATTCAACTTTTGGCGAAGGCGCGCGTAACGGTGCGTACAAACATTCGACAATTAGTCGGCGGAGCGGGCGAAGAGACCGTTTTGGCGCGTGTGGGTGAAGGTATTGTGTCGTCAATCGGTTCGGCGCAGTCGCACAAGCAGGTTTTGGAAAACCCTGACTCTATCTCAAAACTTGTGCTTTCAAAAGGACTTGATGCAGGCACGGCGTTTGAAATTCTCTCTATCGACATTGCAGACGTTGATGTGGGCAAAAACATCGGTGCAACCCTGCAAATGGACCAAGCCGAAGCGGACAAAAACATCGCGCAAGCAAGAGCCGAAGAGCGCAGAGCAATGGCTATCGCTCTCGAACAGGAAATGAAGGCAAAAGCGCAGGAGGCGCGCGCAAAAGTTATTGAAAACGAGGCAACAGTGCCTTTGGCAATGGCAGAAGCGTTCAAAAACGGCAATCTCGGCGTAATGGACTATTACCGAATGAAAAACATTGAGGCAGACACCTCAATGCGCGATTCAATCGGCAAACCTGCAGCACCAGCAGCGACACCGAGCAAGAAATAATTTTTTCTTCGGCTTTTCAAGTGCAGAATTGACATATTAATAATGTGTTAATTCTGCATTTTTTTTTGTACTTTTGCAGATATTTTTAATTCGTAATTTTCAATTTAGTAAAGTGCAGAAAATCAGAAACATAGCAATTATTGCGCACGTTGACCACGGCAAAACCACGCTCGTTGATAAGATGTTGCTTGCGGGAAAACTCTTCCGCGACAATCAAGAAACGGGCGAACTTATGCTCGACAATAACGATTTGGAACGTGAAAGAGGTATCACAATTCTTTCAAAAAACGTTTCCATAAATTATAAGGACTATAAAATTAACATTATCGACACACCCGGACACGCCGATTTTGGTGGCGAAGTTGAGCGTGTTTTGAATATGGCAGACGGCTGTTTGCTGCTCGTTGATGCTTTTGAGGGACCTATGCCGCAAACGCGTTTTGTGCTGCAAAAAGCCCTTCAACTCGGGCTTTTGCCAATTTTGGTGATTAACAAAGTTGATAAACCGAATTGCCGCCCCGATGAAGTTCAAGAAGCAGTTTTTGAGTTGATGTTCAATTTAGATGCAACCGAAGAGCAGTTGAATTTTCCGACAATCTACGGCTCAGCAAAAGAGGAGTGGTTTTCAACTGATTACAAACAAAAAGCAACTGATATTTTGCCACTTTTAGACACGATTATCGACTACATTCCCGCACCCGAAATGCTCGAAGGGACACCGCAAATGCTGATAACTTCGCTTGATTATTCATCATATTTGGGCAGAATTGCAGTTGGCAGAGTACATCGCGGCGAACTGCGCGAGGGACAGGATGTTATGCTTTGCAAGCGGGACGGCACGAAAATTAAAACAAAAATCAAGCAACTAAATACCTTTACAGGACTTGGCAGAACGCCTGCGCAGTCGGTAAAGTCGGGTGATATTTGCGCAATTATCGGAATTGACGGCTTTGAGATTGGCGACACAATCGCTGACCTTGAAAACCCCGAGCCGCTGCCGCCAATCGCCATTGACGAGCCGACAATGTCAATGACCTTTACCAACAACGACTCGCCGTTTTTCGGCAAAGATGGAAAATATGTAACTTCCCGTCACATTCACGACCGCCTGACGCGCGAACTTAACAAAAATCTCGCTCTGCGCGTAGAAACTTCCGAAAGTGCAGACACTTGGCGGGTTTCGGGGCGGGGCGTACTGCACCTTTCCGTTTTGATAGAAACAATGCGGCGCGAAGGCTACGAACTGCAAGTCGGTCAGCCACAGGTAATTAAGAAAGAGATTGACGGTGTTTTGTGCGAGCCAATCGAGCAATTAACAATAAATTTACCCGAAGAGTATTCAAGCAAAGTTATTGATATTATTTCCCGAAGAAAAGGTGAAATGTTGTCAATGGAAACAAAAAAAGACCGTATTTACCTCGAATTTACCATTCCATCGCGTGGAATTATCGGTTTGCGAAATCATATTTTAACGATTTCAGCGGGCGAGGCTGTTATGGCGCACAGATTTTTGGAATACGTCCCTTGGAAAGGCGAAATTGAACGCCGTAACAACGGCTCGATTATCGCTATCGAAAGTGGAACGGCGTACGCGTATGCCATTGATAAACTGCAAGATAGAGGGCGATTTTTCATTTTTCCGCAAGAAGAAGTTTATGCGGGGCAGGTTGTTGGTGAAAACTCAAAAGAGGGCGATTTGCCTGTAAATGTTACCAAGTCCAAAAAACTGACAAATATGCGCGCTTCGGGTGCAGATGACAAAGTGCGGTTAATTCCGCCGATTGTTTTCTCGCTCGAAGAGGCGTTGGAATACATAAAAGAAGACGAATATTTGGAAGTTACACCACAGCATTTGAGAATTAGAAAAATAATTTTGGACGAACACGAGAGAAAAAGGCAAAAAAAATCTTAAATCTAAATTATATGAATTTTTTTGAATCTAATATCCATTACGGCAAAAAGCGCGGCAGTATCGAAGTGATTTGCGGCTCGATGTTTTCGGGCAAAACCGAAGAACTGATACGCCGTTTGAAACGTGCAAAAATTGCCAAACAGCGTGTAGAAATTTTTAAACCGCAAATTGATACCCGCTTTTCAGAAAGCGATGTTGTGAGTCACGACAACAACGCAATTCCCTCAACGCCAATCGGTTCGCCGCAAAACATTTTGCTTTATGTCAATGATGTTGATGTTGTGGGCATTGACGAGGCGCAATTTTTTGACGAATCGCTTGTTGAGGTCTGCACTACGCTTGCGGCGCAAGGTTTCCGCGTGATAATTGCGGGACTTGATATGGACTTTCGCGGTAATCCTTTTGGTCCGATGCCTGCATTGTTGGCAGTAGCAGACGATGTTACCAAAGAGCACGCTATTTGTGTGCGCTGCGGTGCGCCTGCGTATGTTTCGCATCGTTTGGTTAATGAAGGCAAGCAAGTTTTACTTGGCGCAACTGCTACTTATGAGCCAATTTGCAGATATTGCTTTAATGAAGTGAAAAATTAAAAATTTAGAATTAAAAGATATGAAGGCAAAATTTTTGTACATATTTTTAATGACTTTATTTGCTTTTTCTAATGTTGTTTATTCTCAAACAACATCACATACATTTGTAAAAGAACTTCAAAATCAAGGAATTGATACAATTTGCGTCTATTACGATTATTGCGGTTATTGTATGTCACCAATTAGATGTAAAGAATTAGATACCACTTATGTTTTTTGGCAAAATCAAGGTAAAAATTTTGTTAAAAGAATGCACTTGTGTTATGATTTTGCAACTATTGAGATTGATACTATTACTTTTTGGAATATTTTTTTTGAATATAAAGAAATAATAAAAACAGAGGAAATAAAAGATTTTACATATAGTAGTGATACGATAGAGGGTTCGATAGACGTTGTTGATGCAGGTTATCAATCTTATACTATGATAATTAACAATGACACAACACGTTTTTACGCAGGTACAATAGAATTTTTACAAGAATATAAAAGTTATTATAATGGAATTGTTACAAATCTAAATTATCAACACAACAACAATTTAAAAGGAAAAATTGTTTTTGACGAAATAAGAAATCTTGTAATGAAATTAGAAAAAGAACAAAAATTCATACTTCAAAAAAAATTTTAAATTTTTAATTGAAAAAAAGATATTTTTTTTAACAGATAGTAGTTCAAAAATAAAAAATGACACCTGATTTTATTAGATGTCATTTTTTATTTTGCACTAAAAATTATTAGTTTCCCACAATTATAAAATTCAGATATTTGTTAATCAAATCGGCAGAAGAAACCTGCACACGAATATCGTCGCCGAGTTGAAATTTGCGTAATTTATTTCTGCCTATGATGCAATAATTTTTGTCGTCAAAAACGTACAAATCATCGTCCAAATCGCGAATAGAAATCATACCTTCGCAGTGCGTTTCGTTGAGTTCAACGTAAATTCCCCAAGTATTAACACCCGAAATTACGCCGTCAAAAATCTGCCCGACTTTGTCTTTCATAAACTCAATCTGCTTGTATTTTATCGATGTACGCTCAGCACTCGCCGCCCGAGATTCCATATCGGAAGAGTGTTTGCAGATGTTTTCAAGTTCGACAGCATCAACATTTTTCACGTTTTCGTCAAGATATTTTGTGAGCAAACGATGTACCAACATATCAGGGTAGCGGCGAATTGGCGAGGTAAAATGCGTGTAATATTTCATTGCCAAGCCGTAGTGTCCGATGTTTTCGGTTGAGTAAATCGCCTTTGCCATTGAGCGAATGGCAAGTGTTTCAATCATATTTTGCTCTTTTTTGCCTGCAATTTCATCTAAAAGATTGTTGATGGAAGACGAAACAGCGGTATTTTTACCCTGCGTTTTGATTTTATAACCAAAACGTTTGATAAATTCGGCAAAATTAGTCAGTTTTGTTAAATTCGGCACATCGTGAATGCGATATACAAAACTTCTTGGTTTTGAGCCGTTTGTGTTTGGTTTTCCGATGTGCGTTGCAACGGTTTTATTAGCTAAAAGCATAAATTCTTCTATAAGATTGTTGCTCTCTTTTGGCTCTTTCATATATGTTCCGAGCGGTTTTCCGTTAGCATCAAGGTCGAATTTCACTTCGGAACGCTCAAAAGCGATTGCTCCCGCAGCAAAGCGTTTTGACCTTAACATCAGCGCAAACTCGTTGAGTTTCAACATCTCTTCGGCAAAATCGCCTTCACCTGTTTCAATAATATTTTGCGCCTCTTCGTAAGAAAAACGGTGATTTGATTTTATAATTGTTCGTGCAATTTTATAATTATCTATTTCGGCAAAATTATTCATTTTAAAAATCGCCGAATAGGTCAGTTTTTCTTCATCGGGACGTAGCGAACATATAAAATTGCTCAACCGCTCGGGCAACATCGGCACCGTTCTATCAACCAAATAGACCGAAGTGGCGCGTTTAACCGCCTCATTATCAATAACACCGCCCTCTTCAACATAATGCGTTACGTCTGCAATATGTACACTGATTTCCCAAAAATCATCATCAAGTTTTCTAATCGAAAGAGCATCGTCATAGTCTTTTGCATCGTGCGGGTCAATGGTAAAAGTTACCACATCACGCATATCAATTCGCTTGTCAATTTCTGTCTGCGGAATAATTTCAAAAATTTTATCTGCCTCATTTTCAACATCTTGTGGATATTGGTATGGCAAACCAAATTCTGCCAAAATAGCGTGCATTTCGGTATTGTTGTTGCCCACATCACCCAAAACATCAATAATTTCGCCAATCGGATTTTCGTATTTATTTTCCCAAAAAGTGATTATGGCAATACATTTTTGCCATTTTTTTGCGCCGTTGAGTTTGTGCGGCGGAATGATAATGTTCATCGGCAGTTGCTTTTTATCAACTTTGAGAAACGAAACATCTTGTCTAATTTCCAAAATACCCACAAACTGCTCTCTTGCACGTTTTATCACCTCAATTACTTCGCCTTCGAGTTCTTTTTTGCGGCGTATAGGGTGCAGTTTTATCTTAACGTGGTCGCCGTTCAGAGCGCAGTTTAGCGCGCGTTCAGCAATAAAAATCGGTTCGCCGCCTTCGTCTGGAATAAGGTAGGTTTTGTGCGCCGCCAGTGTTCTATCAATCGTGCCTGTGAGGTACGAGTATCGCAATTTTAGCGCAAATTTGCCTCTACCTTCAGCCACTTCATAAATCAAATCCTGCTCTGCAAGTTCAAAAAGTGCCTCAGTAACAACCACTTTCCCCTCTGCCAACTTCATTTTCAAAGCGTGCGAAATCTGCTTATAATTGAAGTGTTTTTTCGGTTTTTTGTTAAAAATTTCAATAATTGTCGGAATAATTTCCGCTATTTTATTGTTTTTTTTAGATTGTTTTTTCATATATTTTTTTTATCAAAAATTAAAATTTAGCCCGCAAGTAAATGTAAAGTTTTTTCCTTGATAGAATCTTGGGGTAAATTTATCTAAAAATTGCTGTGCAGTATAACAATTTTCGCCTGCAACCTTTCCTTTGTTTGCGGTTAAATCATAACCTTGGGCATTGTTGTATTGCAAATTTATATGTGCATAAATATTATTAAACACCTCATATAGAACATTTAACGCAAGAATTTGATTTGTCCAACTTTTTTGATTGAATGGTTTTTGAGTAAGAATTGCCTGTTCTGGCGTAACTGTACGCCGAACATCAATATTGTAGTTCAAATATTCAAAATCTCTGTATTTTTTGGAATTTACATAATACACTTTTAAATTCAAACCCCTAATTGGCTTGTATCGAAGTGAAAAGTATATGTCCTGCGAATTATCACCGAGATAATGTCCAAGATTAATTCCGTTTGAAAACCAAGTCAATTCTTCAATTGAATGTTTGTAGTTAATAATATTTGTGCGGGTAAATTCTCCGATAAACGACAGGTTTTTCAATGGAAAATTTGTTACATTAAAACCAAATTTATAAGAGTACGGATTTCTTGATGGATTTTTATACTTAAAACGAGCAAATTGCACTTCGTCAAAATAAATTGACGCATAAAGGTGTAAATGTTTGATATTCCGCGAACTGACATTAAAAAATATTGCCGAATTTTGATTTTCGGTAGGAAGTCCGCGCGTAAGCAGTTTGTCCAACCCCTTATAAAAAGCGATAGGTATAAAATACACTGCTTGTGGGGTTCTTTCGGCGTAAATTATGGAATTTCCAACTGACAAATCAAGTCCGCGTATTGGCTTGAATGTTAATAAGTTAGCGGCTATGTATTTGTTTTTTGGTCGATAATTTCGTTCAAAAACATCTTCTGTTTGCTTATCTAAATAATAATATGAACTGTCTAAAACATTGCTAACCAAAAAACCGTGTATGTAGTTGAGTTCAAACCACTTACAAGGGTTCAAATTAAGCGTAATCATTGGAAATGAGGGGGCATTTCCTGACAAAATTTGTGAGCCGTAATTGTTATCGCCCCAAATTATATTATCTTTTACCAAACCGATACTTCCCCAATCGGCATAGACCTTAATTCCGCCTCTGCTTTCGGTAAAATCGCCGCCATATTTGTTATTCAAATCGTATTGATAACCAAAACTGTTGGTCAAAAACTGAACTCTAAACTGTTCATCATAACCATAAATACGCGCAAGAAATCCTGAAACCGAAGAAGATGGATTAAGTAGTGCACCGAGTTGTTTATTTGGAAAAATACCGTCTTTCAAACCATTGCCGCTGAAAGAAAGTTCGTGCACGTTACCCCAAATCGAAACGTGATTTACAATAGTTGCCTGAAATTCTGCACCCCAAGCGCGCTTGGTAATCAGCCCTTTGGAGTTCATTATTAAGTCCATTCCTAAAATCGGTGTAATGCGTGCCTTGAAAATTTTGTTTTTGTAGTGAAAAGCGGGTTGCAACAACGAAAGCGAAAACGTTTTTTTGTCAGTCCAATTCAAAATTGCTTTTGGCATTGTATCAAGTTCCAAAGCATAATCACGCATAAAGAACTCTATTTCAGCGATTTGACGTCTTGACATATTTTCGGTTTTATCGCTTGCTTCTTTCAGTTTTGCGGCGATAAAATTACGAGAATATGGCTTTACAGCAGAAAAGACGTTAATAACGCCGTCTGTTGCCAACTCGTCAATAAACTCATAAATTCTTGTGTATGAGATGTTTTGCGGAATATCTTGTGCCAGAGCCCAGAGTCCAGAGCCCAGAGCCAAGACAATAGTAAAAAAATATTTTTTCATAATAATTTTTTTGTATTAGTACTAAATTACAACTTGCGCCCTGCCAAATTGCCCATTTTTATTGCCGTGATTGCTCCTTCTATGCCTTTGTTGCCGTGTTTTCCGCCTGCGCGTTCAAGGGCTTGAGCGTGCGTGTCGGTGGTGAGGACAGAGAAAATAACAGGCGTTGTGCCATTGGCATTGAGAGCGGAAATGCCGTTTGCAACACCTTGACAGATATAATCAAAATGGGGCGTGTCGCCACGAATAACACAGCCGATAGCGATAATTGCGGCGAAATCGTCTTGCTGCAAACTCGCCGCCGCGTAGGTCAATTCAAAAGTACCCGGAACGTGCGTAACGGAAATTTTCTTCACGCCATTTTCGCGTAAGGCAGAGACCGTGCTGTCAAGCAAGGCGTAGGTAATTTCGGAGTTCCAGTCAGAAACTACGATAGCGTATTCTTGCTGCTCAACAACTTCTCTGTCGGGCATTTGCGCAGCGTTATATTCGGAAAGATTTTTTGTCATCGCATTCTTGGTTCTAAAATTTTGGCATATTTTTCATATTTCTCGATAATTTCGTCTGCAATCTGCGATTTGTGGTTTTGTGCAATCATTGCCGCTTGTCCCAAAACACTAAGATTGTGTTCTAAGCCCATTTCTCCAGAAACGGAATTTTGTCTATTATACGGCAAGGAAAGTACAAAAATCAATCTCTCTTCCGACTCTTTTACCACTTGTTTCAAAATGTTTTCAGCAGAAACAGAATCATTTACCCTAAAATAAACATCTACAATCGTAAGCATAGAAAAATCAAATGGGAGTGCGTGCTCTGGCACCTCCTCAATGCCTCTGTCTAACACCTGCTTTGCTCTTTCGGGCTGTTTGTTGTTAAATAAATCGCGCGCAAGAGAGGAGAAAAGATGGCGGTAAGTGCTTGCTGTACGGCGGTTTGTTTCGTCCAAATATACCCTTTTGTCATTCATATTGCCGTATCTGTATTTATTCATCATATTGTCATACATTTTTTCAATATGCGAATTACCTCTTTTCTTTACAGGTATAAAACGCTGAGCCATTCCCTCAGATTGTAAATATTCTTGAATGTTGGGATAAAATTCCGAACCAACGGTGCGACAAATGTAAATAGGGCGTGTCCAATCGTTGTTTGCAAGCATTTCAAGCACCATTAAATCGTTCTTCATATGGTGTCTGCCGAGTTTAATATAAATTGTATCAACTATGTTGTCGTAATCTTTTTCATCAACCACACCTGCTGCAATAACTTTTTCTTTATCAACAGGAATTGTCATTGTTGAGGCGAAAAGTCTTCCGTAACCATCGCTGTCAATCATATCTGGTCTGCGCATAAGTTCGAGAGCGGTTTTTAAATCCATTTGCGCCATACGCGGTTCAACTATTGCTACATCAAGTGTTCCTTTTTGGTATTCAGACGGGTGCCACGAAATTTGCAGCGGTGCCGATTCGTAATATCCACGCCTCATTTGGTCGATATACCAAGGTGCACTTATATAGGAAAGGTTGCAAGCGCGAATATCTCTGCGCACTTCCTCAACCGTTTGATTGTACCAAAGCGGGAAAGTGTCGTTGTCGCCGTTGCAGAAAAGCACTGCGTATCGCGGACAAGTGTTTAGATAGTTATAACCTGCATCGCGAGCAACATATCTGCCTGAGCGGTCGTGGTCGTCCCAATTTTGTTGTGCCATAAGCGCGGGAACGCCAAGCGAAACCAGCGTTGCAACAATCGCGCTAACCGAATACGGAACTTTTGCTTTTTTACGCAAAATATCACAAATAGCCATTACTCCAAGTCCAATCCAAATGCAGAACGCATAGAACGAGCCGGCATAAGCATAGTCTCTTTCGCGTGGCTGATAAGGTGTTTGGTTAAGATAAATCACAATAGCAAGCCCTGTCATAAAGAATAGCGTGAATGTTATCCAAAAATGTTGCTTGCCCTTGCTTTTATTTGCGAGTTGCCATATTAAACCAAAAATACCCAAAAGCAACGGCAGGAAGAAGTAGGTATTACGTCCTTTATTGTTTTTCAAACTTTCGGGCAGTTTGCTTTGGTCACCGAGTCGTGCGTTGTCTATAAATGATATTCCTGAAATCCACTGTCCTTTGTCAATTTCGCCGTCTTGGCTTTGAATATCGTTTTGCCGTCCTACAAAATTCCACATAAAATAACGCAAATACATAAAATTGACTTGATATGAGAAGAAAAATCTCATATTTTCGCCAAAAGTAGGCATTACGCTTGTTTTTGGATTGCCGTTTTCATCAACGTCTTGTCGTCCGCAAACCATATTTGGCAAACGTCTTCCTTTAATATCAGCCCACCCTTTGTATGATTGTACGTGATGCTTTTGTTCTGACCACATACGCGGGAAAAGAATTTTAAATCTGTCATCTTTTTCTACTGCACCTGTGCGTGAAGATGGCAATATTAAGTATGAATCTCTTTCGTCTGGAGTATCTTTACTTTTTTTGATAAACGACCTGTCGCTCATTTTATAATCTATTTGGCAATCGCGTCCTTTACCTGTTGTTCTAAACGGCGCACCAAAATTTGTTCCGTAAAACAATGGGCTATCGCCGTATTGTTCGCGGTTAAGGTACGATTGCAGCGAGAAAACATCATCAGGTGAGTTTTGGTCCATTGGTGGGTTAGCATTAGAACGAATCATTATCATTCCATAAGTTGCATAGCCGATTATCAAAACAACAACAGACACTACAATAGTATTAAACCATTGGAAATTCCATTTTTGTTTAAAAAATAATAAACCCGCGCCACCTAAAATCAGCAAAATTCCCAACCAAACGGAACCTCCCATAAATGGAACACCGAGAATTATCATTAACAATAAAAATGAAAGTTTTATTCTGTTTGGACTTTTCAAAGTATAGGTTTCATACATTGCCCAAATGCTGATTAATGCTGTTATTACCAAATAAACAAGCAGACCGCCGTTGAAAGACATACCTAGAGAATTTACAAAGAAAATTTCAAATTGTCCCGCAACTTTGGTAAAGCCCGGCACTAAGCCGTAAAGAACGGCGGCTAAAATTACAAACGAACTCAAAACCGCAATAATAACGCCTTTTGCAGTGATTTTTTCTGTCTTTTTGAAATAATAAACCAACACAATGGCGGGAATTGCAAGCAAGTTAAGCAGATGGACACCTATAGAAAGCCCCATTAAATAGGCGATTAAAATCAGCCAACGATTTGCTGGCACGGAAGCGCTGTGACTGCTGAGCGAAACCGAAGCATCGTCTGCATCTTCCCATTTTAGAATACACCAAAAAACTACCGCCGTAAAGAGCGATGAAAAAGCATAAACTTCTGCCTCTACCGCTGAAAACCAAAACGTATCGGAAAAGGTGTATGCCAACGCGCCAACTGTGCCTGCACCGAGAATTGCGATGATATTACCCAAAGAAAATTCTTTTTCGTTGTTCAACACAATTCTGCGCGCCAAGTGCGTGATTGTCCAAAATAGGAACAAAATTGTAAATGCGCTACACAACGCCGAAAATGAATTAACCATTTTTGCTACCTGCGTTACGTCAGATGCAAATGTGGCGAAAATTCTGCCAACCAGCATAAAAAACGGCGCACCGGGGGGGTGTCCAACTTCAAGTTTGTCAGCAGATGCGATAAATTCGCCGCAGTCCCAAAAACTTGCGCTCGGCTCAATGGTCATTAAATACACAACGGCGGCAATTGCAAACACTGCCCAACCTGTGATTTGTTCGTACAATCTAAACTTTTTCATTATAATTTTTTTGATTTTAGAAAAATAATTTGCAAAGATAGTAAAAAAATGAAGAATTAAGAATGAAAAATGAAGAATTAATATTTTTTTTGAAATTAATGAAAATAATTTGTAACTTTGTACCAAATTTTTAATTCTACATTTTTAATTCTACATTAAAAAAAATGGCTTCTTTTATAATCGAAGGCGGACATCGCCTTAATGGCGAGATTGTGCCGCAGGGGGCAAAAAATGAGGCGTTGCAGATTATTTGTGCAACCGTTCTAACAACCGAAGAGGTGATTATCGAAAATATTCCAGATATTCTTGATATTCAAAATCTGATTTTTCTTTTGCAAGATATTGGCGTGAATGTCAATAAATTAGCAAAAGGGAAATATAGTTTTTGCGCAGAAACTTTAAACGAAAACTTTCTCAACAGCGAGGAATTTTTGAAAAAATGCTCAAAACTGCGCGGCTCGGTAATGCTGATTGCGCCGTTGCTTGCACGCAGAAAAAAGGTTTCTTTTGCCAAACCCGGCGGCGACAAAATCGGCAGACGGCGTCTTGACACACACTTTATCGGTTTGCAAAAACTCGGCGCGGACATCTCGTATAATGCCGAAAAACGCTCTTTTGATATGACCGCGACAATACTAAAAGGTGATTATATGTTGCTTGACGAGGCATCGGTTACAGGAACGGCGAATATTCTTATGGCTGCCGTTTTGGCGCAGGGAAAAACTACAATATACAACGCCGCTTGCGAGCCGTATTTGCAACAACTTTGTATTTTGCTAAATAATATGGGTGCAAAAATTTCAGGTGTCGCCTCAAATCTGCTCATAATAGAGGGAGTGGAAACTTTGCACGCCGCAAAACACAAAATTTTGCCCGATATGATTGAAGTTGGCTCGTTTATTGGAATGGCTGCAATGACACAAAGTTCGCTATTAATAAAAGATGTGTCGTATGAAAATCTCGGCATAATTCCCGACTCTTTCCGTCGTCTTGGCATAGAAATTGAAAAACGCGGAGACGATATTTTTATTCCTGCAAAAGATAGTTACTGCATAGAATCGTTTATGGATGGCTCAATTATGACAATTGCAGATGCGCCTTGGCCAGGGCTAACCCCCGATTTGCTTTCGGTGATGTTGGTTGTGGCAACGCAGGCAAAAGGCAGTGTTTTAATTCACCAAAAAATGTTTGAAAGCCGACTCTTTTTCGTTGATACATTGATAGAGATGGGTGCGCAGATAATCCTTTGCGACCCGCACAGAGCCGTTGTTATCGGGCATAACCGACAATTTACACTCAAAGCAAACAATATGACCTCGCCAGACATTCGCGCAGGAATTGCCCTGCTTATCGCCGCCCTTAGCTCAGACGGTATTAGTAGAATTGACAATATTGACCAAATAGATAGGGGTTACCAAGATATTGAAGAGAGATTAAGAAAAATCGGAGCAAAGATTTGGAGAGAGGAGTGAAATAAAAAATACCAACATCTTGGAAGTGTTGGTATTTTTTTGTTTTATTGAAAAATTATCTTTTAAAAGGAAATTTACCAAGTTCTTTTTTGCTTGAAAAGTTATCTCTTTCAACAAAGTTTGTTTTTTTAACGTTTTTTTGTGCACGTGCAGGTGCGCCATAACTACCCCAACTTATTGGTCCATCGTATGTTATAGTGTGATTACCTGCACTGGAAGTTAAATTGATTGTGATTACAGAAGCAGATATTGAAAGCGTACCACCTGTAATAGTAGGCCAAGTTGGTGTTCCATTTACAACAGAAGCAAATTCAGCAAAAAATGTGCCTGCTGCACCTGGTTGTCCACCACCTACAAAAGTATAGTTGCCTGCTGGGTTTGAAGTTGCAGCATTAAAATCACAATAATAATACACGCCATTTGGTGCGCCGTCCATAAGTCCGTATGTATAAAGTTCAAAGTCAAAATTATTAGTGCCATTTTCATAATAATCACCCCAAGAACCACCTACGAATTCATAGTCAGGTGCTACAAACCAAGTTGCAGTAATATTAATTGTACTGCCGAAGTAAGATTTAGCAGAAACAGTAAGTCCAGCATCTGTGAGAGTTATATTACCTGATACCAAAAAGAAAATTGGTGGAGCAAGACCGCCTGAATAAGCACACACAAATGGTGCATTAACATAATATCCGTCTTCCGAGCCTGAACTTGCCACCGCAGTTCCTGCATTTCCAGAGAAACTGATTGGATAAGTACTCATTACATTTGAGCCATTAGGAATAACAATTAAGCTTGCATAATTAGCCCCTGCGTTATCAATAAATTCAATGTAGCATTTGCCGTCTTGAACTTGATACACAGCTTGCCCCGTAAGACTTTTTGTTGTTGGGGTTGTTTCTTCAAGCGCATAATTTGATGATGGGTTTGGGTTAGGTACTACTTCCATCCATTTTGCATAGAGCGTAATGTTAGAATTTACAACGTCGCTTTCAAAGTTCCAAGCATTTGTACCAGCGGCTTCTTTATACCAACCAAGAAATTCAAAACCCGTTTTTGTTGGGTCTGCTGTTGGTTTTGCAATTTTTTCGCCACCCATAACATTTGTTATCGCAGCAACGGCACTACCACCCTGTGGATCAAAGGTAACCGTGAAAGTTTTGTCTTTACAACCTGTCAAGACAAGCATAGCGCAAAGTGCGCCGATAGAAAGAATTCTCTTCATAATAATAGAAAATTTTAATTGATAAATATAAAAGGTTAATAAATTAGAAATTTCAAAGCGCAAAGATATATATTTTTTTTATAAAAACAATAAATTTTTTCCAAAAAAAAAATTATTTTTCAAAATTAAATCTTAAACCCGCTGTAATACTGACAAAAAACGGATTTTTTGTTCGGCGGGAAATGGGCTGTGGGTACTTTGTGGCAGGAATATACCACGCAAAACCGGGTTCTGCATAGAGAGCCAAACCCTTAGCAAGCGTAACACTCGCACCAAAATTGGCATTCAAAGAGAACTGAAACCCTTCTATTTTTCTATTTTTATCATTTGTCGGTATGGTAGTATTTTCTGTGTTTAACTCATTGAAATTCCGAGTATTATGTGTTTCGAGTAAGCCCTTTTCGGCAACGCCGCCCCCCGCAACATAAAATTTAAAAATCTTTTTATCAACAATTCTATATGACAACATCAACGGAACGCCCAAATAGTGCAACTCTTGGTCGTTTCTGCTTATCAGTTTGCGCGTGTCGTTCTCAAATTTTTCTGTCTTCGAATGAATATAGGTATATTGCAGTCCTGTATTCAGATGCAGCCGTTTTGCAAGCGGAACACCGAAAGTAAAAGCAAAAGTGAGCGGCAAATTGTATTTTGTTTCGGTGCCGATATTTCTCATAATAGCATTGTCGCCTTTAAGAGATGGAATAAACATTCTTCTCGGCGTTGCCTCCGTTTCTCCAAAAGCAGTTGGAGATGATGATGCAGACAGCGAAGCAAAATAATTATTTTGGATTTTGGATTTTCCCTTTGGTTTTTCAAGTGGATTTTGGATTGAATTTTGTGCTAATTGATTTTCTTTCATTAATTTTTCTGCCTCTTCGATAGAAATTGTTTGTTGTATGTTGTTTGTTGTTTGCTGTTCGGGTTGCTCGCCCCTATTTGTAATCGGTGCGGTTGTTGGCACAGATTGCAAATCTGCGCCAGCGAGGGCTTCATAGAACGCTGATGATGTGGATTTTTCTTTCGGCTTTTCAAGTTGCTTATTTTTTACTAAATTATTTTGCATTCCTTGTATATCCTTTGTGTACTTTGCGGTTTCATATTCTTGTTTATTTTCTATATTATTATCGGCGTTAATCTGTGTTATCGGCGTCATCTGCGTTCCAAAATCAAAAAACACAAAACCAAAACCCACCAACAGCGCAACACCCGCAGCAGCAGCAGCGTACCACCACATCGGAAACGCTCTACGCCTCTTATGATTGATTTTTTGCGACAGAATTTCCCAATCATTTGCGGGCAATTCTACTTCGTGATTGTCAATTTGTTGTAATATTTTTTCGTTAAACATATTTTTATCTAAATTCTTTTAAAATTATTTGTAACCTTTGTTTTGCACGCGAATGCTGTGTGCGTACAGCCGTTGATGTCATATTTAATTCCTGCGCAATTTCTTCAATCGAATAACCGTCAATGTTGTACATATTAAATATTGTGCGTGCTATATTTGGCAGTCGTGCGATTGCATTCATAATTTGCTCAATATCAATCTTTTCCGAAATATCAGATTGCGTATCTGCAATAAAATTTTCAAGCGATTCAATCTCTATCGGTATTCCTAAAACATCAATTCTGCGCAAATTATCAATGCAGCCATTCACAAAAATTTTCTTCAACCAAGCATCAAAATTTCCTTTGTTATCATAGTTTTCAACACTCTCAAACACTCTTACAAAACCATCGTGCATCAAGTCGCGCGCCGTTTCATAATCGTTGCAATACCTTTGACAAAGTGCGGTCATTCGCTTTGCATAAATCTGATAAAGCCGATGTTGAGCGTTCGAGTTGTGTTTTTTACAGCCCGAAACAATCTCAAAAAGCGTATCGTTTTTTAGCAAATTCATACATTTCTAATTTATAAAGACGAATAAAGCGGAAAAATGTGGCAAAGTTTGTATTTTTTTAACAAAAAAAATGGTTTAATGTTTAAAATTTAAAGTTTAATAACTTTTACTTTTACTTAAACTATAAATTAAACTTGCAGTGCATTTTGCTGTGCCTTTTTCGCCCAATGTTTCTTTGATTTGTTGATAATCATTTAAAATTTTGTTGCGCAAATCGTTGTCGTACAAAATTTTAGCGAGTTCGATTTTTAATTTTTCCTCTGTAAAATTAGGCGTTATCAACTCTTTTACAACCTCTTTTTGTGCAATCAAATTTACGAGCGACACAAACGGAATATGAATTAGAATTTTGCGCAAAAGCGGTACAACTATTCCGCCAATAACGTGATACACAACCACTTGCGGTGTATTTAACAACGCGGTTTCGAGCGTTGCTGTACCCGAATTTACCACCGCAGCATACGAATTTCTAACTAAATTATATGTCTGCCCAAAAACAATATCAATATTTGGCGGTAAAGTTTTTCTATAAAAATCTTCCCTAATTGCAGGCGCAGCAGCAAGCACAAACTTAAAATCAGGGAAAAAGTCAGCCATTGAGGACATAATTTTCAAACAACCTTTGATTTCCTGTTTTCTGCTGCCCGCAAGCAGAGCAACAATCGGCTTTTCGCTCGCAATTTCTTTATTGTCAGTGCTTTGCAAAAAGTTTTCAATCGAATCAACGCTCGGGTTGCCAACATAATCTACCTCGTAACCAAGATTGCGGAAATATTGCGTTTCAAACGGAAAAATGGTAAAAACTTTATCAACATAGCGTTTTATTTCTTTAATTCTGTAACTTTTCCACGCCCAAAGTTTCGGCGCAATATAGTAATAGACAGGCGTTTGCAACTCTTTTTTGATAAATTTTGCGATACGCAAATTAAAACCCGGGTAATCAACCAAAATCACAACATCGGGTTGAAAATCACGAATTGCCTGTTTGCAGACATTCATATTTTCAGAGATTTTTTTGAGGTTGAGCAGCACATTTACAAAACCCATAAACGCCATTTTGTTGATATGGCGCACAAGTTTTCCACCTTGCGCAGCCATTAAATCGCCGCCAAGAAAGCAAAATTCCGCTTGATTATCTACGAGTTTCAGTTCCCGCATCAATGCCGAAGCGTGCAAATCGCCTGATGCCTCTCCTGCTATCAAAAAATATTTCATTTCATTTGAATAAATTTATTCAATTTCAAAATCACATCTGAAAAGATAATTTTTGCGTTGCCATTTTGTTTGATTTGCGCCTCTGCCAAAGCAAATTCGGCTGCCAAATGCGCAACATTATTTTCATTGATAAAACGGCTGAAATTCTGCGCAAATTCCTCTTCGGCTTGGTTCATATAAGATAAGTCGCTGACTTTCAGATTATAAATAAAATTTTCGCGTATCTCTTTTTGACAAAACTGTAAAAATGCTATTTGCGAGGGACGTCCCAAATCGGAAAAGTCCTTTAACAAACCCTGTATCGCATCAACTTTTAGCGTCCAACTTGTGCGCATAAGGTTTGTAAAGAGGTCAAAATATTGCTCTTGCACCTCGTTTATTTCGATGTTTGAGAGCAAATCAACCCAATTTCCACGAGCATTTTTGATAAAATAGTCAATGTTGTCGTGGTCATATTCTAAATTGCTGCTTAACAACGCATTACGCAGATTTTCATTGTCAATCGGCGGAAAAATTATCGGCTGCATTCGTGAGCGAATTGTTTGCAAAAGTTGTTCCTCGTCTTCGGTTATAAGAATGAAAAGCGTTTTTCCTGTCGGCTCTTCAAAGAGTTTTAGCACTTTATTTGCAAAAAAAGCGTTCATTTTTTCGGCGCACCACACAATCGCCACCTTGTATTCCGACTGATAGGTTTTAAAATTCAATTTTCTTATCAATTCATCGCCCTCAGAGGTATAAATTTCGGTGTTTTTGGTGTCGGCAATGCGGTTTTGCCAATCATCGAGCGTCATATATGGATTTTCGGCAACCGCCTCGCGAAAATCTTTTAAATATTCCTCGCAAAATGTTTCTTTCGAGTCCTTCTTTACGATAGGAAAAACAAAATGCAGGTCGGCAAATGCAAGTTTTGTAATCTGACGGCAAGCGGAACATTCGCCGCAAGAGTCAGTATCAGAGCGGTTTTCGCAACAAAGATACTGCGAATATGCCAACGCCATAGGCAAGCAGCCGTAGCCCGCCGCCCCAATAAAAAGTTGAGCGTGCGCCACACGACCCTCTTTTACGCCGTTAATCAATCGCCGCTTAATATTTTCCTGCCCGATTATATCTTTAAAAAACATAGTTTTAGGTGTTAGTTTTTATTTTTTTGCAAAAACAATCATTTCGTTAAAGACTTTTATAATATCATTGTAAAAAGATTTTAAAGCGGGAAACTCTTTTGCTTCATATATGCTGCGTTTCATCTCAAAAGATGCTGTAATCTCCACAAAATTACCATTTTGTTCAGCGTAATAGTTGAGTGCATAGAGATGATTATTTACTTTTCTATTTTTTGGCAAGGTCTCAATTTCGTACCCTTGTGGAATTTCAATTTTTGCGGTGTAGGTATTGCCAAATCTGTTAAGAAAGTCCAAAGGCAAAGTTCTTTTTGTCTCTCTAAAAATATTGTCTTGCGGTGCTTGGTTTAAAAATGGGGCAATAAAAATTTTGTTTCCTGTTTTTGTTACAGGCATTTCTGTTGAAAATGAAAACTCAAATGGCTTTTCCAAATCATAATAATTATTTACCTCAATTTTACCCAAAACATCAACGTTTTGCTCTTTTAAGTAGTCCTTTAATCTTTGCTCTTCGTTGTAATATTTTCCCCTATACAGCAAAGCATCATAGGAATATGCCCTGTAATCAACTTTTGTCTCTGCCTTTGTTAAATCATCATTGAGTTTGATATCAAAATTTTTTACGGTATAACTTAACGTGTCGCTTATAATATAAACCCACTCGGCTGCTTTGCTCACAATTAAACCCTGTGTGTTGATACAACGTTTGGGGAGTTCGTTGTATGGAAGCATTGATGTTGTAGCATCATAAAAACTTTGTTTTCCGTTGTTATTTACCATTACAATAACATAGTTAAAAAACTGCTCAAAAGGGTATTTTGTGTCTATTGTTCCATTGTTATTTGTACTTAGCAGCACAGGTTTTGCATCTATTCCCGCACTCTTTAAATGTCCAAGCAAAAGTAGGTTTAATTCGGCAGCGTTTCCTGTTTTTTTTGCCAAAACATCAGAAAGTTTTTGATTAGTATATTTTGCATTATTGCCATTCCAGTTGTAATTATTTTTTACATAATGTACTATAAATTTTATTTTTTCATCGTTTGAAAAACCGATTAAATTTGTTTTAAAAAGTTTTTTACCTTCTTTTTCTGCTTGGTTTATATATTTTCCAAAATAATCCTGTTTTAAAACATTATTTGCAATATTTCCCCAAGAAGACATATACTCTATCTTTCCATTTCCCCAATCTACCGCCGATAGTTGCATATTCAGATTCATTCTATAATCGTTCTCTGACAGCACAAAATCCTCTCTTTTAAAGGCAGGAACATTCTTTTTTGCCATTCTAAAAACAACTTCTTTATAGGTATGATTGTGAAATTGACGATTCATATTAATAACCTCCTTGCTTTCTTCGTCAAATTTGCCTATTCCCTTTGCAATATAAACATATTGATAAAAAGGTATTGCTCTTATTTTTAACTCACTGAAAATAGTAGGAATATAGTTTTGAAAGTACCAAGTTGGTGCATTTACAGGATAGGGTGAAACTACGTCATATTCAAGTTCAATCACCGAGCCGATTTTAACGTTTGGCATAGTAAATTTTTTATTAACCCAATTTTTGCCATATTTTTCTTCAAATATTTTTTTGTGGTCTAATTCGTTCTTTTCCAGTTTATTATCAACTAAGTTATAAACAATGGCTTTATTGATAATCAGTTCTTCCAAACGATGATTCTCTTGATACAGAGGCACCTCGAAATCGGCGTATTTAAAACCTGCTTGATTAAGAATTTTAATTCTAAGTTTTCTGTTAAATGTTAATTTAAACATTCCGCCACTGGGCTCAAAATATACTTCACCAGCATCGTATAAAACCACCGCTTCGACTGTAGTGTCTTTGCTGTACGAGGTCATTTGAAGTTCGTACATACTTGGCTTGCCAAGTTCCTTTAAAAAGTTTTCCTGCGCATAAGTGTTGATGCACAACAAGATATAAATTGAAATGATAATAGATTTTTTCATTATTGGGTATTTAGATGAATATTCTGCTGTTCAATTTTATTAAGTTTTTCAATAAAATCGTAAAAATCGGCGTATTGTTCCGAATCATATTGTCCGCTATAAATCGTTCTTTGTTTGATTACAATTAACCGATTATTCGAGACCTCAAAATTATAAAAATATTTTCCAAATTTGCTGTTTTCCTGCTCCGTGCGTGAAAATTCTTTTATGTCCAAATTTTTCGGAAGATTGTAAATGATTGTATCTGAATAAGATAGCGGAAAATTCAAACGAAATTCCTGTTTTCGTTCTGCGGGTTTTTCCAAATCGCTAAAAATATCTCTTGCAAATGGGTTTAGAAAAATATCATTGCCGTAGATTTTTTGTAAGTTGTTGTTCCTCAGTTGCAAGTCAATAAAAATTTCGGGTAAATCGGACTTTCGTATCTTGTATGTCTCCAACTGAAAAGTGCCTGTGAAAATTCTCCGCAAATACTTTTCCATTGCGGTTTTGCTCAAGTTGTTTTCTATATAAGAAAATAAACTATAATAATCGCCCTGTTGAGTAAGTTTTACAGAAATAGAATTTTGATTAATCTCTACATTCATCAAACATTCGACATCTTTTTCAGTTAGTTTTGGCGTGTGCGCAAAAAACGGCTTTTCGCTGCAAACAAGTGCGGGGCGGTTCTGAATAAAAGTGCCGACATAGCCGAAAGGAATGTTTTTGTCGGTGCAGTCCAAAAATAGCGTGTCATTTGCCAGCGGCACGCATACGATAACGTGGTTGAAAACCTGAAACGGAAAATCAAAATCTATATCTCTGATGTTTTCGCCGCTGTAAATCAGGGTGTAATGCGCAGGAATACCCACATAATCAAGCATTGCAAGCATATAGGTTGATAATGCTTTGCAGTCGCCATATTTATTAACCGACACATATTCGGCAGAATGCGATTTTAAACCGCCAATATTGAGCGACACATTTACATAGCGAGTATTATTTTGAAGATAACGATAGAGAATTTCAATTTTTTGTCGAACATCTGTTACGTTGAGCAACAATTTGTCTATGTTTTGCTTTTCTCTGATAGGTAAATTGCGCGTACCTTTGTTTAGTTGATTTATCCATTCGGCAAATGTCTCCCAACTTTGCCAACTACCTTTTGTGCCGTATTTAAAATTTACAGGCACAATCGTAACTTGCGGAATTTTTAATGCCGAAAATGGCGCGTAATTTTCCCATTTTTGCTTTTGATATGCGGTTTGCCAAGTTAAAATCTTTCTATTTGATAGAATTTCAATCTTTGGCTCATCTATATTTTTGCAGGAATATTTTATTTCGTAATTATTTGGAGTATCAACTATCAATTTTGCGGACTTAACATTCTGATTTACAACATTATTGTATTCCCAAATATCGCTGATTGCAAGCCAGTTGTCAATAGCAAAAAAATCGCTGTGAGTTATTTTGTAACAGATAGTTATGGTGTATGGATAGATGTTATGTTTGATTTCAAACTTTTTCAGATACGAGTCCTGATAAAACGATGAATTGTTAAGATAACTTTGGGTAATAATTTCGCTATTTTTGAGTTTTCTGACCACTCTTCCAAAACTATCTGATATGTAGGCATTCTCGATAACAATTTTGTCCTTTTTTGAATATGGAATAGCAAAACTGCACGCTGTTTCTCCCTTTCGGGTGTTTATCTTAATGCTCAAAGTGTCGATACAGACAAGTTTTGTACCCTCAATCTTCCTGACTGACACATATTTTGTTACCTCGCTATCTTCTTGCGCTGCTGCTATCAACACAAAAGCCGAAAAGATAGTTGTTAAAAAATATTTCTTCATTATAGTTTTTTTGCAAAAGTACAAAAAAAGCGTGATTTAACAAAAATTCTTAACTTTTTTGTATCTTTGCACTCTGAAAAAAATAGAAAACTTTATGACTTTTAATGTCTAAATAATGAAAAAAACAATAATTCTCGGAATTGAAACCTCGTGCGATGACACTTCGGCGGCGGTGTTGGAAGACGGCGTTTTGCTGTCAAATGTAATCGCCTCGCAATCGGTGCATCAGGAGTTTGGCGGCGTTGTTCCCGAACTTGCTTCTCGGGCGCATCAAGCAAACATTATTCCCGTGATAAATACCGCTATTAATAGGGCAGGTATTAGTAAAAACGACATTTCGGCGGTGGCTTTCACGCGTGGTCCGGGCTTGCTTGGTTCGTTGCTTGTGGGTACAAGTTTTGCAAAGAGTTTTGCGTTGTCGCAAAATATTCCGATTATTGAGGTAAATCATTTGCAGGCACACGTTTTGGCGCATTTTATTGCAGAAAAAAACGAAGAGTTCAACCCGCCGAAATTTCCTTTTCTCTGTCTTTTGGTTTCGGGCGGAAACTCTCAAATTATTTTGGCGAAAAACTATGACGATTTCGAGGTTATCGGGCAAACTATTGACGATGCAGCGGGCGAGGCATTTGATAAATGCGCAAAAGTTATGAATTTGCCATATCCCGGTGGTCCTTTTGTTGATAAGCTTGCCAAAGAGGGCAACGCAGATGCTTTTGTGTTCAGCAAACCGAATATTGCGGGTTTTGATTACTCTTTCAGCGGTTTAAAGACCTCGTTTTTGTATTTTTTGCGTGATAGAATTAAGGAAAATCCCGATTTTATTGAGCAAAATAAAGCCGATTTGTGCGCGAGTTTACAAAAAACGATTATTGATATTTTGATGAAAAAGTTGATTTTGGCTGCTCAACAACTTAAAATCAATCAAGTAGCGGTTGCGGGTGGCGTGTCGGCAAATTCAGGTTTGCGGACGGCATTTTTGGAAATGGGCGAAAAATTCGGTTGGCAAGTGTATATTCCCAAATTTGCATTTACCACCGACAATGCTGCAATGGTAGCAATAACAGGGCATTTCAAATATCTAAAAGGCGATTTTTGCGATATTTCACTAACACCTTTTGCAAGGGTGGAAATTTAGTTTTATTTCGCCGACAAAACACAAACGATTTTGTCTTTTATCTTCGTTCCTTTTTGGTTTTTCAAATTCACTGCCTCAACCACAATAACATAAATACCAATCGAACAAAGTGAGCCGTTGTCGGCAAGTCCATTCCAAATAATTTGCCCCTCTGTGCCTGCTATTAAATTGTTGCAAAGCGTACGCATTTTATGCCCAACCGCATCATAAACTGTTACCGAGAGCGAAAAACTGCTTTCCGAAAACTTGTAATTCAAAAACAAATTATCTCTAAAGCCGTCATTATCAGGCGTAAAGGTTTCGTATTCGAGCCAAAAATTCTTTTCTGAATTGCTGTTTGGTACAAAATACTGCGAATTTTGCCTCGAAGGCGTTCCGTAATTTTCGCTAAAACTTGCTGAATGCCAATTACTTGGCTCATTTGTCGGCAAATACGGATTTATTCGTTCCAATGAAACGCCGCGCGGGTTAATCACAAAATTTTGGTGCATTTTTTCCGAATAAAAAAACTCGTCAATAATGGTTGCGTCCGCTTTTGCAATTACCAAATTGCCAGAAGCATTGGGCAAAGAGGGTAGGGTACATTCGATTTTCAGCGCATTTTCATCACAAGTATAAGCGTTGCAAACCGAAGAAATGTCCGCGCTCAACAGAAGATATTTTTTTGGAAAAAGCAAAATACGCTCGTCCGTGATTTTTCTTTTGGTGTCTAAACTGCCGTTATGGTGGCGTGTTAGAAAAATTTCGGACAAATCAATAACTTTTTCGCTTTTGTTAAAAAGTTCTGCATACGTTGAAACGCTTACGGCTGCGTTAAATAATAATTCGTTGATAATCAAATCGTTAAAAGAAGCTTCCTGCGGTTTTGCAATTTTAAAAGAAAAATTTTCAAGAACGAAATTTGAAATACAGTGCAAATTTTTTGCAAAAATCTCTATCGTATCAATTTCGTTTAAATCGGGTGAAAAAGTTAATGTAACTCTCTTATTTTCAACTTCTTCAACATCTGCGAAAATTATATTCACACTTTCCGAAAAATAGTTTTGAATATTTTGCAAAACGCTTTCGTTCATCTCTTTGTTAAAAATCAACTCAACCGAATTGTCTGAAAGCAAACTCACAGCCGAAAATTGCGGAAAAACATTGTCTGGATTTTCGACTTTTACCGAATTTTCGCGACAAGGCGTTCCGCCCGAAGTGTCCTGCGAGGGCTGCCAATTTTCCGCCGAATTATGCAAATTTTCGGTATCAATTCTTTCGAGAGAAAAGCCGCCACCTTTACGAAAATTATCATTCCCGAACCATTTGTCAGAATATTCAGTGAATGTAACAACTTGATTCTCATCAGTTTTTAAAATAATTAAGCCCGAAGTAACCGTTAAGTTTGGAAATGAAGTAATCTGTGCTACCGAACCATATTGCAAAAAATCGTTTCGTGCGCTTGAAGCGCAAAGCAACAAAAGTCCGTGTGCCTCGATTTCGCCCTGAGAAATTGTGCCGACATTGTTTCCAACTTGAATTTTCCAACCCGAAAGGTCGATTTTTTTGTCTGTTCGATTATAAAGTTCAATATATTTTGCGCTCGGCAAAGCAACAGGAGGGTCGGGTCGCGCCATTATCTCGTTGATAATTATATCGTTACGTTCAATAATTTGCGGAACATAAACATATTTCTCGCCCAAAACATCAAAATCATCAAAAAAATATCTCTCTCTATTTCCAGATGAATAATTTATGAAAATGCCTGAATATTTTGCATTTAATAGAGAATTATCATAAGTCGCACCCTCAAAAACAAAATCACTTTCGCTTTCAAGTTTTGAAAAAAGTTGCCAATTTCCTGCTGAATCGCGCTCTGCTCTAACTTCAATACTTAAAGGCGTGATATTCACACGGTTATCTATGCCGTCAATAATTCTCGTCAAAGTTGTGCCATTTTGTTTGTAAAGCGAAATCGCTCTTGTTGCACCGCCAACCATAATGTAATACCCTCGCAATGAGGCAGTTAAAGCGGCAGTGTCGGAAATAAGGTAAAAGCGGGCGTAATTTGAAGACGAGAGGGGACTTGCACCTGTAAATCTGATTTTACAAGCCCACGAGGCGTCTAAAATTGCTTCTGAATTTGTTGAAAGATACGCTCGAAATGAACCGCTGCCCGAAGCCGATTGGTCATTCAAT
>Ga0209737_10000369_pt1 | contig 39143 bp, 8 predicted proteins | sample TergutCu122P3_FD_187284 | JGI IMG/M metagenome (GOLD analysis project Ga0209737, IMG submission 187284) | Cubitermes ugandensis P3 segment gut microbial communities from Kakamega Forest, Kenya - Cu122 P3 (SPAdes) (version 2) | ecosystem: Host-associated > Arthropoda: Insects > Digestive system >...
TCCAAGGAACTGTTGCCGGCTGTAAATCAAACTGCGCATATCCCCCAATAAAGAGCGCGCCAAAAAATAAGAAAAAGATAATTTTTTTCATGTGCATAAAGATTTATATTTAATTAACATCGCAAAAATAAAATGGATTCTTCTTTTTAACCTCATGTTTGTCGTCATTTTTTCGATAAGAATCCGTAAAATTTCTGATATATTATAAGACGCATGTTTGCAAAATTATACAGGTAAGAGAAATCCGTTTTCAATAAGAATTCAAAAATAATTGTTTTTTTTATCGGTTTACCTGCGATTTTTTATCGGTTTTTTTACGATAACATTCCTATTTTTTGTCATCATATCGCCTAAAAACCATCACATTGGTTTTATCATTCGGGTTTACAATGCGAATTTGCTGCGAGTGTATGGTTATAATACAATGGTCAATTTTATTAAAAGAAGAATTGATCATCATTTGAGAAAGGTATAGTTCTGCAATAAAATGATATTGTAAAGCATCCGAAATCCGAATCAACTTTTTTATTTTTAAACTTTTACGTTTGTACAAATCGCTAACTGAATTTTGTGCGCAATGCAATTGCTTGGCTATATCTTGTTGGCTCCAACCGTTTTTTTTAGCCAGTTCTCTGATGTGTTGTCCAATATATATTTCCTTTAGAAAATTGTAATGGTTACCGGCGCCATCAGTAATAACGCGCCGGTTTCTCATGTCAATCTTTAGCAAACATAACTCAGCGCTATCAAAATTATGAGAACAGGAAAGATGAGATAAATATTTTTTAGCAATTAGCTCAAGAATGTTGCATTCTAATAGATATGAAATGCATACAATATCCTCGACATCCATATCATTTATTCTGAATATTTTATCGGCATTTTTTTGATCACGATGGATGAGTGCGGCAATTTTCTTGGAAGAGATACCCTTTTGAAGGGCTATTTCTTTGATAATTCTACCTATATGTAAATCTTTTAAAGAGTCATTTTTTTTCATTGCGTCTGTTCTTTTATCGCAATAAAAAGGCGCAAACTTCATCTTACCTGTCCTTGAGGTCTTCGACTACCTAATCTAACTGATAAAGAGTAAAGCTCACGCCAAAGCATGAGCACCTTTACTTTTATTTTAGTTAGATTTGTTTGCGGTGAATTAGTCGAAGAATTCAAGGACACAAATATAAGTTAATAGCGCATTTCTACCGGCTATTTTACAATTCTTTTTCTATCTCATAAACTATTTTTTTGTTAATACTTGCGGCAAAAATAGAAAAAAAGAGGTTGTTTACAGAAACATGTAAAATACGAAAAACAGATTGCTTTCGTTACAATTAAGTATGTATAATATAATGATATGGATAGCACCCGCCAAAACAGAATCGCAAAACTTATTCAGAAAGAACTTGCCGAAATTTTTTTGGCAGACGGAATTCCGGTGTATGATTGCATGATTACGGTAACGCAAACCAAAATAACGCCCGATTTGTCGTTGGCGCGCTCTTATTTGAGCATTTTTAATGCGGAAGATAATGATAAAGTATTGAAAACCGTTAAGCAAAATACCAAAGACATCCGGTTTCGTTTGGCGCAAAAGGTAAAGCATCAATTGCGGGTGGTACCGCAGCTCGTTTTTTTTATTGACGATTCGTTAGATTATCTCGAAAATATTGAAAACCTGTTGAAATCGTAACCCGTGAGAAATTCTTTTAACACCGCTTTTTTTATCGCACTCCGGTATCTGTTTTCACCGAAAAAACACAATATCATTAATATTATTTCTATCATTTCTATGCTGGGCATTATGGCGAGCACGGCAGCGTTAATTATTGTGCTTTCAGTGTTTAATGGAATGCAAGATTTGATAGTAACTAATTTTAACCGCTTTAACCCGCCGTTGAAGATTGAGGCGAGGGAGGGCAAGGTGTTTACGAGTTACGAGTTACGAGTTACGAGTTACGAATTGGAGAGTGTAGAAGGGGTAAAAGCTGTGGAACAGGTGCTTAGTGATTTGGTTTTGGTTACTTATCATGATAAACAGATATTAACCACTTTATATGGTGTTTCCAGAAACTATCCCGGCTTATCCGGTTTGGCAGCCATGACGATTGATGGCGATTTTGACACCGGTATGCAAAACGGCATAGTGTTCGGCGCTGGCATTGCCGGGCTACTAAGCGTTGGGCTTCACGATTATGTACCGGCAAAACTTTATTATCCGAAACGTAATAAAAAAAACTTTATGAACCCCATGGAGGCGTTCCAAGTGCATAATGCACGACCTATCGGAGTGTTTGCCAGCTACACGCCTTATGATGAAAACTCCGTGTTTGTTCCTATAGCGCTTGCTCAAGAATTATTTGATTATGAATCGGAAATCTCCTATATCGCTATTTATCTTGATGAAAATGCATCGTTGCAAAAAGTGCAAAAAAAGATCACACAAATGGTAGGAGAGGGGTTTACTGTTAAAAATCAAATGGAACAGGAGGCGCTGTTATTTAGAACCATAAAAGTTGAAAATCTAATTCTTTACCTCATTTTGGGCTTCGTATTTGTGATTGCGGCGTTCAATATTATCGGTATTTTGGGCATGCTCATCATAGAAAAAAAACAGGATATTTCCATTTTGCACACTTTGGGCGCATCTAAGACGTTACTTAAAAAGGTATTTTTAATGGTGGGCGCTATGATAGGTATTTTTGGAGGTCTTTTGGGTATGTTCATCGGGCTAATTTGTTGTTTAGCACAACAATATTTTGAAATTATCACTCTGGGAAGCGCCGGATCTTTCATTATTACTGCCTACCCTGTTTCTTTAGCGCTCAAAGATTTTGTGGTCGTATTTTTCTTGATTATCTTAATAAGTTTGCTAACGTCAGGGTTGTCTATACAAAGATTGAAAACTAACTATTTGACAAACAAATATTAATGCCTTATGCGTAAAAAAATATTTCTCATTCTTATTCAATGTTCGTTTATTTCTCTTTGGGCGCAAGATCTTCCGATTGGCCAATTTAAGGCATATTTGCCTTATAATAAGTTTCATAGTGTAGCTCAAGACGATGAAAATATATATGCGGCAACCGATCAAAGCATATTGGTGGTGGATAAGCGCGATGGATCATTAGAAAAATGGTCTAACTTAAACGGTTTGTCGGATTTTGGTGTTCAAACACTCCATGCTGATCAGAAAGGCAGATTAATTATTGCTTATAAAAATGCTAACATTGATGTTATTAAAGACTACAAAGTTCATAATATTCGCGACATTCTGAACAAACAACTTACAGGCTCTAAAGTAATTAACAGTGTTTCTACCTTTAAAGATCGTGCTTATTTTTCTTGCGATTTCGGAGTAGTAATTTTAGATTTGAAAACTTTATTAATTAAAGACTCTTGGTTTACCATACGGCAGAATGAACCCTATAGGGCGCATTTTCTAACCTTGCACGATCAACGCTATTATTTGGCTACCGATAAAGGTGTTTTTTCATTGCCCGAAACAGCTTTAAATGCTGCTGATTTTTCGATGTGGACGCAGGAAAGCCAACTGTCAAAAGCGCCCTACAAACTATTATGTAGCTATAAAAACAAATTGTTTGCTGTGCGCGATGGGGGTTCAAAGGAAGATTCTGTATTTGTTTATGAAAATTCTCAGTGGAGATATGATAATTTATTAAGAACAGGCCATATTAGAAATATTGGAGTAAAAGATGATAAAATGCTGGTTTGTTCTTGGGATCATGTTAAAATTTTTACAGGAGATGAGTATGCTCAATACGAGTGGGAGCCGGTTCCTCCGAATGAGTGGCAAGACGGTCAAGAAGTAATACTTGATGAAAAAATGAATATTTGGGTGGCGGATAACAGTTCGGGACTGGTACATATAAATACGGAGACAGGAAAACCTAAGATAATTACAGCGGGAGGACCTGCCACCGGCGACGCCGACGGATTATTTTTTTCCAACGGTGTTTTAGCCGTTGTGCCCGGCGCACGTACTCCGGGGCTTTATCCATCATTTGCTGCTCCGGCTATAAGTACAATGAAAAGCGATCATTGGTGGTCGCATATTGATTTTAGTGGATTTAAAAGAGCAAACGCATTTAATTCTGTAGTAATTAATCCATTAGATACAAACGAAATCTACATGGCTTCCTGGGTGGGAGGTCTTTTTAAAATAAATAAAGCTACCCGTAAAATATTTTGTTACAATAGAGACAACTCTATTTTAACGGTTCCGCAAGAGCGACTTACTGCAAAAGACACCTCGCTCTTTATATCAGGATTGGCAATAGATAAAGATAATTATCTTTGGATGGCACAGTCGGAAGTAGTTGGGCAAATCAAAGTCAAAGACCTCAAAGCGGAAGAAGAAAAATGGTATTCGTTTAGTCTACCGATTTCCGGCGAGCATAATATGGTAGAACATATATTGATTGATTCGCGTAACTATAGATGGGCTACGATTCCAAGATTAAACCGGTTGTTTGTATTGAGAGGTCCGCTCGATAATATGGAAAGGAGGGAAGTGGATGTTAAATCGCAGGCAGAGACTCCGGGAAATCGCCTCACTTGCATTGCGGAAGATAGAGCGGGACGTATTTGGATTGGCGCCAACCAAGGCGTAAAAGTGATTTATGATGCAGCAAATGCTTTTAACAGAGATGTTTATGCAAAAAACATCCTCTTAGAGCAAAACGGATATGTGCAAATTCTTCTTGAAAATGAATATATTACGTGTATTACGGTAGATGCTGCCGACAGAAAATGGATTGGAACACGAGGCGTTGGTGTATTCTTAATTTCCCCGGCGGGAACGGAACAACTTTTTCATTTTACAACTGAAAATTCACCGTTGTTTTCTAATGAAATCAATGATATTAAGATTAATCCTGAAAACGGCGAAGTGTTTATAGCCACCGGAGGCGGACTAATTTCTTATATGGGCACCGCTACGGCAGGTAAGGAAAACTACAAAGAGGTATTAGTGTATCCGAACCCGGTGCGCGAAGACTATTTCGGACCCATTGCCGTAAGAGGATTAATGGAAGATTCCTTCTGCAAAATTACCGATGCTGCCGGAAATTTAGTGTGGCAAGGCTATGCGTATGGTGGACAATTGATTTGGAACGGCAAAGATTTTCGCGGCAAACGCCCCGCCACAGGTGTATATTTTGTGATGGCTTCCAGCCAAACCGGAAAAGAGAGGAGAGTGGCGAAGTTTTTGTTTGTGCAGTAAAAAGGAAGAAAGGAGAAGGGAGAAAGGAGGTGGAAGACAAATCCCCTTCAAAATTTGAAGGGGTGTCTCGCGAAGCGAGACGGGGTAGTTTATATAAAATTTAAAGTTCAAAATAAGTATGTTGACGACAACCCAAGGCATCGTCTTACAAACCACAAAATACTCCGACAACAGCCTCATTGTCAAAATATTCACCCGAAAAAACGGCGCCCTTTCCTTCATCATTAAAAATGCATTTTCGAAAAAAAGCAAACAACCTGTCTCTTTTTTCACACCGTTAACTATATTAGAACTCATTTATAATGAAACATATACAGAGAAGCTGACTTTTCTCAAAGAAGTAAACATTGCACACCCATTTCATGCTATTCCCATGGATATTAAAAAAAACAGCCTCCTACTTTTCTATCAGGAATTATTGATGAAGCTGTTGTATCATGCCAATGCACCTGATGAAGAATTGTTTGATTTTATAAAAGAACATCTGTTGAAACTAGAAAATACACCGGAGCTTACGTCCGATTTTCATATTGTTTTTTTGGTTCAACTCATTCAAAAATTAGGCTATGCACCCGAATTGAATTTCTCTTTACATACGCCTTATTTTTCCATTGAAGATTCAAATTTTGGAAATATTTTTTTAGAAATACCTTATTATTTATCGAAAGAAGCGAGCTTTTATCTTTTTACGCTACTAAGGGCGCAAAGTTACGCTGTTCCTGATAAAAAAATACGAATAGAGTTATTAAATGGGATGATTTTGTATTTAATGAAATACCATAAACAGATTAAGGAGATTGAGTCAGTGGCGATATTGTCGGAGGTGTTGCGGTAATTAATAAAATCAATACCTTTGCCGCCCGAATATTTTAATTATACAATACAATGAAAAAAGTGTACATCGTATCAGCAAAACGCACCCCAATCGGAAAAATGTTTGGTGCGCTATCTCATTTTACTCCTGCCGATTTAGCGGCGTTAGTTCTTAAAAACATTTTAGCAGAAACAGGCGTTCAGTCCAATCAAATTGATGAGGTGATTGGCGGAAACATATTGAGTGCCGGACAAGGACAAGGCGTCATCAGGCAAGCCGCCGTAAAAGCAGGCATTCCTGTGGAGGTTCCTGCCTATGCCATTAACATGGTGTGTGGAAGCGGATTAAAATCGGTGATGAATGCTTATAACGACATTTTGGTAGGCGATGCCGACATGGTGTTGGCGGGAGGTACCGAAGTGATGTCGAATGCAGGATTTGTAATGCATGGAAACCTGAGAAATGGTGTGAAAATGGGAAGCATTACCGCCGTAGATCACATGGTGCACGATGGACTGACCGATGCATTTGAAAACTATCATATGGGAATTACTGCAGAAAATATAGCAGAGAAGTTTGGCATTTCAAGAGAAGCGCAAGACCAATTTGCCATAGACTCGCAAAAGAAAGCGATTGCAGCGGTAGATGCCGGAAAATTTGCAAACGAAATTGTTCCGGTTGAAATCGTTACCAAAAAGGAAACCATTGTTTTTGACACCGATGAATATCCCAACCGCGCTACAAGCATTGAGAAGTTGGGTACACTGAAACCGGCATTTAAAAAAGAGGGAACTGTTACCGCCGGAAATGCCTCCGGAATTAACGACGGCGCCTCTTTCGTACTCTTGGCTTCAGAAGATAAAGTAAAAGAATTGGGATTAAAACCGTTGGCAGAAATCGTTGCCACAGGACAGGGTGGGGTAGAACCCGCCGTGATGGGATTAGGTCCGGTGCCTGCTATTAAAAATGCACTTCAAAAAGCCGGTATGAAACTTTCCGATATGGATTTACTGGAACTTAACGAAGCTTTTGCCGCACAATCGTTGGGCGTTATGCATGAATTAATGAAAGAACATAATGTTACACAAAAATGGTTGCAAGAGCGCACCAATATTAACGGTGGCGCTATTGCTTTAGGGCACCCCATCGGCGCTTCGGGAAATCGTATTTTGGTTACTTTAGTACATGAGTTAATAAACGAAAATAAAACCTACGGGTTGGCATCACTTTGTATTGGTGGTGGAATGGGGACTGCGGTGATTCTCAAAAAGTGTCAAATTTTTATCCATTAATTATAATTATTAGGAAAAAAAAATATTTTTGCGACCGCAATTGTGATTAAATATGTAATTGTAAATGAAGAAATGTCTTTATAAAGGTATTAGTGTTGTATGCGATTTTTCCTATTCTTAATAAGCTTATTCTAAATAATATGGAGTATTTTTCAGATATATAAGTATATATGTACAACTCTACATTATATACATTAACAATCAGACAGCAAACACACAAGCATACAAGAATGTGTGGAAATAATCTCATTTTTCTTCAGTTTTATGCTTATCCTTCTCACATTACCCCCCCTAATTGATTGCAAAAATCGTCATTATATTACAAAAAAACATACATTATATTATGAAAAAACCTACACATTCAAAAAGTATCTCAAGGATATACTATGCTATCTTATTTTGCTTGATACTATTTCCCATAACAAATGCTTGGGCGCAGAATCGCCTCTACTGGGTGGGAAAAAACACGGCAACACCAAACTGGAATGTTGCTGCAAACTGGTCAACAACCGATAACGGAACTCCGGGCGATGGCGGCACGCCAACAACCGGAATTACAGTTGTTTTTAATAACAACTCCTTTACTGCCAACGGGCAGAGTGTGAATGTTACTGCAACAGCAAGTTGCGACAGTATGATTTGGGAGGCGTCATCTTGGCAACCTATTTTTAATATGGGAACTTTCCAGTTTAACGTTGCAGGCTCAATGAAGCTGCAACCTAATATGATTGTGCAAAGTGGTGTTACCACCAATGCACTTGTCTTTACCAGTGGCATTATACGTCATCCGGGAGAGAGTGTCAGCACTGCCAATCATAACATTCCTCGTCCGGTAATGTTTGCCGGTGCAGGTAAAACTTGGTTTTTGCAAGACTCATTAAAGGTAATGCTGGTGAATGGAGCATTAATAACCCGTTACGACATTACGCATACGGCAGGAACTGTGACTACGAATGGACAATACGTACTATGTAAGGATTATTTAGGAACTCAAACCGGTGTAAAGTCGTTAAATATTGCCGGCTCTACTATAGATGTGAGTACTTGGACATATAATCACACCGATGCGACTGCAATGACAATTGCGCAAACAGCCAATTCGGTAATTAAAGTAGCTGCAAACTTTACAGGTAAACCCACCGACCGATATAATGTTGTGGAAGCCGGTACGGGTACATTGCAAGCCGGTACTTTTACAAAGATTATCATGAATAAAGAGGGTGGTCTTCTCAACTCTACCGGTGCCAACACCGTGCTTACCGACTCATTGGTACTGGACTATATGGGTAATACTACTGCTGCTGCTACATTGTATAGAATTCAAGGAGGAAGCGCTTTTACTATTAACAGTTATTTCGGCAATACACGTGCCACAGGAATCTGTAGCAATAAAATTGAATTAAGATCAAGCAGTAGTACGCCGGTCAACATAACTATGGGAGCGGTTTCAAATGTAGATCTAAGTAATGTGGATTTCTTTAACATAAATATTACGGGACCTAATACGCCTTACTTTGTTCCAAATTCTTATAGTATTTCAAATTCAATAAACTCAGGATGGAGTAGTCGTTTGTATTGGATAGGTCGTACGGGAAATTGGAATTTGGTTAGCAACTGGTCAACAGAGAGCGGAGGTTCCGCCAATGCTTGTAATGTGCCCGGAACACATACTACCGTTGTGTTTGATGATAATTCTTTTAATAGTAACGCACAAGTCGTTACCCTTAATGTAGCCGGTGTTTGTGATAGTATGATATGGTCAGGAGCAACTTATACTCCGACTTTTACTATGAACAGTACATTAGATATTTATGGTTCACTTGAGTTTAAACCCAATATGGTTATAGGAGGAAATACAAATGCGCTAAACTTTACTTCCCTGCGCACAGGACAGAGTATAACAACCGCTAACCATAACATTCCTCGCCCTGTAAACTTTAATAGTACTACCGGTGAATGGTTTTTAATGGACTCATTAAAATTGTTAGTAGGAACAGCGGCTCAAACCCTCACTTTTACAAATGGAAGCCTGAATTTGAATGGGCAATATGTGAGATGTAATACTATTGAAGCCGGCGCCAATAATGCGCGGCGGTTAAATATTGTGAACTCTACAATAGATGTTAATAGCTGGAATTACACTGCTGTGAACTCAGCAGCATTAACGCTTGCAGAAACTGCCAACTCATTAATCCGGGTAAATAATACTACTGCTGCGTTCGGAACTGTTACCTTTGTAGGAAGACCTACCGACTATTACTATAATGTAGTTGCAGGTGCCGGAACACTCCATGGTGGTATTTTCAATAAAATTACCATGGATAAAAACAACAGTACCTTAAACTCTGCAACCTTAACTAATAATATAACAACAGACACCCTGATACTTGCACCCGGAAACAATTTAACTTATCGAATTGCATCGGGAAGTACTCTCACTATTGGGAAGTTTTTGCAGAATATAGTTATAGACCCGACTGATTGTAACGAAAGAGTTTTTTTAGCAGCTACCGGAATTACGCAAGCTAATATTGTAATGAAACCTGCCTCAGTTGTAGATTTAAGTAATATAGGTTTAACCAATCTTAAAATTACAGGGGATAATGCACCTTATTATGTATTGGATGGCACTGATTTTGGTGGAAATGAAGGATGGGATATATCAGGCACCGGTACCTTATATTGGGTAGGAGGTACCGGAAACTGGAATAATCCGGCCCGTTGGTCTCTTGAAAGTGGAATTCCTAATAATCCATGTAACTTGCTCCCAACAGCACAATATTCTGTGGTATTTGATGAAAATTCCGAATTATTTAGTAGCAGTTTCGTTAACCTTACTGCTGCCGGAGCATGTAAAGATATGATTTGGATAGGTCCCAATGGTCCTACTTTTGCAACGGCAAGCCAAAGTCTCACAATATCAGGTTCAATGGAGTTGCAACCCGGTATGGTTATTACCAATACCGGCGGTACGCTTACATTTAATAGCGCTTATTCGGGAAATACGATTAAAACCAATAATGTTCAGGTTCCTTGGGATATAACGTTTAATAACGGAACCGGCGAATGGACTTTACAGGATCCGTTAATAATGGTAAGTCCGGCCGGAACAGCCTTTTATACTCTCAATCTTGCAAGCGGGAGCTTTAACTTGAGCGGCAATTATATAAGATGTGGTGCCTTCTCTGTTTCCGGAAGAATAAACATTGCCAATTCAACAATTGATGCAACAAGCTGGTGGTGTAATCCTGCTATAGCGCCTGTAACAACCAATTCATTAATCAGAGTAACTGCAAGTTTTACCGGTAGAGCAGCAGATCAATATAATGTTGTAGAAGCCGGTAACACCACTTTGTCAGCCGGTACTTTCAGCAAGATCATTATGGATAGGAATAATGGTACCCTTTCTTCCGGAGTAACAACAGATACGTTACTATTCGGATGGGATAAAACTTTTAATGTTCAGGCAGGACAAACTATTAACATTAGATCCTATCTTGGTAATTTAACCTCTTTGGGAAGTTGCCCAAAAAAGGTAAATATCAGATCTACCACCGCTGCAATTGCTACGTTTAATATGAGTGCAGGCATGGTATCCGGTATAGGAAATGTTAACTTTTCTAATATACGCGCTACAGGTCCTGAAGGGCCTTATCTTGCGCAAAACTCTATTGATTTGGGAGGAAGTAGCGGATGGACTATGACGCCCCCCGAACCTTTTGACAACAATCGTATTTATTGGGTAGGAGGTGCCGGAAATTGGAGCGACCTGTCTCATTGGGCAGCAGTGAGTGGCGGAGCGCCTACCTATTGTATGCTTCCGGAAAGTGAATTTACCGTTGTATTTGACCAAAATTCAGGATTAAACGATGGCGATATCGTTTTTATGGATATGCCTGCATTTTGTGATAGTATAGTTTGGGAAAATAGCAGCAGACCCATTTTTGATATGGGAACCAGTGACCTTACCCTCTCCGGCTCATTAATACTACAGCCCAACATGACTGTGAGAAGTTCAAGAGGAAGTATCCTATTTAGAAGTGATCGCGCGCAGGAAGGAATTAAAACTGGTAATGTAAATGTTCCTAAAAATCTGTTTTTTAGCAATATAAACTGTGAATGGATTTTGCACGACTCGTTGTGCTTAACCAACGGATCTTTGATTTATGACCTCACATTTTTTGACGGATCTTTGAATTTGAACGGAAAATACTTGATGTGTGCCAATTTTACCTCTTCGATAGAGAATCCAACCTTGAGGCAACTCAATATTGCGAATGCCACCATTGATGTGTCTAATTGGATATACACTACCGGTAACATGCCGCTAACAGTAACTGAAACAGGAAATTCACTCATTAGAGTAGCCAATAACTTTACCGGCAGACCGGGAGATTATTACAATGTGGTAGAAGCCGGAATCGGAACCCTTCAAGGCGGTACTTTCAGCAAGGTGTTTATGAATAAAAATAATGGAATCATTAACTCCGCAATTGCCGCTAACAATGTGATTACCGACACGCTGCTTTTAGATATGAACAACACTTACCGCATGTTTGCGGGAAGAACCGTTACCGTTAATAAATTTTTTGGTAATGTTAAAACTTACGGAGGCTGTACGGAAAAAATTATTTTGCGATCGCATGATGCCGTAGCTGCTAATATTAGTATGGGAACCCCTTCAACGGTGGACGTGGATAATATAGATCTTTATTATATTGCCATTACGGGACCGGGTGTGCCTTATACTATTGAACACTCTATTGACTTGGGAGGAAACAGCGGATGGGTACAGTCAGACTTGCCTTATACCGGACCTCTATATTGGATAGGCGGAACCGGAAACTGGAATAATCTAAGCCGCTGGTCTACAAGCAGTGGTGGTCCACCCAATGTTTGCGTACTTCCCACAAGCGAGAATACTGTTATTTTCGACGGAAACTCCGGCTTAGGTAATAGCAGTGTTGTTACCCTTAATGTACCGGCATTCTGTAATAGTATGCTTTGGACAGGCAGTGCCGCTCCCATCTTTGCCATGGGTGCACAACTGCTCACTATTTCCGGTTCTTTGGAACTACAACACGGCATGACCATAACAGGTACTTCCGGAAGAATCACTAGGTTCGATAGCAATCGTCCTGAAGGAGAAACGGTAAAAACCAATGGGGTGGTTATTAATAGTAATATAACATTTGATGGCGCCGGTAGCTGGACATTATTAGACTCATTAACCATGGGATCATTATCAGCGGCGGCAGGAACACTCGCCTTAGCAAACGGTACTCTTGATTTGAACGGAAACTACGTGAAATGCCATACATTTCGCTCAAGTACATCAGGTGAAAGAATTATTGGAACCGCTACAACAACAACTTACGATCTACCTGTAAATACCTATTATAACTACTCTTATACACAACAAATTTTCGATGCTTCCGAATTAAATATACCGGCAGGTACAAGAATCAATTCTATTTCATTCCAATATATTCATACTGTTGCAACTACCAAAAATAACCTAACTGTTTATCTGGGAAATACCGGCAATTCTACTTTTAGTAACTGGATACCGGTATCAGCTATGCAAACAGTGTTTACCGGCTCTCATACCTTTAACAATACTCAACCTTGGTCCACGATAACTTTCAGTACGCCCTTTGTATATACCGGCGATAATTTAGTGGTTGCAGTACTTAATAACCATGGCAGTTATAATACAGGCAGTAATCAAACTTTCCGTGCTCATACGGCTTCAGGTAATAAGGCCATACATTATCGTGTGGATGGCAGTACTGCTATTAATCCTTCCGCACCTCCTGGCGGTTCGCTGACGACAACAAGAAACAATATAAGGTTTATAGTAGAAACCGTTGCTATAAATGTGGAACTCAATATTGCTAATGCCACAATTGATGTTACCGATTGGTATTGTCCCGGTATTGATGCGATAGAAACCGCTAATTCGCTCATTAGGGTAGGGAATAACTTTACCGGCAGGCCCAGTGATGTTTATTGTACAGTAGAAGCCGGAGCAGGAACCTTACTGGGAGGAACTTTCAGTAAAATTGTCATGAATAAAAATAAAGGTAGTATAACTTCTAATACTACCGGTAGTAGTGTAACTACTGACTCATTGGTATTGGAAAAAGGAGAAATTTACTATATTACCAGTGGAAGTACGGTTACTATTAATGAATATTTTGGTAATACAGGCTCTTTAGCCGATTGTGCTGATAGGGTTGAGTTAAGATCCAGTGCAGCCGCTCTGGCTACCGTTGCTATGAATACAAGCGCAGAGATGGATTTAAAGAATATAAATCTTTATTATATTAATGCAACCGGAAATATCCCCTATACTTTGCCAAATTCTATCAATTTGGGAGGAAGCCCCGCCACAGCATGGACGTTTACCTCCAGTGCACCGGGAGGACGTTACTATTGGGTGGGTGGACCCGGCAACTGGGATGATTTAAGCCATTGGTCAACTACCAGTGGGGGAGCTCCCAGTACATGTATAATGCCTTCAAGCAACAATACAGTAGTTTTTGATGATAACTCAGGTTTGGGTAATGCCGATAGAGTTGTTCTTAATGTAGCCGGCGTTTGCGACAGCATGCTTTGGTTAGGAAGCGGAAGCACCTCCCCTATTTTTGTAATGGGAGCCCAGCCTCTTACTATTTCAGGTTCTTTAGAGCTACAACCCGGTATGACCATTACAAGCTCGGGCGGTAACATTACTTTTAACAGCTCACGCGCAGGAGAATTCATAATATCTAACAATGTAAATATTCCCCGTGCTATAGTGCTTAATAATGCTAATGGAACATGGATTTTACAGGATGCCTTAAGACTTATAACCGGAACAACCCGCTTTGATCTTACCTTTACACATGGAGCTTTAAATTTAAATGGAAAAAATTTAACATGCGGCATTTTTACAACCAGTGGTAATAATCCACGGCAGTTAAATATTACCAATTCTACCATAGATGTTACAAGTTGGGATTACGTTAATGCTAACTCATTGGCATTAACCCGTACTACAGAAACTGCCAATTCATTAATCAGGGTAGCAACGAATTTTACAGGAAGACCTACCGATGAATATAATGTTGTAGAAGCCGGTACAGGCACATTGCAAGGGGGTGATTTCAGTAAAATTATTATGAGTAGAAATAATGCCCTTTTAACGAGTAATACTGCCCTCACCACTATAACTACCGACTCACTTATACTGATAATGGGAAATACCTATAGAATTACCAATGGTGGCTCCGTTAATATTAGAAAATATTTTGGCAACACACGTAATCTTGTAAATTGTACGGAAAAAATTGTCTTAAATTCTACCTCTGCTACAGCTAATGCTACCATTGTTATGACGCCCGGAGCGATAGTAGATTTAATAAATATAAATTTCACCAGAATTACTATCAATGGCGAAATGCTCTATCCTGTAGAAAAAGCAGTAGATTTGGGAGGAAGCATAGGATGGGATATTCGTCCTATCACCCGCTTGTATTGGGTAGGAGGACCGGGAGCTTGGAGCGATATCAACCGCTGGTCAACCACAAGTGGTGGTGAGTCTGATGCTTGTTTTATCCCTACAAGTAGTCATACGGTAATCTTCGATGAAAATTCAGGATTAAATTCCAGAGAAACGGTTACCCTTAATACAACCGGCGTTTGCGACAGCATGCTTTGGATAGGAAACGGTGTCCCTATTTTTAATATGGGTGGCAATAGTCTTACTGTTTCCGGTTCTTTGGTGTTACAGCCCGGAATGTCTTTCACAGGATCAGGAACAACCACATTCAATAGCGCACGTTCGGCAGGCGAAACAGTCAAAACCAATAATGTACGCATTCCTTGTAATTTTACATTTAATAATGCTTCAGGAAATTGGACTTTGGAAGATGCGTTAACCCTGACAAATCCCGGTACAATTACACTTACAAACGGTACCTTAGATTTGAATGGCAAAGATGTGAGTTGTCTTGCCTTTGGGCATACTAATGGAAATGTAACTTTTAACGGCACTAAGCTTCGAGTTACCAATGCCTATACTTTTAGTAACGGAAATTTGGATATGACCAACAGTGAGTTGCTGTGTAATAACTTTACCTCTACTGCTGCAAATGCAAGGCAGTTAAATATAAGCAATGCAGTGATTGACGTGAATAACGCTTGGAATTATTCCGGCAATACGATAGCGCCTGTTACCACCGGATCTTTACTACGGATAGGCACCAATTTTACAGGAAATACAAATACAACGTATAATGTGGTAGAAGCCGGAAACGGAACCATACTTGATGGTAACTTCTCCAAATTGATTATAAATAAAGGAAATACTACTTTCAATAATGCTGCTACAGGTGTAATTAATACTGATACCTTGCTGTTTCTTCCCGGAGCAGCTCAGACGGTAATATTTGCCGGAAGTTCGGTAAACGTAGCCGACTATATGAAAAAAGGGTTTTCTGATTGGTTAACGGTAAGATCATCTTCTACTACTGCACAGGCAATCATTAATATGAATATGGCTTCCAACGGACAAAGCGCAGTAATTATGGATACGTTGTTCTTGACTCAAATCCGAATTACCGGACCGGGTGTTGACTATCCTACCAGAGGAAGTATTAACGGAGGAGGAAATATAGGTTGGAGATTTGATCAAGTAGCCAATGAATTTAATGATCGTGCCTATTATTGGTTAGGCGGTCTTCGAGATGGCGTATTTAATAATGTGGACAATTGGGAAGTAGGATTCCCGGGCAGTGGAGTTTATCCCGCATTGATTTTCGGTCCGGAAGATGACGTATATTTTCCACCCGATCCGAAAAATCCTGCCACTATGCCACTTACAACACGAAGTGCATCATTGATTGAATTTAACAGTATAAATGTCCTAACCCCGGGAATAACTATTACAATTAATGCAGCTGCCATCCCTTTCAGGGGAACAGAAAACATTACGGTATCCGGGGCAGCAACCTTCACAATAACCACATTGGCTAACTTCCAAATAGGTGGCGATGTAATTGTTACCAATAGTAGTGCACTTACTTTACCTGCAACTACTGCAAGAAATATCTGGCTAAATAATTTTAGCAACTTGACTATTAATGGTACAACTACTATTTCTGATACTATTTCAGTAGGAGCCGGTTCCACATTTCGAGGTACCAATTCTGCCGGTTGCGATGATTTAATTGTAAATGGCGCCTTTACTCTTACTGCTGGTACTCATTCCGTAAGAAATAATATGATTGTGAACGGTACTTCTACACTCTCAAGCGTAAGCGGTTTAACTGTAGGAAATGATATGACTATTAATGGTACTTCCACCTTTTCAATAAACTCTTCTTCAAGTGTAATTGTAGGAAACAATATGATTATAAATGGCACTTCTACGATGTCCGGGAGCTTAAGTACTAGTAATGTTAACGTAACAAATGATGTTATTATAAATAACAATGGACTTTTGAGCATAACAAACAGCAATGTTAGTATTGGCAGAGACCTGCAAGTTAGTGGAACATATAATCATACGGGTAGTAGTAGTTATAGTCATACTATTGCAGTAAATCGCAATGTTGATGTTATGTATGAAGGGCTATGGAATATACAAAGATCGTGGAGTACAACAAATTACACTATTACCGTTAATATTACGGGAAATACTCTTATACATTCCGGAGGTAGAATAGATGCCATAGTAACAGGGTCGCCTTCGAGCATACGTATACTTTATAATTCGACCGGAAATTATACAGTGGAAGGGAATTCCAATTTTGAATGGGTGCAAGGTACTTTCAGAAGTAGTTTAACTGCTACCGGTGGTGCCAGGTTTATTAATTCTACTACTATTTTACAGTCTGCGAATCCTTATCTATTTGATTTAGGGTTGGATAGAATGGACACGTATTTTACCGGCGGAGCTCTTCAATTTAATGCGGCGGCGCCTTATTCATTACCACATAACCGGATGATTATCCCTACAACTGATATCACTGTTACGACTGCTAACGGAAACTTTATTTCAAACGGAAACCCGATAAAATCTAAGATGTTTTCTTTGGTCGGATCTGCTACTGCAGGTACGCGCATTGTAGATATTTCCGGTTCGCTTATTGAAGCACAAGATTTTCGTATTACGGGAACCCGCGCCAATGAATATGTTGTTAACAACAACACTGTTGTTTCTCTTTGGGGTACAGTCAATCAGCGTATTCAAGCGAACTTGTTGGCTTCTGTTATGCTGCCTAAAATAACTTATTCCGAAATCCCTACGCTTTTAACCGTTGTAATGACTACCAATGGACTTTCGGTAGATACGTTGATTACGGGAGCTAAAGGAATGTATCTCGCTTATAATGGAAGTGCTCTAAACGCTCTTAGGGCTAACAATTGGTATATTAACAATTTTTGCGACATCTACTCAGTGTCTGAAAGTCCTTATATTAACGTAGGGCGACTTACAGGCCCTCCGCCGGTATTTACTTGCGAAGGAATCAGCCGAATGCACTCTACCAACGGGAATATTTATTTTAACCGGATAGCACCCGGTACGCCTCCGCAAGAATTACGCAACCTCTATTTTCAGAGGGTGGTATTTAGCGGGCCGACTTTTCCTGCATTTACTTCTCCGGAAAACTATAATATTGGTCTGAACTCCGGATCTATCCAATGGACATCTCCTCCCGATCCTGAACAATCCAGAGACTTTTATTGGATTGGTGATAACGGCAGTTGGTTCGATAAAACCAAGTGGTCATTTACTTCAGGCGGAGAACCGGCAAACTGTATCCCTACATTTTTAGACCATGCTATTTTTGATCAAAATTCATTTTCCGGAATAAATCAAGAAGTAGTAATCGATACGATTCCGGCAGGCATTCGTCATATTACTTGGAGCGATCCCGAAAAGAGAGGACAGTTCATTGTTAATAACCATTTAGAAATTTATGGATCCATCGATTTTACAGGTTGTCGTTATGCTTATAATCCGCAAAATGTTAAAGTTATTTTCCGGGCAACGGGTAATGAAACAATCACTTCAGGCGGATTTATCTATAATTTTGAACGTATAGAATTCCATCATTCGGGAACCTATACACTTCAAGATAATTTTATACTTTCACAACCTATGGTGTGTGGCTCTAATACTCATGGATTTTACCATTATTCGGGAAGTTTAGTTTCCGGTGGACATAATATTACGACCTCCTTCTTTAATTCTACTTCACTGTATGGAGCAAGATCTATAGATTTTTCTAACTCTACAATTAGAATACTAACTAATAATACAGGAACTCCGGTTCATCGCGCTCAACATTGTGGTACTAGCCTCAATACTCTCAGTGAGGTTACTAATGGTAATGATTGGCAGTTAAATCTTAATAACTTAACAAATTGCAACTTAGATGGATCCAAAATTATTGCTTTTAATGTTACTACTACCGGTACAGCAGGGCAATCTGTGGATTATTATGATGTAGATTTATACTATGCTATTAATCAAATGGCAGGTTTGATTGTAAGTTATAATGATATTTATGCGCTTGCAAGAGGAGGAAATAGTGCCCTCAGCCAAGCATATTTTTCATTCGGATTCACTGCGCGTAATATTGTATTGGAAGCTTATAGGACTTACACTTTTGATCAGACGGACATATTACCTAATGAATATATTTTCACGGGAACTTTTACTACCACAGCTCAACCAATGACCGGTTGTAGAACCTCATTCCCTACCAGAACCGTTATACAAGGAAGTACTATTACAACTCCTATTCCTCCTCCGTCCAGGATTAGTGTACTCAATCCTCCTTTTGAATTGCTCCGTGCTGCCATCTATCGTATTGACTGTCGCGGCGGACAAATTATGAAAGTATTTGACGGATTGGATAATGGACAAAATATTGCTGTGGATATTGAATTTATTCCTTTGGAAGAGCGTCCCGGCCGCTTGGATTTCTACTGGGTAGGCGGCACCGGTAATTGGAGTGACTGGAATCGCTGGTCTATTGGTGAGTCAGGAGTAAGCCCTACTCTTACTAATCCATGTAACTATATTCCTTCTCAAAACGATAATGTAATTTTTGATGTTAACTCATTTACAGCAAACAATCAGGATGTGATTTTAGATCTCACTACTGTAGATTGTTTCAATATGATTTGGACACCCGAAGCAGGTGCACGTAATCCACGAATTTTCACTCCCAATAATTCTACTACCCGTAATATAGACATTTACGGCTCATTAGAATTGGTTCAAGGAATAAGAGCTATTCAACACGCATGGAGTTCCAATTCTAGTATTATTTTTAATATGAGAGGAGCAAGCCAAGTAGAAGGCGTACAAACCATTCGTTTTAATGGAATTACTGCTAATCCTATGCCGGCTCAGATCAATTTTACCGGAGGCGGACGATATGATGTATTGGATACTTGCGGAGTTGTTATAGCATGGAATATAGTAAATGTAAACAACGGCAGTTCACTCTATCTGCGAAGAGGCTTAAGGATGTCAAACTTAGATATAGCCGGCACCTCATCTTTATATGCCGGTGGAAAAAATATAACATGTACGGGATATTTCAATGTAGCTTCCGGTACACAGTTGCGAACCATAGATGTTTCTAACTCTACCGTAACCGCAAACTCTCTTTCATGGAGTTTAGGTGCTTCAAATACAGCAAATATTTCAAATGCCACCCTTAATTTGGCTACCGGTTCATCCTTTACGTTTAATGGTGATTTGATTACATGGAATGCTGTAAATAGTACAATTACAGTAAACGGAAACTTAGGTTTAGCAAACACCGGTTCAAGAAGATATGAGTTTAATAACATTATCATGTTGGGAACTACCGTATTGAATACGGGAACCTTGGGTAGCGGAACCAATACAGGACCATTTAAGTTTCATACTGTGGAATTCCTCAATATGCATACGCTTATAACCAATGCCAATTCGCGCTATACATTCGATACTTTAAAATATACATTCGGTTCTACCAATAGAATTGCTGCGAATAAGACATTAGATATTAATGATGCACTTATTGCCTATGGTACTCCTTGCGGTTTTATCTATATTTATTCTACGGATGAAACAGAAGGCGGCAATTGGGCTTACATCAATTCCGTATATTGTAACCCGATAAATATTTACTTTGGCGGTGTCAAAAATGTAGATCCGATATTAACAGGAGGCTGTTCTCCAAACGATTACTTCCTCCTCGGGCTTGAACGAGAGCAACAGATTCGAAAACAGAATTGGAACTTTATGGACTTTGGCGCCAGATTGGCCGAGTTATTGGGAAGAGATACGGTGGTTGACTGTAGAACAACATTGCCTTTTATACAAACCACCGAAGGTTTTGGTATAGCAAGAGACTACACTTGGTACTATCGTCCCACTAGAACCACTCCTTGGATTACTTTACCTGACAAAACTCCAACTTTGGAGATATGGTATGAAGGCCAATACGCATTGCGTGCATATTACGGAGACGACTGTTTCTTGGGCGATACACTTAAAGTGAGACGTTTTATAACATTCGATCAATATCTGCCGGAGCCGGAGATTACAACTTACCCCGAAACTACACACTTAACCTGTACAAATCATACCATTACTTTAACGGCTAATATTGCGGAAGACCCATTAGAGCAACTCAACAGTTATGAGTGGAAAAACAGTGCAGGTGTCTCTGTAGGCTACAGACAATCCTACCTTGCTACGGTGCCGGATACATATTGGGTAATCGTAACACGTAACCGTAATTATTGTGTGGATTCTACATCAATTACGCTCACCGTGGATCAAACTTACCCCATAGCCGAGATTATCCACCTGATGCCGGGTGCGCCTAACATGCTCACTTGTGATCTCACGGAGATTGAGGTAGAAGTAATAAACAAAAATCCCGAACAAGCGGGCAGCGAAAGCTATTTTTGGACTGCCGGTTTGGGTAATGCGAGCACAGCAACCATTACTGCCCCGGGTATTTATTTTGCTACGATCACTTATCCCAATGGCTGTGCGAGCACCGATCATATTATTATAAGACCGGAAAGTAAAGTAGCCATTGCTTCAATTTTTGTAGACCGACATCCTACATGTGCCGTGGGTAATGATGGGGCTATCCGTATCTATGTACATGGCGGAAGTGGAAACGGCTATGAGTATGATATAAACAATAGCGGAAACTTCATGGATTATGACGCATTGACCAATGGCGTAATTACCGGCTTAACTGCCGGAAGCTACCGAATCCAGATAAGGGATAAAAACACTAACTTACAGTGTTACATTGCCGAAAGTAATGAAATAGTCTTGCGTAACACCGATAGCGACTTGTCGGTACAAATTGCCTCAACTTCCGCTTCCAGCTGCGATGCTTCCGATGGAATGATACTACTTGTTGCATCCGGCGGGACACCTCCTTATCGATATGCAATGCGCCAAGGCGATGGGACACCTATAAATAAACCTATTATAGGTGGAATGATTGAAGGTTTGCATCCGGGCATATACATAATAGATGTAACAGATTCCGGTACACCCAATTGTACGGCAACCAGCGGTGAAGTACGTGTTACATACGATGGAAGTGATTTTATGCTGATTATGGATACCATCATACCTACCGAATGCGGAGCATGCGATGGTTCGGCTATTGTTACCATCACCGGTAGCAATTCATTCTCCTATCAGCATAACAGTACACCTGCTGTTGGACCTTTTATTGGAAGTTACAGCACCCAACTGTTCGACTTGTGTGCAGGAGTACATACCTTGCGTATATTCGGAGACTGTGGGGAAATAGAAGAAAGCTTTATTATAACAAATGGTGAAAATGGACTGTCAGTTACAGCACGAAAGGGGAATATTACACAATATTGTATCCTTAATATTCCCGGATATATTACCCTGAATGTAAAAAACGGTACAGCGCCTTACAGCTACTCTATGGATCATGGCCTTACCTGGAGTGAGTTTGATAACCCGACCGCATCATATGACTCCATAGTAATCATATACGAAGGGGTATATCAAATCATGGTAAAAGATGCCCTCGACTGTACTTACGAGATAAATACCATTAGGATTAATAGAGATGTAGTTCCCCCTGTGATTGCCGGTACCATTTATATTGTGGAAGAACCTCATTGTGAAGATGGCTTAACCGGTTCTATCCAATTCTATGCCACGGGCGGCAGCGGCCAATATGAATATGATGTATACCGCAACATGAATCCTATACCTTTCATGTCAGGGATACCTTATACCACCGGTTTAATTACCGGCTTGCCTCCGGGTAGTTATAGAATTGAAGTAAAAGATCATGACCCGTATTGTAATACGGCACGAACTCCGGAAATCATCCTGCGCGACAGCCTCTATGCCTTAAACGTAGTGGTAGCGATTACTCCTTCTGATGATTGTAATTCAGTTATCGGAAACGGAGTTTTGGATATCACGGTGTATGGAGCACCGGGACCTTATAACTATACACTGAATGGAGTTCCGCAACCGGGACTTACCGGAGATCAAGTTCAAATTACCAATTTGCCGGTAGGCATATATGTGGTGGAAGTAGATAATGGCGCCGGTTGTTTGGCAACCAGTGGAGAACAACACGTTACTTCAGAAGAGTTTAATCTTGAAGTGGAAGTTAATCCGATCTTTAATACTTACTGTGGTGTTGAATCAGGCGCTGTAAGATTTATTGTAGGAGGTAGTGGACCTTATAATTACCAATTAAATAGCATGCCCATACCTATTGCTTCACGCTTTGCTCCCGATACGGTTATATTATTTAACTTACAAGCAGGAGAGCATGTACTGAGAATATATACGGATTGCGGCGACTTAGCTGAAAGATTTACAGTTACCAATGCCATAGACAGCTTCTCATTTACAACAGTTGTAACAAATGAAAATATAGCTTGTGGTCATGTAACCCACGGTAAGATTTTGTTAACTGCAGTAAAAGGTTCGGCTCCTTATGAATATCGTATTGATTTTGGTGAATGGATACCTTTCTCCGGCAATACGGTAGAGGTTTCCAATTTGCCTCAAGGATATTATCATATTGAAATGCAGGATAACTCAGGATGTACCTACAGTAAAAATTTGATAGAGATCATCAGAGAAGAAGCAGTACCTATAACTATTGGTTCAATCTTCTCAGCCACAGATCCTACCTGTACAACTCCCGGAACGGTTCAAGTGTATGCAACCGGCGGTAGTGGTACCTATATTTACAGTGTTAACGGTGCAACGTCTCAGGCATATCCCGGTGGCTTAATTACCGGTTTAACTGCCGGCAGCTACCGCATCGAAGTGCTTGATGCGGCAGGTCCCGAATGCTATCCGGCAATGAGCGGCGAAATAATGCTACGCAACAGTATAAGCAATTTGTCGGTAGATGTACAAGTTACAGATGCACCGAATTGTGGTTCATCCGGAACGTTATATATAACTGTTCAAGGTGGCACAACCGGTTTCACATGTACACTGAGAACACCGGGAAGTACTGCTACTACAAGCATACCTCTTACCGGCGGTCAAGCTACGATAACCCGACCCGTAGGCGTATATATCATTGATGTAACCGATGCAAGCGGTTGTATAGCAAGCAGCGGTGAAGTGCGTATTAACTCGGAAACTCCAAGCTTCACGGTAGCAGGTCCTACAGTTAATATGAATGCCGATTGTGGTGCTCCTATAGGTATAGCAACTTTTGCGGTAACCGGCAGTACTTCGTACTACTATCAATTGAACAGTACACAAATAGAAGGACCTTACAACGACAATACTCCGATTCAATTAAGAGATTTAAGAGCAGGGTCACATATTTTACGCATATTTGATAATTGTGGAGAAGCAGTTGAACCATTTGTTGTTCCGAATAACTCAAACAACTTCTTAGCGACTGCGAAAGTAGTTCCTGAATTAGTTTCTTGTGAGAGAAGAGTAATATTCGGTGAAATTATTTTAACTGCACAAAATGGAACAGCGCCCTATCAATATCGCATAGATGGCGGTGTATGGCGTAACTTTACGGACTCTACGGTAGTTATCGGAAACCTAACCGAAGGTATCTATTATATTGAAGTAAAAGATGCCGGAGGATGTACTTTCGATATAAATGGCGTAAGGCTTATAAGAGAAGATGCTCCGCCATTGGTTATCGGTACGGTTTTTGCGGCTACACAGCCAAGTTGTTATAATCCCACAGGTTCTATTCAAATTTATGTTACCGGAGCCACAGGTGCGTATGAATACAGCTACAGCAGAAATGGTGGTCCATTCCAAAAAGCTTCGAGTAGTTTAATTACCGGCTTAAGTGCAGGCAGCTACAGAATTGCGGTAACCGATACAAACGGCAGAAGTTGTGCCAATGCGCTAAGTAGCGAGATTATGTTGTATAACTTAGGCAGCGATCTAACATTATCCGTAGATGTAGTAAATTCACTAACTTGTAGCCAAACATTCGGTAATGGTATGTTATTGTTACATCCGAGCGGAGGCTCAACTCCGGGCAACTATATATATAGATTGAACGGTCAGCTTGTAGAAGTTATCAATGATACTATCAGCAGGTTACCGGTAGGCGTATATGTAGTAGAAATCATGGATGGCAGCGACTGTAAAGTATCCAGCGAAGAGGTTCGCATTACTTCAGGTGCTTCTCCTTTGGCAATTACGGATCCTATAGTTATACAGGAGCCTTTCTGCGGATTTAGTACAGGTCAAGTGAGCTTTATCGTAAACGGCAACACCCCATACTACTACCAGTTGAACAGTATGGATGTTGTTGAAATGAATACAACGGGCACAATTGTACTAACCGGCTTACCGGCAGGTGTGCATAAACTACGTGTATTTGATCATTGTAAGGAAATAGAGAAATTCTTCCCTATTCTCAATGCAAATAGTGGCTTAACTTTTGAAGTAGCAGTAACCTCTGTAGGGGTATCCTGCGAAAGAAATTTAGTGCCGGGTGCAATTACTTTAACTGTGTATGGTGGTGAAGCTCCTTACCAATACCGTATCGACGGAGGTGCATGGATAGACTTTACTGCAGGCATTATAGCGCAAATTGATAGCCTGAATGAAGGTGTTTATCATATTGAGGTAAAAGATGCGGAAGAATGTATCTTTGAGATGAACTCAGTAAGAATCATCAGAGAAGAGATGCGTCCATTGGCTATAGGTACGGTTTACACTGCTGTTGAGCCTACTTGTTCAACAACAGGTTCCATTCAAATATATGCTTCCGGTGGTAGCGGCGTTTATGAATACAGCGTAAACGGCGCAGGCTTCGTATCATATTCAGGGGGTTTGATTGACGGTTTAAACGCAGGCTTCTATCATATCGTTGTACGCGATACCAACAATAGAACATGTCCTACGGCAGAAGTAGAATTTATATTAGAAAACGGCAATAATGATTTAACGATTCTGGTGTCTCCGGTTCCTGCGGAAGATTGTATTTCTAACACCGGTGCGTTATCTGTAATTGCAACCGGTGGAATTCCTCCGTATGAGTATAGCTTCGACAACGGTATTACCTGGACTTTACTGCCGGCTAACGGTGTCATATCCGCTTTACCGGTAGGAGAGTATACCGTAACAGTAAGAGATACGATTAACCGGGCTTGTACTACAAGTGCCGGAGCCCACATTACATCCGAAGAGTCAACATTGGATATTGAAGACTTTATGGTAGTCTCTCATCCGATTTGCGAATCGCCCATTGGTGCGATATCTTTCAGGGTAACCGGCATGAACAATTCTACATATACCTACCAGTTGAATAACATGAATAAAGTAACAGTGAGTGGTAGCCATTTGGTTACGATAACAGGTATACCTGCCGGCGAACATATCCTTCATATAAGTGATATATGTGGTTCAATTACCGTGCCCATTACGCTTGCCAACAGCAACAGCGCTTTATCATTTGTGCCAACGGTAGAGCATGCTTTGGCGCATTGTGACAACATCACGGTTATTCCGGGTCAAATTATTCTGACCGTACACGAAGGTCAACCTCCTTATGCATACCGCTATAACAGCGGTGCATGGATACCGTTTGCAGACCATAATACCAATAAGGATACAATTCCTAATTTGAACCAAGGAGTATATTTGCTTGAAGTAATGGATGCCAACGGCTGTACTTACGCAATCAATAAAGTAGATCTTATTAAAGAAGTAATCCCTTCCATATCTATTGGAACGGTATATACGACAACTGAGCCCAACTGTGATGATAATGGTTCTATCCAAATATATGCAACCGGCGGTAGCGGCGTATATGAATATAGTATCAATGGTGCAGACTATGTAAGATACCCCGGTGGTTTAATCACCGGCTTAACTGCCGGCCACTACCATATCATGGTACGTGATACAAATTATCGTACATGTGATCCGGCAGAAATAGAGTTTGAACTTGAAAATAGGAAGGGAGCTTTGAGCATTACGGCAGTGCCGGCTAAAGCAGAAGACTGCATTTCTAATACAGGTGCGATATCGGTATTGGTAACCGGTGGGACGACTCCGTATTTCTACAGGCTCAACGATGAGGTTACCTGGGTAGCGCTTCCAACGAACAATGTCATATCTGATCTATCTACAGGCGAGTACTTCATTGAAGTAAGAGATTCTGAGTCATCATTCTGTACAACAAATACCAAAGTGCATATTACCTCAGAAGAATCAACATTGAATATTGAAGAGTTTAGGATTATTTCTTACTCGGCTTGCGAAGCAAATATTGGAATGATTGCTTTCAAAGTAACCGGCATGAACAATGCTACATATACTTATCAGGTAAATAATATGAACAAAGTAGAAATGACGGTTGATGATGTAGAGATTATCATAGAAGGTTTGGCAGCAGGTGAACACATCCTCTATATAAGTGACACTTGTGGAACAATAGTTAAGCCATTTACTATCAGTAATCTTAACAGCAATCTGTCGTTTACTCCCGAAGTAGAACACGTTAAAGTACAATGTGATGGAATCACCGTTACTCCGGCTTCAATCATCATGACGGTACACGGCGGTGTAGCTCCTTATTCCTACCGCTACAACAGTGGTGCGTGGCTTCCGTTTGCAGATTATAATACTAACCGGGATACTATTACGGGCTTAAACCAAGGTGATTATTTGGTTGAAGTGATGGACGCTAATGGTTGTACTTACGCAATTAATCGGGTAAAAATTATTCGTGAGGAATCCGCTTCTATTTCTATCGGAACGGTTTACGCAGCTAACAATCCTGATTGTGATTATAATGGTTCTATCCAGGTGTTTGCAACGGGGGGCAGTGGCGTTTATGAGTTCAGTGTAAACGGTGCACCTTACCATCTATATACGGATGGTTTAATCACCGGCTTACCGGCAGGACACTATCATATTTCGGTACTTGATACCAATGACAGATATTGTTTGCCGGCAGAAGTAGAATTTGAATTGAAAAATATTGGCAGCGCTCTGTCGTTAGCAGTTTTCCCAATTCAGGCGAATACTTGTACTTCAGCAGATGGCAAATTATCGATATTGGTAACAGGCGGTGTTTTTCCATATTACTACAGTTTTAATGGCGGAACTACTTGGACGTTGCTTCCGGCTAACGGTTTGATTGAAAACTTGGCAACCGGTGAGTATATTGTTGATGTACGCGACAGCTACACAACGCCTTGTACAGCCGGTATGAAAGTACACATTACCTCAAACGAATCTACTTTAGATATTATTGATTTTGCAGTTATTTTCCAAGCTACTTGTCAGTTGCCTATAGGTGCAATCACCTTCAAGGTAACAGGCATGAACAACAGTGTTTACAGTTATCAGTTGAATAACATGAACAAAGTTGAAATGAGTGTTGGAGATGTTGCCATAACGTTAACCGGCTTGTCTGCAGGCGAACACACGCTTTATGTAAGTGACAGTTGCGGCAGTATAAGTCATACTTTTGAAATTCCCAATGCCAACAGCAACCTGTTGTTTGTACCTACAGTGTCTCATGTTTATGAGGATTGTTTCGGTACTCCTGTCTTGGGTCAAATTATTTTGAATGTAACCGGTGGCGTTAAACCTTATTCTTATCGTTTTAACAGTGGCGACTGGATTGCATTTGAGACATACAATACGGATACGGACACAATTAGAGGTTTGAATGAAGGAATTTATTTGATCGAAGTAAAAGATGCCAACGAGTGTGTTTATGCAATTAATAGAATAGAGCTTAGAAAAGATGTAGCTATGCCCGTATCTATCGGTACGGTACATGTTGTTGATGAACCTTCATGTGGAAACAGCTTAGGTTCGCTTTACTTCTATGTAAGCGGCGGCAGCGGCAATTACCTGTACACGGTAAGCGGAGATCATACTGTTTATGATTATAGCCAAACCAACGGTTTAATAAGCGGCTTGCCTTCGGGCACCTACAAAATTGAGGTATGGGATGAAATGCATCCGGATTGCGGCAGTGCAATAAGCGGCGATGTGGTACTGTATAACAGCAATAGCAACATGTTGGTAAGCGTAATGCCGTTTGATGCCGTAGGAACCTGCAACACTGCTAACGGTAGCTTGCTGGTATCTGTAAGTGGCGGCAGCGGCAACTATACCTATAGGGTAAACGGTGTGCTTAGACCTGCTGTCAACGGTAGAATTACCGGCTTGTTGCCCGGCTTGTATATAGTGGAAGTAACCGACAATATTACCCAATGTATGGCAAGTAGTCAACAAGTACGCATTAGCGCAGAAAATGCTCCTGCATTGAACCTTACGGTGGAAAATGCCATAAATACTTTCTGTGGCCTAAACATAGGCGTAATCCGCTTTATTGTTGAGGGTGAAGTACCTTACTACTATCAATTAAATAGTACTCTTGTAATAGAAGTAACGCAACCCAAAGATACGATTACATTTGCCGGATTAAATGCAGGTGTTCATATTTTACGCTTGTTTGACCATTGTAGTGAAGTATCGGATACCATTACAATCAGCAACGGTACAAGCGGTTTATCGTTCACGGCTACTCCGGAAAATGCAAAGGTATATTGTGATACTGTTATACCCGGAAAAATCTCAATAGCCGTAAACAATGGTTCTCCGTCATACAGCTACCGTATTGACAGCAGTGGATGGAAAGCATTCAGCGGTACAGACACTGTTGTTGAAGTGCCTGATGGAGCCTACCTTGTAGAAGTGAAAGATAATGCCGGATGTAGTTACGAAGTGAACCATGTGAAGGTGGGTAGAGAAATCTCTCAACCGCTCGCCCTTGGTACGGTACAAGTTCTGACCAATCCGTCTTGTTCATTGGCCAGCAGTGGTTCAATTCAATTCTATGTAAATGGTGGTAGCGGTGATTATCTCTACACAGTAAGCGGTGATGTTACTGTTTATGACTATGGTGTAACCGGTGGATTAATAGGTAATCTAAACGCGGGTACTTACAAAATTACTGTGTGGGATAAGAATCATGCTGACTGTCCTGCTGTAACCAGTAATGCTGTAGTACTACACACGAGCGATGTTACCATGGTAGTTATTGTAGATCCTGTTGATGCAGACAATTGTACGGATAATACCGGCGAATTGTTAGTAATGGTATTGGGTGGTAGCGGCAGCTATACTTACACCTTTGCCGATGGCTCGGCTGCCAATGTGGCAAATGGTGCAATCAGCGGCTTGAATGCCGGTTTATACATAATAAATGTAAAGGACAATAATACTAATTGTTTGGCAAGCAGCGAAGAAGTGCGTATTAACGCCAAAACCGGTTTTAACCTGAACTTATCGGTAAAAGATACCGTTCATACAAGCTGTGGCTCTACCACCGGCGCCATCATCTTTACCGTATCCGGTACGCCTTCCTATTACTATCAATTGAACAGCACTCCGGTAGTAGAAGTAACCCGCGCCAATGATACGGTTGTGTTGATGGGCTTAAATGCAGGCGAGCATATCTTACGCTTGTTCAACAACTGTGGTGAAATCACCGATACGATCAGGATCACCAACGGTACGGACGGTTTATCATTCACAGCCGTTGCGCAAGATGTGATCGTACGTTGCGACACTACCATTCCCGGAAAGATTGCCATAGAGGTAAATGGAGGCAATGAGCCCTACAGCTACAGAATTAACGGTAGCCAGCCGTGGACAGAATTCAGCGGCAATACTATTGTTATTGACGTAAGAGAAGGTCTCTATCTTGTAGAAGTGAAAGACCGCGACAGCTGTATGTATGCAGTTAATGGCGTTGGCGTTCTCAGAGAAGATGAATGTATCCCAAGAACGGTTACCTTGGATTTAAAACTCTTCTTACAGGGTCCTACACGAATTGGCGCTTACACGTTCAAGGGTGTGCCCCAATTCGGCACTCACATGCCCAACCGTATTCAAGTGCCTCAATATCCGTGGTATACCGAACTGAAACTGCCCATTGACAATCCTTACGGTGTTTCCGGAAGCTATCCTGAAATTAATAGCGTAACCGGTCCTGCCTATGAAGTTGTAGATTGGGTTTTGGTTGAAATTTGGACTAATCTTAACCCTCTTACCTATACGTATGATTTCTTGGAGAGCCGTGCTCTTTTATTGCGTGTTGACGGTAGTGTTGTAGATGTCAATGGTGAACTTCCTGAGTTTAATGCCAGTTCGAGCAACGTACACATCGTTGTCAAACATCGCAACCACATGGCGGTGATGAGCAGCGCTAACTTGGTTTTCCGCACCGATACCGTTGAGTACGATTTTTCTACGGGAATCAATAAAGCGTATAGCTTGCCTTTACCCACCCTTCCCGATCAGATGATTATGAAAAACGGTGTCGCCACCTTAATTGCAGGAGATCTTAACATGGATTATGTGATTAATGCAACCGACGTTAATATTTTTAATAATACCTTCTATTTTGTAAGTGGATTATGGAGGTATGTTGTAACCGATATTAATTTGGATGGCGTGATTGATGCTGCCGACTCTTCTTTAATCATGGATAACTTCTACCTGCGCAGCTCATATTCGGTACTGAGGTTCTGTACCAGAAATAACTAAAAAAGAAAAATTGTAACTAAAAAAGAACGAGGCTGTTTTAAAAATAAAGACAGCCTCGTTTTCCTTTAAAGAACCAACTCCAAATTTTTACAAAAAAAGCAATTTGCCGATGGTATTAAATAAAATATATTTTTGCAGTTGCGATTGTTATATTGTATTGAAGTATAATATGCAATTGTAAATGAATGAATGAATGAACCTTTATGGAAGCATTACGTGTTATAAGTAACACCATTTCTATTGTTAATAGACTTGCTCTAAGATATTTAGAGATTTTAGTCGTATATGTAATCGCACGCGTGCGATTATTGCATACATACAATAACAATAATGAGATAAGCACACGTGCATACAATACGTGCGGAAATAATTTCTTTTTTTTATCTATTTTACCTTTACATTTGCCGTCTCTGCATATATATTTACAGAACAGCAAGCTCTTACTTTATGAAAGAAAACAATTTTCATCTCCCACCTCTCACTTTACTTCAATCGATTATAAATTAATATAACCCCATATATGAAAAAAATCTACACATTCAAAAAACATTTTGATTCAGATACATCTCAAAGATGTGCTATCTTGTTATGGAGTGTTGATAACATACCGGGATTCGGTATTGCGGTTTTGTACCAGGGGTAACAATTAATACGAGATAACATGCAAATATCAAATAATAATTAAATATAGTAAAAAATGAAAAGTATCAGAATCAAACAAACGCTCATTTTAGCAATACTGTTGCTATTTGGCTTTAGTGCATTTTCACAACCTACTCCAGCATTTCCCGATAGGGTAGATGTCCGAATTATTAATTTTACCCTCAAGCCATCTTGTAGTCCGACTATTCCGGATAGCGTCAGTTTTGATGTACAATTTCGGGCAGGTGCTAGTTATCCTAATAACTTCCATTTAGGTAGCTTTGACATCGCGATAGACTTCTATATGGAACCGGGCGTTAACTTAGATTTTGATTTGTATGATGGTTCATATGGAGCAGGAGCAATACGGTGGACAGGTGCGTGGGGTGGTATAGCGGGAGGTCCCAGAACGAAAACTGGTTATCCGCCTGCCCCGTGGGGCAGATACGAGGCAATACAGCTCTCGGGATCCAGACCTAGTGTAATACCATCGCCATATACTGTAGAATATCAAACGATTGCAAGTATTACAATGCCTATTAAACTTAGTAGTACTGCAGCACCTACAGCACTTTCTTACGTAAGGGTCAGAAAATATGCCGAAATGGTAGGTACTGCCCCTATTCCACCAAGTCCTGATATGTCTTCTTTTTGGATGGGTATTGGCGACATAAGTTCTTCCCTCCTTGCTTTTGAGACTCACGATTTAGTGACCAACTTTGAATGTTTAAAGCCGGGTATTAATATGCCAAACATTACTGACAAATGTGTAGGGGAAACCATTAATCTTGTAGATAGTGCAAAAATGGCATGTCCTATAGGAGGCGTTAATTTTACTTTTTGGAGAAACTATGACCCAGCAACGCCTCCTTATTTAACAAACCAAATAACGGGACCATATACTGTAACAGTAACAGAAACGCTCTTTGTTAGAGGAAGTTTCGAAACAGGTTTAAACGTAGACATGGCTTGCGACAGTATTGTTTCTTTCACGGTAGTGCCCAAACCGGGTTTACTGCCTCCAACAATTAATACTCCTCAGGAGTTTTGTCAATACGCCACAGTAGGAGACTTGAACGCCAATGGTGCCAATGTACGCTGGTATGCTTCACCGACTGCTCCCACTCCGTTGCCTTCCACAACATCTCTTGTTCACGGTGCTATCTATTATGTGGCACAAGTAGCTGATGACGGGTGCGAGAGCCCTAGAAGTGCGATGATGGTGCTGATTGTTCCTGAAGATCAACTTTCCGCTCCTGTAATTGCCGATCAGACTTTATGTACCGATGCAACGGTAGCCGATATTTTGACTGACGGTAGCAGCGGTATTGTATTTTTTGACGCTTTAAACAATGAACTTTCCCTGTCTACTCCGTTAGCGAATGGTACCTACAAGGCTATTTACCGCTATGGCAGTGGCTCGAACACTTGTGAGAGCGTTGACACGGTAAGCTTTATCATTACCCTTAGTGATAATGAGGTACCGCCTCCTGCGATAGGAGACCAATTTTTCTGCGAAGGCGCTACCATAGCTAACATTGTTGTTCCTAACGACGGCATTCTTTGGTATGACGTAGCAGTTGGCGGCACTCCGCTGCCTGCAACCACTGTTTTAACTACAGGTACCTACTATGCAGCTCAGAATATGGGCGGCAGTTGCGGTGCAGGTCAGAGAATCCCTGTAGTTATTACAATAGATGATCAGGATATTCCATTTACGGATACCTATGGTCCGTATAATTTTTGTGGAGTTACTTTACTTGGCGAGGTGCTGGTATCGGGTTACGGTCTTACGTGGTATGCTTCTCAAACCGGTGGCGATCCGTTACCATTATCTACAGCTATACCTTACGGAACTACCACTTACTGGTTAGCTCAGCAGGGTAACGGTGATTGCGCAAGCGCTAATCGTGTAGACGTAGAAGTAACAATAGCAGATAGTCCTCTAGCTCCAACCGTTAGTGGTCCTCAACAGTTTTGCGAGTATGCAACTGTAGGCGATTTGAACGCCAACGGCGCCAATGTACGCTGGTATGCTTCAGAAGATGCTATTACACCGTTATCATCCACAGAAATCCTTATCCATCAAGCTATCTACTATGCGTCTCAAGTATCAGCAGACGGCAATTGTGAAAGCGATGGAAGAAGTGCAGTTATGGTATTAATCGTTCCCGAAGACCAGCTTCCTGCACCGATAATTGCCGACCAGACTTTATGTACGGATGCAACTGTAGCCGACATTGTAACTGACGGCAGCACCGGTATTGTATTCTTTGATGCTTTGGACAACGAACTTTCTTTGTCTACCCCGTTAGTGAACGGTACCTACAAAGCTATTTTCCGCTACGGCACAGGTTCTAACACTTGTGAGAGCACTGATACAACTACCTTTACTATTACCCTTGACAATACCCAGGTACCCGGTCCTGTAATTGCAGACCAATCTTTCTGTCAAGGCGCTACGATTGCCAATATTGTGGTTCCCAATGCCGGTATCCTTTGGTATGATGTAGCAGTTGGTGGCACGCCGCTCCCTGCAACCACTGTTTTAGCTACGGGCACCTATTATGCGGCTCAGGACATGGGCGGCAGCTGCGGTGCAGGTTTGAGAACCCCTGTAGTTATTACAATAGATGATCAAGATGTTCCTTTTACGGGTACTTATGGCCCATATACTTTCTGTGGCACCACTTTCCTTGGCCAGTTATCTGTATCTGGCTACGGCCTTACATGGTATGCTTCCCAAACCGGTGGCACCCCATTGCCATTATCTACAATTATACCTTACGGAACTACCACTTACTGGTTAGCTCAGCAAGGTAACGGTGATTGTGCAAGTGCCAATCGTATAGATGTAGAAGTAACAATAACAGATAGTCCGCTACCTCCAACTGTTAGCGGTCCTCAAGAGTTCTGTGAATATGCCACTGTAGGCGATTTGAACGCCAACGGCGCTAATGTACGCTGGTACAATGCGCCTACGGGTGGAACAGCCCTGCCATTGACTCAGGTATTAACCAACAATACTATTTATTATGCATCCCAAGTATCGGCAAACGGTAATTGTGAGAGTGAAGGCAGAAGTGCGGTTATGGTATTAATCGTTCCTGAAGACCAACTCTCCGCTCCTGTGATTGCAGACCAGACTTTATGTACCGATGCAACGGTAGCCGACATTGTGACTGATGGCAGCACCGGCATTGTTTTCTTTGATGCTTTGAACAACGAACTTTCTTTGTCTACCCCGTTAGCGAACGGTACCTACAAGGCTATTTACCGCTACGGCACAGGTTCTAACACTTGTGAGAGCACTGATACAACTACCTTTATTGTTACCCTTGACAATACCCAGGTACCCGGTCCTGTGATTGCAGATCAATCTTTCTGTCAAGGCGCTACGATTGCCAATATTGTGGTTCCCAATGCCGGTATCCTTTGGTATGATGTAGCAGTTGGCGGTACTCCGCTACCTGTAACTACTGTTTTAACTACGGGCACCTACTATGCGGCTCAGGACATGGGCGGCAGTTGCGGTGCAGGTTTGAGAACCCCTGTAGTTATTACAATAGATGATCAAGATATCCCATTTACGGATACCTATGGCCCTTACAGTTTCTGTAGCGCCACTTTCCTTGGCCAGTTGCCTGTATCGGGTTACGGCCTTACATGGTATGCAACCCAAACCGGTGGCACTCCATTGCCATTGTCCACAGTTGTACCTTTCGGAACTACCACTTACTGGTTAGCTCAGCAAGGTAACGGTGATTGCGCCAGCGCCAACCGCGTGGATGTAGAAGTAACGGTAACAGAAAGACCGCTACCTCCGACTGTTAGCGGTCCCCAAAGGTTCTGCGAATATGCCACGGTAGCCGATTTGAATGCCAATGGCGCCAATGTAGTTTGGTATGATGCACCTGTGGGTGGCACACCACTTTTTACAGAGGTATTAACCAATAATACTATTTATTATGCAGCTCAAGTATCGGCAAACGGTGATTGTGAAAGTGACGGCAGAAGTGCGGTTATGGTATTAATCGTTCCTGAAGACCAATTGTCTGCTCCTGTGATTGCCAACCAAACTTTATGTACCGATGCAACGGTAGCCGACATTTTAACTGACGGCAGCAGCGGCATTGTTTTCTTTGATGCTTTGAACAACGAACTTTCCCTGTCTACCCCGTTAGCGAACGGTACTTACAAAGCTATTTACCGCTACGGCACCGGTTCTAACACTTGTGAGAGCACTGACACGGTAACCTTTACCATCACCCTTACTAATACCCAGGTACCCGGTCCTATGATTGCAGATCAATCTTTCTGCGAAGGCGCTACGATTGCCAATATTATAGTTCCCAATGACGGTATCCTTTGGTACAATGTAGCAGTTGGTGGCACCCCGCTATCTGTAACTACCATTTTAACTACAGGCACTTATTATGCGGCTCAAGATATGGGCGGCAGTTGTGGTGCAGGTTTGAGAACCCCTGTAGTTATTACAATAGATAATGAAGATATTCCATTTACAGCGACTTATGGTCCTTACAGCTTCTGTGAATCCACCTTCCTTGGCGAACTTTCCGTATCGGGTTACGGTCTTACGTGGTATGCTTCTCAAACCGGTGGCACTCCATTGCCACTATCCACAGTTATACCTTTCGGAACTACCACTTACTGGTTAGCTCAGCAAGGTAACGGTGACTGTGCAAGCGCCAACCGTGTGGCAGTAGAAGTAACAGTAACAGAGACTCCGATAGCTCCAACTGTTAGCGGTCCTCAACAGTTCTGCGAATATGCAACTGTAGGCGACTTGAACGCCAACGGCGCCAATGTACGCTGGTACAATGTGCCTACAGGTGGAACAGCCCTGCCATTAACACAGGTATTAACCAACAATACTATTTATTATGCATCCCAAGTATCGGCAAACGGTAATTGTGAGAGTGACGGCAGAAGTGCGGTTATGGTATTAATCGTTCCTGAAAACCAACTTTCCGCTCCTGTAATAGCTGACCAAACTTTATGTACCGATGCAACTGTAGCCGACATTTTGACTGACGGCAGTAGCGGCATTGTATTCTTTGATGCTTTAGACAATGAACTTTCCTTGTCTACTCCGTTAGCGAACGGTACCTACAAAGCTATTTATCGCTATGGTACAGGTTCTAACACTTGTGAAAGCACTGATACAACTACCTTTGTTGTTACCCTTACTAATACCCAAGTACCCGGTCCTGCGGTTGCAGATCAATCTTTCTGTGAAGGCGCTACTATAGCTAATATTATAGTTCCTTATGCCGGCATTCTTTGGTATGACGTAGCAGTTGGCGGTACTCCGCTCCCTGCAACTACCATTTTAGCTACAGGCACTTACTATGCAGCTCAGAATATGGGTGGCAGTTGTGGTGCAGCTCTCAGAACTCCTGTGGTTATTACAATAGATAATGAAAATGTTCCATTTACGGATACTTATGGTCCTTACAATTTCTGTGGAACTACTTTCCTTGGCCAGTTATCTGTATCTGGCTATGGCCTTACATGGTATGCTTCCCAAACCGGTGGCACCCCGTTGCCACTATCCACAGTTATACCTTTCGGAACTACCACTTACTGGTTAGCTCAGCAAGGTAACGGTAATTGTGCAAGCGCCAACCGTGTTGAAGTAGAAGTAACAGTAGATAACAGTCCGTTACCTCCAACTGTTAGCGGTCCTCAAGAGTTTTGCGAATATGCAACTGTAAGCGACTTGAACGCCAACGGCGCCAATGTACGTTGGTATGCTTCGGAAAGTGCCATTACACCATTACTTTCTACTGAACCCCTTATCCATAGAGGTATTTATTATGCATCTCAAGTATCAGCAGACGGTGATTGTGAGAGTGACGGCAGAACAGCAGTTATGGTACTGATTGTTCCCGAAGACCAATTGTCTGCTCCTGTAATTGCAGACCAGACTTTATGTACCGATGCAACGGTAGCCGACATTGTGACTGACGGCAGCAGCGGCATTGTATTCTTTGATGCTTTAGACAATGAACTTTCTTTGTCTACCCCGTTAGCGAACGGTACCTACAAAGCTATTTATCGCTATGGCACAGGTTCTAACACTTGTGAGAGCGTTGACACGGTAACCTTTACTGTTACCCTTGATAATACCCAGGTACCGGGTCCTGTGATTGCAGACCAGTTCTTCTGCGAGGGCGCTACCATAGCCAATATTGTAGTTCCCAATGCCGGTATCCTTTGGTATGACGTAGCAGTTGGTGGCACTCCGCTTCCTGCGACCACTGTGTTAATTACAGGCACTTATTATGCGGCTCAGGACATGGGCGGCAGCTGTGGTGCAGGTTTGAGAACCCCTGTGGTTATTACAATAGATAATGAAGATATTCCATTTACGGACACTTATGGTCCATATACTTTCTGCGGTACCACTTTACTTGGCGAGATACCTGTATCGGGTTATGGCCTTACGTGGTATGCTTCTCAAACCGGTGGCACTCCATTGCCATTGTCCACAATTGTACCTTTCGGAACCACCACTTACTGGTTGGCTCAGCAAGGTAACGGTGATTGCGCAAGCGCCAATCGTGTAAATGTAGAAGTAACAATAGCAGATAGCCCACTAGCTCCAACTGTTAGTGGTCCTCAAGAGTTCTGCGAATATGCTACGGTGGGTGACTTGAACGCCAACGGCGCCAATGTACGCTGGTATGCTTCGGAAGATGCTGTTACTCCATTGGCTTCTACTACAGTTCTTATCCATCAAGCTATCTACTACGCATCTCAAGTATCGGCAGACGGCAGTTGCGAGAGCAGCGGCAGAACAGCAGTTATGGTACTGATTGTTCCCGAAGACCAATTGTCTGCCCCTGTAATTGCCGACCAGACTTTATGTACCGATGCAACGGTAGCCGACATTTTAACAGACGGCAGTACAGGTATTGTATTCTTTGATGCTTTGGACAATGAACTTTCTTTGTCTACTCCGTTAGCGAACGGCACCTACAAGGCTATTTACCGCTACGGTACAGGTTCTAACAC
>Ga0209737_10000370_pt1 | contig 39079 bp, 30 predicted proteins | sample TergutCu122P3_FD_187284 | JGI IMG/M metagenome (GOLD analysis project Ga0209737, IMG submission 187284) | Cubitermes ugandensis P3 segment gut microbial communities from Kakamega Forest, Kenya - Cu122 P3 (SPAdes) (version 2) | ecosystem: Host-associated > Arthropoda: Insects > Digestive system...
CTGCAGCTATTTCCCCGTTTCCGCGGGCAACATTTTCAAACAGACATTTCAGGAAATTTGGGAGGAGGGCGCCGTTTTCAAAGACATGAGGGACTTTGAGGCACTGAAGGGCCGCTGCGGCTCCTGCGAGTACGTCAACGTATGCGGCGGTTGCCGCGCGCGTGCCTTGTCGGTTTCCGGCGACTATATGGCCGAGGAGCCTTTTTGCAACCACACGCCGTTGAAGTGGCGAAAGACGGCTTCTTGAGCGGTATGCCCCATGCCTTTTGAGGAGTGTTTGCAAAGAGAGCCAAGGCGGCCCTTATACTGGGTAGAGGAGAAGGCCGCCTTGGAAGCTGTGTGCATAAAACTCCAGAAAGAGGCCTTTGTGGGTTTGGACGTAGAAACCACGTTGACGACGCAAAGCATGTGTTTAATGCAGCTGGCGACGCCCAGTGCCACCTATTTGGTAGACGCGTTGGCACTGCAAGGGCTTTCCCCGTTGGCGGCGTTTTTGGAGAGCCTTCAGACGAAGAAGCTGGTGCACAACGCGCCGTTTGAGACGCGGGTTTTGGCGGCATGCGGGCTTTCCCTGGCGGGGGTGGTGGACACCCTGCAATGGTCGCGGAGGCTGCGGGGGAGGAGCATTGCCGGGGGCCACAGCCTCAGCGTGGTATGCGCAAGGGAGTTGGGCAAGCCCTTGGACAAGAGGGAGCAAACCAGCAATTGGAAAAGGCGGCCCTTGTCTCCAAGCCAAATTGCCTATGCGGCTTTGGATGCGGAAGTGTTGCTTCAGCTGTGGAAGGTATTTTCGGGCTTTGCAAGCAGCGAAGGCTTGCGCTAGGAGTGGGCCCCTATGTCCCTTCCACTGGCGCCCCCTTTGTCCGAAGAACATTCGACACCCGCGTTGTTGCCCTTGTCGCAAACGAGGCCCAAAGCCCGCGGCGTCATTCACCAATGGGCTGCTTTGGCTGCTTTGGCCATGGGCGTGGTGCTTGTGTTGTATGCCCCCGACGCCAAAGCGGCGTGGGGCACGGGCATTTTCGCTACAAGCCTCACCCTCATGTTTTCGGTGAGCGCTGTTTTTCACCGCCGGCATTGGAAGCCAGCTGCCTACCTCTGGATAAAGCGTGCGGACCATGCCTCCATCTTCATCCTCATCGCCGGCACCTATACCCCTGTCGCCCTGTTGGCATTGCCAGAAGAGATAGGCCGAAACGTCCTCTGGGTAGCCTGGGGAGGGGCTTTGTTGGGCATAGCGAAGGCGCTGTTTTGGGTGAGGGCGCCCAAAGTGGTTTCCGCGGTTTTGGCCATATTGGTGGGCTGGAGTGTCGTCCCCTATCTTTCAGAGTTGAAGAGGGCATTGGGGGGGGCCACCTGGTGGCTAGTATTGGCCGGTGGCATCGCCTACACCCTCGGGGCCGTGGCCTATGCCAGCAAGCGCCCCCGCCTAAGCCCCCGCTGGTTTAGCTACCACGAGGTGTTCCACGCCCTCACGGTGGTGGCCGCCTCACTGCACGCCATCGCCATATGGCGTCTCATGCTTTCCTGAAGAGTCTTTTCGGTAAATAAAAGCATAGAGGGTGGGCAACACAAACAAGGTGAGGAAGGTGGCGCTGACAAGTCCACCAATAACAACGGTGGCCAGGGGGCGTTGCACTTCAGCGCCGGCATTGGTGGAAAGCGCCATGGGGAAAAAGCCCAGGGCTGCGACGCTGGCCGTCATGACGACGGGGCGAAGGCGGGAAATGGCCCCCTCATAGGCGGCTTGGAAGGGCGTCTTCCCCGCGTTTTTGAGTTTGTTAACGGTGGCAATGAGGACAACGCCATTCAGCACAGAAATGCCAAAGAGGGCAATGAAGCCAATGGCGGCGCTGATGGAAAAATGCATGTGGCGCAGGGCGAGCAAAAACACGCCGCCCACAGCCGCAAAAGGCACATTCAAAAAAATGAGCGCCGCGGGTTTGAGCGCGCCAAAGGCCATATACAGCAGCACAAAAATAAGCCCCAGCGCAAAGGGCACCGCCACCACCAAGCGCCCATAGGCTTCGCGGAGGTTTTCAAATTGGCCGCCCCACTGCATGCTGTAGCCCGCTGGAAGCTTCACCTGCTGCTCCACTGCCTCCTGGGCACTGGCCACAAAAGAGGCCAAGTCCATTCCGCGCACATTCACTTCGACGTTGGTCCTGCGCCGCACCTGCTCCCGGCTGATGCTGGCAGGTGAGTCCACAATCTCCATGCTTGCAATTTGAGCCAGCGGCACCAGCGGGCCCTTGCCCCCGCTGACAGGAAGCGCGCGCACTTGGTCCAAGTCATTCCGGAGGGAAGCGGGGATGCGGACTTGGAGGGCGAAGCGCCGCTCTCCTTCGTATACCTCGCCGACTTTTTTTCCTCCGAGGGCCTCAATGGCATCCAAAGCGTCCCTCACGGAAATGCCATAGCGAGAGGCGGCCGCCCTGTCTACCGTCACCTCCAGCGTAGACAAACCTGTCAGCTGCTCCCCCCTCACATCCGTCGCCCCCGGCAGGCCGCGGACAACGTTTTGCACCTGAAGGCTCAGCCGCTCAAGCGTGGCCAAGTCATCCCCGAAAATAGTAATAGCTATATCCGAGCGGGAGCTGCTGATGAGCTCCGCCATGCGCAGCTGAATGGGCTGAGAGAAGGAGAAGCCCAGGCCGGGGAGGGTTTCTTCCAGGCGCGAAGCTATTTTCCCAATGAGGGCTTCTTTGGTTTTGGCCGTCTTCCACTCGGAGCGCGGCCTAAGCATAATAATGACGTCCGACAATTCGACGCCCATAGGGTCCGTCGCAATTTCAGGGCGGCCCGTTTTGGAGATGACGGTGGTGACTTCCGGAAACTCCAGCAGCACTTTTTCAAAACGCGTGGAGCCTTGGAGGCTTTCTTCAATGGAGACACTCGGGAGGCGGAAAATTTGCACAGCGAGGGCGCCTTCGTCCAATTGGGGAATAAACTCCGCGCCCATACGGGAGGCGACAAGGCCCGTGGCTATGAGAAGGAGCAGGCAAAGCAGCACCACTTTTTTGGGGCGCTTCATGAGCGGAGCAAGCAGTCGCGGATAAATATGGTGGAGCTTTTTGATGAGGAAGGTTTCCTTCTCCTGGGCATTCTTGCGCAGGAAGGTGGCCACCAGCACGGGGACAAACGTGAGGGCTGCGACAAAGGCGCCGATGAGGGCGAAAATGACGACGGTGGCCATGGGTTTGAACATTTTTCCTTCAATGCCCTCCAGCGTGAGGATGGGGACATAGACGAGGATGATGATGGCGCCGCCGAAAATGGCCGCTTTTTGTACATCCATGGTGGAGCCCAACACCACCTGGGAGGCTTCTTTATAACTCATGGGCCGTTTCTGCCCGCGCACGGCGGCTGCGAGGTGGACGACGGCATTTTCGACGACAATAATGGTGCCGTCGACGACAATGCCAAAGTCAATGGCGCCCAGGCTCATCAGGTTGCCGCTGAGCCCAAGCATGTGCATGGCGCTAAAGGCGACCAGCATGGCAAAGGGAATGGCGGCCGCGACAATGAGGCCTCCGCGCACGCTCCCCAGGAGGAGCAACAGCACGCCCACGACAAGCAGGGCCCCGAAAATGAGGTTTTCCGCGACGGTTTTAATGGTCCTGTTGACAAGCTCAGAGCGGTCATAAAAAGTGTCGATATAAACCCCCTCCGGGAGGGAGGGGGAAATTTCCGCCACCTTCGCTTTGACGTCCTCGACGACTTTTCTGCCGTTGGCCCCCAGCAACATCATGACGATTCCAGTGACGGCTTCGCCTCTGCCGTCCCGGGTGACAGCGCCATGGCGAATGAGGGGGGCAATGTGCACACGCGCTACGTCCCTCACGCGCACGGGCACCCCCTCGCCCCGTGTCTCAATGAGGACTTCGCCAATTTCGTCCAGGTGTTGAAGGCGGCCCTCCCCGCGCACTAACAGTTGCTCCCCGGCGCGCAGCAAATAGCCTCCCCCGGCGGTGGCATTGTTTTTTTCCAGGGCCTCAAAAAGCTGGTTCAGCGAAATGTTCAGCGCCCTTAAGCGCTCTGGCAAAACCTCCACCTCATAGGTTTTGAGCTCTCCTCCGAAGGAGTTGACTTCCACCACCCCGGGGACGGAGCGCAACTGGAAGGAGATGAACCAGTCCAGCAAGGTGCGCAACTCCATGGGCGTATGGCAGGGTTTCTCCCTCAAGGACGCATGAAGCAAGTCCTCTGCACTGCACATGTTGTGGCTGCGGACTTCAAATTGAAATATTTCTCCAAGTCCGCCGCTCAAAGGCCCCAATTCCGGGGAAATGCCCGGAGGCAAGTTTTCTTTTGCCTGCGTGAGGCGCTCGGACATGAGTTGCCTTGCGCGCACCAAGTCCGTGCCCTCTTCAAAAACAACCGTAATGGCCGACAATCCAAAACGCGAAATGCTGCGAATGTTGGTGAGGCCTGGCAACCCACTCATGGCCGCTTCAATGGGGAAGGTAATGGTCCTCTCCACATCCACAGGCCCCAGGGCGGTGGCCTGGGTAAGCACTTGGACTTGGACATTGGTAATGTCCGGCACAGCGTCAATGGGGAGCTCCAACGCGCTGCGTACGCCGACGAAGGTGACGAGGATGACGAAGGCGAAGACGAGGAGGCGCCATTGGAGACAGGTTTCGACGAGCTTTTTCATGAGGGCGCTTTCAGTCGACGGAGTCCATCAGCTCTTTGTGTTTGAGGATGCTTTTCAAAGTAAAAGTCCCCCCCAGGGCAATGGGGGTGCCTTCTTGAAGGCCTGAGCGCACCTCCACAAAATTGCCTGCTCTTTGGCCAAGCACCACCACTTGAGGTTTGAAGAGGTGGGTGGTTTTTTCAAATATAAAGACGATGGGTTGCCCATCCAAATTTGCAATGGCTTCTGTGGGCACCGCCAGGACGCGCTGGGGGTTGTCTCCCAGAAGCTCCATGTCTCCGAAGAGGCCGCTTCGAAGCCTGGGCTCCGGGTTTTCAAGGGAAACCCAAATGGGCAGGGAGCGTGTTGGCTCGTCCAGCGACGGCTCCACATAGCTGATGAGGCCTTTGAAGGTGGCATGAGGGAAGGCGTGGAAGCGAACGAGGACTTCAGCGTTGGGGGTGACGCGGTGGATTTCAAGCTCCGGGACATTGCCGCGCACCCAGAGGCGGCTTTCGTCGGTAACCGCGAAAACCGTTTGCTCCGGTGAGGCAATTTCTCCGACGGCAGCGTGGATGTTGGTGACAATGCCGTTGATGGGAGAAACCAGAGACAACTCCCCGCCGCTTCCGGAGCCGAAGACGGACAATTGGCTGCGCAAGCCCTCGGCATCCGCTTTGAGCTCCTCGACGAGGGATTGAGCGTCAATGAGGGCGCGTTGGGCGCCAATGCCTTCGGCAGCCAGTTGTTTTTGACGCCCAAGGGCTGCCTCGGCCGCGGACAGGCGTGCGCGCAGCTGGTTGAGGCGGGCGCGCGCGGCAGAGGCGTCTGCTGAAGCGACGACGCCCAGAAGTTGCCCTTGTTGCACCCGCTCTCCGAGAGAGACGGCGACTTTGGTAAGGCGTCCTGAAACCAGAGGCCAGACATGCACCGTGCTGTTGGGGCGCAGCTGTGCCTGGGCAGGAATGGCCATGCCTCCACCGAGCGGGCGCAACTGCGCAGTGCCGACAGAAATGCCAACGCGCTCAACGACATGGGGAAGCAGGTGGATTTCGCCCAGCTGTGTTTTGGCCTCCTGTGGCGAGGGAGCAGAAGAGGTATTTTGTTGGCAGGCAAGGCCCGACAAGGAGAGGGAAACCCAGCAAAGAAGAGAGAGGTATTTCATGGTTGAGGCGTTTCCATGTGAGAAATGCCAACACCGACATTTCGCTCAAGGTTGATGAGGGCCAAAAAATAGTCATGTTGTGCGTTGAGCGCATCCTGTCGAATGTCCAGAAGGCGTTTGGCGCCTGCGGAGAGGGAGAGAATGTCAATTTCTCCAAGCTCGAAAGCTCTGCGGAGCAAAAGCAGGGTTTCCTCAAAGCGAGGGAGAATGTCAGCGCCATAGGCGCGGGTACGCTCCTCGGCTGCGAGGACTTCGCTTCTCAGTTGAGCAATGCGTCCATAAAGCAATTTGTGGCTTGCATGGAGCTCCGCTTGGCTGAGGGTGGCCTCTGCCTGGGAGAGCGCTCTTTCCCCTTGGTTGGTTTGAAAACTGGGAATGGAGAAGGAGAGGGCCCCCATCAGCATGGTGGCCCCCATCATCCCCGCGCGCGGCGTGTCGGACCGAGTGCCTTCATATTGGTATTGGAGCCCCACAGAAGGTTGCGGCCAAACATTGCGTTTGGCAAGCGCAAGGCGTGCCTGGGCCTGCTGGAGTTTGGCAGAGGCAACCTGCAAAACAGGGAGGTGTTGGTGAGCCATTTCCACGAGGGACTCCTGCGAGGGAAGCGCAACAGGCCCCCCCAGCAGGCCCTTGGGAGCCGGAGGGTTTTGTGCAGGCCAGCCGGACAATTGTGCCAGCTGAAGGCGGGCAGCCCAGAAGGCCTGTTGTGAGGCGACAAACTCTTGTCGGGCCTGGGCGGTTTCGGCTTGTCCAACCCACAAAGAGAGGGGAGGCGTTTCGCCAACCGCAATGTGTCGCTCCACAACACGCAATATTTCCGAGTGGAAATTGAAAACGTGCTGGGCAAGCTTCAGGCGCTCATACGCAAGCAGGGCCATATAAAAAGTTTCTCGAATGTTGCAGAAAATTTCCCAGCGCGCTTGCTGAATTTCCGCGTCGGCAAGCCTCAAGCTTTGGTTGGCGGTGGCCATGTGCAGCCCGCGCTCTCCGGCGATGTGCACTTGCTGCATGAGCGAAGCATGGACGCCGATGCCGGTGCCAGACTGCCCCAGGAGAGGCCCCGCCGCAACGCTCAGCTCCGGGTTGGAAGGCAAGAGGGCAGAAGCGGCGACATAAGCAGCCTCTGCGCGAGCGCGGGTAGTTTGGGCCACAAGGAGGGCAGGGGAATGCTGCTCGGCATAAGCGAGGATTTCATACAAGGAGACTTCCTGGGCCGCCGTTGTTTCCAGAGTGTTGTGCGAGAGGGCGTTGGCTTCTTTGTTTTCCGCGAGGGCTGTTGCTAAGGAGAAGAAGAAAACAAGGAAGGATTTTTTAAGCATGGCAGTTTCGTTGCGCTGGGAGAGAAAACCCCCTATAGGCGAGTGACACAGAGAATGGAATGTCGAATTTAGGCACTTGGATGCGGCTTTGCATTAAAAAAGCATGGAAAGCCTTGCCGGCTGCTGTGCGCGAGTGGCCCCTCAAGGCCCTGTGCCGCTGGCGTATGGGCCGCCGCAAGCCTGTACAAGCCACGGCGGGCGCTCCCCTCTATGTCATCGGCAATTTCCAGGCAGGAGGAGGCCTCTCCCGCTCAGCGGAGTTGTATGCGGAGCAAGTGCAGAAGGAACATGGCCCTTGCATATGCGTAGATGTTAGTCGGGAAATGTTGCAAAGCGTGAAGAAGCCAGCCAGCGAGGGCTTTTGCCGCAGCCTTCAGGAGGTGAAGGCCAACACAGGCAAAGGAAGCGTGGTGATTCACTTAAACCCGCCGCAATTTTTGTGGCTTTTGTGCAGGCTGGGGAGGAAGTTTTTCCAAAACAAGCACCTTGTCGCCTACTGGGCGTGGGAGCTTGAAGACATTCCTCCTCTGTGGAAATTCGCTCTGCGTTTTGTGGATGCTGTTGAAGTGCCAAGCACCTTCATCCGCACCGCCATTGCCCGCAACACAAAAAAGCCCGTAACGGTGCGCCCTCATGTGGCCCTTCCGCCGAGTGCCCGAAAACAAACCTTCTGCCATGACGGCAAGCTGCGCTGCCTCTTCATTTTTGACATGGTTTCCCTCGCCCGCAAAAACCCCCAGGCCGCCGTAGCGGCTTTTTTGCGCGCCTTTGGGCCCAAAGAAGCTGAGTTAACCCTCAAAACCATGCGGGCCGAAGGGAATGCGGCCGCCTTAAAGGACTTGCAAGCACAGGTTGCGCCGCACCCGCACATTGGCCTTCGGACGGAGTGGATGGAGGAGGCGGCTTTGGAGCGCCTGTTTTTGGAGCATGACGTTTACCTCTCTTTGCACCGCTCCGAGGGCTATGGGCTAACCCTTTTGGAAGCCATGCAGCGCGGGCTTTATGTGGTGGCCACAGGCTGGTCCGGCAACATGGACTTTATGGAAGGCGAGCGTGTTTTTGCCGTGCCCTACACCCTGGCCCCCCTGAGGGGGGACGAGGCATTTTTTGGAAGCGTCCCCAACGCCCGTTGGGCGGAGGCGGACATTGAGAAGGCGGCGGAAATTTTGAGAGACATTCACCGCAAACTTGCCGGCTGAGCTTTTGGCAGCTGCGCAGGCACAGAATTATATACCTATGCCCGGCAATTTGCTAAACCGCTCCCCCTGAAAGGTGCCTATGCTTAGCGTAACACTTCCGGATGGAAGCCAAAAACAAACCCCGCGCGGAACCTCCATTGTTGAGTTTGTCCACACCAACATTAGCCCCGGCCTTGCCAAAGCCGCCGTGTTTGCGCGCTATAACGGCAAGGACGTCGACTTGTCTTTTCAGCTTGAAGAAGACGGCGCGCTCCACATTTTCACCGAGAAGGCGCCCCAGGCGCTGGAGGTGGCGCGCCATGATGCGGCCCACATTGTTGCGGATGCTGTGCAACGTTTATTCCCCGGCACGCAGGTGACGTTGGGCCCCCCCATTGAAGAGGGCTTCTATTATGACTTTTTCCGCGACAAGCCTTTTTCTCCGGAAGAGTTGGAACAAATTGAGGCGAAGGCCAATGAGATTGTGGCGGAGAAGAAGCCTTTTGTACGCCAGCAGGTAAGCGCCCAAGAAGCCCTGGCCTTGTTTGAGGAGAAGAAGGAAACCTTTAAGCTGGAAATTATTCGCGACATTGTAGCCAAGGGCGCCGAAACCTTGACGCTCTACCGCCATGGGGAGTGGGTGGATTTTTGCTTAGGCCCCCACGGCCCTTCCACGGCGAAGGTGGGCGTTATTAAAATTTTAAACTCCTCGGGGGCCTACTGGCGAGGGGACTCCACCAAGCCCATGTTGCAGCGCATTTATGGCACCTCCTTCTTCGACAAGAAGGCCCTGGACGCCTGGCTGAAACAACAAGAGGAGGCGAAGAAGAGGGACCACCGAAAACTCGGGAAGGAGTTGGACTTGTTCCACTTCCACGCCTCCGCCCCGGGGGCGGTTTTCTGGTCCGCCCGGGGGACAAAACTTTATGGCCTCCTGAGCGACTTTATGCGCAAGCTGGTGCAGGGCGCAGGCTATATGGAGATAAAAACCCCGCTGCTCTTCCACAAGAGTTTGTGGGAGCAGTCCGGACACTGGGGCAAATACCGGGAGAACATGTTTCTAGTGAGGGACGATGAAACCGGCGAGCACAACCTCTCCCTCAAGCCGATGAATTGCCCCTCTCACCACCTGTTTTATGGCTTTAAGCGCCGCAGCTACCGCGAGCTGCCCATGCGCCTGTGGACACAGGACGTATTGCACCGCAACGAGCCCACCGGCGCCCTGGGTGGCCTCACGCGCGTGCGCCAGTTTTCCCAGGACGACGCCCACATTTATGTGGCGCAAAGCCAGCTGCGAAGCGAAGTGAAGCGGTTTGTGCAGCTGCTGGACAAGGCCTACCGCGCCTTTGGTTTGCATTATGAGGCCAAGTTTGCAACCAGGCCCGCGCAGCGTTTGGGCAGCGACGAGATGTGGGACAAAGCCGAGGCCGGTTTGAGGGAGGCCCTGGAGGAGTTGGGCCTTGCCTACACCCTGAAAGAGGGCGACGGCGCTTTTTATGGCCCCAAGTTGGACTTTGAGGTTTCAGACGCCATTGGCCGCAAGTGGCAGTTGGGGACTTTGCAGTTGGACTATGCCGCACCGGAACGCTTTGACTTGGGCTTTGTAGGTGAGGACAACGCGGAACACCGCCCCGTGGTTTTGCATGGTGCGGTGTTTGGCTCCTTTGAGCGGTTTATTGCCATTGTGGTGGAGCACTATGCGGGGGCTTTCCCCCTGTGGCTTGCACCCCTGCAGGCGGTGTTGGTGACGGTGGCTGACAGGCATTTGCCCTACGCGCACTCCCTGTGCGAGAAGCTGGTGGCCGAAGGCTTTCGCGTAGAGGTAGACGACAGAAGCATGACGCTCAACGCCAAAATTAGAGAAGCGCAACTGCAAAAAACCCCCTTCGCCCTCGTGGTGGGAGACAAGGAGGCGCAAACCCACGCTGTCTCCCCCCGCCGCCATGGGGGGGAGGACTTGAAGTCCATGAGTTTCGAAACCCTCGTGCTTTTGCTTCGAAAGGAAGCACAATGCCACCTGGAGACTAAAGTGCCACCTGGAGACTTCACTTGAGGAAAAGTCCGCCAACCTCTTGGTTTCAAAAGGCTTTTGTTTTTCCTCAAAAACGAAGCTTCAAGCATCCTCCTGATGACGTATATGTATCAACTTTGTGTGGGACTAAGAGAGAATCTATTCAGACACCAACAACGCTCCGGGTAGGGGCAAAGGAGAAACCATGAAGAAGACACACATGAGTCGGAAGTTTCGTCGCGGGCAAGGCATGACGGAATACATCATTATTGTAGCGTTGATTGCCATTGCCGCCATTGGCGTTGTCACCATCTTCGGCGACAACATTCGCAGACTCTTTGGCACCTCAGCGGATGCTTTGGCTGCCAAAAACAGAGCGAAGACGGGTGCCGAGGTATCAACCGATGCGTTTGAACGAAAAGATATTGGGTCTTTTGGTGAAGACCACAAGCTGAAATAACAGCCTTCTGGCGATGCCACCCAAGCCCACTTCCAATGGAGGTGGGCTTTTTCGTGCTGTGTTTTCGAAGGGGCCTAAACCAGCCTTGAAAGCTTGCGCTTGGCTTGGGGGCTGGGGTTTAAGGAGGTGGCAATGCCTTTTCCTTACCCTTCACGGACTTTACGGAGGCCTGTCCACTTGGAGCAAGCCCTTGGCCAATGCCTGGAGCAGCGCCGTTGTTTGCTGTCAACAACGCAAGCATGGCGCTGGGTGGACGGGGAAGTTGACAACCTGGTGTTAGAGGTGTTTGGCAAGGCGGCGGTGGCGCATTTTTTTTCGCCATGGACGCAGGCCCGGAAGGAGGCTTTGTGGGCAGCCATGCAGGCCGTATTTCCCTTGGAGGCCATTTGGGAGAAGCACCGCCCCAAGGAGGCGCGTACATTGGCAAATGCGCAGCTGTCGGCGTTGGCCCCTGCAGCGCCAGCCTGGGGAAGGAGCCCCCCCTCCTTTGTGGTAGAGGAAGAAGGCCTCCCGTTTGAAATACGTCCAGGCAATGGCTTTTCCGTGGGGCTTTATGTAGACGCTCGCAAAGCGCGCCGTTTTGTACGCCAGCACTCCGCGCACAAGCGCGTTTTAAACTTGTTTGCCTACACCTGTGCTTTTGGTGTCGCCGCCCGCGCAGGGGGAGCCTCGGAGGTGGTCAATGTAGATGCGTCCAAACGCTGCCTGGAGTGGGGGAGGCAAAACCTGAAGCACAATGGTTTTGAGTCCGCCCCCGGCGAGTTTTGGGCAGCAGAAGCCTTTTTCGCCTTGCGCAGCCTGGCCAAGCAGGGGCGGCGTTTTGAGTGGGTTGTGTTGGACCCGCCTTCTTTCTCAAGTGTAGGGAAGCGCCGGCTGCGTGTGGTGGACGACTATGCACAACTGGTAAGTATGTGCGCGCAAGTGTTGGAGCCACAGGGTTTGCTTTTGGCCATGTGCAACACCCAGTCTGTAGGGCCCAAGGAATTTTCGAATTGGGTGAAAGAGGGTTTGGGCCAACACAGCCTGTGTGAGGAGCGCCTGGGGGCAGACGGAGACTGCAAGTCCGCGGGGCTAAAGGTGGAAGTCTGGCGAAGGCGTCTGTGAAAGCAGTTGTTGCAGGCGCACAAGCAAGGGGGCATAGGGGCCGCACACCAGCACTTTTTTATGGCGAGAGGTGGAGCCCGACAGCAATTGCACATGGGTTTTGCTGACTTGGAAGGCTTTTGCGAGAAAGCGGCACAAGGCTTCATTGGCCTGGTTGTCAACGGGAGGGGCGGTGAGGCATATTTTGAGTTTGCCGTTATAGAGGCCGACGAAGGCATTGCGAGAGGCGCGGGGCTGAAGCAGCAGCGACAACAGCATGCCTTCAGGAGATTCATGTCTACAAAAAACAGGCAAAGCACTTCCTTTGGGCACAAAACTTGTTTTCTTGCTAACGTTTGAGACCATAGACTGTTTCATTTTACAGACCGGTTTGAATTTGACATGGAGAAAGCTCCGGCAAAACTTTCTCCCCCGGACGGGGCGCTAAGCTGGTGCTGCAGGCCCCAACGAATATGTCAGATTGAAAGCAGTTTGGGCAAAACTATATTGTGCAGGCAGGGCGTAGGTTTTGAGGGGAAGAAATTCGACTTAAAGGGCAACCGTGAATTTTGGCAACTATCGTCTTATCCGAAAAATCGCGACAGGTGGCATGGCCGAAGTATGGCTTGCCGAGCAAAAGGGCATCGAGGGATTTTCTCGGCAAGTGGTTGTCAAACGCATTTTGCCGGGCTTTGCGAACGATCCATCCTTTGTTTCCATGTTCCTCAACGAAGCTCGCGTCGCTTCACAGTTGTCGCACCCCAATGTTGTCCAAATTCACGACTTGGGAGAGCGTGAGGGCGAATATTTTTTGGCCATGGAATACATTCATGGCCGCGACTTGGGACGCGTCATGCATCGCTCCTTGGAGTTGGGACGCTGGGTGTCTCCTGCCGTGGCTTTGAGGATAATTGCCTATGCTTGCGCGGGCCTCCACTATGCGCACACCCGGGCAGATCCCCAAGGACGCCCCCTGGGGCTGGTACACCGCGACATTTCCGCGCAGAACATATTGGTCAGCTTTGATGGTGCTGTGAAACTCGTTGACTTTGGCATTGCCAAAGCGGCCAATGAGTCCACAGGCACGCAGACAGGCATGGTGAAAGGGAAGTTTGCCTATATGTCACCGGAGCAAGCCGCAGGCCAACCTCTGGATGCGCGCTCAGACATTTTTTCTTTGGGCTTGGTTTTATATGAGTTGTTGACGGCCGTGCGTCCTCTCAAAAAAGACACGGACTTGGCAACTTGGCATGCAGCAATTCGAGGAGAAATTGCGAAGCCTTCGGATGTGGCCGATGTGAGTCCGCATTTGGACGCGCTGGTGATGCATGCTTTGGCCAAGAGGGCGGAAGAGCGCTATCCGGATGCGGGCGCTTTCCAAATGGCCATTGAAGAATACCTCGTTGGGAATGGACTTTTGGCAACCTCCCTGCAAATTTCAGACTTGTTGGTGGAGCTGTTTCCCAAATGGCTGGATGAAAAGCTTCCACTGGGAGGCGCTTCGCTTTCCTCTTCCTCAAAACAGGCTTTGGCGGAGGGCGCCGGAAGTGGCAGAGTTGAGGACTCCAAGGGGGGAGAAGACGGACTTTCCAAAGCCCGAAGGCCTGGGACTTATGCGCGCTCGAGAAATGTGCGGGTTCGCCCCAGAGAGCAACCCAAAGCGCACACAGAAAAACAAGCCAAAGGGCAGGGCATAGACTCTCTGGTGCATGAAGTGACACCCAGGGACTTGCGCAGGAGAGGCAACCTCTTTTTAAAGCGGCTACAAGGCTGGAGCCACCTCCTGAAGCTGCTGGTTACGGGGGTGCTGGTGTTGAGTTTGTGGCTGGTTTTTCTTTGGTTCAAAGAGCCCTCGCCCTCGGGTACCCCCATCTCTCTGAGTGTTTCGACGGTTCCACCCACTCAGGTGTATGTTTTGCGACAAGAAGGGAAAAAGCGCATCCTCATTGGAGCAACGCCTTTTGAAGAGCGTCCCGGCGTGCTGGCTGGAGAAAAACTCCTCATGCTGAATGAAACAAGCGGCATCTATCATGAAGAGTCCGTTCCCATGTTGGGCGAGGGTGAGGTTTTTTCGCTCAATAAGAGGTTTGAAGAAGGTCAACTCACCATTCTCTCGCGTCCTGACAACCTTGCGGAGGTTGAAATATTTCGCCAAGGCGCCAAGCAGAAGCAGCCTTTTGCCGCCGTGGGTGTCCCCATCCAGCTGTATGAAGGCGTCTATGAGCTTGAGTTTCGCGGCAAAGCGCTGAAGTCCTCGGTGCCTTTTCGGGCAGAAATAAAGCCCGGCAAAAAGGACACTCAAGTGATTGTCGATCTACGGAGTTTTTTGGTGGCCCCTTGAGGGGTTTGGGTGGAGGCTGACAGGAGGCTAACCCTTGCTGGGCACGCGGGGCACGTTGCTGCACATGGGGCAGTCGGGTTTTTTGGAAAATTGGATTTCGCGCAAGCGGCTTTCCAAGGCATTCCACAGCAGCAGGCGGCTGTGTGAAAGCTCCCCGCATCCCAGCAGAAATTTGAGTACCTCGTTGGCCTGCAAAATGCCCACCAGCCCTGCCGCTGTATTGAGTGGACCTGAAATGGAGAGGCTTTGAGGAAGGTTGGGCCACAAGCAGCGGTAGCAAGGGCCTTTGTGTGGCTCGAAGAAAGCGAGTTGGCCTTCAAAGCCGCAGACGGAGCCATAAACCCAGGGTGTTTCGGTGCTGAGGCAGGCGGTGTTGATGAGCTCACGTGTCTCTAGGTTGTCAGAAGCATCAACGACAATGTCGAAATACTCTATGAGCTGGCTTGCATTGGCAGCGCTCAGTCGCTCACCCAACACTTTCAGCTGCAAGTCCGCCCGCAATTTTTGAAGCGTATAAGCGGCACTCCATGCTTTGGGAAGGTTGAGGCTGGGCATGCTGTGGAGGATTTGCCGGTGCAAGTTGGAGAGGTGGACGACATCGGCATCCATCAACCCCAACTCTCCTATGCCTGCAGCTGCCAGGTAGAGCGCAACCGGAGAACCCAGGCCGCCCAAGCCGACAATTAACACCCGTGCATTTTGCAGCAAGGTTTGCCCATGCACCCCAATTTCCGGAAGCTTCATGTGCGTCTGAAAACGCTCAAAGGACTTGCGGTCCATGCAAGGCTCACAAGGGTAGCCTTGAGCCATCCACTGAGTGATGCCGCCTTTGAGTGCAGACACCTTTGAAAAGCCCATGTCGCGCTGGAGGATTTGAGCTGCCAGCGCGGAGCGAATGTCACTTGAGCAATAGAGGACCAAAGTGTCTCCAGGCTTTGCCAAATCCTCAATGCGTATTTCCAAGCGACTGCGCGGCAAGCTTATGGCCCCCACAATTTTGCCTTGAGCATATTCATCCGCCTCGCGAATATCCAAAAGCTTGAAGTCCGGCTCTTTCCTGGAGACTTTCTCGAACAACTCAGACACCTCCATGAAGGAAATGTTTTGCCGTGCTTGTTGCAAAAGCTCTTCAAAGGTGAAGGACATGCTATTGCTATAGCCAGGGAGCAGGAAAGATGAAACCACGACTTGGCAAAAGCTTAAAGGGGTTGGCCTTGGTGACGGGAGCGGGCACACGCCTGGGGGCTTTTTTTGCCAAAGCCTTGGGAGAGGCAGGCGCAGACGTTGCCCTACACTGCCGGCATTCCACGCGAGGGGCGGAAGCATTGGCAGGCCGTTTGAGGCGGCAGGGGACAAGCGCGGAGGTGTTTGTTGCGGACTTTGAAGAGCCTTTGGCGCCCAAGCGGCTGGCACAAGAAGTGTGCGCCCGCATGGGGGTGCCCAACATTGTGGTGCACAACGCCGCCGTTATGGAGGGGAGGGTTTTTAGCAAAACCTCGGCAGCATGTTTGGAGAAGTTGTGGAAGGTGAATGTGAGAGCGGCCTTTTTGTTAAGCCAGCAGTTGGCGACGCCCATGCGCAAGAGGGGAGGCGGCAACATTGTGCACATTTTGGACATTGCGGGCATAAGCCAAACGTGGAACGGCTATGCCGCCTATGCCATGACGAAAGCCGCCCTGGCGCAGCTTTGCCGCTCTTTGGCAAAGGAGTTGGCGCCAAGGCTGCGTGTCAATGGCATTGCTCCAGGGCTGGTGCTGCCTTCGGCAGAGGTGTCTGCAAAGGAGGAAGCGAGGCTTATTTCCAAAATTCCCATGAGGCAGAAGGTGTCGCCCCAGGCACTGGTGGAGGCGATGTTTTTGTTGCTTTCCAACCCAAGCGTGACGGGGCAAATTCTCGTCATAGACGGAGGCCGCTCTTTGTAGACCGCTTGAAAGCGGTCTTTTTAAAATAGAAACGGTTGAGAGGAAAGATGGAGCGCTTGCATAAATACCTGGCGAGGGCCGGGGCAGCTTCACGGCGCAAGGCCGAAAAGCTTATATTGGCGGGCCAAGTCCAAGTGAATGGGCAGGTGGTTTGCCAGCTGGGCAGTTTGGTGGACCCGCAGGAGGATGAAATATGCCTCCATGGCCAGAAGCTGAGTTTGCCCAAGCAGCACCGCTATTTTATTTTTTATAAGCCACGCAAAGTGGTGACCACCCTGGTGGACCCTCAGGGGCGGCCCTGTGTTGGGGATTGGCTCTCCCAAAAGCATGGACGCGTCTACCCCGTAGGCCGCCTGGACTATGACACGGAAGGCGCCCTCCTGCTGACGGATGATGGTGAGTTGGTGAACCGCCTGCTGATGCCGCGTTTTCAAATTCCGCGCAGCTATGTGGCCAAAGTACGCGGCAAGCCCTCACCGGCTGCCTTGGAGCGGCTTTGCAAGGGCGTCATGCTGAGCGATGGACGCCCAGCCCAGGCTTTGCGAGCGGAGCTTTTTTGTGCGTTGAAGGCCAACAGCTGGGTGGTGTTGACGGTGACAGAAGGACGCTTTCACCTCGTCAAACGCATGTTTGAAGCCATAGGCCACCCTGTTTTGGCGCTGTTTCGCCCGGCCCAGGCAGGCATTTCTGTTTTGAAAATGCTCCCCGGGCAAATGCGTGCACTCAACCCGGAGGAAGCCGCCTTGTTGCAAGCCGTTGCCCAAGGCACCCGCCTTCCCCCGCTGGTTGTGGGTTTGCCAATTCGCAAGTGACACCCCCTCAACCGGCCAAAGACATGATATAGGCATGTCCATGCGATGGACTTATGTAGTGTTGGTGTTGTCGGCGTTGTTGTTTTCTTGCGACCAGGAGAAGAAAGAGGAGGCGTGGAAAGCCGGTTTGGAGCACCCTTTTGCGGAGGCGCGCATTGCCGCGCTCCAACGGTTGACGGAGAAGGTGAAGCCGGGAGACTTGCCGTATTTGGCGTTGGCAGCCAGGGACGCAGAGCCAGGGGTACGCATGGTGGCAGCCAAAGGGCTTGGAAAAAGCCGGGGCGGGCAGGCCTTGGACTTGCTGAGCAGTTTGTTGATGGATACGGATGAGAGGGTGCAGGTGGCTGCCGCCGCTGCCATGGCACACCACGGCAGCGGGAAGGCCCAGCAATATTTGCTTTTGCGTTTTTCCAAAAGCCGTCAACCCACACGCCAGGCCATTGTACAAGCGCTGGAAGCCTCAGGCCTGCCAGAGCCGCTGAAGCAAGCGGTGCAGTTTGAAGCCAAGGAGTTGTGGGAGCAGTCCCAGCAAACACTCCTTTCACCTTCTTCGCTGGCAGAGCAGGTGCGTGCCGCTGTCCGCCTGGGAGAAAGCGGCCGTGAGGAAGCTGTCGCCTTGTTGCTTCCTTTGTTGAAGGAGCAGACGCCGGCATTGACGGTGGCTGCGGTTGAAAGCTTGGCCTACCTGGGTGCCCAGGCAGCCTTGCCGGAGCTGGAGGCTTTGGTGTTAAGCCCCCATGTGGACATTCGCAAAGCCAGCATAGCGGCTTTGGGCAGACTGCAGGCAACAAGCTCCATTCCTCTGTTGCGCCGGTTGATGGCAGCGGAAGCAGAAGAAGAGGAGGCTTTGTTGGCACTGGAAGGGCTTGCCCATTTTCCTTCGTCGCCCGAAGCAGACAAAGCCATATGCGAGCTTGCCCTCCAGCCTGGCAGCCTACCGCTTCGCCTTCGTGCAGCCCTTGCCTTGGAAAAAAGGGCGCCTTGCTCTCCAGCGCCTTTGTGGGAGCAGTTGTCAAACCCGTCTTTGGCCCCAACAGCTTTGTCAGTGCTCATGCGTTGGCCGGATGATTGGAGCCAGGAGGCCAACCCAGTATGGGCACTCCTGAAGTCCACCCACCTGGGTTTGTCCGCCTTGGCTGCCCATGGGCTTTCCCAACTTTATGCGCAGGGGAAGATGAAGGAGGCGCCCCCGGAGCATGTCGCGTTTGTACTGGAGAGGATAGCCGCCTTCTCCAAGAGAGGGGAGCGCTGGATAAAGTCCCCCCTCGAGGAAGGGTTTGGAATACCCACTTCCAGCGAGAGTGCCGCCAACACAGAGCGCAAGCAACGCCATGAGTTGTTGAGGAAGAAAGTGGAGGCGCGCAATGCCGCTCAACTGGAAGAGTTGGGCCAGCAAGCTTCCAGGCCTTTGTTGCTTCCGGAGTTGGCGCAGAATGTAACGCAGGAAGAGTTGGCGCAATGGGTTGCGTTTTTAAAGCTTGCGAGTTTTTTGCAGCCTTCGGCTGTTGAAGAGGAGTTGAAGCGCTATGTGGATGAGGCGGAGGTTTCTTTGAGAGCGGTTGCTTTGGCTGCATGGGTACGCCAGGGGCCAGCATTTTGGGACTTGGCGGAGCAAGGCATTTTTGATCAGCAAAAAGAGGTGCGCCTGGCACTGGCAGAGGCTTTTGTCCAAAGAGGTTTTGAAGGTGAAAAGCGCTTATTGGCAGCCCTGAAAAAGCGAGCAGAAGACAGCACCGACTTGTTGAGCATGCTTTCATGTGCGCAGTTGGATGAGGAGAGCGCCCAGACGGTGATGGCTTTTTTGGACAAAAGCGCTCGAGAAGCAAGCCTGGCGGCGCGTTGCTTGGGCCAAGCCAAATATACAGCAGCACAAGACAGGTTGCTGTTGCTTCTCAATTCAACAACGCTGGCTGAAAAAAAAGCAGCCTTGGAGGCACTCAGAGAAATGGAAGCCAAGGCTGTCTCCAAGGAGATTGAAAATCAACTGTTTCATGAGTCTCCAGAGATTCGGGAGGCAGCAGCGAGGGCCTTATGTTATTTAAGGTTTGGAGATTCGAAGGAGATGTTGGAAGCTCTCCGTGAGGATTATTTCAAAAGGGTTCGTCAACATGGCATTTGCAACATTTGAGCAAGGAAGCTGACAAGCATGGACCCAAGCGAACTGCGCGAGCGAGCTGTGTCTGCGTTTGCAAAGGGTCGGTTTGCAAAGGCGGCGGAGCTTTATGAGGCTTATTGCGCGCAGGCGCCCAAAGACTCTCAGGCGTGGATCCGCTTGGGGGATGCTTGGTCGCGTTTGCGAAAGAAAGACAAAGCGGTGGCCGCCTATTACCAAGCCGCCAAATTGTATGCGGACAGTGGTTTTTTCCCTCGCGCCATTGCGGCATGCAAGCTTGTCCTGGAGATAGAGCCCGAGCATTCCGGCGTCAAAGGCATGCTTGAAAAACTCTATGAGCACAAGACATTCCCGAGAGCGCCCAGTGCTTTGCCTCCATTGACAAGGCCCACACCCTCAGTCCTCCAGGTGGAGCTTTTGCCCAAAGCAGAGCTTTCTGTGCCGACAAAGCCTTCTGGGTTGGCCCTTTCTCCGCCGGCCTCTGAAATTGCGTCCAAGGCTGCTGCTGTGACGCTTCCAGAAAAAAGAGTGCCAGAAACCTTGCCCTCTTCACCCATTCCCACGCTGGTTGGCACACTCCTTCAAGAGTCGCCTTCGCCTCCACCCAAGGCGTCGGCGCATGCCCAGGAAGCCCCCAAGCCGCTTAAGCCGCCTGCACTTGGGCATGCCTCCCTGTCATGGGCTGAGGCCATGAAGCCCCCCCGCATACGTCCAGCCCATGTGCCGGCCCCAGCCGCCAAAGAAGCCAAGACGGAAGCCAAGGCAGAAGTTAAGGCAGAGGCCAAGGCTTCAAGTGCAGGCGCTTTTCATGCCATTGAGGATGCGGCCAAAGCCGGCCTTGAAGCGCAAGGAGAAAACCCCCAGGCTTGGCTTTCCCTGGCAAAGCATGCTGCGCCTTCGACGGGCCTGCCTTTGGACATTCCGCTGTTTTCGGATTTGCCGCAACCTGCCCTCATTGCTTTGTTTAAGCATTGTCCGCTTCGGAGGTTTGCCCCGGGGACTTTCGTCATTGCCCAGGGGGAGAGTGGGAATTCTTTCTTCATCATCTGCTCAGGAGAAGTCCGCGTATTCCGCAAGGAAGCAGGGGAGCCCGTGGAGCTGGCCTCTTTGAAGGAGGGCGAGTTTTTTGGAGAAATGGCCTTGTTAACGGGCAAACCGCGCTCGGCTTTTGTGGAAGCGGTGGAGGCGGACACACAAGTCCTCGAAATTTCCGCAGACGCGCTGGCTGAGCTTTCGAGAAAATTTCCACAAGTCTCGTCGGCGCTTTGGCGGTTTTATCGGCAGCGTTTGTTAAGCAACGTCATGGCCAGCTCTGCCTTGTTTCGGCCTTTTGTGCTGGAGGAGCGCCAGAGGTTAATCCGTTGTTTCCAAGCCGTAGACGTCGAGCCTTTGACGGAGGTGGTGCGCCAAAACCAAATGAGTGAAGGCTTGTTTGTCGTCCTAGCAGGCCATGTAGAGGTCGTCAAAGAGGGCAAAAAAACCGCCTCCTTGAAGGAGGGAGAATTGTTTGGCGAAATATCCCTCCTCACCAAAGCCCCCGCCACCGCCAGCGTCATTGCTGTGGAGCGAAGCGCTTTGCTGAAGCTTCCTGCCAGTGATTTCAACACTTTAATTTCCACCCATCCTCAGGTACTCGAGTTGCTAAGCCAGTTGATGGAAGAGCGTATGAATGTGGACGAGGTGTTTTCTTTGGAGTCCCTGGGTTGGGAGAATGAGGATTTGGAGCTGCTCATTTAGGCAGAAGTTTATTTCAATGCTCGCAGAGAAGGTTGCCTTGGGATAGAACCGAGGCATGAGACATTTCTGCCTTGTTAGTGCTGTGGCTTTATTGGGAATGGGCTGCGCTCATAAGTCGCTGAATGTTGCAGCCTTGGACACCCTCCAAAGGCCTGCTTTTGTCGGCCGCATGCACAAAGATGCGGGGCCAAAGGCAACCGTCTTCACGGATGATGCTTCATTTCAAGAGGGCTTAAAGAGGTTGACGCCCGCCGAAGGCAACCGGCGCTTGGCCAATTGGTTGAGCCAAGGGTTGCCGCCCCAGGAGTTGTCGGATGGTTTGCGTGCGCGCACCCTGTTGCGTGTGGAGCACCGTGCGCCTTTTCGGAATGCGGCTGAGCCGTCCAGGGTTGCGCGGGCCTTGGGGATTTTTCTGACGCAGGATGAGACGGGCTCCAAGCCCAACTACCAAGCGCTGGCAGACCTCAATGTGGACAGCGTCGTTGAAGTTGTCATTGAGGAGTATGGTGTCCGCAGCGCCAATGGGAAGTTACGTTTTTGGGTAAAGGGCCATGGACGCATGTTTCGTCTGCAAGGCGGAAGTGTGTTGTGGAAACGAAGCTTCCATGCGGAAGAAGAAGAGTCGACGCTTCCGGTGACGGACCCTTTCATGATGGCGAAAGACCCAAGCATGTTCCGTAACCGCATCCATTGGATGCTGGACACCATCGCTCAAAAATTCGCCGAGGACTTGTTGCCGGGACAATGGGCAACGGTGGATGCGCCCAAACAAGAGCCCTCCCAGGCTTTGCCTCCGGCCAGTCGGCGACAGCCCATGAACGATGAAGATCCGCTTTAGGGAAAAATTCGCGGCTCGCCTGCTTCAGATGCCCTCAGGAGATATGCGCCCGATCGAAGTCGACGTGCTGTCCATTATTAAGACGAGGGCAGAGCGCTACCTCGCCTCCGTACTTCGGCATGCGCACGTACCTGCCGGACCAGTGGCTCCCGCGATGCCAAGCCGATGGACGTGCTGAAAAAGTCGCTGGTCGATTCCGGTTGGAAGATGAAGACGGCAAAGGCTGTGGCTGACTCCGACAGCGGCCGTCGGCAGGTGCGGCAGTTTCAGGCCGCACCGAAGAAGGATGACGTATACTGCCATCATGCCTGAGGGAGGGAACCGGTGACAAAGAGCCATCAGAAGAAGTCGGCGGCGAAGACGGCAAGAAAGAGTTTCGCTACAAGCTTGACCCCGAATACCAGCGTCGGCACCGATGGAACATCGAGAGAAAGTCGCGGCTCATCGAGTCATTTTTGATGAACGTGCCAGTGCCTCCAGTCTTTCTGTATGAGTGCGACCTCGCTCGTTGGATGGACGCCAGCGCTTGACCGCTTTGAGCGACTTCTACGCCGACAAATTCGAGCTGACTGGCTTGCAATACTGGTCAGACTTGGACGGGCGCAGCTACTCAACGCTTCCGTCGCCTTGCACTCTCCGAGAACGAAAACTTCCGGCGGATGTGGAAAATCCCCCTCGAGCCATCGCCAGAGGAGAGGGAGACCGACGAAGAGGCCGACGAGAGTGTCGACGAGCCGACCCGAGCGGGCACTCGCATGTTCGAGAAGATGGAGGACATCGAACGAAGCTCCTTAAAAAAAAGGCAGTCCTGCGAAACAAGCTCGAGGCCATGTACAAGGCAGAGAACGCCCTCTTCTCCGGGCGTCGTACGAACTTTGCCGACACGCAGCACCGGAACCGCTGTGTAAATGAGGCCTTCGCCGCTGCGATTGCCAAAACCAAGAAGTGATCACAACGGAGCTTGCCTGTGCGTTCTACGTTGGATGAACTCATAACGGAGCTGGACGAGCTGAAGGCGCTCGTGGCGTCGATAGGCCCGGTAAACGCCGCGCTGGTGAGCCACAAGGACACCGTTGTCAAGCAATACGTCTCCATTCGGCGTCGCTTCGACTACGCAGCGTTCATTGTCGCGCTGTACGCATCGTTCGAGAAGTTCGTCGAAAGTCTCATCATTGCGTACGTGCGGCTCGAGGCTCGGCGCGTTGACTACGCGACACTCCCGCGGAAGCTCACGGACAAACATCTGTCAGGAACGGCAGAACTGCTGTTGCGTGGCCGGCTTGGGCATCGAAAAAATCTGCGACCGCGTGTGTCGTGCCGATCGATGATGGACTGGTACTGCGCCGCGCAGGGCCTCGAGAGGCCGCCTCATGCGCCAAAATGAAGACGCGCTCCTCCACCCCTCTAACGTTTCGTCCTCGAAGAGCCGCTGCCTTTTTGGGCGGCGCGCATTTCTTGGGTCATGTCGCCAAAATACCGGATGGCGAAGGGTGAGACGATCAGCAGAACAAAGAGGGCCATCGACAGCGCCATAAAGGGGAAAGGTGCCGAAGCCTCTGGTTGCGGGAAGACTTCTTGGTATTTTGGAAGGCCGCTTGCCAGGTTGGTTTCTGAAGCGAGGGCGGTGTTTGAAACTTGTGCTTTCGCAGGCAAAGCCAGAAAACAAGAGAAGAGGAGGCAAAGAAAGGAGGCATACGCGCGCATGGCTCAAAGCTTAGCATGCTCTAGACCGGTTTTGGGTTGAATTGATCCGCTGCGCCCCACATTTTTCGCACATCTTCATGCACTGTCTTTGAAACAACATAGCCTCCTTCGGCCGTCCTCGACGTGAGCAGCACCAGCTCGGAACCCCTTCCGGGGGAGAGAGCTCCACTGGAGCTCTCTGGGCCGCATGAATCTGCACGAAAACTGTGAGGCTCGCCAGGCTCAATTCAACCCAAAACCGGTCTAAAGTATGTTTTTGAAAAAAATGGTTGGTGCAGGGAAAGGCCTTATTCGAGGGAATAGCCAATAAGGTGCAAGGGCGGAAGTCTGGCATCCATGCGGAAAGAGAGCTGATAATAAAGGCTCATGGAGATGGTTTGAGAAATGGACGTTCGCAGAAAAACGGCTCCACCGGCAGAGCGCAGCCAAGGTTGTGTGGCATTGTCACTGACAGCGGCAGCACCGAAAACTTCCACGTCGACTTGTCGCCAGAAGAAGGAAGGGAAAATTTTGAAGGTGGAGATGGAGCCGCGATCGATCACAAAAGAATAACGGTAGCGCGCATTGGCAATGCCTGCATGGTTGGCGCGGATAGAGAAGTCCTCAAAGCCGCGCACCGCTTCACCGAAAAACCTGGGAAGAAAAACGCCGGGAGACGGTGCATGCTGGGACTCTTCGGATTGCAGAAACAGAGGGTTGAGTGCTATGCCGCCCAATTGCAAAGTACCTTTGGGCGCATTCAGCAACGAGTGCCCTCGGGTGTTGAGCACAAAAGAATGTCGAGTCAAAAAAGGAAGCGGAATGGCAACGCTCATATAGCCGGAGAGGCTGACGACGTCGCGGGTGCTTCCAATGTCCTTGAAGAAGAAATTCCCCGCAGCGCCTATTTGAAAGAGGGTTTGCGTTCCCCCCATGGCCGTGGCGGCGCCGGCGGCATAGTCCACAGAAATGGAGGGGCCCAAATAGCGTTGGTGGACGCCCAAATATTTTCTGTTAAGGGCAAGAAAAGAAAACTGAAGAGGCGTGGTGAAAAAAGCACGCTGTCCTGACAGTTGCCCCGCCCAATATTGCAAGTAAGGGTAGTTGTCATGTTGAAGCCGCGCAAACAATGTCCAGGGGGCCAGCTGTCGATTGATGTAGGCCAAGGAGGCGTTGTATGTCTTCGCCGGAGAGGCAAAACGAAAATCCATTGACCAGTTGTGGAAGTTGAGGCGATCGTTTCCAAAGAGGGAAAGCCCAAGGGAGAAGCCAATTTTTCCATCCCCGGACTGTGCAGGAAAATAAAAGTCCACAAAAGGAATGCGCGCTCTGGGAAGCCACAAGTCCTCCCATCCGGAATAGGGTTTGTTGGATTCTATTTTCAACGCCTCGTCATGCTCATCAGAAAGAATGCGCAGTGCGTTGAAAGCCGAAGAAGTCGAAACAGAGGGAGAAGAGGGCGTCTCTTCGTCGAGTTCTTCGAGGTGGAGCTCTATGCGGTCCACGCTCCAGTCCCACCCCTCCCGGTTAAGGAAGCTAATATGCGAGCGTGAGGGGCCTGGGTCCATGGCCAAAAAAGGCACTTGGGTAAGGCGCAGGCGTTTTTGCGAGGGAAGGTGAAAGCGGAATACTTGGGCCGTTTTTTCGTCCTTTCGCACAAAGAGGAGGTTGTCATTGTCTATCCACTTGGGCGCATAGTTGAAGGCGGCATCCTCCGTAAGCTGCGTGCACGCTCCACCTATTTGACACAGGCGAATGTCCCAGCCCTTGCCTTCCCAGCGGGCAAAAGCCACCTGCTTGCCGTCTGGAGAATAGGCTGGAGCAGCGAAGGAAATGCCGGGGCCTTCTTCGAAGAGGGTTTGTTTTTTTTGGGTGTGCAGGTGGAATTCAACCAGGCGCGTTGTGCCAGGCTCAAACTCAACCCAGAGGTAGCGGTCTCCATCCGGGTGAAGTGCGCCTCCCTGGTCTCCCGCGTCTTGCCACACCTGCACCACTTCGGCTGTATGCGCATCCACTTTCCACAGTTGTCCAACTTGGTCTCCCCAGTTGTTGATGTCGCGGTTGTGCAAGAAAAGCCAACGCCCGTCGGCGCTGAAAGAGAGCCCCGAAATGCTCGAAGAACTGGCGCTAATCCATTGGCGGTAGGGTATATATTGCGTCAGCGACAGCCGCGCGCGCTGACTTCCGTCGCTGTTTAACAGCAAGAGGTCTGGAATTTTTTCGAGATGAGCCCGCACCACCGCCATGCTGCCGTCCAAAGCAACCCCAAGCCTTGCTGAAAAGCCGACCTCTTTCAGCAGGCTGGTTTGACCGGGAGGCTTCGGAGGAGGCACCGCAAAAGGGGCAAGCGTTTTTCTCCACTCAGCAAAGAGTTTTGCGAGGGATTTGCCATAGACTTTTTGGAAGCGAGAGCTGACGCCGAAAGGGAAAAAAAGCGCATCCGCCTGCAGTGAAATGACCTCCCAAAGCTTTGCCTCGCCATATTGCTCCACCAAGTATTCAATGAAAAACAGCGAAGTGAGGTAAGCGCCGGAGGCGGGCAACAACTCGCGTACTTGGATATGCAAATCGCCTTCGCGGATTTTGCCTTTGCGTGCAGCGACGCCTGAATAGAAGAGGGCGTGGTAATAGGGGCTGTGGGGCCTTCCCACAGGGTGTCTTAAGTGCCCCTCATAGAATTGTGCCACTCCCTCCGTAAACCACCGCTCCAAGGACGACTGCGGGGAGACTTGCGGACCGAAGACGAGGTTTATGAACCTCCAAAGCCCGCGTGTCTGCTCCAAATGTACATAGTGAAACACCTCATGGCATACGACTTCGGAGACGTCTCCGCCCGACATGTTATACCAGTGGAAGGTTTCACTCGTCAGGAAGAGCGGGTTGACCGTATGCAGCGGCTCCCCGGCAAACTCTGGTGAGACATAGGCGTTGTTGAAGTTTGTCGAGGTGAGATAAACCAACATGCGCCTTGTGGGCGTGTTGCCCCGGGCTTTGCTGCGAAATGCAAGCAGACATTCATTCATTTGCTTGGCAATGCGCAAAGCCTCGGCCTCATATTGCTTGGGGTAATAAATTTCTGAGTCCGGGGTTGTCAGCTTCCACATGTCATCGCGCGCAAACCCTGTGGCAACCGGGGTTGAAAAACGCGTCGAGAGAGAGGCGCAGGAGCCAAGCAGCAGGGCGCTCAAAAACAACACCAGAAGAGAGAGGTGTCTTTGGCTGGGTTTGTCTTTCAGGGAATTTCTTTTGGGGAATGTTGTTGTTTGCAAGGGAGGAACGGCTCGTTAAAATATAAAAATAATGTGCTTTCTGCTCTGTCTCCAGGGCTTTTAGCAGGTGCACCTTGGAGCGACAAACATTCTGAGAACTTTATAAGCCCTGTGCACATTCCTTCGAGTGAAAGCATGGGCGGTGTACGCCGGCAGAGGTTTCTTAAGAGAAATTTCAAACAAGTCTTGCATGCGTGCTATGGGAGAGCCATGGACATGGACAAGCCTCCGCATACGGACAAGCCCCCGCAAATTGAAGCAGCGCTTTCCCAATTGGTGCTTTTGCTAAAGACAGCAGAGAAGCGTGAAGTGGATTGTTTGAATGCTTCTTGGAGTGAAATTGAAAGGTCTGTCGTCAAAGTTTTGGGTGGAGCTTTCAAATTTTCCAAGCCGGAACATCAACTCATTGCCTTGGGGCTTGCAGCTGTCCTGGGAGAAAAGCTGCTTCATGAGCATCAAGGGTTTTGGTTTTCCAACAGCGACTCTGCGGCGGGCGTTTCTTTGGGGTTTGCAGAAGCCATCATCGTTTTGTCTCCGTTTGAAGCTGTTTTGGAAGCCCTGTCTTTGGCCAACTTAGGAAAGTTGGATGAGCTGGCCAAGAATTTGAGCCACTCGTTGAGCTCTGCGCGCATGGCTGCGGGAATTCCTTTGCTGGGGGCACCCAAGTTGGATGCCCAACTCTACCAGCGCTTGTTTGATCCAAATTTCGTACAAATGATGGCCTTGGACTTGCAAAAAGCAGAAGCCACATGGAGGCGTCTACCCTCGCAGCTGATGCAGGAACTCAAAGATGCTTTAAGTCGCATTGGAAGCGGGCTTCCTGCGGAGTTGAAGACGCATATGGAAAACCAATTCCACGCCGTGTTTGGCTCCATGGAGCTGCATAAACCCATGGGGGAGCAATGGGAGAGGCATGGCCAGACGTGTGAGTTGGTGGCGCGACTTTGGGCAGGGACTGCCTCCACAGGACCTGTTTCAGAAGATTTTTGGGAGGACGTTGTTTTTCCGCTGTTGCTTGCCGGCTTTCCGGAGACGTTTCCTCCCGTGGAAGAGGAAATACTGGAGGCAGCCAGGCAAGGGATTCCAGCCCTCTATATTTTCCTGGAAGTCGTCCCCTATTCCTGGCCCTCTCCGGAAGACGGTGCCCTTTTGGGCGTTTTTGCGAAGTCCGGCCTTCGCCCCTTGTCCCCCCATGCTTCCGCTACCAATGCATTGCGGATGGTGGGTGTGGATTGTGAGTTTTTAAAAAAACCGTTGAGCGGATTTGATGGAGAAAAACTGCGTACAACCCTTGCGCGCTTTGAGGACTACCTTCAAGGAAAAGCCGGGAAGCCCCCCTTGGAAGCTGCAGAAAATGAAACTTCAAAATACCAAGAAACCCAAACGGTTGTTGACTCGACAATCCGCCTGCTGGGAGACTTGAAAGCGTTGTGCAACCCCCAGGCCACCCGGACGGTTTTTATTCGTCGCCTGACGGAAGCGGAAGCAGAGGTGGAAGGTGCTTTTGAATTAATTCGAAAAAGCTTACAAGGCCCTAAGTTGATTTTGGTTTAGGAGTGAGCGTTATGTTTGCGGAAGTGGATGCAGCCATGAGAATGAGTCTTGTCGGTGGTGTCTTGTTGCTGGCAGGTTGTTTTTTTCCGGCGGAGCGAGGGCTTTTGCTTGAAAAGCGTCTGCAGGAGTTGGCGCAGGAAAATGAGTCGCTCCACCTGGAGATGAAAGAAAACCAGGCGCGCATGAGGGAGAACCAGGAGCGCGTTTCAAGGGCACTGGACCAGACGGAGCAGTGGGCCAGGCAAAGCGGGGCCGACATGGGGGTGCAAATGCAGCGCTCCATGGAGGAGATTGCGGGGATGCGAGGAAGCCTGGAGTTGCTGGAGCACCGCATTCAGGAGTTGGAAGCGGCACAAACGGCGCTCCCAGGAGGGACGCCTGGGGCAGGCACAAGAGCCGCAAGCACTGCTGCCGTGGGCGCTGTGTCCAAACAGCCCAAGCCCGATGAGCCCAAAGCTTTCCTAAAATATGCCCAAGAGGTGCTGGAGCAAGGAGACATTGAGGAAGCCCGGGTGTTGCTCAATGAGTTTTTGCGCAGGTGGCCCAAAGACAGTGCCGCCGGCGAAGCGCATTTCAAACTCGGAGAAACCTATTTTGAGCAGAAGCATTGGCGGGAAGCCCTCTATGAGTATGCAAAAATTATTCAGGAGTTTCCCAAAACAGCCTCAGCACCGCTGACGTATTTGCGCTCCTCGGAGTGCTTTAAGCAGCTGAAGAGAATGCCCGAGTCCAAGCTGGCCCTGGAGGAGCTGATAAGGGTACACCCCAAAAGTACAGAGGCCAAGAGAGCGGCAGAGTTGTTGAAAAACACAGAAGCCTCCGAGAAACAAGAGAAGGACAGAAAAACGAAGACGCAAACAAAGACGAAGACAACGACAAAAACACAGAGATAAAGCCAACGCCAACGCCAACACCCAAGGCTTGCCAGGGCTCTACTTCCCCGGGGGGAGAGAAATTGGGAAGGACAAGAGGATTTCAAGGACAAACGCCTTGAAAAAAATACATTTATAGAGAAAATGGCTGCACAGTGGCAAAACCGGGGTGCATTCAAAAGAGGTGTTGAGAGAGAATATTTAGCGAAGATGAATGAAATATTGTACAATTGCTGAAACTGTATTCGTTATTTTTGGTTTGTTTGAGGGCTACATGCCGAAAAATGTTCTGGTTGCTGATGACTCGCTGACGATGCGCAAGGTGATTTCTTTGGTGCTGGCTACCGATGATTTCCGATTGATTGAAGTCGACAACGGTGTGGATGCGGTGGCCAAAGCCCAGGAGCTGAATCCGGACATGGTGTTGGCGGATTGGTCCATGCCCGGCAAGGATGGTTTTGAAGTTTGCAAGGCGCTCAAAAAAGAGCCTAGAACGGCACATATTCCCATTCTGCTTCTCGTCAGTGGCCATGAGCCTGTGGATGAGGAGAAAGTGCGCTCCGCAGGCGCCGATGATTTTATTGCCAAGCCTTTTGAAAGCCAAGCCCTGCTGGACAAAGCATGCAGCATGCTAAAAATACCCCTGGTAGCCCCTTTGCCCATGCGAGGTACTGCCGCTGCAAGGCCACAGCCCACGCCGCTGGCGCCTTCTGCCCCTGTTGTTCCGCCGGCGCCTTCTGTGCCTGCTCCTGTGGTTCCACCCGCGTTTTCTATGCCTGCAGCTCCTGCCGTTTCGTCGGTGCCTTCTGCCCCTGCGACACCGGTTTTTACGCCGCCTCCGGCGGTGGCTGACTTGCCTCCCGCTTTTTTGAAGCCGCCTTCTTTTTCTCCTCCTCCTGCGAAGCCAGCCTCGCCTGCCAGCTTTCCTCCGGCGTCGTTTTCCATGCCCTCGCCGCGACCGGCCGCCGCCCCTGCCCCCAGAGAGTCGGCGCCCAGAGTGGTTTCTCCCGTCGCCTCTCCGGTGGCCCCCAGGACTTCCTTTGGCTCAACGCCTGCGCCGCCGCCCTCTCCTATGGCCGGCATTGCCCCAGCCATTCCCGGGTTGCCAACGACGACACCCTCTTTCTCGCAGAGCCCTTCTCGGCCGGGGTTTTCTCCTACATTTCCTTCTGCGCGCGCAACGCCTTCTCCGGCTTATGGCACACCAGCACCTGCGCCCAGGCCTTTGCCGTTGACGCAGCCACTTTCTCGGACGGCGCCGCCTCCTGCGCCGTTTATGCCTCGCACGGCTTTGCCGGCGGCTTCGGCCATTTCGCCGTCTGCCCCTGCCCCAACACCTTCGTTTTTTCCTCCGGCGGGAAGACAGGCGGCCTCTCCCTATCCGCCCTCAGGCTATCGTCCTACTCCGCTTGCCCGTGCGCCCGTGCCGCAGCCGCAGCCGCAACCAATGCCAGGGGGAGGGATGCGTGGAGATCCCTTTGGTTTAAGAGGACACCCCGCGCCGGTTTCGCATACGCCTTCTTCTGCCGTCAACCCCGAAGCCGCCCTCAGGGAGTTGTTGCCCAGCGTTTCGAAGGAGTTGCTGGAAAAAATCATCTGGGAAGTGGTCCCCCAGCTGGCGGAGGCCATCATTCGAGAGCAGGTAGAGCGGTTGATTCAAGCCAAAGAGAGAGGCGAGAGAGGCTTCTAATCCGCGGGCTGTTGTTGGGGGCTCCAAGAATGAAATTCCCATTCAGAGGGAGCCTATTTTCTGCTAGGCGGTTTTGAAGAGAGAGAAGGCGGTTGCTCGTGCAGAGTGGCCGCCTTCTCTTTAGACAGTGTTGAGAGAATACAGCGTTTGGAGAGAAGGCCAATGAGTGAACGAGAGCTGCCCAAGTCCTATGAGCCCAGTCAAGTGGAAGCGCGTTGGTATGCCTGGTGGATGGAGAAGGCGTTTTTTCGCGCCGAAGCCAGCTCCAACAAGCCGCCCTATTGCATTGTGTTGCCGCCGCCGAATGTGACGGGTTTTTTGCACCTGGGGCACGCGCTGACGGCGACGCTGGAGGACATTTTGTGTCGCCACAAACGCATGAAGGGCTACAACGTTTTGTGGCTTCCCGGCGTTGACCATGCAGGCATTGCGACGCAGACGGTGGTGGAGCGCGAGCTCAAAAAAACCGAAGGCCTGACAAGGCTCGACTTGGGAAGAGAAAAGTTTTTAGAGCGTGTATGGCAGTGGAAAGAGTCTTCCGGCAGCCGCATTGCACAGCAGCACCAAATGCTGGGCGCCTCTTTGGATTGGAGCCGGGAGCGCTTCACTTTGGATGAAAGCTCCTCGGTGGCTGTGCGCGAAGCCTTTGTGCGGCTGCATGAAGAGGGGCTCATTTATCGCGCACAAAAGCTGATTAACTGGGACCCCTCCTTGCGCACAGCCATTTCGGATTTGGAAGTGGAGCACGAGGAGCGTGAGGGCTTGCTGTGGCACATTGCATACCCACTCAAAGACAGCGAAGAGCGCCTGGTGGTGGCGACGACGCGGCCTGAAACCTTGCTGGGCGATGTGGCGGTGGCTGTCCACCCGGAGGATGAGCGCTTTGCGCATTTTGTGGGCAAGACTTTGCTGTTGCCTTTGTTGAACCGCGAAATTCCCGTCATTGCCGATGCGCAGTGGGTGAGCCAAGAATTTGGAACAGGGGCGGTGAAGGTGACACCCGCGCACGACCACACGGACCATTTGATTGGCCTTAAGCATGGCTTGCCAGCCATTTCCATTTTTGACGAGGCCGCACGCACCAACGAGAATGCGGGCCCCTATGCCGGCTTAGACAGGTTTGAAGCGCGCAAGAAGGTGGTGGCCGACTTGGTGGCGCAAGGCCTTTTGGTGAAGGAGGAGCCCTACCGCCTCTCGTTGGCCGTAAGCCAGCGCTCAGGCGTCCCCGTGGAGCCGCGTTTGTGCCTGCAGTGGTTTGTGAAGACGGAGCCTTTGGCGAAGGCCGCCATAGAAGCGGTTGAAGCCGGGCGGACACAGTTTTTTCCGGAGGGTTGGACCAACACTTTTTATGCATGGATGCGCAGCATTCACGACTGGTGCATCAGCCGGCAGCTGTGGTGGGGCCACCCCATTCCCGCCTGGTACCCGCTGGACACCAGCCCCACACTCGCCGACGGAAGCGTCGACTTTGAGCGCGCAACCCCCGTTGTCAGCCGCGAAAACCCCGGCATTACCCCCGACAACCCCTCGGGCAATTGGGTGAAAGACCCGGACGTTTTGGACACCTGGTTTTCTTCCGGCCTGTGGCCCTTTTCCACCTTGGGGTGGCCAAAGGAGACGAAGGAGCTGAAGACTTTCTACCCCAACGCGGTCATGGAGACGGGGCATGACATACTCTTCTTCTGGGTGGCGAGGATGATGATGCTGGGCCTCCACTTCATGAAGGAGGTGCCCTTCTCCAAGGTGTATTTGCATGCCATGGTTCGCGACGAGAAGGGGGAGAAAATGTCCAAGGTGAAGGGGAACGTGGTGGACCCACTCCTCCTCATTCAGGGGGCCCAGGCCACAGAGCTTCCGCCCGCCCTTCGCTCCAAGTTTCCTCAAGGAATGGCACCCATGGGGGCGGATGCTTTGCGGTTTACCTTGGCTTCCTTGACGCAGCAGGGCCGGGAAATTCGCCTATCCATTGAGCGCGTCAACGGCTACCGCGCCTTTTGCAACAAACTCTATAACGCGGCGCGCTTCTCGTTGATGAACTTTGGCGAGTTTGCGTTTGAAGGCCTGCCTGCCCCCGAGGCGCTTTCGCTGGCCGACCGGTGGATGTTGTCGCGCCTTAACCGCCTCATAGAGGTGGTGGACAACGGCATTGAGCGTTTTGAATTCTCCGAGGTGGCCATGGCCCTCTACCATTTTGTGTGGAGGGAGTTTTGCGACTGGTACATTGAATTTTCCAAAACCACCCTGCATGGAGACGACGCCTCCGCCAAGCGCGCCACCTGCGCATGCTTGGCCTGGGCCTTGGACGTGGTTTTGCGTTTGCTGCACCCCTTCATGCCTTTTATTACGGAAGAAATTTGGCAAATGCTGCCCATGCGGCGCGAGGAGGTTTCCATTTGTGTGGCCCCCTTCCCCGAGGTTGACAGCCGCCGTATGGACGAGGCGGCGGAGTTTGAAATGGGCCTTGTCATGGCCCTGGTGGAGGCGCTCCGCTCCATTCGCGGGGAAAACAACATTCCCCCCTCGGCGAAGGTGCAGGCCATGGTGCAAACCGACGACTTAGAGAAGCGGGCTTTGCTTGAAGCACACGCTCCCATGGTGGTTTTGCTGGCGGGCCTTTCTGAGTTGAGCCTTCAGCCCCTGGGGGAGAAGCCCAAATGCGCAGGGGCGGACTTCTGCCAGGGGATGGAGCTGTTCATCCCCCTCGAAGGCGTTGTCGACTTGCAGGAGGAGCGCCTTCGCATTGGAAGAGAAATGTCCAAAACCCAGAAGGACTTGAGCGGGCTTTTGAAGAAGCTGGAAAACCCCCAGTTTGCAGAGCGCGCTCCCCGGGAGGTGGTGGAGAAAGACAAAGCCCGCATTGAGGAGTTGCAAGCGAAGCTGAAGAAAATGGAGGAGCATGTGCAGCGCATTTCCCTGGAGAAGGCAGCTGTTGCGCATGCCACACCCCCAGCTGAAGACGAAGTGCATGAAGAAATGCTTGCCATGGAAGCCGAAGCCTCTGCTTTCGCCATGTCCTTGCTTGAAGAAACCTTGTTTATAGTTGAAGACGAAGAGGAGGCCTTGCCCGAGGCAATTCAACCACCCATAGAAATGCATAAGCCCTCCAAAACGCCAGCCAAGCCCAAACCCAAGTCTCAGCCCAAACTCAAGCCCAAGCCTAAGCCCAAGCCTAAAAAAGCCGCCTCCAAAACAGCTCCGAAAAAAACGAAGGCAACGCCACCCAAAGCCAAGGCTGCAACTGCAAAAACAAAGGCAGCGACAAAAGCAAAAGCAACGAGCAAGGCAAAGACAGCGACCAAAACAAAGACAGTGGCAAAAGCCAAGACAGTGACAAAGGCAGCAAAGACAACAAAGGCAGCGACCAAGCCCCTTAAGAAAAAAGCCAAGAACAAGCCGGGTGTTGCAGCAAAAGTCAAAAAGGCTTCTGCGGTTGCCAAAAAAACAGTCGGCAGTGTTGCGAAAAAACAACTTAGGCCTTCCAAGAAAAAAGTTTCGAAACAGCCTGTGAAGCCAGGCAAAGTCCGCAGCACAAAAACGCGCGCTACAAAGCCTGTGTCCCGCAAAACAGCCCAGAAAAATTCGACTCGGAGAAGGTGAAATGCCGCATGGTTTTTTAGAGCGTCTGTTGCAGCTGGCCTATGAGGAGGATGTGGGCGCCGCCGGTGATATAACAACGATGGCCCTGGTGCCGGAGCATGTGTGGGGAGAAGGCGAGCTTTTGGCCAAGGAGGCTTTGGTGTTTTCCGGAGCCGAAGTTTTTTGCAAGGCCTTTATGCACATTGACGAGCGCGTCCAAATAAACATGCTGGCTGTGGATGGCCAAGCCTGTGAGAAGGGCACTTGCCTTGCGCGTTTGAAAGGGCCCATGCGCGCTTTGTTGGTTGCGGAGCGGACAGCCCTCAACCTCGTCCAGCGTACCTCCGGCATGGCCACTTTCGCCTCCAGGGTACGCAAGGCCATTGAAGGAACCCAGCTCCGCGTCGTGGACACGCGCAAAACCTCGCCGGGCTTGCGCATGCTTTCCAAGCAAGCGGTACGCCATGGCGGGTTGCACAACCATCGCTTCGGCCTGTTTGATGGGGTGCTGATAAAAGACAACCACCTTGCCGCGTTGAATGGAAGCATTCAGGAGGCGGTTTTGAGGGCCAAGCAGGCGACGCATGGCCTGTTGAAGATAGAGATAGAGGTGAGCAACCTGGAGGGGCTGAAAGAAGCCATGGCAGCGGGGGCGGACGTTGTCATGCTTGACAACATGGGAGACGAGGAAATAGCCAAAGCGGTAGCGGTGGCAGCAGGACGTGTACTGCTGGAAGTCTCCGGCAAGGTGGAGGTGGAGAGGCTCTCAAAGCTTGCCGCCCTGGGGGTAGACTGGGTTTCCATGGGAGCGCTCACCCATTCAGCGAGGGCGGTGGACATGTCGTTGAATTTCAGGCCGGCGGCGATGGGGCAAAAAGCTTTATGAGCTTCTCAGTATCGTTTTTCTCCACAGCTGCTAGAGTGTCCGCATGCGGGTTTCGCTGACAAGAGGGTTGCCATGAGTCAAGCACAGGGGAAAAAACCAAAAGACACACATGCGACTTCTCACTCTGAAGTTGCGAGCGCAGCTGAGGAAAAAACGCGAACGCTCAACAAGTTGGAGCTGGCTCAGGTGTTGGAAAAAGCCGAGGGCGAGTGGAGCAACACTCAAGGCGAAGAGTTGACGCCGCGCCCGTTGCCTGTGGTCGAGTTTGGAAGCCTGGAGGCCTCAAAGAGGAACTCTGCATTGTTTGCGTTGGACGCGGAACAGACAGAGCCGGGCGGAGTCCCAACCCTGGAAAGAGAAGCTATTCAAGCGGAAGGGCAAAACCACAAAGCGCCAGCAAAGTCACCCAAGGCTTTTTTGCTGATTGGCATGTTGATAGGCGTGTTGATGGGTGGAGCGCTTTTTATGTTAGGCCGTGGGTTGTTGTGAGTGTGGCAGGTTTTGCAATGCCCTTTGGAGGACTATGAATTACCAACCAAGACGCTCTGAGCTGATTTGCCCCGGCCACTCCATGAAGATGATGGAGAAGGCGGCGGCCTCAGAGGCAGACGAAGTGATTTTTGACTTGGAGGACGCCTGTGCCTTTTCACAAAAAGCCAAGGCGCGCCAGGAAGTCGCTCGGGCATTGGCGGAGCTTTCATTTCGAGGCAACAAGCTGCGGGCATTTCGCGTCAACGCTGTGGATACGCCGTTTTGTTTCCGCGACGTATGGGAGGTGCTGCAGGCGGCGGGCAAACACGTGGATGTCATTGTACTGCCCAAGGTGAACCAGCCTGCCGACGTGCACTTTTTGTGCAAGCTGCTTGGCCAGGTGGAGGCGGACTTGGGGCTTGTACGCGGCAAAATTCAGGTGGAGGCGCAAATTGAAACCGCGCTGGGACTGCACAACGCCTATAGCATTGCGAAGGCCTCGCCGCGCGTCACCTCCCTCATTTTTGGCGTAGCAGACTTTGCCGGCGACTGGGGCGCGCGCGACTTTAAAGAAGACGCTCAGCGCCTGTTTTATTTCCCGCGCGCGCACATGCTGAATGCCGCGCGGGCCGCGGGCGTGGACGCCATTGACGCGGTGACGGTGCAATTTCGCGACACCGCGTTGGTGGCGCATGAGGCCAAGGAGGCGGCAAAAATGGGCTATGACGGGAAGTGGGCCATCCACCCCAGCCAGCTTGGGCCCATTCACGAGGCATTCACCCCCTCCCCGGAAGAGTTGGAGCGGGCGCGCTCCATTATGGAGGCCTACCACCAGGCGGACATTCACCAAGGCATAGGCGCCATTGTATTTGGCGATGAAATGGTGGATGCGGCCACCCTCAAGGTGGAAGAGAAGAAGCTGGCCATTTGGAAGAAGCTTTCGGCCGCAGAGGCTCCTTAGGCCCTCGTTTGACGTTTTCGTTTTTTTGGAAAGACATGACATGCGTTTGCTCTCCCCCTTCAAAGCCTGGTGTCCCCCGGCGGACTTGGCCGCCCGGGTGGCTGCCCCCCCTTATGACGTCATTAACCGCGAAGAAGCCTCCCGCTTGCGAGAGCACAACCCCCAAAGCTATGTGCGCCTAAGCCGCCCCGAGGTGGACTTGCCTTTGGAGGTGGACGAGCATTCCGAAGAGGCCTACGCAAAGGGGAGGGAGAATTTCAAACTCTTCGAGAAGGAGGGCTGGCTTGTCGCCGACGAGCGCCCCAGCCTCTACGCCTATGAGCAGTCCCAGGGCCCCCATTGCCAGCTGGGCCTCGTGGGCTGCTTCAGCGTAGAAGCCTATGAGCGTGGCCGAATAAAGCGCCACGAGCTGACGCGCAAAGACAAAGAAGACGATCGCACGCGGCACATTGAGGTGCTGGGCGCGCATGATGAGCCTGTCTTTCTGGCCTACCGCGATGACGCCGGCATTGCCGCGGCCATGCAGCAAGTGACGCAACTTCCGCCGCGCATTGCCTTTGTTTCCGAAGACGGTGTGCAGCACCGTTTCTGGAATGTCCCCGCCGACGTGGAGCCGCAGCTGTTGGAGGCTTTTGAGCGCATGGAGTGCCTCTATATTGCCGACGGCCACCACCGATCCGCCGCCGCCTGGCGGGTGCACCAGCAAAGGAAGCAGCAAGCCACCCCCGGCGAGCACGGCGCCTTCCTGGCCGTCGCCTTCCCTGACAGCCACCTGAATATTTTGCCTTATAACCGCCTGGTCCTCCTCCCTGAGGGCCTTTTGCCCGAGCAGCTTCTCCAGCGGTTGTTAGGCGCCTTCCACCTGCGTGCGGACGGGAAGAAGCGGCCCAAGCAGAAGGCTTCCTTTTGTATGTTGCTTTCAGGGCAGTGGTGGAGCCTGCACCTCCGGGAGGGCCCCCCGCGGGGCCTTGTGGAGGGTTTGGACGTCTCCCTCCTCCAGGAGGAGGTGTTGGCCCCGTTGTTTGGCATTGCGGACCCGAGGGCGGACATGCGCATTCAATTTATAGGGGGGCATTCCAGCATAGAAAAAATGGAGGCGGCGGTAGCCTCCAACCCCCGGCTGGTGGCCTTCAGCCTCTTCCCCACGCAGATGGGAGAGCTTTTCCAAGTGTCCGACGCGGGCTTGTTGATGCCGCCCAAGTCCACCTGGTTTGAGCCCAAGCTTTGCAGCGGACTTTTTTCTCACAAGTTTTAAGGAAACACGCATGCGAAAAATAAACTTCAACGCGGGCCCCTCGGCGATGCCTTTGCCGGCCTTGGAGCTGGCGCAAAAGGAGATGCTCAATTTTGAAGGCACCGGCATGTCCATTATGGAGCACTCGCACCGGGGAAAGGACTTCCTGCGCGTACACGAGGAGGCCAAGGCCTTGCTTCGGGAGCTGATGGAAATTCCCTCCACGCACGAGGTGCTTTTTATGCAGGGGGGGGCGTCCATGCAATTTGCCTTGGTGCCGATGAATTTCCTGAAGGAGGGGAAGAGTGCCGACTACGTAGTCACCGGCACCTGGGGGAAGAAAGCCCTAGAGGAGGCCCAGCGGGTGGGCAAGGCGCGCGCCGCCTGGCAGCAAACAGACGCGCAAGGCCGCTACGTGCGCGTGCCCAAGCAGTCCGAAGTTTCTTTTGACGCGCACGCTTGCTATGTGCACACGACGTCCAACAACACCTTGTATGGCTCTCAATATTGGGAGTTTTTGGACACCGGCAAGCTGTGGCAGGTGTGCGACATGTCCTCGGACATTTTGTCGCGCCGCGTGGAGGTGTCCCAGTTTGGCCTCATTTATGCGGGGGCGCAAAAAAACCTAGGCCCCGCTGGCCTGGTGGTGGTGGTGGTGCACAAGGCCTTTTTGGAGGAGGCCGCCAAGCAACTTCCCCTCATTTTTCGCTATGCCACTTTCGCGGAGCACGACAGCCTCCTCAACACGCCCTCGACGTTTGGCATTTATATGCTGCGCAACTGCCTGCGCTGGCTAAAAGCGGAGGGCGGGGTGTCCGCCATGGCCGAGCGGAACGAGAAGAAGGCCAGAGCGCTCTATGCCGTTTTGGATGAGCTTCCCGACTTTTATGTAGCGCCCGTTGAGAAAGAAAGTCGCTCGCAGATGAATGTGGTGTTTCACCTGAAAAACCCCGCTTTGGACGAAGCCTTTGTGAAGGCGGCGGCAGCAGAAAACATGGCAGGGGTGAAGGGCCACCGCTCCACAGGCGGCATGCGCGCCAGCATTTATAACGCCGTAAACCAGCAAGACGTGGAAGCGCTGGCAGCGTTTATGCGGCGTTTTGCTCGGTAGAATGTTTAGAAAGCACATTTGGAGTTGACGAAGACGAGTGCATCCAATAGACCGTCAAAAGTTGAACAGACCGGTTTCAATTTGACATGAGGTCGAGGCGGGCGAGGATTCCGCGATGGGAGTGCACTCAAGTGCATGACCTGAGCGGAACCGG
>Ga0209737_10000371_pt1 | contig 39033 bp, 29 predicted proteins | sample TergutCu122P3_FD_187284 | JGI IMG/M metagenome (GOLD analysis project Ga0209737, IMG submission 187284) | Cubitermes ugandensis P3 segment gut microbial communities from Kakamega Forest, Kenya - Cu122 P3 (SPAdes) (version 2) | ecosystem: Host-associated > Arthropoda: Insects > Digestive system...
TTCTTCTGAATTATGATACAATTATATTCATACTCAAATACGAATTTTTCTCTCGTTTTCAAATATGGATTTTGTTTAGTTTTCGGGAAGGGGTCAATCCCCTTATTGACAACCGCCTTTAAATGTGGTATTATTAATTAGTGGGCATCTTCAAAAACTCTTGCAAATTCCGCCAAAATGTGGAACAGTTGCATTGTTCATGTCATAAGAAAAGCCTTAGTAATAAGTTTTTAGGAGAATAAGATGGCAACAAAAAAAACTACCTACGGAAATGAAAGTATCACTATGCTCAAAGGGGCGGATAAAGTTCGTAAGCGTCCCGCAGTAATATTCGGCTCTGACGGACTTGAAGGATGCAAGCATTCCGTATTCGAAGTAATTTCTAACTCAATCGACGAGGCTCGCTCAGGACACGGCACTAAAATTGTCGTTACACGTTTCAACGACAATTCTATTGAAGTCGAAGATTTCGGCCGCGGCTGTCCCGTTGACTATAATAAAACCGAAGACAGATACAACTGGGAACTTGTCTATTGCGAGCTGTACGCAGGCGGAAAATATGACGACTCAGCGGAATCGTATGAGTATTCGCTCGGGCTCAACGGGTTAGGACTTTGCGCTACTCAATTCGCCTCCGAATACATGGAAGTTACGGTTGTCCGTGACGGTTTTGAGCATATCCTCCGCTTTGAAAAAGGAGAGAATGTCGGCGGATTAAAAAAAATACCCACCAAGCAGAAACAAACCGGTACTAAAACGAAATGGCGTCCTGATTTAGACGTATTCACCGAAATTGAAATCAATGACGACTATTACTTTGATATTCTCAAAAGGCAGGCCGTTGTCAACCCTAATCTCCTGTTCATCTACCGTTCGGAAGATGAAAACGGACATTTCACCGAAACGGAATTTATTTACGAAAATGGAATTTCCGATTATATAAAAGAAATTGCTGGCGAAACGGGATTCACGACATTCCGCCGTTGGAACTGTGAAAAGAGAGGGCGCGATCGTGCCGACAAGCCTGAATATAAAGTAAAACTTGATGTTGCCATAACATTCTCAAATAAGGTTAAACGCCTTGAGTATTATCACAATTCAAGTTTTCTGGAATACGGCGGTTCTCCCGAAAAGGCCGTACGTTCAGCGTTTCTGTCGCAGATTGACTCATATTTAAAACAAAACAATGCATATCAAAAAAATGAGAGCAAGATTAGTTTCGTTGATATTGAGGAATGCCTGATTTTAATATCATCAAGTTTTTCTACACAAACATCCTATGAAAACCAAACAAAAAAAGCTATTACAAATAAATTCATCTATGAGGCAATGGCTGAGTTTTTAAAACATCAACTCGAAGTTTACTTTATCGAAAATCCTGATGAAGCTCAAAAAATTGCCGAACAGATTCTTGTCAACAAACGCAGCCGTGAAAATGCTGAAAAAACACGCCAAAATATGAAAAAGAAACTCTCGGGGAATATTGACATATCGAACATGGTGCAGAAATTTGTTGACTGCCGTACGAAAGATACCGACCGCCGCGAACTTTATATCGTGGAGGGCGACTCTGCTTTGGGTTCGGTCAAATTGGCAAGAAATTCAGAATTTCAGGCAGTCATGCCCGTGCGGGGAAAAATACTCAACTGTCTGAAAGCTGAATATGCCAAAATCTTCAAAAGCGAGATTATCACCGACTTGCTTAAAGTTCTCGGGTGCGGTGTTGAAGTCACCTCGAAAGCAAATAAAGACCTGTCGTCGTTTAACCTTGAAAATTTTAGATGGAATAAAGTGGTGATCTGTACCGATGCCGACGTTGACGGTTTCCAGATTCGTACGCTTATCCTGACGATGCTTTACAGGCTTACGCCGACGCTGATTGAAGAGGGTTATGTATATATCGCCGAATCACCGCTCTTTGAAATCAATACAAAAGAGAGAACCTATTTCGCTTATACGGAAGAAGAGAAATCACGTATTATCGAGAAAATCGGCAATAAAAAATATACTCTTCAACGCTCAAAGGGTCTTGGCGAGAACGAACCCGACATGATGTCGCTGACGACAATGAATCCGGATACAAGGCGGCTTATTAAAGTCACCGCAAAAAATCTGCGTGATTCGGCTGATGTATTCGAGATGCTGCTGGGTGATGATTTACAGGGGCGTAAAGACTATATTTCAGAATTCGGCGGAGATTATTTAGAAATGGCCGATATAAGTTAGGAGGAGTTTATGTTTTATTTACCGAGTTTTTTCTACTTCAAGTGCGGCAATTCATATACGGGGAGTATAAAAGAGATAAGCTATAAAATTGAGAACAGCGAAAACCTGCACTGTTTCATATGGCACGGACGGCTATGCAGCACTAAGGCCGAAATTGCGTATGAGCAATCATTTGAAAAGACGGAAGACGGTTTCAACGCCATGAAAATTTGGATGGAAAAGACATACAAAACAGCCGTGCAAGGGGGAGGCTGCTGATGTTCAGGATAGGTCACGGGTATGACGTTCACAGACTTACAGACGGGCGGGACTTAATCTTGGGCGGTGTGAATATCCCGCATATAACAGGACTTTTAGGGCATTCGGACGCCGACGTCCTCGTTCATGCGATTATGGACGCTCTGCTCGGAGCTTTATGCCTAGGTGACATCGGTAAACATTTCCCCGACACTGCCCCTGAATATAAGGGGGCAGACAGTATCGGGCTTCTCAATCATGTTATCTCTCTTGTCAATTCCAACGGTTATACTGTCGGTAATATCGACGCAACAGTGATTGCACAGAAACCGAAACTCGCCGCACATATTCCTTTGATGGTTGAAAACATTGCGAACTCCTGCAAATGCAGCACTTCTCAGGTTAACGTCAAGGCTACTACGGAAGAGCACCTCGGATTTACGGGCGAATTATTGGGCATTTCCGCTCACGCCGTTGTCCTTTTGGTTAAAAGTAACTAATTTTATTGTTAAAATCAGTGAAATCATACAAATTGTTATTTTCCCTTTACAAACTGATAAGATTTATGGTATAATTATAAATATGAAAATAAAAAAAACTAATCTGTTTATTACCGATTTAGACGGTACATTGCTGAGGAACGACCTCACAGTCAGCCCTTACACAGCCGAAACGATTAACAGGCTGATTGCCGAGGGTATGCAGTTCACCGTTGCAACAGCCCGTTCGACAGGCTCGGCAGTAAAAATCATCGAACAACTCGCCATTAATGTCCCATGCGTACTTATGAACGGCGTATGTATTTATGACTTGTTATCTAAAAGATATATAAATGTAGAGTATATAAACCGTCAAACCGCTCTTAAAGTTGCTCATGCCTTTAAAAGCCACGGATTAGAGCCGTTTATGTACAAAATTAAGGATAACTGCCTTTCGTGCGAGTACACGGGACTGCAAACGGAGTCTATCCGCAAATTCTTTGACGAACGCAAAAAAAAATATGACAAGCCGTTTAAAATGGTTGCAAATTTTGAAGAATCGTGCGACAATTATGTCATATATTTTACCGTTTTGCACAAGTATGAAAAACTTCTGCCTCTCAGCGAGGAATTAAGCCGAATGGACGGTATCCGCTTTGAGTTCTACAAGGATATTTACTCCGAAAACGAGTGGTATCTTGAGGTTTTTTCGTCACGTGCCTCGAAGTATAACGGCATCCGTTATCTGCGTGAAAACTTCGGCTTCACTCATATAACGGCATTCGGAGACAATCTTAACGACTTGCCGATGTTTGAAGCAAGCGATGTAAAGATTGCGGTCGCAAACGCACGTGAAGAAGTTAAGGCAAAAGCGGATTTTATTACAGATAACAATAATAATGACGGGGTTGCCCGATATATGGAAGGAATGGTTTAAAGAATGAAAAAACTTATGCTCGGAAACGAGGCAATTGCCAGGGGGCTCTTTGAGTCAGGATGCACTTTCGCATCAAGCTATCCTGGGACTCCTTCAACGGAAATCACAGAATACACCGCAAAATACGATGAAATCTATGCCGAATGGGCTCCGAACGAGAAAGTTGCCTGCGAATCGGCAATCGGTGCTTCTATAGCCGGAGCGAGAGCGTTCAGCGGTATGAAGCACGTCGGTCTGAACGTTGCCTCAGACCCGCTGTACACGGCTTCATATACGGGCGTTAACGGCGGTCTTGTAATTGCTGTTGCAGACGACCCTGGTATGCATTCTTCTCAGAATGAACAGGACAGCCGCAACCATGCGATAGGTGCAAAACTTCTTATGCTTGAACCGTCGGATTCTCAGGAATGCAAGGACTTCACAAAGACCGCATTCGAGCTTTCCGAACAGTTTGATACGCCCGTTTTGGTGCGTTTGTCCACAAGGGTTTCCCACTCGTGCAGTATCGTTGAAACGTGTGAACGTGACAGTGTTCCGCTGAAGGATTATGTCAAAAATGTACCCAAATACGTTATGATGCCAGCATTTGCGCGTCCCCGCCATGTCGTTGTCGAGGAACGTCAGGCTAAACTTGTTGATTTTGCTGAAACTTCTTCTCTTAACAGAATTGAGCTTGAAGAAAACGCTGAATTCGGCGTAATCACAAGCGGCGCCGCATATCTTTATACTAAGGAAGCTTTGGACGGCAAGGCGTCCGTTCTTAAACTCGGCATTGTCAACCCGATGCCGGTACAGCTCATCAAAGATTTTGCCGAAAAATTTGAAACGGTCTACATAATCGAAGAACTGGACGGCGTAATCGAATCGCACTGCCGAAATATCGGCGTCACAAACATCAAAGGCAAGGAGATTTTTGGCTGTATCGGCGAATTGTCCCAGGAGATTATTGCTAATAAGCTTCTCGGTACGGTTAAACCGTCTAAGAATTTCAACGAGGCGATACCTGTCCGTCCGCCTGTAATGTGTGCAGGATGTCCGCACAGAGGAGTATTCTACGCACTCTCAAAGCTGAAAACCACGGTATCAGGCGACATAGGCTGCTACACGCTCGGTGCGTCCGCTCCGCTCAATGCAATTGACACGTGTATCTGCATGGGTGCGTCAATCTCCGCTCTGCACGGATTTAACAAAGCCAGAGGAAGCGAGGCTGAAAAGAACAGCGTAGCCGTAATCGGCGACTCAACGTTCATGCACAGCGGAATCACAAGTCTTGTTAATATTGCCTATAACGAAAGCAATTCCACAACACTCATCCTTGACAACTCAATCACGGGAATGACAGGTCACCAGCAAAATCCCACAACAGGTGTTAATCTCAAAGGCGACCCTGCTACTGCAATTAACCTTGAAGAGTTATGCAAAGCTATCGGTATAAAACGTGTCCGTGTCGTTGACCCGTATTCGCTTGCCGAAACCGAAAATGCAATCCGTGAGGAACTCGCTGCGCCTGAAGCAAGCGTCATTATCTCACGCAGACCGTGTGCAATTCTGAAAACCGTCAGGCACAATCCTCCGCTAGGCGTTAACGAAAAGTGCATCGGCTGTAAGATGTGCATGAAAATCGGCTGTCCTGCAATTACGATGACAGACGGCAAGGCTGTTATCAACAACACACAGTGCGTAGGCTGCGGAATTTGCAAGGAGCTCTGCAAGGTCGGAGCAATCAATTAATTAGCCGTAAACACGGCAGAGGAAGATTTATTATGGATAATAATTATGGAAATTACGGCTATAACGACAACAGCTACGGTTCAAACGACTACGGTATAAGTTCACAGGGCTCAATGCCTATGGCAGTCTTAGGCGCGGTTATCGGTTCTATCCCAGGAATCGTTCTTTGGATAATTCTCGGTCAAATCGGCTTTATCGCCGCCATTGCAGGTGCAGTAATTGCAGGCGGAACTATCATGGGTTATACCAAAATAGGCAAAAGGGAAATTATAGGTGACAAAGCTGGTAAAATCATTTGCGTAATTATCGTTATTGTTGCGATTTATGCAAGCATCCATATTGATACGACGTTTAGTGTTCTTAGAGAGGTTAAGAATGACGCTATGTGGAAATTGAAATTTTGTCTAACGTATCATGAAAAAGATGTTACATTCTCAACAGTCAGCAAACATCTGTATAAAGTTTGTGAACCTAACGCATTGAAAATCAATTTCGCTGTCGGTTACGGACTCGGAATCTTAGGTGCTTTCGGAGTTCTCAGAAAAAGATAAGAAGGAAATATAAATGGATGATTTAATCACAGGCGAATCGCAAAATCCAATTGACGTTACGCCAAAAGTCGAACCGCGTCCGGGATTCGGCGCACCTCCCGTAAGGGATGAATACGGTTCTGCACACTGCAGTGCCAACCCCTATGCCAGCACTTCATACAACGAGTTCAGTTCTTCGGACATAGAAACGGGAGCACTTGCCACATACGAAGCAACAAGAGGTCAAATTTCCTATCCTATGGGTGTAGTCGGTGCAATGTTAGGTGCTTGCCCAGGTTTATTTCTATGGATAGTACTTATGCAAATAGGCTTAGGCTGGGTGGCATCATTTTCGGGTGTTCTTATTGCAGCGGGGTCTCTATACGGTTATAAAAAATTCAGCGGCAGCGACATGGCTTTTGACGACAAGCTGGGCGTTATAATCTGTCTGGTAATTACGGCGCTTTTCATTTACCTAGGCGTACGCTTGGGTGTAATAGCACAAATCAAGAATGAATTAGATAATGTAATGAACAGCTTTCATTTTAGTTTAGACGACAGAAAAAAATTTTTAAAAATTTTCGGCTTGAAATCAACTTCATATTTGGAAATTAACAGTAACTTCTCTAAAGTTCTTCACCCAACCTATTGGGGAATGCAATTATATGACGCAAGCCCGCATTACATGCTAACTTTAGGTATAGGCTACGTTTTCGGTGGCTTCGGTGCTTATTTAGTATTTAAGGGCAGCGGTAAATTCAGGTAATTAAAGAGGTAAAGAAATGGAAACAAAATCAGTTATGTTCGTAGGCGTCGGCGGTCAGGGTTCACTTCTCGCTTCACGCTTACTCGGAAATGTTTTACTGGCAATGGGATTTGACACTAAAGTCAGCGAAGTTCACGGAATGTCGCAGAGAGGCGGTTCGGTTGTTACTTATGTCAAGTACGGCGATAAAGTCTACTCTCCTGTTATCGAAAAAGGCGAAGCTGATATAATAGTCGCTTTTGAACAGCTCGAGGCCGCAAGATGGCTCTCCTGTCTGAAAGACGGCGGAAAATTCATCACGTCTACGCAAATCATCAACCCCATGCCCGTTATCACGGGGGCAATGGCATATCCTGAAAACATAATCAATAAAATCAAGGCGACAGAGACGGACGTAACAGCAATAGACGCACTTGAACTTGCGATAGAGGCGGGCAGTTCTAAAGCTACAAACGTTGTGCTTATGGGCGTTTTGGCCAATATGCTGGGGTTCGGCGAGGAACTTTGGCAGAATGCTCTGGAGCAGTGTGTTCCGTCTAAATTTTTGGAGATGAATAAAAAAGCGTTTGAGCTTGGAAAAAAAGCTGCGGCTTAACATTAGGGAGATGTTTCCGATGGAAAGATATTGGCAAAAAGATATGGAATGTGCTACGGCGGATGAGATGCGTTCGTTGCAGAGTTTCAGAATTTCACAAACGGTACGCAGGGTATATGAAAACGTCCCATACTACCGTGACAGAATGGACGGGGCAGGCGTGAAACCTGAAGACATCAAAACAGTAGGAGATTTGCACAAACTTCCGTTCACTTATAAACAGGATTTGCGTGATACTTATCCTTACGGGCTGTTTGCAGTTCCGATGCAAGATGTCGTTCGTATCCATGCTTCAAGCGGTACGACAGGCAAGCAGATTGTCGTCGGATATACGCAGAACGACCTCGATATTTGGGCGAACTGCTGTGCGAGAGCATTAACGGCGGCAGGTGCTGACAATACAGGGGTTATGCACGTTTCTTACGGTTACGGTCTTTTCACGGGCGGTCTCGGGCTTCACGGCGGCGCTGAGAAAGTCGGCATGACGGTTATCCCCGTTTCTGTCGGAAATACGCAAAGACAAATCAACATCCTTCGTGACTTAGGCTCGACATATATCTGCTGTACGCCGTCATATGCGCTGTTTATTGCGGAAACTATGGCTGAAATGGGACTTTCTAAAGATGACATAAAACTCAAGGCGGGCATCTTCGGCGCTGAGCCGTGGACGGAAGAAATGCGTAAGGAAATCGAGTACAAGCTTGGCTGTAAGGCTATGGATATTTACGGTCTGACTGAAATTATCGGTCCAGGCGTGGCGTTCGAATGTTCTGAACAGACAGGTATGCACATCAACGAAGACCACTTTATCGCCGAAACAATTGACCCCGACACGGGAGAGGTTCTACCCGAAGGCAGTCAGGGTGAAATTGTCTTCACCTGTATAACAAAGGAAGCTTTTCCGCTAATCCGCTACAGAACACGTGATATAGGCATCCTCACACGCGAAAAGTGCAGTTGCGGACGTACGCTCGTAAAGATGAAGAAGCCTATGGGACGAAGCGACGATATGCTTATTATCCGCGGTGTTAACGTGTTCCCGTCGCAGATTGAAAGCGTTCTTTTAAGTCTCGGAAATACAGCTCCTCATTACCAACTGATTGTCGACAGAGTTAACAACACCGATATTCTTGAAATTCAGGTAGAGATTTCAGCCGAACTGTTTTCCGACACTATCAGCAGTCTTGAAAAACATGAAAAAATCATTCAAAATGCTATCGAATCGACGCTTGGTATCGGCGCCAAAATAACCCTTGTTGAACCTAAAACTATCGTCCGCTCCGAGGGCAAGGCAGTTAGGGTTATTGATAAGCGTAAATTGCACTAATATTTAGGAGGTTTATTATGAATATCAGACAAATCTCGGTTTTCGTTGAAAACAAAAATGGAAGACTTTCTGCAATCATCAAAATCCTCAAGGATAATAACATCGACCTCAGAGCATTATCCGTAGCCGATACGCGTGATTTCGGCATCGTTAGATTCATCGTCAACGACCCCGACAAGGCTTGTGAAGTATTGCGTGAAAACAACTGCACCGTTACGGTCACAAAGGTTGTTGCAATTGAAATCGCAGACGAACCGGGCAGCCTCAGCGAAATACTTGAAGTTCTCAAAGATAACGGCGTCAACATTGAGTATATGTATGCCTTTCTCAGCAAGACTGACAATATGGCATCAATAATATTCCGCGTCGACGACAACGCCAAGGCAAGCGAAGCGTTCCAATCTGCCGGGGTTCGGCAACTTGCCGAAAAAGATATTTGCGGTTTGTAATAATTGCACAAAATTAGGAAAAGCAATAAAAACCTATTGACTATTTACTTAAAATATTGTATAATATTATGTAGTGATTATTTTGCTTCCTTGTTTTTAGGAAGTGTTTGTGAGGAGTTGTTCTGTTATGGGTTTTTTTGATAAAATTACAGACGTAAGCAAGGGTGCTAACGATAAAATGAGGAATATGTCCGAGGCGAGCAACCTTAAAAGAAAAATCTTATACGAAGAAGAACGTATTGTCGAGATTTTTGCAGACATCGGAAAGAAGTACTATAAAAATCCTGACGAAGATCCGAAAGTCTTCAGACTTCTCTGCGAAGACGTTGACCAGAGACGCAGAAGAATCAAAAGAATGCGTTTTGAGTTGAATCAAATCCACGGACGTAAGATTTGTGCTAAGTGCGATGCGGCAGTTAATGAAAAATTCCAGTTCTGCGGTTCTTGCGGTGCAAGGCTTCCCGACCCTGAGGATGAGGATTTCACATCGCTTGAATCTAACGATTACTACACGGAAAGCAGCGGTAACTTCTTTGACGCTGACTCACAAAAGGTTTATTAAGATTCAGTACACTTCGGAACGTCATGTATATGACGTTCCTTTTTTAGGGGGAAACCATGGTCTATTTTATAACAGGCGGTTCAGGAACAGGTAAAACATCCGAACTCATAAAGCGGATTAGAATCGCTTCTGAACTTAATAAGGAAATCGTTGCGATTGTCCCCGAACAATTCTCATATGAATTCGACAGAAATTTATACCGCAATATCGGGGCGGTTTCTTTCAACAGGCTTTTGTCTTTCTCATTCAGAAGCATTGCACGCCACATTTTTCAGCTCTACGGTGACGCCAGACGCATAGGAAGTTATGCGAATGATTTGCAAAAGATTGTAATAATGCGGGAAGCTATTGATAATGTCGCAAAATCCCCAAACGGTTTACAGTATTTCAACAGGCAATATAAGAAAAAAGGCTTTACAGACAGTATGTTAAAGCTCCTTGCCGACATCAGACAGAGCGGCATGAATACCGAAAAATTCAGCGAAAAAACGCAGTTTCTTGAAGGGCGTATCAGAAAAAAAACAGACGATATTTCAGGCATTTTCTATGAATATGAAAGACTTCTCAAATCATATAAACTGAAAGACAATTTTGATGACACAAAAGAGTCCGCAAAGACCGCTAACCGCCATAACTTCTTCAAAAACAAAACGGTTTTTATTGACGAATTTGAAAATTTCTCAGGCGTACAGCTTGATGAAATCAAGCTGATGATTGCACAGTGCGATGATGTGTATATTACGCTGCGTACCGAAAATGTTAACGCCCCGAAATTCACGCTGTTTGACGCCGTAAATAAGACATATCATCATATAACATTGCTTTGCAAAGAACTTAATTTGCAATACGAGCATATAGCTTTAACGTATAAGCATAAATTCAAATCCGAAGACCTTCTCAAACTAAGCGACAGCATTCTGCGAAACAATACTGTTAAACCAACAATAGACTCTGAAAGCATTGCAGTCTACGAGGCAAGGGACTTTTACAGCGAATGTGATTATGTTTGTGCAACTATAAAAAGATTGATATATCATAATAAAGAATTGAGATATAATGATATTGCAATATTATCAAGCAGCATTGAAGAGTACCTTCCAATACTTGAATCAACATTTGAACGATACGATATACCAGGGTTTTTCAGCATAGAAAAATCGGTTAAGCATACTTCGCTAATGATAGCCGTTTCATCACTGTTCGATATTGCGCTTCGTAAGACTTATAAATCCGAATTGCTTTTCAATTTCCTTAAAACAGGACTGCTTGACATAAGCTTGTTTGATATTTCCGCCTTGGAAAATTACTGCTACAAATGGTCAATTGACGGCGAAAAATGGTGCAACCCTTTTAAATCGGACAAACCTGACGCCAAAAGAGCTGAAAAAATTCGTAAAGCAATCATTACTCCCCTCGAAAAGCTTCGCATCAAGTGCAAAAACGCAACAGTCGGGGAGATTTGTTCGGCAATCTATAGCTATCTGACTGAAAGCGGAATTGAAAAAAATGTTGCGATAAGCATCCATAGCTTTATTAAAAATAATCAGGAATACAACGCTTCAGAACAAAAAAGAATCTGGGCTTCTTTAATTGATATATTAGATGATTTATCAGAAATATTATATGACAAAAAATTACCGTCGACTGAACTGTGCAATCTTTTCAGCTCACTCACCGAACGAGTACGCCACTCAACCCCGCCGCAAACACTCGACAGCGTCTCCGTTGCCTTAGCTCAGACTGCTCGTCTAAATTCGCCGAAAATCGTGTTCATCATGGGTGTTAACGAGGGTAAATTTCCAGGCACGGTTAAACCGAGCGGCATTTTTTCCGAAACAGACAAGCAGTTGCTGTCTGAAAGAGGCATCGAAACCTCCCGACCGACCGCAGACTTAATTGCCGATGAGCGGTTAACCGTTTACAGAACCGTATCCAGTGCTTCTGAACGCCTGTATCTCAGTTATTCGCTTTCAAATTTGTCAGGCGAAGTTCAATACCCCTCGTTAATTCTGAATACGGTTTACAGCCTGTTCGCAAACGGGAATCGCCTGAAAATCAACGAATCTGAACTGTCCCCGTCATATTTTTCGGTTACAAAGAAAGCTATGTTTTATCAGTATATGCAAAATTGCAGAACATACAGTTCGCAAATGAAAAGCATTGAATATATACTGCTAAACGATGATTTCTACGCCGAAAAATTAAAACACATATTCACACGCAGTTCAGCGACAGGAGAACACGCTGTAACTACCCCTAAACTCATGGAAAACCTTTTAAACTTTGCCCCTTTGGAACTGTCATCGACAAAATTTGAGCAGTACAGCAAGTGTCCGTTTAAATTTTTTTGTCAATATTGCCTTCGCTTAAAACAGCAAGGACGTTACGAATTAAATTCACTCCTAAAGGGTGACATTATACATCATTGTCTGCAACGTTTGCTTTCCGATAAGAGTAAATCAGAGTTCCTTGCAATGAGTCCCGAGGATATTTCAAACAGCGTCAAAGCCTATGCAAACGCCTATAAATCCAAAGAATCCACCGATGACTTTGAATGCACTCCCCGATTTGATTTCAATTATGAAAAAATATCGCAGGAGTTAGTTCGAGTTGCCATGCATTTAAAACAGGAGCTTACGGTTTCGGATTTTATGCCCGCCGCATTTGAGCTTGACTTGAACCAAAATAGTCTATGCAAACCTTTTACTCTGCAACTTAATGAAAACAGATATATCAAATTCAACGGAATAGTCGACAGAGTGGATATGTGCGAAATAAACAGTTACGATTACATAAGAATTGTCGATTACAAATCGTCAGCAAGACAGCCCAGCCCTGTGCTTTTGAACAGCGGAATTGATATGCAAGGGCTGATTTATCTGCTTGCACTTACCGATAAAAACAGCGGTTTAAATGCGATTCCTGCCGGAATACTCTACTCCCCCGTTATTATAAAAGTGCCAGACCTCGACAAAAAACGGGAAGTTTCCGAAAATATTTCCCACATCAAAAACAATCTCAAAATGAGCGGCATTTTGCTGAAAAACAGCGATGTTCTAAACGCAATGGAACATGATTTAACTGGAAATTTCATTCCTGCAAAACTTAATAAGGCTAAGGAAATTGCAGCGAAATGCTGTGTTGAAGATTTTGAAAAACTACGCGGTTTCACTTACAAAAAGCTCAAAGATATGGGCGAAAACCTATATAACGGCTGCATCTCAGCAAGTCCGTTAGTTTATAAAGGTGAAAACAGCGTCTGTCAGTATTGCGATTATATAAATATTTGCGGTAATCAAGTATCTGCAAATGCAAGAATTGCGGAAGAGGCTGATTTAACCGAAATACAGGCAATTTTCGGAGAGGGGGACGCTGAATAATGGCGTGGACAAAACAACAGCAAGATGCAATTGATGCAAGAGACTGCTCAATAACCGTCTCAGCGGCGGCAGGAAGCGGAAAAACCGCAGTGCTTGTCGAACGTCTCGTAAAACAGCTTACCGACAAAGAAAATAAAGTCAGAGCCGACAGAATGATCGTCACGACATTCACCAACGACGCCGCCGCCGAGGTAAAACAACGCCTGAATTCTAAATTGCTGAGTGAAATTAATGCAAATCCCAACGATACATACATTGCACAGCAGTATATGTTACTGCAAAACGCCAAAATATCGACTATAACAAGCTTTTGTTTTGAACTAATCAGGGACAATATCGACAGATTGGATATAACATCTGATTTCAGCATACTTGACGAAGCAGACCATTCACTTATAAAAAGCGAAGCTCTTGCCGAAACAATGGATATATGGTGCAAATCCAGAAGTAAAGATGTTGACTTTTTGTATGATAAGTTCTGCATAGATGATGACGGAAAAATCTTAGAGGTTGCGGAACAAATCGACAAATTTCTCAGCTCTGTTGCAATGCGTGATGTTTGGATGGAGAAAACTGCGAATGAATTTTCTCTGCCAGTCACTGAAACAGTATATTACAAAGCATTTCTTAACGATGCAATTGATGACTTAAATTATGCCCTGTTGCTTGCTACAGCAAACACCGAGATGGTTACGAAGATTTCCAAGAATACACCTGAAAAAAATATTGAACAGGCTGACGGCGACTTATCGGTTGTTAAAACGCTGCTCGCTTTTATACAAGAATATGATGCGACGCAAGATATTAATATCGTATTGCAGAACTGCACTTTCGGCACTCTAAAATCTGTCAGCAAGACTATCCCGCACGATATGGAACTGCGTGAGCGGTTTAAGGCAAACCGTGAAAAATTCAAAGAGACCGTGAGCCAAACCCTAGAAAAACTTGAGTTTTTCATTCCGGATTTCATTGAAAACGGCAAAATTTTCTCAATTTTTTGCGATTTTCTCAACGATTACTATAAAATTCTCTGGAGTAAAAAAGTTGATAAAAACTCAATAAGTTTTGACGACGGCGAACGAATTGCGCTTGAATTGCTTGCTGAAATCGGCGAAAACGGCGAAATATTGCAATCCCAACTGGCTCAGAGCTTGGCGGAACACTATGACATCATAATGATTGACGAATATCAGGATTCAAACGATAAACAGGATTTGATTTTTAAACTCCTGTCTAAGGGATACCGCCTCGACGGACAAAATTTGCCTTTATACGGTAAAAATGCATTTATTGTCGGCGATGTAAAACAGTCGATTTACAAGTTCAGGCTCGCTAACCCCGTTAACTTTATTAACACAATGAATTGCTCTGCAGAATATTGTGCTGAAAATCATTCGGATAATGCCTGTATAAAACTGAATAAAAATTTCAGGAGTTCCGCACAGGTCATTGACTATATAAACTTTGTTTTCAAAACAGTGATGTCGCAAAAGTGCGGTGACGTTGAGTACCAAGACAGTGAAATGCTTTATTTCGGAGCAGAGGAATTTACAAATGATACCGAAAATATAACAGAAATCATATTTATTGACCGTGAAAATGATGAAAATGACAACGCCGAAGCGATTGCTGCCTGTCAAAAAATCAAAAATATGCTTGAGCAAAAGGTTGAAGTCAGATTGAAAGACGGCTCTGCACGTCCATGCGAACCAAAGGATTTCTGCATTTTGATACGCCAGAATAAAGCGGCGAAAAAATTTGTCGAATGCTTTAAAAAATTCGACATCAACGCACGTGCCGAAGAAGAAAAGGGGTACATAAAGTCACGTGAAATAGCCATCTTGCTTGACGTTTTGAGGATTATAAACAATCCCCTTGACGACGTTGCAATAGCGACAGTCATGCTCTCGCCGATGTTTATGTTCACAGCAGAAGATTTGGCAAAAATCAGGATTATTGATATGAGCCAGTATATATACTTGATACTGGATAGCATTACCAATAAAAACATTGCAACAGATGATTTGCTTTACAAAAAGTGTTTTGATTTTGTTGATAAAATAAAAACATTCCGACAGCTTTCTGTAATAATGTCCGTTGAAGAGCTTATAAAAAGAATTTATGATACCACTGACTTTATAACAGTTATGCAGCTTCAACTTGACGGAGAAAAAAAGCGTGCGAATCTGCGTTCTTTGATTCGCCACGCTAATAAATATGAATCGGCGTCAACGGGTAATCTTGGCGTTGCAGGTTTTGTGCGGTACATTAACAGGATTTTAGAGCAAGGCGGAGATTTTGAACAGGGAAAAATTTCATCTGCTTCTGAAAATTTTGTAGCAATCAAGACTGTTCATAAATCGAAAGGATTGGAATTTCCGTTCGTTTTCTTGGTGGAATTGCACAGAAGGTATCCTTTAGATTTATCGACAGTACAGTGCAATTCTAAAAACATGATTGGTTTCACAGTGTTTGATAACAAAACTGTTAGGCGTTATAGAACAGTAGCATACAGTCAAATTGCCAAAAAGAACAGCAGTGAGATGTTAAGCGAGCAAATGCGCCTATTATACGTTGCTTTGACGAGAGCTAAGCAGAAAATATTCATAAACCTAAGCTTTGACGATAAAATTTTGAAGAGCATTTCAGATTTAACCGTCAAGCTTGCGAATGACGGTTTTGATTTCAAAAACAGTGCGGTAAATGCCCAAAACCCTGCGGCATGGATTTGGATGTCATTAATTTCGCACAGTAAGTTCAGTGAAATCGCTGAAAGGCTGGGGATTAACCCATACTGTTTGCCTCAAAGCGTCATCACGCAAACTCTTTTCAATTACAGCATTTATTCTCCGCAGGAAATCACGGAGAGTACAGACAACAGAGTTACATCATATTCACCTGACAAAAATTTAATTAATGAATTATCTGCCATGATAAACTTTGAATACAACAAAATTCTGTCAAAAATGCCGTCCAAACTGAGCATAACCCAGCTTGCGGAAAAGTTCGGCAGCGAAGATTCAGTTAATCATTTTTCGCTCAAAAAGTCACGCATCACCGAGAATACACGGCGTTTGACAGGTGCAGAAAGAGGAACGGCAATCCATACTTTTTTTCAATACTGTAATTTTTCCAATGCAATTAATGATGTTGAAAATGAATTGTGCAGACTAATAGACGCAGGTTACCTCACAGAAGTCGAGGCTGCGTCAATACCTGCCGAAAAAGTCAAGGCTTTCTTTGAAAATGATTTGTATCGGAGAATAACTGAGGCAAAAAGCATAACGCGTGAAATGAAATTCATGATTTCGGTTGCGGATTTGCCTAAAACGCACAATTTCAACATACAGGGCGGTATGATTAAGGGTATTATGGACTTAGTGATTGAAGAAAACGACGGTTTGGTTTTAGTGGATTATAAGTCCGATATAAACAGCGGTTATGACGGTTTGAAAAGCAAATATGAAGTTCAAATGGCTCTCTACAAAGTTGCGTTGGAGCTTATTACTCAAAAAAAGGTCAAGGAAGTCTATCTTTATTCCTTTGAATTGGAGAAGCAAATTCAGTTGGTATGATAAAAAACGGGGGGCGTAATTGCCCCCCGTTTCCGTTTTTTACTGTCCCATCATAGAATCACTGAATATATACGCCTTTCCATCCTTGTAGCCTATTGTAACAAAAGCGCTCATTCCGCCTTTTCCATTAGTTCCGTGTATCACATTCCCAGTGAACCCCAAACCGTCCATCGAAATATTATCATACTCAAAAGGAATAACCGCTGTTCCGTCCGACCAATCAATAATGCCGTGTTTCCCGTCTTTATAACCGACGGCTAATCCGCAGTGAGTAGGCGTTGTAATATCAAAATCAAAAACTGTCAGCTTGCCCGATGTGTAATCAGAAAAATCGCCCCAATCATAACGCCCCCATTTCCCGTCACCGTCCTTAACAATCGCTGCACCGCCGAAAAGTTCATGAATAAAACTGAATTGCGGCTGTGCGAGAATTGTTCCGTAGATACGTTCATCACTGTTAACGACCCATCTCACAGTATCGGCAAAACCGTAAAGCCCGCCTTTAGTATAGACAATATATTCGCCCATTGGATATGAGAACTGTATATATGCGTCGTCCCACAGAGGATTGCCGTTAGCGTCTAAACCTGAGACCACAAGCTCACCGTCTTGGTTAAGGAAACCGACAGCGTCTTTACCGTTCGGAGCTTTATACAGCACTTTGTACCATGAATTAATCTGCTCTATAACCTCTTTGTACTGTGAAATGTCACAGACAATTTGATTATAGGTCTTGACTAAATATTTCTTGCCGCCTTTTTCAGCATAAGTCGTATTATAGCCGTAACACCCAATAAAGTCATACTCGCAAGCTATCAACAAATTTCCGTCAACGTCCTTTATTCCCCACTTCCCGTTTTCGCCAAGATAAGGTGCGGGCTCTGCCTCTCTGGGGCTTGTCTGAACATCTGCCCCGAGGTCATTGCCCCGAAAATCAACCACGGTATATGTTCCGTCGGTTAACATCATATAAGCGCAAGCGATTTCATGAGAACCGTCGGCACTTTTTGTGAAGTAAGAAACTCCCTCAGGAGACAGGATGCCCGCATACTGCAAAGGCACCACGACAGTCCCGTTTGTATCAATATAGCCGTATTTTCCGTCTTTGGCAACTGCTGCATAGAGCAAATAATTATTGTCTCCCTTATTGGTATAAGACTCAAACCCAAAGAAAGCCCCAGCATCGTCATATTCAAACGGTATGACGAGTTCGCCCAGCATATTGATATAGCCCCATTTACCGTCGCTGTTCTGAACGGGTGCAAAACCCACAGAGAAATAACTTCTAGAACTCGCTGTAATATCTGCATTAACAGGCGTAACAGTAAAACGTCCGTCTAGGTAGCTGTTATCGGACTGTGCCGAGTCTTCCCTATGGGGCTGCGGAGTTTCAGTTTTTTTAGGCTCAGGCATTTTCCCGATTTCTAAATCCTGTAAAATATAAGCTTTGCCGTCCTTTATGCCCATAGCATAGCCGTCTGTAAACCTGTTTGATATTTCATCGAATATAAACGGAACGAGAATGTTACCCTCAACGTCGACAACGCCGAGTTTTCTTTCGTTATATTCACAGTTTATCATAGCGTCGCCGCAAGAATATCTTTCGGCAACGGATATGCCGCCGACAATATCATTAAGACTGCAGCAATCCACAGAAATATAACGCCTTGCTGTTATATCAACAAACCCGCACTCCCTCGTTGAGGGTACATTCCCGTCTTGGCTTTCATATCCGGGAACCGACGTCCATTTGTCATACATCCCGTATCTTCTCCAGAAAACAGGATACACTGAATAACCGTCATCCTGTTCCATGACAACATTGCCGTCAACATCAATAACAAGCATAACACCGTCCATGCTCATTACACTGGTATAATCACTCTCAAAAGAATAGGCATGTGTATAGTAACCGTAAATTTTGCCGTTTTCGTCCATGAGAATACTGCAGCTGTCCTGCGTTTCATCGCTGAAAGTATCAACAAATAAACGCCCGCATGAATATGTGCTTGCAACACGATACTGCGATAAGTCGAGAATTTCTTCGCCTTTTTTATTAAGGAGGCACCATTTACCGCCGGCATCCGCTGCAGTAATATCTTCGCCGTCACTAAACGAATTTATGTTAATATACTTATAATCGGTCAATTGTTCGCCCGTGTAATCAAAGAGCGCATACTTAAACCCATAATCTTTTTGTTCTTCAACCGCAACGGCAAAATAACCGCCGTTAAGGTCTACTATGGTTCTCGCCTTAAATCCCAGGAGACTGTTTCCATTCCTGTCAATCAGGTCACATTTGACCCCGATGCCTACCGCTGCGGCGCCATTTGTAAAATTCCCCGCCCCGTCATACTGAAAAGGTATAACAGTTTTGCCGTTCTTGTCGATATATCCGTACTTATCACCTTTTGTTACAGGTGCAAGCCCCTCTGAAAAATTGCTGAACCTATTGTCGGCGCTCTGATACTCAAAAGAAGTTCTAAGCTTACCGTCAGTATCAATAAATCCGAATTTCTCTTTTCCGTCATATGAGCTGCTCTCTACTCCGCCTTTTGAAAGAGCAAACATTCCGTCACTGTACATAGGACGGTAGAATGAATCTTCACTGACCTCAACGTCTTTAACCTCAATAATGCGTATACGGTCGTCAACGCCTTCAAACAAAGGTTTTTCATGAGACGTATTGCCTCTGTTCATCAGATGTTCGATTCTGAGTCTGCCGTCACTCATCGGCATAAACAGCCATATGCCCGCCACAACGAAGCATGCCGCCATTGCACCAATCCAACGGACAAAAATCCTGTTTTTGCGGTTATTTACCGACGCTTCCGACGCCGACTCTGTGATAACGTCATCTGAAATCATTCCGATAGCCTCATACAGCTTTTCGTTCTTATTATTTTTCATATAAACACGCCCTCTTTCTCTAAATGTATTTTTAACTTGTTTCTCAGTCTCATCAACATGGACTTAACTTTACTTTCCGATATATTGAACCTTGACGCAACATCCGCAATAGAATCACTGTAGAAATACCTACGTACGAACACCGAACGCTGTTCAAACGGCAGTTCGTGCAGAAACTCTGTTATACATTCCCCCGTCTGACCGGCGTCAAATTCATCCTCAACATCGGCGGCGGAAGATACGCAATCCGTAAGCTCGTCAAGAATAAGCGGTAAAGTGCCTCCTCCGCGTTTCCCAGTACGCATTGCCTTGTAACGGTTAAGCGCGATATTACGTGTAATCCGTCCTATGAAGGCGCAGAACACACTCGGCTTCTGCGGCGGTATGGAATTCCACACCGATAAATACGTATCGTTAAGGCATTCTTCAGCGTCGCTCTTGTTAACGAGTATATTCATCGCAATTTTATTGCAGTAATTCCCATACTTCACGGCCGTAGCAACAATTGCATTTTCAGAACGTTTTTCATAAAGCGAAATCAGTTCACTGTCATCCGCTGTCCTGATAGATTCTGCCATTAATATCCCCCCTCTTCGGTTATTGAAGCTTCATACATAAAGACAATATTATTGAAGCTGCGTTGCATAATTTATAAATTTTTTTTTATGTCTTATTAATATTTTACACTATCCGTTAATGATTGTCAATAAGTTATACTGCAATGAAAAAACAAAGTTTAATTTGAAGAATATTAATATTGACAAACCGCTTTATATAGTGTATAATATATAAAGAGTGATAATAATCAAGGAGTTGTAATTTTGGAACTTAAATCTATAGCTAAAGAAATACGAAGTCTTACATTGGAATGCGTCGCAAGCCTCGGCGTAGGACATATCGGCGGTGCGTTATCTATAACTGACCTTCTCGCCGTACTCTACTACGGTGAAATGAACATCGACCCCGGCAATCCCGACATGGAAAACCGCGACAGGCTTGTCGTATCCAAAGGTCATGCGGGTCCCGCTGTCTATGCCGCACTCGCTCATAAAGGCTACTTCCCCAAAGAAGAGCTTTTAACGCTCAATAAACTCGGTACGAAACTGCCGAGTCACTGCGACATGAACCTTACAACAGGCATAGATATGACGACAGGCTCTCTCGGGCAGGGCTTTTCATGTGCTGTCGGCATGGCTGTCGGCTCAAAAATAAAAAAAGACGGTGCATATATCTTCACCGTAATCGGCGACGGCGAATCTCAGGAAGGGCAAGTCTGGGAAGCGGCAATGCTCGCTAATCAGCGTAATCTCGACAACCTTATCGCATTCACCGATTCCAATAAACTCCAGATTGACGGAACGACAGACGAGGTCAACTCTCTTTCCAATCTCGCTGGCAGATGGACTTCTTTCGGTTGGAATACTCAGGAAATTGACGGTCATGACATTGATGAGATTATATCGGCAATAAAAAATGCTAAAACAACAAAAGGAAAACCCAATATGATTATAATGAATACTGTTAAGGGCAGGGGCGTAAGCTTTATTGAAGCAGCTAAAGCCGGAAATCACAGTATGAATCTCAGTCAGGACGACCTTGTTCGTGCTCTTGGCGAGTTAGTTTAGGAGGTGCGGACAAAATGGTAATGAGAGATGCTATGGGTCAAATGCTTGACGAATTAATGGCGGCAGACGAACGCGTCTGCGTCCTCGACGCCGACCTTGCCGTTGCAAACGGCACATTTAAACTGCGAAATAAATATCCCGACAGGGCTTTCGACGTAGGTATCGCAGAACAGAATATGGCATCGGTTGCCGCAGGTCTTTCCGCTTACGGTTTAATTCCGTATATTACAACATTCACGCCGTTCGCAACACGCCGTATATGCGACCAAATTGCCGTATCATGCGCTTACGCCAAGCAGAATGTCAAGATTATCGGTACAGACCCTGGAATTATGGCGGAAATTAACGGCGGAACGCACATGAGCATGGAAGATATTGGGGTTGTGCGTTCTATTCCGGAAGTTGTAATTTTTGAACCGTCCGATGAAATTGAACTGCGTAAAGCCATACCTCAGATTAATGACTATTATGGCACAGTCTATATGCGTACACCCCGAAAATACGACGCACCCGTTCTCCATAACGAGGGATATGAATTTAATCTATTCAAGGCTGATATTCTCAAAGAGGGTACTGACATAACAATCCTTGCAATGGGACTGTTGGTCAGCGAGTCGCTCAAAGCTGCCGAAGAACTTTCTAAGAACGGCATCTCAGCGGAAGTTATCAACGTGCACACCGTTAAGCCTCTTGACTGCGAGACGGTTATCAATTCCGTCAGAAAAACAAAAGCAGTTGTAACAGCGGAAAACCACAGCATCATCGGCGGATTGCGTTCGGCTGTTGCGGAATGTCTCATGGAGAATTACCCCGTTCCTATGCGTTCTGTCGGAGTTCAGGACAGGTTCGGACAAGTCGGAAAACTTTCTGAGCTTATGAAAGAATACTCCATGACTTCCAGTGATATTGTATCTAAAGTTAAGGAATGCCTTGAATTGAAATATACTGCTTAGGAATTGTTACGGAATAACTTGAACGTTTGCCGTAGAATTTTTGTTGTTAGGCTAGGAGAAAACGGCAGTTTTGCTGACGCAAAACGAGGATTTTCGACAACACATAACGACAAAAAGGCAAGGCAAACGTTCAAGTTATTTCGTAACAGTTCCTTAACTGCGAAAATGGCGTCTGAGAACTAATTTAATCCGCTAATTATTTCCGAACAACAGAAAAGGAATGGTACTTATGAAAAAACTAACAGCATTACTTCTGGCACTTTCAATGTCAGTAACGATTTTTGCTTCATGTGGCAAAAACAGCGGCAGCGGTGAAACCGAAAAAGAAAAGAACGTCGCCGTCACGGATACGTCACAGACAGCAACAAAAGACTCTGCAGAAGTTTCCGAAACACCGTCCTCCGAAACCGAAGCGACTGAAAGCACCGATGCGGATAAACCTAATACTTCCGAAACCGCTGAAAAAGGAACTTCTGGAACGGCTGCGTCCGAAAACTCGTCATACACCCCTGTAATCGACCCCGCAACGAAATCTGACCCCAAAATTGTCGGCACATGGATTGATACCGACGACGAGAGTCTTATCATGATATTCACGGCTGACGGCAAAATCATCATGACAATGGATATGTCTGCTTTAGGAATAACTTTAAAAGGCAATTCAATGTACGCCGACGGTCAAGCAATACCTTTCGAATATGACGGCAAGAACTTCTCCTCCGCCATGGAAGGTATATCATTGATAGAGATGAAAAGAGTCGGCGGAAAAAGCACATCTACCGACGGCGAATACGAACTGACAGGCGGTTATTTTAAAACGGCTTTTTCAGAAGAAATTGGCGATGTAAAAATATCCGTGACTGTTAAGGGCGAAACGCTCATCCTCACCGTGGTAATGGGCGAATATATCGCCGACGGAAAACGCATGGAACTTGTCGTAGACTATACGGGAACAACCCCGCCAGAAGACAGAGTGAATACATATGAAATCAAGGGCGATACAATGACTATCGTTGACGGATACGGCGAGACTTCTACGATGAAAAAAGTGAAATAAATAAATCCCCTCGAATATAATTTCGGGGGGATTTTTACAGCTACAACGGCAGCTTTTTAATTTTCTCTACGACAAAATCCTGAATAGTGACCGCACAGTTACCCTGAATAGAAGCCTGTCCGCTGATAACCTTAGCGTTAGCCTCACCTTTCGGAGTAAGCGGATATTTCGTTGTATTCAACAGATACAGACGAAGCATAACAACGTCGTTGATAGTAACTTCTCCGTCGCAGTTAACATCGCCTAAAAGCGTTCCAGCCGATGAGCCGCCCTCAGGCTCTTTACCCCAAACAAGCTGACCGTTAACATAAACAGGGATATACTCCGTCAACAAAAGCTCGTCTTCACTGAGAACAAGTCCTTTGCGGCTGTAGTCATTGGACGGGTCCCAGTTCGTCTTGAAATCCGCATCCATATCACCGATTAAGCCGAAATGGAATACACGCGTACCGTAGAACTCGCACCCTTTCCAGCGTATTTCAACATAATAAGTCCCCTTGTCATCCCACTTTATAGGCTTGGAAATCGTTGCGCAGCTCGCTCCGCTCGTTGATGCAAACTCCTGGTCATAGTATATCTCAACAATAACATCGTCAATTGTCTGACCTTTCGCAGTAAGCTCGTCAATATTAAAGAAATACCTCGTCATAATATCATAAGAGTAACGGGGCGGGAGGAAAGTGTCATTATAAACCTTGACTTCAATCTGCGAACGTGCCGTGTTCTCCTGAACAACACGCGCCTCAATGTAATACTCGGTAATCTTTCCTTTCATTGATTCCTCAGACGGTGGGAAGTTAGGCTCAGGCTTGTTACCCATAGCCTTGCCGTAATATTTATATAAACCTGCCGAAGCGCCGACAAATCCCGCATTATAGTCAACAGCCACCTCGTTATAGATATAGTCGCCCGTCTCGTCAACGTGGAAATCATCTTGGTCGGGACCGCCGACTAAAGCACCCCAAAGAACGTGTACCTGGTCTTTCGGAGTATCCGCTCTGAGGGCCTTTGAGCCATGTGCCGCACGGTGATGAGGATGTGAGGCCGCTGTCTCCGAATATCCGACAATATAAGAACGGTTCATGGGGTTGTCGCCCATAATATACTGCATCTGTCCCCTGCTCCAGTCAGCAAACCTAAAATCGTTAGTTTCCTTGGCATATACCAATGTGCAAAGCTCTGCGGCAGTGTTGTATCTTGCCGAGCCGTAATTGTTAAGCATGGAATATCCCGCAGGAGTCTGTGCAAGATACGTCGTATTCGACGGGTCTATCGGGAGAGCCTTCGACTCCGCCGCCGTCATAGGCTTATTCCAAAGAAGGTCGTCGGGTGCTCCAGGGTATTGGTGCGGAAGTCCTGACCAGTATTCAAGGTTCCAACGGAAGATATACCAGTCACGTGCCGTATTGGTAATAGGCGCAAGCTTAGCGAAAACCCCGCCCCAAACGGTATCCCAGCAGTGAACCCAGATATTCTGCCAGCAGTTGCCCGTATCCTTGATGATTCTCTCCATATAGCCCGTATAAGGATGTGCACCCATGTCGCCCGAAACAGTCTCGTCAACATGAACTATATCGTCTATATAATCCCATTTTCCCGTACACTCATAAAGCCATACAGCCGCCCATGAAAGCTCGTCATTGTCATAACTGGACGTATAGAAACCGCCGTCATATCCGAGGCTTGTCTGCGTGCTGCGGCTGCCTTCTGGGAAAGAACGTGTTTTTACAGCAAAATCATAAAGCTTTATAGCCGCATTGAGGCTTTCAGCCGCATACGCAGGCTCGGTATCCTTAAAATTCAGATAGTTAACCGCAAGTGAAGCCGCAACCCCCGCACACATATCAGTTGCAGGCGTTTCAACCGTCGCAAAATATGCAGGACGTGCGTAGTCAAGCAAATTCTCGTTCTGGAGTTCGGGAGCATTCCAGTAGTTATGGTCGATATTGCCCTCGCCTACCTGATAACTGAACGCAATGACGTCACCTTTCTCGTCAAAGAAAGTGCACTTCAAATAGTAATCGTTGAACCAGTGAAGAATGTCTTCGATATGCCACTGCTGTCCTGAATCAATGTATGCGTCACGGAATTCATAATAACCCCATCCGAGAGTTGAAGCCGCATAACTTCCAGGCAAACAAAACTTAACGTGGTCTCCTGCGTCATGCATGCCGCCCGTCATGTCAATCGTTCCGTCGCCATCGGGGTCGAGAATGTTCTTGTACTTGTCGATAAACTTCTGCGAAAGATTGGTGCCTTTGAAATCCTTACCCATAGGTTTCAGCGGTATCTTCGCATCCTCAACGTGACAGTCGCCTCTCCATTCAAGATTTCCGCCCGTTATCCCTACGCCGCACTTGTTTGCATCATAAAAATACAGCGAAAGCTGCAACGCCTTTGCGAAGTTAAATTCAGTCTCATAATGATTAAACTTCCCAGGGTCGGCGGGTATAATACCTGCATTAACAGAACCTGCTGCCCCGCTGAGTATAACCGAAGCAATGCCAGCCGATAAAAAACGTTTTAATTTCATAAAATTTTTCTGCCTTTCAATTTTTATATTACATCTCTGCATTAAATAAATTTTGTATTTTATAAATAACATCATCCGTGTCGGCGTTAATACTCGCCGCTTCGTTTATGCCTGATATCTCTTCAAGCATAGGAATATTCGCATTATAACCTATAGTGTGAATAGGGATTCTATACTCTTCTATAACACCTCTTATGTTTCCGAGCGTATTTCCGACATTCGATTCGCCGTCGGTAAGTACAAACATCATGAGTTTTGCGTCTGGATTATCTTTCCGAGCATCAACCAGCATCTTTGTTGCGACAACAATAGCGTCATACATTGCCGTAGCCCCTGACGCATCCATATTCTCAACGGCGCCCGTAAAATATGAACGCTGATTTAAATCAAACCTGTTTATCGGAAGAGCTATCTGAATGCTGTCAGAAAACGTCACCATTCCCACATAGTTGTTGCTATTAATATATTTTGACCCTAAAAGCAGCGACTTTTTGAGATTATTCATAGGTGCGCCGACCATGCTGCCCGAAGTATCCGCTACAAATACCGCAATTATATCTCTGTTGCCGCTTTTCTTTTCTTTCCAAAGCTGCTGTGACGCCGAAACAACCGAACCTGTAATTCCGTCAATATCGCAGGAATAATCGTCAAGACCGTTAAAACCGCATTCGGAGGCCTTTTTTTGAGATTCGTCAGTTTTGCAGTATTTAATAAACTCGTTCAGGATTTCCTGTTTCATATTTGAAAGTTCCCCGACCGCATAAACAGGACTGTCGTGTCTGACGCCGAACGGTATGAATGTATACGCCGCATTGAGTTCGGGTGAATTCATAAACTGCTGGTATTCAAAGACAAAACCTTCCAGCATACCCGACTTAGCCGACTCTTTCATCTGTAAAGTTGTATATGCGACATAAGGGATATTCGTTTGGAATTTCAGAAATGCGTCCGAAGCCGCTTTTCCGAGAGGGTCGCCGCTGTCAAAAGTATAAAGCGTTGAGACGAGAAAATTCAAACCTGTGGAACTTGCGAAAGGGTTAGTGTATCCCATTGACAAATCATTGGCAGCAACAGCCTCAACAACGGATTTAAGCGTTATTTTACCGTCCTTAGCATAGTTGTCTTCAATCTGTTCGCACTTTTTATTGGAAATAACTATTCCCGCCACGTTACCCGTAAGCCTCTGTTCTACCCTTTTAAGGCTAACTCCGCGTGCAATAAGGTCATCGCCCCACAGTTCGTTTGACGGTGAAAATGCATCAGGAATATAAACGCCCGACGATATATAATCCGCCGCTGCACCTGACGCAATCCCTCTTATTCTAACGGAGACAGGCTTTCCGCCGACAGAAAAACCGCTCCTGTTAAAAGCCTCTGCAACATCAACAAGCCATCCGTCAGTACCCTTGCCCGCCTTTTCGGTTGATGAAAAAATCTCAATATAATCTTCCGTACTTGAATTTACCTGCAGCGGATATTTGGAAATATCGGGCAAAGACTGTTTTATATCAGCGTCTTCAAAACTAACATTTCCCTTCACCTGAGTTAATTCATGAACGTCGATTTTGTTGTAGAGTTTGTCCAACGAAACCTTCGAATTGGTGTTCAGCAAAATATTAATTGAAATTGCCGAAACGGCGAACACGAAAACGCATATGGCCGCAAATGCAATAATCGGTTTCTTCATATTTTTTGTTTCCATAATTCTCCTATCCAGCAATTATTTTGTCAGGTTCTCTGATAGCTTCGATATCGTCCTTGATTTTTTCGATGTCCTCAAGCATGATAGCGTCTTCTCCCTCAATTCGGTAGAGACGCATATCGACCATATCAAGCCGTCTTTCCATCTTGTGAAGACGTTTGTCAACGTCATGAAACCTAGTATCCACAGCGTCGAGTTTCAAGTCCGTGCTGTCAAACCTTGCGTCAATACCGTCAAAACACATATCAATCCTGTCGAGTCTTTTCTCTATATTATCAAATCTTTCTTCTATGCCGTCAAGTTTTTCAAGAATTTGCTGTAACATTTGATTTTCCATAACTAAACTCCTCCTTTAACAACTGTTGACTGTAATTCTATTTGCATAGCATTTGCATTGCATATGGGTGGTAATTCTAATAGACTACATTTTTTATATAAAGTTTATAGAATTTTATACTATCCCCCCTGTACAGTTAACTCCAGTTGCACATCCACTCATAAAGCCCCTCATACTGCTTTGCTGAACTGTTCCACGAAAAATCTTTGTTAATGCCTCTTGACACAAGTTTGTCCCAATCCTTACGGCGTTCAAAAAACACGCGCTTTGCATAGTTAATCACGTTAAGTAAATCCTCGGCGTTATAATTTGTAAAAGAGAAGCCTGTACCCTCGTTGCGGAACTCGTTATAGGGCTGAACAGTATCTTTAAGACCTCCTGTTTCACGGACAATCGGCACAGAGCCGTAACGCATGGCCATGAGCTGCGTCAACCCGCAAGGCTCAAACAGCGACGGTACAAGCATAGCGTCCGCAGCCGCATAAAGCTTTCTCGCCAACTCATCGTTGTAGCAAATGTTTGCCGAGACCCTGTCGCTGTATTGCCACTGATAATGCCTGAACATATCCTCATATTTCTTATCGCCTGTTCCAATTATTACAAACTGGGTATGCTCGTCAATGATACGCTCAAAAACGGTGTTAATAAGGTCTAATCCTTTTTGGTCGGTAAGGCGTGAAATGATACCTATTAAGAACTTGCTTTTATCGACAGGCAAACCGAGCTGTTGCTGCAAAGCTTTTTTGTTAGCCGCCTTACCTGACTTGACGTTCCTTGCCGAATAATTCGCAAAAAGCTTTTTGTCTGTCTGAGGGTTAAACTCGTTATAATCAATACCGTTAACAATTCCGCGCAAAGACATACTCCTTGCACGTAAAACTCCGTCAAGATTTTCTCCAAAGAACGGATATTTAATCTCCTCCGCATAAGTCTCGCTTACTGTCGTGATATAGTCGGCATAGACAAGACCTCCTTTGAGCATATTTGCGTCCTTTTTGAATTCAAGTTTGTCGGGAGTGAACATATAGTCGGGCAGGCTCATGTTAATCTGGAATGTCTTTATGTCCCAAACACCTTGGAATTTCAAATTATGAACGGTCATAATCGTCTTAGTGTTAGTATAGAAACGGTGCGACGCAAAAGTTGAATGCATAAACACAGGTATAAGAGCCGCCTGCCAGTCATGACAGTGAATAATATCGGGGCAGAAATCAATTACAGGCATAGCAGCCAAAACAGCCTTAGAAAAGAAAGTGAACCTCTCGATATCCCATTTCAAGCTATCGCTGTAAGGCGTACTGCATTTGAAATAATACTCGTTGTCGATGAAATAAAACTTAATGCCCTTATATTCGTACTCCATAATTCCCACATGACTGCCGACAAGCTTGCTGCCGAAATCCATATAAAAATGTGTAATATAACGGAATTCATCACGCAATTTCTGAGGAATACAGGTATAGTAAGGCATAACAACCCTAACGTCAAACTCATCTTTGTTAAGGTATTGAGGCAAAGCACCGACAACATCGGCAAGTCCGCCTGTCTTTATAAAAGGTACGCTTTCAGAAGCCGCAAATAAAATCTTCTTCATTAAAATTCCTCCCACGGATTAACTTGGCGCTCTATATTCTATCTATTATCTATTATATCCGAATTTACACAATTAGTCAATACGTTATATAAAATAATATCCCCGCTTGTGGGGGAACTCTGACGTCTCTATATTTCGCTCGCTTTTTATCATTTAGGGCTGATTTTTCGCCTCTTTTTTGAGAAATCAGGGTTATTGAAGGTGACCTAACTTCTTAATGGGGTTCTTATATGAAAATATCACGATAATTGCCAACCCGCATATATATCCCCCGAGAATGTCTGTCGCATAGTGAACGCCGAGATAAATTCTGCTGAAACCCATAAGCAATATAAACATAACGGCAACAGTACAAACTATGAATTTATTACGTTTTTTCTCAAGCACCCCATAGAAAGCTAACGCCGTAAAGCCGATAAAAGCCATAGCGTTTTGAGAGTGACCGCTGGGAAAACTGTATCCTGTTATCTCAATAAGCCTGTTAATGTCAGGACGGTCAATAAGAAAAAACATTTTCAGAAGCTGATTTATTAATGCGCTAACAGTAAGAACGAATGTTGACAGAAGTGCAATCCCACGTGTGAAAGGGATTGAAAAAAGCAGAACCGCAATCAACGCGTAGAATTTCCATGTTCCGAGCGAGGAGACGGTTTTCGCAACAGAAGTCAGAAATGGACAGTGTGTTTTTTCAACAAGACGGTAGATGGCTTCATTGAAAGGCATGACAAGACCTTGCCTGACAAATATACTCAGAATTATAAATGATATAATAAGTACTACAATAAGAATAATTCTTTTCATGTTTATGCCTCCGCTATTTATGCCTGTGTTTGCACTCACTCTTGCAGTTACTGCAGTCTGTACAACCGTTTTTTCTGTTCACAACAACTGCTCTTATGGCTAAGCCGATAAGAGCAGCGAGAACCGTACCTATAATGCAGTTTATCACATGACAACCTCCGTTCATATACGGATAGTTTGTAACTCAATGCCGTCAACTTAAGCATATCCTTAATCCGTAGAGTTCGTTTTATAAAATGACAGAAAAACGGCTTAAATACGGTACTTTTGAGTTATTTTTTGCTCTTGATTTTTACACCTAGAGGGTGAAAAAGAAAATAATAGGGGTTCGGGGACGAAGTCCCCGAGAAGCGAGGCTCCGCCTCGCAACTCCGCCCGCCTTATTCTTCGTCAAGAACTTTAAACTTCACGGATTCAGGCATATATTTGGGCAAAGGGCATTGACCGCTGGCGGCGGAAGAAACAAGAAAAACCTTAAGTTGACGGCATTGTATAATTCACAAAAAATATTTTTTATCAACTGTAATCAACACCGAAAATACGGGGTTGCGGGGCGGTAGCCCCGCTTCTCGGGGACTCCGTCCTCTAACCCCTCCCGATTTTTGTGCAAAACAACGAAAATCATCAAAACAACTGAATAGTTACGATAGTTTAACAGACCTCAGACTTTACCTATTCATCTTAAACTCAAGATACTCGTCGTAATTGCCCATTCTGTCGATACAGCCTTCCTCAGTAATCTCAATAATTCTGTTCGCAACGGTTCCCAAAATTTCATGGTCATGCGAAGCAAGCAAAACGACGCCCTTAAAGTTAATCAAACCGTTATTCACAGCCGTAATGCTCTCAAGGTCAAGATGGTTCGTCGGCTGGTCAAGCAGCAGCGTGTTAGAGCCGAAAAGCATCATCCGTGAGAACATACAGCGAACTTTCTCACCGCCCGACAAAACATTAACAGGTTTGTAAACATCATCGCCCGAGAAAAGCATACGCCCAAGAAACCCTCGCAAAAAGGTCTCTGTCTCATCATTCACAGAGTATTGTCTAATCCATTCAATCAGCGTTAACTTGCTGTCATCAAAAAATTCTGAGTTGTCCTTAGGAAAATACGAAACGACTGTTGAAACGCCCCACTTGAACGTGCCCTCGTCAGGCTGTTCCTCCTCCATGAGAATTTTAAAAAGCATGGTAATCGCCTGTTCGCTTTCACCGATAAAAGCAACCTTATCGGTTCTGCCGAGAGTGAAGCTTATATTGTTGAGAATTTTTACGCCGTCAACAGTCTTAGAAATCCCGTCAACCTGTAAAATTTCTTTTCCGAGTTCCCTCTCAATATCGAAGCCGATAAAAGGATAACGGCGGCTTGACGCAGGAAGCTCCTCAACGGTAAGCTTGTCGATTAATTTACGGCGAGAGGTCGCCTGATTTGACTTGGACTTGTTTGCCGAAAAACGTTCGATGAAAGTCTTAAGTTCCTTGATTTTCTCTTCAGTCTTTTTGTTCTGCTGTTTAATCATACGCTGAATAAGCTGACTTGACTCATACCAAAACTCATAGTTGCCGACATACATCTTAATTTTAGTATAATCTATATCTACCGTATGCGTACAGACATTATTAAGGAAATGACGGTCATGGGAAACGACAATAACCGTACCGAAATACTCAGAAAGGAAATTCTCAAGCCAACGCACGGCAAATATGTCGAGGTGGTTCGTAGGCTCGTCAAGGAGGATTATGTCAGGGTTGCCGAAAAGTGCCTGTGCAAGAAGAACCTTAACCTTCTCATTACCCGAAAGCCCCTCCATTTGCTGATAGAGCAAATCATCGGAAAGACCGAGACCCTGTATAAGACGCGACGCATCCGACTCCGCTTCCCAACCGTTAAGCTCAGCAAATTCGCCCTCCAGTTCTGATGCAAGAACGCCGTCCTCATCGGTGAAATCCTCTTTAGCATAAAGTGCTTCTTTCTGCTGCATGATTTCATAAAGTCTTGCGTTGCCCATTATAACCGTGTCAAGAACGGTAAACGCATCAAAAGCGAAGTGGTTCTGTTTAAGAACGCTCATACGCATATCTTTGGGAATTGAAACATCACCTGTAGTCGGTTCAAGCTCACCGCAAAGGATACGCAGGAACGTTGACTTCCCTGCCCCATTGGCGCCGATTACGCCGTAACAGTTGTTGTTCGTGAACTTCAAATTTACGTCTTTGAAAAGCGTCGACCCGCCGAATTGCAGGCTTACGTTAGATACTGTAATCAATTTATATTCTCCTTAATCTATTAATTGCCTAAGGAACTGCCGATAAATAAAATAGACGTTTTGTTTGTCTTTTTGCCGTTCTGCGTTGTCGAAAATCCTCGCTTTGCGACAGCAAAGCTGCGGTTTTCTCCTAGCATAACAACAAAAATACTACACAAAACTTGTCTGCTTTATTCACTGGCACTTCCTAACCATTCAAACGAAGTTTCAACAAGCGTCGGCGGTGGACATAAACGCGGTTATATATTCAGTAGACTTCTCATGAATTATCTCATACCCGACACGCAAATAAAACCTAACAGAGCGATGTCTTTTTATAGCCCTGTATAATCATCTGTTCAATCTTCCTTATCATTCGAACCCCGCTTGCTGTTCATATTATAAATCTTCATCAATCCCTTTAAAAGCAAATCCCTGTCAAGTATGATTTCTCTTCGGCAGTTAGGAACAATAAGCTCCGCAAGTCCGCCTGTCGCAACAGCAGTCAGTTTCTGCCCCAGCTCATCTTCCATTCTTTCAAGAACGCCGTCAAGCATTGCCGCCGCACCGAAAATTACACCGCTTTTAATACAGTCCGCCGTATTCTTGCTGATTACCTTTTCGGGAGCTTCGAGACTTATTTTAGGAAGTTGCGCCGTTCTCGCTATAAGCGAATCAAGCGAAATTTTTATTCCGGGAATAATCATACCGCCTATACAGTTGCATTTCCTGTCAATAATACTGACAGTCGTCGCAGTTCCCATATCAATAATCGCAAGCGGCACGGGATATTCAGAAATTCCCGCAACAGAATCAACAATTAAATCGCTTCCGAACGACGCAGGATTATCGACGTGAATGCTTAGTCCTGTTTCAACACCCTTACCGATAATCAAAGGTTTCTTTCCCGTAATTTTCATAACTGCTTCCGCAACAGTTCCTGTCACCGACGGAACAACGGATGAAATAATTGCACCCTCGACAGCCAGTCTATCCGCATTATTGAGAATAAACACGTTCTTGAGCGAAACGGAGTATTCAAGAACCGTTGCCGTGTGGTTAGTTGAAATCCGTTCCGAAAACAGAATTTCGCTGTCCAGACAGCCGCCCGCCACAATATTAGTGTTGCCTATATCTATCGCAAGTATCATCTACCGCACCCCTGACATTCGTAGAGGCGACCCGACACGGACCGCCCTACGTTTAAATTTACCTCTTATAAACGCTCTTGCCCCATAACCTTCTGCGGGCAGCGTTTTATAGATTTGCTTCTGCGGTCACAGCTTCTTGAAGAGCATTATAGTCAAAATCATCAATAGAATCGGCAAACTCATACTCGTTCATATCGCCTTCGGCAATACCCTTTGCATAACCCTCGGAATAGCCCTTTGCATATCCTAATTCATAACCTTCCGCATAACCGTTGCTGTCATAATAGCTTGAATCATCATACCAATTTTCATTATATTTGCCGTCATAATAACCGTCGTCGTAACCTCTGTCATAACCGTCGCTATAACCGTTATCGTATTCACTCATGTCGCCGCCTGCAGAAGATAATCCTGTACTGTATCCCTGGAAAATGCTTCTCGTAAATCCGTTCGCGCCCTCGGCAGCCATGTCTTCGTCAAAGCCGCATTTAATCAGGATATTATAAACAAACTCATTTAAGCGTTCTTCCGTAATGTATTCGCTGATATCAAAATCACCGTTAACGTCAATCATAATCGGGTCTATAGGCATAGTGACAGATGCGGAATCTTTAGTTGAATATGTCAGCGTAAATGTTCCGTAATCAAAACCGTCTGCCGAAAGGCTGTAGCTAAGCGTCTGCGATTTGCCGTCAGAGATTAAATCAAGCTTGAAATTTCCGACATCAGGGATAACAGCTTCAACTGTTCCGCTATAATATCCTCTGTCTTCATTCTCACATTTGAGGTCGGTAAACTTAATCTCGCACTCTGCAACAATCTCGTCTTCCTCAACGGCTTCGAAAGAAATAACGCCTGTGTAAGCCTTGTTCTTGGACTGTGAACCCTTAATCTCGATTTTTGCGGAAGCGGTTACTTCTTCATAATCTGTATCAAACACTTCAAAGCTGTACTCGGAAGCAAAATCCCTGCCGTCAGCAACGTCAACAGCATTGACTGTTACCTTCTCTTCTTCTGCATCAATTACAAGCTTTACGCCTTTGATAACGCCCTTTGTGTCAACATAAATATTGAACTCGCCGTCAATATCCATGTCCCTAATGCCCATCAGCCTGGTAAGTGAAGGCAGCATAGCGCTGGACGTCCTATAGTCTTGTTTTGATGCGAGCCCTAGCCTATTAACTATAATGTCCTCGATAACCTTGTCTTCACTCATCTCGGTAAAGACTGCGTTAAGAACTCTCTCAAGCGTTTTGCCGTTAAGGTCAACGGAAAGCACATTGAATTTCTGAGTTACCTTTCCTACAGTAACTTTTTCGCTCTTTTCGAGTGAAACGTTTTTAAGCGAACCGTATATGACATCGGAGTACCTGACAATCATGTCCTCAAGCTCACTGGGTGAAAGAACCTTATCGGGGTTTTTCAATGCTTCGGTAATCTTATCCATAGTTTCAATCATTGTTTCATTATAGAAATTATCGCCGTAGATACTGTCAAGCCAATTTTTGGCTTCAACGCCGTAAACTCTGTCTGAAAGCTCAGGAATGCTTAAGAATAGAGTATCCGCAGTAGCCGCTATATTGGCGGAAACGAGTTTATCTTCGTTGAGCTTGCCAAACAGCTCGATAGCGGAGTTCCCCTTATCAACAGCAAAAGTTCCGCCAAGCGAAATAGATTTAACACGGTCGAACGTGTCGGAAGACATACCTGTGTTATCGGCCAGCAGCTGTCTTACGTCATCGCTAAGCCCATAAGTGAACTCCACGTCAGTTGTCTCGCTGTTCTTACCTTTAAGAATATCAAGAACGTCGGAATACACATCCGACGCACTGCTTGCGGACTTCTTTGCACCCTCATGCCCTACCCAGGCAAGATACTTCTCAGGAGATGAGAACGTCATGTGAACCGTGTTCTTAAAAGTAGGCGACAGGAAATAAGCCGCAGCACTTCCGACTGCAACAAGACCGACTGCACCCGCAATAATCTTAGGAGCCTTAGACCTCTTCTTGGGCACCGCATCTACACCCTGAACTATATCAGCCTGATATGTATTTACAACAGGTTGATTATTCGGTTCTAAATTTGATTCCATAGGATTGTTAAATTCAGACATAATAATTTCCTCCTTAATAAAACTGTGTATTCAAGCAATTGGAAATTCCAAAAACGGTTTGAATATTATCTACATTATTATAATATCATATATATCAAAGAATGTCAACTGTTTTTTTCCATTTGTTTTCAAAATGTAACCAACTCATTTTTAAAAATTGTCATTGACAAGGCTTATAAAATATGGTACAATATTTATGATACGTTAATTTATGTTAATTTCGAGGAGAGGTATAAATGAAAAGAAAAACGAAAAGGCTGCTGTTCATAGCGGTATTTATTGCCATAATAGCTGCTGCCGCACTAATCTTCGTCTATTTCGGCAAAGGGAACGCCCCAACCGTCGGCGGTGGTACTGTCAGCTATAAATGGGAAAATATAAAACTTTCCTCTGACCCCAAAATTACGTCGATTGAATATGCCCCCCTAACCCCCTCTGTTGCTGTCCGTGCCAGAAAAGACGGCGAGCGTATTTCCTATTCTACAGACGGCGGTACAACATGGACTAAAATCAAAAACCTGCCCGTACTTGATAACGGCGGCTCTGTTGCGGTTTCTGCCGATGGTTCGGCTTTTATTTGGTGCAGTCCCGCTTTTGATGCACGTCCTTATATCACAGAAAACTTTGGTGAAACATGGTATCAGTGTCAGGGGCTCGGCTTCGGCTCAAAAGTTGTCGCAGACAAGGTTAATCCCAACAAGTTTTATGCTGTTTGCAACGGGATTTTTTACACATCAACCGATGGCGGATTCTATTTTGACGAAACAGACAAAGACGTTTCCGTTGACGCAATCCCTTTCACAGTCAGCGGCAGAGAGAACAGCATTTGGTTCATAAGCAACGGAACTGTTATGTATACGGAAAACTCTGGAAAAACTTTCACAGTTCTTGACAATTTTAGTGCAAGCGTAATCGGCTTTGGCGCACCTGAAACAAACGGTGCCTATCCTACCGTTTATGCAATCGGAAAAGAATTTCTGAACGGACAGGTTAATGTTGACGGAACGGGCGTATACCGCTCAACCGATAAAGGCGCAACATGGAAGGCAATAGGCGACAAATCGCAGCTTAATGACAGCGTTTTATCAGGTGCGGCGACAATTTCAGGCGATTCAGCCGTATTCGGAAACGTAAAAATTACTCTCAAAAACGGTGACGGATTTGAAGGGAAACCGAATTAAAATAAAATCAACCGGAGGAGCAAGTGGAACAGCCTATTCTAAAACTGAAACCTGCGATAAAAAATTATCTGTGGGGCGGAACAAGACTGCGTGAAGAATACGGAAAACAGTCCGACAGTGATATTATAGCGGAAAGCTGGGAACTCTCAACCCATCCCGACGGACTGAGCATAATCGAAAACGGTGAATATGCAGGTATAACTCTCGCCGAATATCTAACGAAACATCCTGAAGCCATGGGGACAAATTGCCGCAGCGTTAAATATATGCCGATTGTCAAACTTATTGACGCAAAAGAAAATCTCTCTATTCAGGTACACCCTGACGGCGAGAACGGCAAGAGCGAGGCTTGGTATGTTCTTGAATGTACAGACGGTGCGGAACTGATTTGCGGCTTCAAAAACGAAATTACCGTATCTGAATTCAGAGCTGCAATAGAAAACAATACTTTATCAGAAAAGCTTAATCATATTCCAGTAAAAAAAGGCGACGTCTTTTTCATTGAAGCGGGAACGGTTCATGCAATAGGTAAAGGTATTCTCATCGCAGAGGTTCAGCAAAATTCCAATTCAACATACCGCGTATACGATTACGGCAGAGTTGACGCCAACGGCAATCAACGTGAATTGCACATCGACAAGGCTGTCAAGGCAGCAAAACTTATCAGACATAAAGGCAAATCGACTTCTGTCACCAACAATATTTTTGACGGCAGCACTATTATTGGATGCGAGCATTTTGTGACATATAAGCTGCGTCCGAATCACCGCAAAGAATATCTCTTAACTGACGAAACTTTTCTTCACATGCTCATTCTTGACGGAACGGGAACACTGGAATACCGCTTCGGAGAAATCGGACTAAAAAAAGGCGATAGCATATTTATCCCGGCAGGCTCTTATTCATACAAAATCAGCGGGGATTGTATTGTATTATTCACAGAAATCAGAAATCAATAATTGGAGGAAGTAAGTTATGAAATTTTATGTAGGAATTGACCTTGGCGGAACAAATATCGTTGCGGGTGTTGTTGATGAAAATTACAACATTGTCGCAAAGTCAAGCGTTAAGACGAACTGCCCGCGTCCTGCGAAAGAAATCGCTGCCGATATGGCGTTTGTTGCTCTTGAGGCTATTACACTTGCCAAACTTAGCGTCAGCGACATTGAATGGATAGGAGTAGGAACCCCAGGTATCGCAAACAGCGAAACGGGTATTATTGAATACTCCAACAATCTCGGCTTTGAAAACACGCCTATGGTCAAATATATTCAGGAGTATATTAATCTTCCTGTTTTTATTGAAAATGACGCAAATGCGGCGGCATACGGCGAATTTGTTGCGGGTGCTGCCAAGGGTGCGAAAAATGCAATTTGCATTACGCTCGGCACAGGCGTAGGCAGCGGAATTATTATTGACGGAAAAATTTATTCGGGTTCAAATTTTGCGGGCGGTGAAATCGGACATACCGTAATCGTTGCTGGCGGCGCTCAGTGTTCATGCGGGAGAAAAGGCTGTTTTGAGGCATATTCCTCTGCGACAGGTCTTATCAGAATGTCTAAAGAGGCAATGATTGAGCACCCTGAAACAAAAATGATTGAAATCGCTGAACAGCGTGACGGCAAAGTTAACGCACGTACGGCTTTTGATGCTATGAAGGCAGGCGATGCTGTTGCAAAAGAAGTTGTAGATACATATATCAAGTATATGTCATGCGGTATCACCAATACGATTAACATCTTCCAGCCTGATGTAATTTGTATAGGCGGTGGTGTTTGCAACGAGGGAGATGTTCTTCTTTTACCGCTTAAAGCATTGGTTCAAAAAGAGGTCTACAGCAAGAATTCGCCTAAGAATTCAGAGCTTGTCATAGCTAAGCTTGGTAATGACGCAGGAATAATCGGAGCCGCATTCCTCGGTAATGCCATATAACCGCGTTTATGTCCCCCCCGCCTCTTAGGCGGCGGACAGCTGACTGCGTCAGCGGCGGGTGATTTTCAATCCCCCGCTAACGCTTGTTGAAACTTCGTAACTATTCA
>Ga0209737_10000372_pt1 | contig 38857 bp, 38 predicted proteins | sample TergutCu122P3_FD_187284 | JGI IMG/M metagenome (GOLD analysis project Ga0209737, IMG submission 187284) | Cubitermes ugandensis P3 segment gut microbial communities from Kakamega Forest, Kenya - Cu122 P3 (SPAdes) (version 2) | ecosystem: Host-associated > Arthropoda: Insects > Digestive system...
ATTGAGAATACGTGCGGTCGAGCGGTAGTTCTGCTCAAGTTTGATGACACGTGCCTCGGGATAATCGTGTTCAAAGTCGAGGATGTTGCGTATCTGTGCGCCACGCCATGAATAGATGGATTGATCGTCATCGCCAACTACCATGATATTTCGGTGTGCCTGAGCCAGAAGTTGCGCAATCTGGTACTGTGCCTTGTTGGTGTCCTGGTACTCGTCGACATGTAGGTAGAGGTAGCGCCTCTGATAGGCTGTAAGCACTTCAGGATTTCTGCTCAGCAAGAGCCAGGTATTCACCAACAGGTCGTCGAAGTCCATGGCATCTGCACGAATAAGTCGCTCCTGTAACTCATGGTAAACACGGGCAACCAGGCGCTCGTAGGTATCAGAGGCGTACTCCTCAAATTCACCGGCAAGTATCAGGTCATTTTTCGCCTTCGATATTCGGTTGCGTATTGCATTGAGCGGATGTTTCTCCAGGTTGATGTCCAGGTTATTGCAGATGTCTTTTACCAGTCGTTTCGAGTCTGCTTCATCGTAGATGGTAAAGTTGCGCGAATAACCCAGCAGCTCGGCGTCTGCACGAAGAAACCTTACACACATGGCATGGAACGTTGCCACAAGCATACCCCTGGTGCCCGTTTCGAGGAGTTGAGATAAACGCTCACGCATTTCTGAAGCTGCCTTATTGGTGAAGGTTATCGCCAGAATCTGATAGGGAGACACCTGCTTATCATGTATGAGATGAGCAATGCGGTGAGTCAAAACACGTGTCTTGCCGCTACCAGCCCCCGCCAGCACTAAAAGAGGGCCATCGGTACTGTAAACCGCAGCCCTCTGAGCATCGTTGAGTTCAGAAAAATCCAAAGCCATCAGACAATCGTTTTTCCAACTGCTGCAGCCAGTGCATGGAGCTCAAGAAGAAGCTCGCTGAACTCTGGGATAGTCAATTGTTGCGAGGCATCTGATTTTGCCTGCGAAGGGTTGGGGTGCACTTCGATCATCAAGGCGTCGCACCCTGCTGCAACTGCTGCCTTTGCCAGAGAAGGAATCAGATCCACCTGGCCTGCCGGATGTGAGACATCCACGCAGATGGGGAAAAGTGACCGCTTATGTATTACCGGTACGGCAGAGATATCGAGAGTAAAGCGGGTAGCCGTTTCAAAGGTGCGCAATCCACGCTCACAGAGCATGATATTGGGATTGCCCCTGGTGATGAGATACTCAACAGCTGACAACCATTCATCTATGGTTGCGGCCATCCCTCGTTTGAATAGTACGGGCATCTGATTGGTGGCTGTTGCCAGAGCTATCGCCTTAAGCAACTCGAAGTTCGACATGTTTCTGGTGCCTGTCTGCAGGGCATTAACATAAGACATGGCCATATCGATATGAGCAGTATCAACAACCTCTGTCAGCGTCTTCAACCCATAGGTTGCGCCTACCTCCGCCATTATCTTCAGGCCCTCTTCGCCAAGTCCCTGAAAAGAATAAGGGCTGCTTCTGGGCTTGAAGGTACCTCCTCGTATCCAGGTAAGCCCAAGCTCCTTCAACGCGCTTCCAACCTCATCAAACTGACCCAGGCTCTCAACAGAGCAGGGGCCCGCGAGCATGGTTATGGTGTTGGGTTCATGAAAAGGGATATAGCTCATCCGCGCATCTCCTTACTCACCTTGAGAATGGTTGCGAAAATCGCCCTGATGTCATCGCTGTACAGGGGGCCGGGATTCAACTCAGAAACTCGATCGAATATCTCTTCCTCACGCTTGGGGTCATATAAACCCATTTTCGCCTTGGGTTTCAAAGCCCTGATACCCAATGACTTTTCTGCACGCCTGTTCAGGAGATACACCAATTCTTCATCTATTGCGTCTATCTGTGTGCGGAGATCCTCTATGGAATTCTGTGCTTCTTTATAATCATGCATGGCAAACCCTTCTCTTTTCAAGTCTCACTGTTACGATTCAGACTCCCTGTCATCCTGAGCCGCTCCTCCCTGTCATCCTGAGCCACACGCGAAGGATCTTATTAAAAGATGCCGCTTCACAGAAAGATCCTTCGGGCTAAAGCCCTCAGGATGACAAAGGAAGTAATCCTTCATCTTCGCAGTATGTTTCAGCGATAATCATATCACGTACTATTCTTTTGTTTCTGCCAATCTGACTCTGGTTACCGCCAGTATCTTCCAATCATTTTTTTCACCCATTGCAGCTTCAATCAGCAGATCAGGACGAATCGAGCCCTCATCTCCTGATTTAAGCTTCATGTGAATCAAGCAGACACCTGAAGACGCTTCGACAAAAACAGCAAGAGGACTATCAATAATCTTAGAGAGGTTGTAGGTTTTATTCGTATGCTTTTTCTTTTTAATCAGAAAGCCCTGGTTTATTACACTTCTCAGAGAGCCTTCCAGTTCTTGCGCGTTCACACTGGGTGACTCAAAGATTACCCAATAATCCTCATATATATGAGTAGCCTGCAATCCCTTGGCCCTGGTATCAACATAATTCACAGAAAGAATCTCCATACCATGTACTGTTGAGGATTCGAGTTGCCTGAATATCAACGAAGGATCAAGATACTCTGTCAGAAATACATCAAAGTATTCGTCGAGACCTTCTGTTCCAACTGGCAGAGCAGGGCCTGAGGCGTAGCGCATATGGGAGTTAAAGCCCTGGCTCACAGCGAAGGGAAGATCAGCGCGTCGTATCAGCCGTTCCACTGTCCGTGTTAACTCGAGATGCGACAGATAGCGAAGCCTACCTTGTTTGGTGTAGTTAATCCTGAGCCTCAGTAAGCTGTCAGTCATGTCGTTGCGCCTCCAATGAGATTTCAGCGCCCAGAGACGAGCATACTCCACAGGCAACACAGGAAGTAAAGGTACAGTCCGCCGTGCGCTTTTCCGCAAGGCTTCTGTTGTACTCAGCCTTCAGATAGTTTTTCGATACACCAGAGTCTATATGATCCCAGGGCAATGCTGCATCTGTTGAGTAACTCCTTTCCGCCAACTCAGACAGATTTATAGAGCAGCTTGTTGCGGCATTAGCCCATCTTTCCATCTTAAACCGCTCACTCCACGCATCAAAAGCTGCGCCGTTTCTCCAGCTAGCCTCAATAAGATCTGCTATCTCTCGCTCGCCACGAGACAATACTGCTTCGATTTGAGATGAGCAGGGATCATGCCAGTGAAGCTCTATTGCCTTGTGAAGGCCAGAGCTTTTGATGAGCCCTATCCTTCTTGAGGTTTCAGTTGTGCTTATCTGACCACAGAACTGAAATGGCGTATGTGCCTTGGGGATAAAGATCGCAATACTGATGCTCATCTTTATGTGAGTATTGGAGTTGTCAGGCCTGGCATCCTTTGCAGCAAAGTAGCATCGGTTTGCAAGTTCGACAATGCCGCGTACGTCATCGTCTGTTTCGCCCGGTAAACCAATCATGAAATACAGCTTGCATCTGGTCCAACCAAGTTCAACTGCGCAACGTATGGCATCGAGCAGGTCTTTCTCGCTGATGTTTTTATTTATGCAGTCGCGCAACCTTTGAGTTCCTGCTTCAGGCGCAAAGGTCAGGCCCGTTTTTCTGTTGGTCGACACGAGTTGTGCCATTTCAATCCCAAACGCATCGAGACGTTGTGATGGAATGCTTATTGAGATATCAGTGTTTTCGGTACAGTGCCTCACCCTGCGAAGAATCTGTTTTATCTGCGAGTGGTCGGTTGATGAGAGTGACATGAGCGAAACTTCATCAAAGCCAGTTTGCTTTAAACCCAAAGCAACAGCTTCGACAACAGCATCTGCCGAGCGCTCTCTCACCGGTCTGTTTATCATTCCTGCCTGGCAAAACCTGCAGCCCCGCGTGCAACCTCTGAGTATCTCTATCGTGAGGCGATCATGTGCAACTTCGGCATAAGGCACCACGCTTTTTGTGGGTATCGGATACTTCGCAAAATCCCTGATAATTCTTTTTGTAATGCGTACAGGAGCTTGCCGATGCTTTGATTTCAGAACTCCGTCTTCTCCCAACACATACAGAGTGGGAACATAGATTCCCTCGATTTCAGAAAGATTAACCAATGCTTCAAAACGAGTCAGGCTGTTCTTCTTGCTTCCTGACAGGCTTTCGAGTATTTCAAGAATAGCCTCTTCTCCTTCACCTATCAGGAATGCATCAAAAAAGGGCGCCATTGGTTCAGGATTGAAGGCAACAGAGCCACCTCCCAAAACAATGGGATGAGACTCGGTTCTGTCGGCTGACCTCAACGGGATACCAGCCAGATCCAGGGCTTCGAGGATGTTAGTGGCTGCAAGTTCATGCGGAAGGGTTATCCCCAGCAGATCAAACTCTGATACAGGTAAGGCACTTTCCAGAGAAAACAGGGGTATCTGTTCCTCGCGCATAAGGGATATCATGTCAACCCAGGGAAGGAAAACTCTCTCCGCAGCAAAGTTTTGCTGTGAGTTTATCAGCTGGTAGAGTATCGTCAGCGCTAGATTCGACTGTCCCAATTCATAAGTGTCCGGATACAACAGTGCCACACGGAAATCTGCGGCAGCTTGCGAACCATGTGCATTGTGTTCATGGTTGATATAACGCGAAGGACGCTCTACACGAGAGAGCAGAGGTTCTATTCTGTGCCAGAGAGAATTGTGTGGCATCAGCTGCTTTTCTCGATTCTGACTGCCTTTCCTGCGGTTTCAAGAATGGCTTTGAAGTCTCCGCCATGTTCAAAGTAAGCCTGCGCCGCAAAGCCCACAGCAAGAGTGCCTGTATAGGCAACCATGCCCCTGATTGCCCAGCTGACGACTGGCACAAGCTTCAGCATCTGCCTTGCCAGGGCACGAAACCCCAACCCACTTGAGAGCAACAAGACGAGCTCTTTTATTCTCTGCTTGTCGAGAGTTGCATCATATACCGCTGCAATCTGTAGAAAAAGCTTTATCTGATTGAGTGTAATGATGGGCATGTCAGAACCTGGGATAAAAAACACTGCTCCGATTGCAGCATTTTGCAATGCAGTTGCCTGTACGGCATTTTTTACAAAAGGCTCGCGTATGAAAGGCAGGGCTCGAGCCAAAGGAAGCAGAGAGTCACGCATTTCACGGGCTATCCAGGATCCGAGTTCTGCGAACAACAACTGAAAGCGTTGCTGCTTATTTGCTCTCGGTCCAATGGTAACAATGGACAGAAGGTCTATTTCGTTGAAGTTCTCACGTGCTTTCTGTTGTAAAAGAACAGGATCCAAGGTAACGACTACTGCAGGTATATGCTCCCTGAGCGCCTGTATCAGCAGACGGCCGGTTATCGGCGACTCGGCTGCCAGAATAATCACCAGCTCGCTTCCTGGTGCAAACTTGCAGTGTTCGTCAAAGTATGGGATAACCGAAATCATGAGATTATCGGTAACTGGACGAAAGCTCTCCTTGGCAAAGCTGAGCAACTCGCTGTCAAGCGAAGTGTCTACAAGCACTGAGAGTCTGAACTCGGCTGAACTCTTTTCTTCTGCAAACCCTATGGCCTGCACAATGGCCATGGGATTGGCCGGAAGAAATCTGCCTATACTTTTCTCGCGTGACATCATGCTCCCCTTCTCTTAGTTGGGCTCCTGTGCGCCCAAATTGATAGAATAATTCCGATTGCCATGAAGTTTGAAACCATGAATGATGAACCGTAACTCATAAATGGAAGAGGGATACCGGTGATGGGCATGAGCCCACAGGTCATTCCTATATTAACCAGTATCTGAAATATCCACATCCCCACGCATCCCATGATAATCAGAGATCCAAAAATATCATCTGACCTGATGGCAACAACAAAGCTTGTTCCGATAACAAGTGCATACAGAGCTAACAGGGTGATGCATCCAACAAATCCAAGCTCCTCGGCAAGCACGCAGAATATGAAGTCCGTTGGTGCCTCAGGCAGAAAACCAAGGGTTGATTGTGTGGCGTTGTACAGGCCTTTTCCAAACAGACCACCAGAGCCAATTGCGATTTTTGCCTGCTTGAGATGATATCCTGCACCCGTAGGGTCAAGGTTCTCATCCATAAAAACCAGGAGACGCTTTTTCTGATGGTCAGCAAGAAGAAGATCTGCTACTGGCTCAACAAATAGTATGAGAAGAACTATCGTGGCGATTACCACAAAGGTTATCGACAGCCATTTCCAGTTTGTTCCACCAGTTAAAAGAATTGAAAAAACTATGGCGAAAAATACCAGACCAGTTCCGAGGTCAGGCTGCAACATGAGCGCAACCAGCAAGAACAAAAGGATGGCCATACATTTGAGATACTCTTTCCCGGAAGTAAGCTTTCCTTGAAACCTGCTGACTATGGCAGCCATCGCAACTATGGTTACAATTTTTGCAGGCTCAGCCGGCTGAAACTGCTGATCGAAGATCATTATCCAACTTCGGGCACCATTTGCCTCATAGCCAATTACTGGGAGAAGAGGTGACAATATGAGGATGAAGTCCAAAACGAGTAGCGGAATAACCCATCCTGCCAGCCGATGGTAATCCAAGCGCCAGAGCCCAATCATCAACACTACACCTAAGCAGACACCCAGAACCTGCCGGTTGAAGGAAAAGTCTATGCTGTCACGTGTTGCACTGTAGACGATCAGTAACCCAAGAGCCGTAAGCATTGAAAGAAAAATGAGCAAAGGGATATTTGCAACACTGAATATTCTCTTTACAATCGCAAGAGTTGATGAGCCGGGAGAATAACTCTTTGGCGCTTCTATCCTGGGAGCAATGGGCATCTAACGCTCACGACTCCCCTGATACACCACTATCTCACCCAGATTCACGCCATAGATTGCAGCCAGTGTGTGCTGAACTCCCAGTATTGCTGCTGATGAGCCGTCACCCGCCTGTTCAACAACACAGGCAACGCAGTATTTCGGGTTTTCAACGGGGGCGTAGGCTACAAACCATGAAAAATCTGCCTTTGCGGCGTATACCTCAGCAGTTCCTGATTTACCGGCAATCGAAACAGGAATCCTGTTGAAGTGACCGCCCGATCGCCAGATTACACGTTGAAGACCGTTTTCTACCCTCTGTATGTGGTACTCATTGATAGGAGGCTGATCTTCCATTTCCTCAACCTTGGCTTGGACAATCGGGGCACCCTTATCGTCAAGTACTGAATGGAAATAGTGAGGCTTGATCATCTTTCTTCGCGCAAGACCTGCATAGGCATTTGCAAGCTGCAATGGTGTAACCAGCAAGTCTCCCTGACCGATACACATGTTGGTAAAATCTCCCGGGCGCCACTGTGCCTCTTCAGGCATATTGGCAAAAGCGCGTGACTTCCAGAGTGGAGTTGGAACGCGACCCGCCGTCTCTCCGCCGATATCAACTCCGCTTGTTCTGCCAAAACCCCAGGATCTCAGACGCTCCTGCAGAGGGTTTTCTTCAACTGCGGCAGGAGATGTTGCATCGGCAGGGTCGCCTTCTTCTGCATCATTGTTCTCATTTTCTTCAGCCCTGGGTGGATCGACCCATCTTCTCCAGAAAGAATCTCCGATGTTGTAGAAGTAAATATCGCAACTTTGATTGATAGCTTCCTCAAGGTTGAGGTATCCATGTCCGTAAGGATGAATCCAGCATCTCTGTCCCCACTCCTTACCATAGCTTTCCCAGAAACCGTTGCAGTAAAAATGAGTATTGCTTTCTACAATCCCATACTCGAGCCCTGCAAGCGCCGTAAAAGCCTTGAAAGTTGAGGCTGCAGGATACTGACCGGATATGACTCGATTGGTAAAAGGATATGACGCATCTATATGATTGAGCTCGGCATAGCGCTCTGTGGATATGCCATCGATAAACTCAGAAGGGTAGTATGTCGGATAACTTGTAGAAGCCAGAATCCCTCCGTCTTCGATATCTATACAGACAATGGCGCCCGCGTTGGCATATGGATAACCTCTGTGATGTGAGGACTCAATAACATCTCTGATGATTCTGTCGGTTTCTCTCTGCAGGTCGATATCGATGGTCAGACATACATCAAAACCATTTTTCGGAGGAGCCTCGCCCAGTACCTCCAGAGGGTTTCCTGAGACATCAACCTTGTAGGTTCTGATTCCCCTGATTCCCTGAAGACTGTTTTCATAAGCATATTCTGCCCCACTCTTGCCTACCAGGTCTCCCCCTTCGTAGCTTATCCCCGGATGCGGCAACACGAGCTCTGCTTCTGTTACAGGCCCGATATATCCCAAAACATGTGCTGCAATACTTCCAAAAGGGTAGGTTCTTACTGTTCTCTCAACTACTGAAATCTCAGAAAACAAGGAATGGTGTTCTTTAATAAAGGCTACTGCCTGCATGGAGATATCTGAAGCTATGGTTCGATCTGCCTGTGCACCTCCGGTGTCATCGAGAATGTTTTTTCGGATAATGCCCTTGGGTATTCCAAGAATCAGTGAGAGCATATGTATGACTATGGGGTTAGCTGTAACACTCTTTTTTGCTACGATACTCAGAGAAGGCCTGTTTCCAACGAGCTCTCTTCCGTATCTGTCAAGGATTCTCCCTCTGGTCGCCGGAATTGAAACCTCTGCCTTCATGTTGTCTTCTGCAAGTTTTATATAGTGCTCTGGGTTGATCAACTGTAAGGACCAGAGCCTCATCGCAAGTGTTCCCAGTATTCCGGCTACTACCAATGCGAAAACATAGAGTCGACTTCGACCTTCTCTTTTGTCGGGGTTTTTAAAGATTTCTGCTTTTCTCACACCATTCTTATCGTTTGCATCAGGTTTTATAGTGCGCCCAACTGAATTGCTGAAGACCTTGTGACTGCGCTTTTTCTTTCGATAAAAGAAAACAAAAGTCAGCGTAGAAAGAGTAATAAGGAAGACTACAGTTCCAACTATTATCAGATCCGTTGTTGTCATGTCAGCCGAATCGTCCTTTCATAGCACCGCGTTTTCTCAGTTTACCAGCTGATGTTCGCGACATGATGAAAAGCGTAATAAGTCCAAACAGGGCATCATATATGCTTCCGGGCAACACGCGCATCCAGAGCGACATGACAAAGTTATCGTCAAAGCCCAGAATTGAAAGAAAAACCGAATGAGTAAGCTCGGCAAAAAAAGCAGCAACCAGTAAAACAAAAGCCTGAGATATCCATCCGCTCTCAAACTCATCCCTGTTAAGAGAATTGACGGTGTAACCGATGATACTTAAAACCAAAGACATGGTTCCCAGTGCGCTGACAGAAAGAAAATCGTAAAGAAGCCCCAGTATAAACCCGGTAAGAGTCGACCTTGTTTTCGTTGACGATAAGGCATTGAGGATGACAAAAACCAACAGGAAATTGGGTACTACATTCTGAATTGCAATATTTGGAGCAAGTATCACCTGAAAAAGAAAGGCAACGATTGAGCCCACAATGGTATATGAGATGTTTTGCCGGGGTTTCTCCATACTTGATCACCCAGATCCAGAGTCCGTGCTTCCCGCTTTGAGGGTGACTTCTGATTCGTTTCCAACGATCACCAGTACCTCTTCAAAACTTGAAACCCTGGTGTAAGTTCGTACTACAATGGTTTGATAGACATCGGTTTTACTGTAGTTAACAGATAAGACCTCGCCAACTGCAATGCCCTTGGGGTATACACCACCTGTGCCAGAGGTAATAACCCTGTCACCTGGATTAACCTGAACGTCAAGTTTGATATAGTTGAGATACAAAACCCCATCGATAGAGCCTGAAAGTATTCCCTCCGCCCTGCTTTCCTGGATATAGACCGCTACACCACTATCAGCATCGGTAATCAGTCGAACAGTTGACGAAAATAGACTGACGCTTTCAACCTGGCCTATGAGCCCATTTGCACTCATTACCGGCATTCCAACCTCGATACCTGCCGAACTCCCCTTATTAATAGTGATCACCCTATGCCAGGAATCAGGGCTGGCACTGATGACCCTTGCTCCCACTGCGTCAAGGCCATAGGCATCTTCAAGTTCCAATAGTCTTAAAAGGCGTTCGTTTTCCTGTCGGTATTCTTCCATGCGGGTTAACTCAGCCTGTAGCCTCTCGATCTGATTTTGCAGATCCTGCACAGTCTGCGCATCAACTGCGCTGTTATTGAGATAGTTGCCTAAAGCTCTGAAGGGAGATGAGAGGAAGGAACCGGCAGTTTTCAGAGGCATGGTTACGACTTCAACCGCGGCCTTGGCTCTATGAAGCGGACCGGTGCTTCCCTCGCGGGAGTAAACAGTCATGAGTATAAGCGAAAGCAGGCAGAGGATTATAAGTAAAATCCCCCCAGGGAGCCTTGTCTGCTTTTTGGGAGTCAGCGCCATCTTGAGAGGCGACCTTTCTTATCGCTGAGTATACGATCGCTGGAGTGCCGCAGGATTTTCTAATGCACGAGCGCATCCCACTACAACATTGGTCATGGCAGTGTCAGACATCATCACAGGTACTTCGAGCTCACGTGTTAAAAACGAATCAAGCATCTTGAGCATGCCACCACCACCAGTGAGGAGAATTCCGTTCCTGATGATGTCGGCGGCAAGATCCGGGTCGGTTTCCAGGAAGGTTTCCTTGATCGCAATGAGAATGTCCTGCAAGGGAGCCTTTATGCCCTCTCGCACGTCCTCTGATTGTATGGTTTCGCTTCTTGGCAGATTAGTGGTAAGGTCTCGTCCCGAAATCTCCATGTCGAGTTCTCCGGTAGAAATCGCCATGGCAGAACCGATAGCAATCTTTATATCTTCTGCTGTCCGTGTTCCGATGTTCAGGCCATAGACTTCACGTACATGACGTGCTACAGCTTCATCGAACTCATTGCCCGCGACACGTAGCGATCTGAAAGTTACGATACCGCCCAGCGAGATGACTGCAATCTCTGTAGTTCCGCCGCCGATGTCAACAACCATGGATCCAGTTGGCTCTTCTACAGGAAGTCCTGCGCCTATTGCTGCAGCCATGGGCTCTTCGATAAGGAAGGCCTGTCTGGCTCCGGCTTGCATGGTTGCCTCAAAAACCGCACGTTTTTCTACTGAAGTAACACCACAGGGTATACAGATTACTATGCGTGGTTTTGGCTGCCACAGCCTCGTCCGGGGATTGGCCTTTTTAATGAAATACGAAAGCATCGCTTCAGTTACATCATAGTCAGCGATAACCCCGTCTGCCAGCGGACGCTCAACAGAAATATTACCGGGATTTCGCCCTATCATCTCGCGTGCCTCACGTCCAACCGATAATACGCGATTGGCCTCATTGTCTATGGCAACCACTGATGGCTCGTTTAATACAATGCCTCTGTCGCTGACTGCAACCAGGGTATTTGCGGTACCGAGGTCGATAGCCATATCGCAACTCCATTGGCTGAACAAGTTATCGAGAAAAGACATTCCTGCTCTTTTCTTCCAGAGTTATACAATCAATAAACCAGTTTTTCCTGAGCCCTATTTTAGCACATGCAGCAAGCCCGCATGTAGTCTTACTACACGCCTGACAGAATAACGACATATTGCAGATTGTTTACTGACGATTGGGAAAGAAAATGCTGATTTCCCGCACCGCAGACTCTACGGAATCTGATCCGTGGATGACATTTGCGTCCATCGTCAAGCCAAAATCACCCCTTATGGTTCCCGGAAGAGCATCTCTGGGATTTGTTGATCCCATGAGTTTTCTTGCGATAATCACTGCATCAGGGCCGCTGACTATCATCTTGACCACCGGGCCTGAGGTGATATAGCTGATGAGGGAATCGTAGAATGGTTTTCCCTCATGCTCTACATAATTTCTGGCTGCCTCTTCGGGGCTTACTCTTGTTAATTCAAGAGATTCGATGGTCAAGCCTACACGTTCAAAACGGGCAACGATCTCTCCGATATGTCTGTTTGCAACAGCATCAGGCTTCAACATGAGAAATGTTTCCTGCCTCATAGACTTCCTTTCGTTAGAGTTGACCAAGATGCATCAAGCAACTTGTTTTTCTGATGCAAAAACCAATTCGATTCCGATTATCTTCCAGGTGATGAAGTCTCTTGAAAGAGTGATCCTATAGTGAAGCACACCGCCCTCAGGTAGCTTGACATCAACTATGGCTTTTGAGGTTGACATGGTTGACTCAAGGCTTACCACTGTTACATTAGAAGACTTTGCTACTCCATTAAGTGTTTTTTTCAGGTTAGTCTTATCCTCGTTGCTTTCAGCAAGCCAGTACTTTTCAATTGATTCATCAGCAGCATATGCAGTAAAGAAGTCTTTAATGACTGTTTCCTGCGAAGGTATTCCAAGTCCCTGCGTGTAAGCAAAAATACATGTTCCAAGTGCAGCAATGAGAATAACCAGTATAGCAAAGAGTACTTTCAAGCCTGTATGACGAAGCTTTCGTTCTTTGCGTAACTGTCGCCTGCCTGTCTCCATGAGTTCGTCGTCTGTGGCGGTGAAAAAGCCTGTGTCATTAAGATTTGGCACATTGCCTGCACCGTAACCTTCTGATTCGTTATATCTGAGCGATGGGTATTGAGAAGAAAAAGCTGATGGGCTTGTTTCATCTGGAGCAACGCTATCTTTAATTTCGGTCGAATAACTTCCCTTGTCTCCAAAACCCAGTGCCTGTCTTGCCTTCTGGTAGTCGTCGTATGCTTCCTGAGAAAGTGAAAAACGCTCCTGGCTCAATACATCTTCAAAGGTGTCAAGGGCATCATCATATCGTCCGGCAGCAACATATGCCTGCCCGAGGCGCTCAAGGGTGGTATTGAGTGAAGTACCGGTTACACGAAAATCAAGTATAGCCAGATAAGCTTCGATAGCGTCATGGGGTCGTCCAAGAGTCGAAAATGTCTCACCGAGATTCAGGAGTGCTTTAACTGGGTTGGGGTTGCTTTCATCAAGCGCAGCGTTGCGATATGCTGTACCAGCCTCGATGTACTTCTGCATCCTGGCGTAGGCAGAACCAAGGCCCATGTAAGCCCGGTATGGTGTTGCATAGTTAACATCAGCTAATGCCTTATTAAAGAAACTGATCGCCTCTGAATACTTTCCGATACCGTTAAGCGTAGTTGCAAGGTTTACGTAGATACTCGTCTTTTCGTTGTAGTCTTCATCCTGCAATGCCTTTTGATAACTGGTAGCCGCCTCTTTATACTGTCTCATCTTGATAAGACAGTTTCCTATTCGATGATAGAGCAGACCAGCATCTCCGGGCTCAAAGCTGTTCCAATCCTCTTTGAGGCATTGGTAGTACCCCTTGAGAGCCTGGGGGTAGTCCTGAGCATTGTAGGCAATGGTTGCTTGATCGTAATATGTACTCTTCAATATGAGACCTCGGCTTCCTTTGTAGTGAACAGCGCCTATGACAGGGATTTCTTAATCCGCATTCTCAATAACTACCGATAATATCTCATCGCCGGCTCTGAGCTTATGGATAACATCGATATCATCCTCGTCTAATGCAGCGCCAAAGACCGTATAATTGCTATCGAGGAAGTGTTGTGGCCCCAGGCAGAAGTAAAACTGTGAACCAGCGGAGTCGGGATCCTGTGAGCGAGCCATTGCAAGCGTACCGTCTTCATGCCTGTTATTTGGATTGACCATCCATTCACCTTTTATCTCATAACCGGGGTCTCCGGTGCCTGGAGGCGGAAACGCCCTTCCGGAGACAATCTGCTCCGGTGAAAGACTTCGAGTATGAGGACAACCTCCCTGAATGACGAAATCCCTTACATAACGATGAAACTTCAAGCCGTTATAAAAGCCTGATTGAGCCAACTCTATAAAATTACCAACATGGACAGGAGCATCGTTGCCGGCAAGCTTTGCCTTGATTACTCCTTTTGAAGTAGTTATCACTGCGACTTCGTTTCCATTTGGGTGGTATTTCGGTGTGTAAATTGTCATGTCTCCTCCAGGTTGTTACTTCCCATGCCGGGTTTTCAAGATCTAAACACGTTCTGGTGCCCCCTACAGGATTCGAACCTGCGGCCTTCTGCTCCGGAGGCAGACGCTCTATCCCCTGAGCTAAGGGGGCATCATAAGATGCCCATAGGGCACAGAGAAATTCTACACCAGTTCTTGAAAGCTTGCTTATTAAACTGAGGTATTATTATTAGAGATTTATAACAAACATCAACTGAGATGATCATTCATCTGATGAATTCCAGGATGGGGTTTTATGATGCCCGACAGCTTTACACTTAAAAATGGATTGAAAACGACACTCCCGGCAGGATTTCTCATTGGTCATGCACAGGATGAAGAAGCTGCTACCGGATGCTCTGTGATTCTTTGCGAAGAAGCAGCATTAGCCGCAGTTTCTGTCAGGGGGGCAGCACCGGCTACCAGGGAGACCGATTTGCTTGATCCGAGAAACACCGTAGAGCGTATCAATGCTGTTGTGTTGAGCGGTGGAAGCGCCTTTGGTCTTGATGCAGCCGGTGGAGTGATGCGGTGGCTTTCCGAACGAAACAGGGGCTTCAGATTTGCTGGATCCTGTGTCCCCATTGTATGCGGCGCTTCGATATTCGATCTGGGGGTAGGCTCTCCTTCAGTTTTTCCCAATAACGACATGGGTTATGCTGCATGTGTGGCTGCTTCCAGCACAGTAAAGACCGGCAACGTAGGAGCTGGAATCGGTGCAAGCGTAGGAAAAATCCTGGGAACCGACTATTCCATGAAAAGCGGGATTGGTTGTGCAAGTATCGAGTTTGGCGAGATAATCGTGGCAGCACTTGTCTGTGTGAATGCTGCCGGTAATATTTTTGACCGTAGTACTTCAAAACTGATAGCAGGTGTTCGTAATCCATTTGATAACGGTTCACTACTCGACGCCTACCAGGCGTTTTCTCTGATGCTTCAGTCTGCTGAGAAACCTCCATCTCAACCAACAAATACAACAATATCCTGTGTCATTACCAATGGAGTACTTACTAAAGCTCAAGCCAGCCATGTAGCCGATATGGCACATGATGGTTATGCCAGGGCAATTGAGCCCGTACATACCGGATTTGACGGAGACACGGTTTTTATACTCTCCAGCACAACTCAGCCCTGCTCATCAGACATGATAGGAATACTTGCGGCACGAGTCATGGAGAGTGCCATTCATAATGCTCTACATTCTGCACAATCAGCATACGGTCTTCCTGCAGCCAGCGATTTTGCTGATACTGTGTCTCTATCGATACCATGGTAAATCCTCAAGAACTCTCAGTCCTTACCTCTCGCGACAAAGCACATGATACCTCAAGGGAAGCACCGAAGTATTCATTGCACGCCATCTTGCGGCCAATTTGCCCCAGCTCTGCCCGTGCAAACGGCGCCATTACTGCAAGTAGTGCCGCCGTTCACACGAACAGACCTGGAGCAAATTGATCCACAATCTATCATACAAGCAATACTTCGGCACTTCCCAAGCTTCTCATTTCATCATGAAAGATGCACCAGAAGAAATAAACCGTGCAGTTCTGGAGTTTCTTTCGACTAAGAGTCTGCTGACTGAGCCTGCACTGCTGTGATCGCGGCAACTCCTATGATGTCTTCTACAGAGCACCCACGCGAAAGATCGTTTACTGGTTTTGCTATACCCTGGGTGATGGGCCCAAAAGCCTCTGCCTTTGCGAGCCTCTGTGCGAGCTTGTAGGATATGTTGCCTGAGTCAAGGTCGGGGAAAATCAAAACATTTGCCTTGCCTGCAATAAGGCTATCGGGAGCTTTGGAGGCTCCAATTGAAAGATCTATGGCTGCATCTAGTTGAAACTCTCCGTCAAAGGAAAACTCAGGGGCTTTTTCCTGTGCGAGCTTTACTGCCTCGCGAACCCTATCAACAGCGGGGCTCTTGGCACTGCCTCGGGTTGAGTGAGACAGGAAAGCCACAACTGGCTCAGCCTCAAGCAGTGCTCTGAAGGAATGCGCAGAGCTGATTCCGATCTCAGAAAGCTCACGGGAATCAGGATGCTGTACCAGGCCGCTGTCCGCAAAGACAAAGGCTCCATCGAGACCGTACTGACAATCAGGCACAACTATGACAAAGAATGCAGATACCAGAGATGTGCCCGGGGCAGTTTTAAGAACCTGCAATGCAGATCTGAGAACGTCACTGGTTGAATGACAGGCACCAGCTACCATACCGTCCGCATCTGAGAGGCGCACCATCAGCACGCCGTAGTACAAAACCTTACCAGCAAGTTCAAAGGCTTCCTCACGGGTCATTCCTTTGGATTTTCTCAGTTCATATAATTCATCGGCATAACGCTGGCGTTCAGGTGAAGATGCCGGATCAATAAGTGTAATGCCATCAAGATCTGCGCTATGTTTCAGAATGGTCTCAGGGCTTGCAAGCACTATGGGTCTTGCAATGTTCAAATCGAGAATCTTTCGTGCTGCCTCTATGGTGCGGGGATCATCGCCTTCCGGAAGCACGATGTTTTTCATGTCTTTACCTGCCCGCTCAATAATCCTATCCAAAAACCAGCTCATTACTGCTCCTTTCAGCGTTGTCAGTACTTCTACCATGATAAGGTATGAAGGAGCAAAACGAACCTATGATTTTGATCTACGGTACAATACAGAAGGTATAAAGTTAAGGGAAGCAGAGAAAGCCGTGTCTGATGGTATCGATTGTCGATTCATATACTAAAAACCATTTCAAAAGCGTTCTGTAAGATAGCCCTGAGAGCACTGGAGCTAATAGATGAGATCAAAGACAGCATCTGAGTCTGCATTAGAAGAGATAGGAACAACAACCGGGAAGGAGATACTGGTCACCTTTGTTGTGCCCTGTTATAACGCATCTGCTTATATGGATAATTGTATCCTCAGCATTCTTCAAGGTTCAGCAAACCATCAACAACACATCGAAATCATCATAGTTGACGATGGTTCTGATGCTGACGATACTGCGGTAAAAGCAGACGACTGGCAGAACAAATACCCAACAATTATCAGAGCTTATCATCAGAGTAATGGAGGACATGGCGAGGCGGTTAACACTGGCCTGAAGCATGCGCGTGGTATGTATTTCAAAGTGGTTGATGCTGATGATTGGCTTGACGAAAAATCTCTGCCGGTTGTATTGAATCATTTGCTGCTGCTGTCTTTATCCGGGCTCGATCTTTTCATCACAAACTACGTATATGAGAAACCAGGCATCGGTAAACGAAAACTGATACGCTTTAACAATGTAATGGAAGAAGCCAGAATACTCGGCTGGGATGACATTGGCAACTTCAAACCTCAGCAAAACCTGGTGATGCACGCCGTCATCTATCGCACGGAGCTGCTGAGGATGAGTAATCTGGTTTTACCGGCACATACATTTTATGTTGATAATATCTTTGTCTATGTGCCGCTTCCCTATGTTCAAACCATCTATTACCTTAACTGTGATCTTTATCGATATTTCATCGGCAGAGATAATCAGAGTGTCAATGAGCAAACAATGGTCAAGCGCGTTGATCAGCAGCTTTTCATCACACGCATCATGATAGATGCCTATCGTCTGAATGAAGAGATACAAAACAAGGTTCTGCGAGACTATATGACGCACTACCTTACGATGATGATGACCATCTGCGTGGTATTTCTGAGGTTATCTAAAGCCCAGGATGCCGAAAAACAAAGAATCGACCTGTGGATCTATCTTAAAGAAAAGGATCCCAAAAGCTACCTGCAGATACGAGGAGCTCTGCTTTCTCTTCTGACAAACATTCCTGGAAAACCTGGAAAATGGGTTTGTCTGAAAGGCTACCGCTTCGCTCGTTCAATCTTCAAGTTCAACTGATATCGAGAATACGGATAACGTCCTGGACTATCATCAGCTCTTCGTTGGTAGGGATTACCAGCAAGCTCACGCTGGAATCATCGGTTGAGATCAGGCGCTCTCCCCCACGCTGCTTGTTTCTTTCGGGGTCGAGTTTGATTCCAAGCGGCCCTAAATCACCGAGAATCATCTGGCGCATACGAACATCGTTTTCACCTACACCACCAGCAAAGACAATTGCATCCACACCAGCCATTTCATAGACATACTGCCCGATGAACTTCTTTACGGTATTTGAATATATTTCATAGGCAAGAATTGCGCGGTCATTTCCTTCTTCAGCTGCCGAACGCACATCCCGTAGGTCATTGCTTATCCCGGAAATGCCAAGCAGTCCGGATTTTCGGTTCATGAGGTTTTCAGCCTCATCAGCCGTCATGCCCAGCTTGTTTATCATATAGGTGACTATGGCAGGGTCAATGGAGCCGCAGCGAGTACCCATCATGAGTCCATCCAGAGGAGTAAATCCCAGGGAATTGTCTACAGCCTTTCCACCATCTACGGCACTGAGCGAACAGCCATTCCCCAGATGACAGGTAACTATCTTCAGCTCCTGCAGGGGCTTACCCAAAAATGAAGCTGTTCTCTGGGCAACGTATCGATGTGACGTGCCATGAAATCCGTATTTACGAATGCGATAATTCTCATACATCTCGTAGGGAAGAGCATACATGTATGCCTTGGGAGGTATCGTCTGGAAGAATGCCGTGTCGAAAACTGCTACCTGCACAGCAGAGGGTATTAAATCGATACAGGCTTCAATCCCCATGAGAGCAGGAGGATTGTGCAGCGGGGCTAAAGGCACGCATTCCTGAATTCGCTCAAGCACCTCTTCATCAATCACGACTGATTCACTGAAGTACTCTCCCCCATGAACCACCCTATGGCCAACTGCTACGATTTCATCAAGGGTCTTCAGGAATCCACCATCTGCGTTAAGAAAGGTATCCAGCACTGCCTTTACTGCATCATGGTGGTCATTAATTGGTATGACCGCGAGGTTTTCTGTACCCGATATTTCATACTTGTGAAAACTATCGGTCATTCCGACTTTCTCACAGAGTCCTTTTCCAACAACTTCCTGCGTTTGTTTTTTCATGAGTTGATACTTCAGTGAGGATGAACCTGCATTGATTACCAGAATATACATAGCGACCTCGTTTCCTATTTTTATACACCAGTGATATAAAATCCGATACTATACCATGCGGCGTGCGCTAATCTGCCGGCCCCATACGTATTGGCATCAGTGCTCCACCTAAAACGTGCACATGAAGGTGGTGGACGGTTTGTCTGGCGTCTTCACCGGTATTAGCAACAATTCGATAGCCGCGGTTTTCCAGACCTTTCAGCTCTGCGATTTTTTTAACGGTGGCAAAGATTCTACCAAGAGTTTCCTCGGGCACATTGTCACCGATATGCTCGTAGTGTTCCTTGGGTATTATGAGTGTATGCACGGGAAGTTGTGGGTTAATGTCTTCAAATGCAATAACAAATTCATCTTCGTAGACTACGGCTGCGGGTATTTCATGACGTGCTATTCTGCAAAAAATGCAATCGCTCATTATGTTCCTCCTCTTTCAGTTATTGTCTTTCCATATCCTCGTTTATCTCCAGCTCACCCATCAGTACGGTGACTTTTTGCTGCGCTTCGTTCAGCCTCCTCTGCAAAACCCTCAGCAACAGCACTCCCCTTTCGTATTTATCAAGGCTCTCTTCCAACTCACCCTGGTTTCCCTCAAGATATCTGAGAATGCTTTCCAACTCATCGGAAGCCTGCTTGAAAGAAATCGACTCAAGGTCAATTCCTGCTGTTTCATCCCTCACGTTCATCATTGTTCCTCCATGATACTTGTTTTTATATCCTTACACTGTACTTCTGTTACCTGACATCCAATGAGCCCGTCGATTAATTGAATTCTGAGATGTTGTCCCGGCTCTGCTTTTTTTATTGAATCTACAACATGCTTATTCTCATCGAAGGTGATGGAATAACCTCTGGATAGTACCGCTACAGGGGAAAGCGCATGCAGATTGGATGCGAAGGACACTTTCTGTGTCTCATAGTTTCGTAAAAAGTTTGAACCCAGAATCTGGAGTCGTGCATGGCTTGTAGTTATTCTATGTGACAGGTATTCCAGCTTATTGGGCAAGACCTTGTTCAGACGCAAGGCAGAACCGTCGAACGCAAGTGCGTGCGAACGTATCAATTGCAACGGCTCACAAAAAATCGGTCTGTTTCTATAAAACATATACTGGGAGCGCTTCTTGTCCAGGCCAACTTTTAGCAGCTGCTTTATGGTTGTCCGCGCATGGTTGAGCCTTGTTTGCAGCTCTTCCATGTCGGGAACAATATGCTCTGCAGCAGCTGTTGGTGTGGATGCTCGGTAATCGGCTACCATATCGGCAATAGTGGTGTCGGGCTCATGTCCAATACCGGTAACAACCGGAATCTGTGAGGAGGAAATCATACGAGCCAAGATCTCATCGTTAAATGGCATAAGGTCTTCGTAAGATCCTCCACCGCGAACCAGCAGAATTATTTCTGCAGACGATTTCTGTGCAACAGCAAAACCTTCTGATATCGACTGGACTGCTCCAATCCCTTCCACCTGCACACCAACCAGTAATACTTCAGTCAAGGGGTATCTGCGTCTGAGTGTCCTGAGTACGTCGTGTACTGCCTTTCCGTATAACGAAGTAATGACAGCAATAGAGCCAGGTAGCTTGGGAAGGGCTCTTTTTCTGCCAGTTTCCATCAGGCCTTCGGATTCCAACTTCCTGGCAAGCTGCGCAACCTTAAGCCTGAGATCACCCTCACCGGCTGGCCTGAGCGCCTTGACGTCGAAATTCATCCTCCCCTTTGCCGGATAAACAGAAAAGATGCCTGATACCTCTAAGAGCATCCCCTGTCTGAGCTGGATACCGGCAGCGTCGTAGATGTTTCTCCAGATAAGACACGACAAGCTTGCCGAAGCATCACCTATCGTGAAATACACCGCTTTGTATCCAGGCTTGTCTGAGAACTCCGAGACTTCTCCCACGATCGTAGCTGAGATTTGCTCAAGAGAATTCTTTACAAGGGCAACTGCCTGGGAGACAGAAAGTGGAAGGGCCATCAGAGGTTATCGTGTCGTATGGCGGAATATATACAAGAGCTGCATGACAGAGATTAATGCAGCAGCAACATAGGTGAGGGCAGCAGCTGTGAGAACAGACCTGGCACCCTTTGACTCTTCTGTAGGAATGTATCCATAACTGTTAATGAATTCCATTGCTCGATGCGAAGCGTTGAATTCAACCGGTAAAGTTACAAACTGAAATACGATGGTTATGGCATACAGGATTATGGCCGCCCAGATAAGACCCATCACACTGAGATAGACTCCTGCGATGAGTACAAACATCCATATGCTACTCGCAAGATTGATGGGAGGCACCAGCGCTCCCCGTACTACGGAAGGAGTGTATTTCAGTGCATGCTGAATGGCATGGCCACACTCATGGCTGGCGATTGCAAGCGCAGAAACACTGCGGTTGTAATAGACCTGCTCAGAAAGTGCAACAATCTGGTTCTTTGGATCGTAATGATCTGTGAGCTCCCCCGCAATTACGCTCAGGCTTACATACGAAAGTCCGTGCGCGTCCAGCATCTTTCTGGCAACCTGACCACCAGTGAGTCCTATGGTGTTTGCCACCCTGCTCCACTTTTTAAACCTGGACTTGATATATATCTGAGTTGAGAAACCAAACACGAGAGAAACAACTATCAGTATCAACCAGGAAGTATCATAGTACCCTAACATATATGACCCCAATTCAAGCTCTTAATCTGTATGCCCTGACCATGGTAAATGAAAACGCACTCAAAGTGCAGGGGTTGAAGCAGAGTGTGAAAGGAGTGTAACCTTCAGGTCATCACCTTCCAGGTAAAGAGAGAGTTTACCTTCTAAAAGACTGATGAGGTCATTACCGATGTATTCGGATCTCCATCCACTCAAAACATCCAGACCGCTTCTTTCACCGAGAGCCAGACGCAGGAGTTCCTCCTGATTTGCCAGGTACACACTAGCTATCTGCAGCTCTTTTGAGCGTAGGTGAACCAATGCGTTCATCAGGTCAAGTTTTGCAGTCAGATGTGTTTCGTTTCTGAGCATGGGATCATGAAGTGGCCATTTGGGTGGTGGTTGATTTCTGCTTTTGATGCTGAGGTCAAGTATTGCGTTAAGCTGATTAATTCTGAGGTATCTTTTCAATCCTCGGATTTTTTTCAGGTCATCTATTTCATTGGGAGAATTCTTGCATATCTGCACTAAGAGATCGTCGGGTAAAACCCACTTTCTGGGAATATCTCGATCCCGCGCAGTTCTCTCCCGCCATGCACACAGTTCGCGGGCAGTTGAAAGCTGATTTGGTTTCAAACTTGTCAGCCCCTTGAGTTTCTTCCACCTTTCATTGTCATCAATCTCATACAAAGAAACATCTTCCATGCCCCTGAAGTCTTCTGTAAGCCATTCAAGGCGTCCGCAGTCACTGAGATCTTTTAGAATCCTTTTGTATACCGCAGGAAGGTAGCGAACATCGTCGATGGCATAGGATATCTGACTTTCTGAAAGTGGGCGGAATGACCAATCAGAGTACGATTCTCCCTTATCAAGTTCGGTATCACAATACAGTCGCACTATGCGCGCAAGGCTCATCTGCTGTGATTGTCCCAGAAGCATTACGGCATATTGAAGATCAAAAATCGGACGAACAGGAGTATGTATTAGGCGATATATGATTTGTCGATCCTGATCTCCTGCATGAAAAACCTTCATGATGTTTTTATCAGTAAAGACTCCGGTAAGTGTTTCGAGATTCAGGTCGGCGAAGGGATCAATTATTGCCTCGCAGTTTTCGGTTGCTATCTGCAAGAGACAGAGTCGTGGATAATAGGTGGAATCATGTATGAATTCAGTATCTATGGCACAAAGGTCAGCATTGCTGATGCTATCGAGTAAACAGTCAAGTTCGTCCTGTGTTCTGATGTACAAGTTTTCAACCTCTTTTCGCTTCAAAACCTTTGTTACTGTTCAGACCTACCCCCGTCATTGCGAGGAGCGCGTAGCGCGACGTCGCAATCTAGAGGTAATAGTTGCGATTCTCCGGCTAGATTGCCACGTCGCGCTACGCGCTCCTCGCAATGACGGGGGTAGGTCTGAACAGTAACAAATCTTTCAGAGTAGAATCAATATACAATACAAATGCTTTCAATACATCTCACAATAAGGTATGTTTGTAAAACTATGAAAGTACTGATAATCAACAATCTTCACTCAGGGCTTCGTGATGGCTCAATTTTCGAGTTCATCAGAAAACTCGCACACGATAGTGACGAAATCACCATACGAAGTACCGATGGACACACAAAAATTGAATCCCTGCTTTCAGGGGCAGAGAGTTTTGACTGTGTTATTGCATCCGGCGGAGACGGAACTATAGCAGCTGTCTGTTATGCTCTCAGATACAGCAACATTCCGATACTTGCATTTCCTGCAGGAACCGGAAATCTTCTTACTGCCAATCTCGACCAACCAGAAGAACCTTACGCCAATGTCGACATAGTGAAAAACGGATTCAGCCTGTTTTTTGACATGGGAGAAATCGTCTATTCTGTTGACGAAAAGAGCGGCACCAAAGGATTCATCGTAATGTGTGGAGCTGGATACGACGCAAAAATCATACAGGACTCAGAACGACTGAAAGATCCATTCGGCCCCGGAGCATATGTCATCGCAGCTTTAAGGAACCCTACACCCCAGCTTGCACATTTTACGATCTACCTTGACGATCAGATATTGGAAGTTGATGGAATTGCAGTGCTCATCATGAATTTCTCAAAGATTTTTCCCGATATCTCTATTTCACATGGAAATGATGCCCGTGATGGCAAACTTGAGATTGCAGTCCTGAAATCCAACAATGCAATTGAACTTTTGCCAGCCTTTTTTGCCGCTTTTCTTGATAGAACGGGAAAGTACCCTCATCGAACAGACGCGATAGAAATATATAAAACAGAACAGGTACGAATAGAGTCGGATCCTCCTTTGTATGTTCAATATGACGGAGAAGCCCAGGGCTTTACCACTCCTTTTGAGGCAAGGATTATTCCGCGCTCAGTGAGGCTTTTTGTTACCAAAAAAGAATACGAGCGTCTGAATGACAGCGGGAGATGACAGGGGGACGGCAGGCTCTACGACATTTTCTGACGGTTCTCTTATAAGCTCATCAGGTTGCGTACCTGGCTGCTTGTTCACCAGCCAATAGCCCAGATGCCCATGCCCAGTGAAGGTTAAAGCCGCCACAGGGGCCATCGATATCGATGCACTCTCCGCAGGCAAATAAACCCTGCTGGTTGTAAGCCATCAGTGTCTTTGGATCAAAATTATCTGTGCTTAATCCGCCTCGCGTAACCTGAGCCTGATCCCTTGTTGGGCCACCAGTTATTCTCAACTGAAAACTCTTCATGGTTTGCGCAAGTGGGCGCAGCATGCTTTGTTCAATTCCCTGGCTGGTTCTGCTCCTTGACTTCCTGACCACTGCCTGAATTATTCTGGAGTGCAGCATTCCGGTCAAAAGATCTGTTGCGTTATAGTCAGGGTAATTTTTCAATCGTTTTGTGAGCATTTTTTCCAGGTCTCTGAGTTCAAGTTCGGGGAAAAAGTCGACATATAGATGTTGCCCTGGTCTGGCAAATCTGCTCAGGTTGAAAATTACAATCCCTGAAACACCATAATCTCTGAATAGCAGCTCTCCTTCTTCGGAGGCGATGGTCTTATCTTCTTCCAACAAAGATACCCGGCATGTGACACGAACACCATCGAGTCCTCTGATTGGATCAGGATCAGTCCTTAGCGGGCCAAGTACCGGCGTTGGTGGAACCGTGTTGAGAAATGCAAATGCTGTTAATAAGGGCTCAACCCCACAGGCCAGTATCAAAGCCCTGGACACATAACTGCCCGAGGTTGTTTCGACACGGTAACCTTCTTCAGATATGCGTAAACCGATGATCTCCTGCCCGGTGTAACAGGTTACAGGCTGTCTGTCTATTTCCTTGAAGAGAACATCGACAACCGTATTTGCCGTTTGTGTTCGTGGGAAGACCCATCCCTTTTTATCTGCAATGGTCAACAAGCCAAGTTCGAAATAAAACATACGAAGTGCGGTGCTGTCGAGACCCTGTAAAACATCAGCCACAAAATCAGGGTTATTGTAGTGTGAGAAACTCTCGGGTTTTCCAATTAAGGTATTACTCAAGTTGCAACGACCATTACCTGTTGCCAGTATACTTTTGCCAACTCGAATGTTCTTTTCGATTATTGCAACCCTTGCTCCGTTATTACCTGCGGAGATTGCAGCAATTAATCCGGAGGCTCCCCCACCAATAATGGTAACGTCTGAGGTCTTGTTTGGCATGAGTCCTCCCTTCACGGTAAGTGTATGTCATAATGATATCGCTTGTTCTCGGTAAATGGCTGAGGAAGTACATTTGTTTTTAAGAAGTGCCGAAGTATTGCTTATACATCAGATTGTGGATCATTTTGCCACAGCTCCACCTGAGTTAATTCAATACAACTGCGCAACCTTAGTTTCAATTTACTGCAAATATGATACTATGTAAAAGCACTATTCAAACTAACACAGCTGCATAGCGCAGCAATCAGGAGAAGCGGCAATTATGAATCGCCTGGAAACGATTAAATACCTTACAGAGATTTCCTTTTTTTCGCAGCTGAGCGACACAGAAAGGTTGCATCTGGTTGATACGGCTCATCAGGTACACAGAAAAGCAAAAAGAATACTGGTACATGAAGGTGAGATACTCACAAATTTGTATCTCATTACCAAGGGCAAGGCTGTTTTATACTACCTTCGTCCAGATGGCAAGAAGTCGGTCATCTATCATATAAAAAACGACAGGGTTTTTTCTGTTGAGTCGGCTTTTCTGGGTCGTCGACATCAAGGGATTGTAGAAGTTCTGGAAGATGCAACCCTGCTTACCTTTCCGGTCAAACCACTCGTAGACCTGATGAGATCAAATGCTGCCTTTGCCAACCAGGTTGCGCGTTATTCCATGAACCATGCCTTATACCTGCTGGAACTACACAAGGACTTCAGTTTTGGCGCTCCGGCACGTTTGAGTCGATATCTGTTTCTCAGAGCACTTGAATCCAGCAAGCCACATGGAGAAGGAGTCTCTTTTGACCTGGGCTTGAAAAAGGGAGCATTGGCAGAGTATCTTGGCATAACCCCTGAAACGCTTTCCAGGTTGTTCTCGCAACTGCAAAACGATGAAGTCATAGAAGTCAAGGGGTCAAAAATAATAGTTAACAACGTCAAGAGTCTCGTACGTCTTTCAGAAGGAATATATCAAACGCCGGTTGATACAGGCTGACAGTCTCTGTTCTTATTACAGCTACATATAAAAAGAGAGGCGAACGCTGGGTTCGTCTCTCTTTTTACCTCCTGGCGTGCGCGCTTAAACAAGCACTTACTTCAACTTAGCAAGTCCCTGATCCGCCAGTTTTTCAGCTTTGTCCAAAAGCTCAAGTGCCAATGTTGAATTGTGGGCGCCATGACTGTTTTCAACTCGAACAAAGTCCCAGTACCATTGCGCATCGCGAACAAGTGAGCGAAGCTCCGCAAGCTCAGCATCGGTCTTGTTGCCGGCTGCTGCTGCTGCACCTATCTGATCGTGTAAGCTTGCGATCTTCTGGCCAACTGCTTTCTCGCGATCCTTCACCTTTTTTTGCAGATCACCAGCTTGCTTTACGATGTCGGTGTGACATCCGGTGCGATTACAGGTGTTGGTAACCATGTCCACGTTCTTCAGGGGACTCTGGAAGAAATGCGAGACATACTCTGTGCCAGCGCTGTTTTTGGCTGTTCCCATGTGGCAGTCTGCACAACTGAAGCCCATATTAGCCATGATCTTGCTACCGCTTCCCATTACGGTTTCCAGCTCAGGGTGCTGTACCTTGAGCATGCCTGCTCCACTGATGGGATTAACAAAGTCATTGAATTTGATGTTGTTGTAGTAGGCAAGCATGTCATCGGGATTCATCTTGTTCAAGCCTGTCCAGGGAAGAGTCACAGCTTTTGTTGCGGGATCAAAGTAATACTCATTATGGCACTGGCCACATGCAAGCATCTCAGCTTCAACCTTGCTCTTGTCTGAGCCTAGTGCAATGTTGAGATATTCTCCGATGACAACCAGTTCATCTCCAGTATTTGCGTGACAGCTATAACAGCTGACTGGCTCGGTAACCAGCGCAAAGATCTCACCAAAGTCCTTTGAGTACATCCCAACGCCATCCTTGTTTACGAAGGCGTTGAACTCGGGAGACTTGCAGGTCAGACAGTTAGCTGCAGCATGAGGTCTTTCAGTGGCTGAAACATCCTGTAAGGTATAGGGATGTCCCCTCGCCTCTTTATAGTCCTTTGCAAAGCCGGAGCCATTGTAGTTGGTAACCAGATAGGGAGCCTGTGTAAGATAATCTCCAGCTGCGCTGTTGTTTTTATTCATCTGATACGAGGCGTAGATATCCGGATACCCGTCTTTCCACATTTCTGCCGTGACAATTCCGTTTTTGTTTGGTTCTGGTACTTCTGGTTTGGGGTTTGGCTTGGGATCTGTGGTACCGGGGTTGTTAGTTCCAGGGTTGTTGCTGGTATTACAAGCAGCCACAACAAGCATCGACATAACCATGAAAATACATACGAGCCAAACGAGAGGTTTTATTTTTTTCATTCTATCCTCCTTTCTATCCTACCCTCTCAAATGGGTCAAGGGTACCATATAGACGCATAATAGTATTTGATATTAGTCAAAAGGCGCTTCAATTCATGCTTTTTCTCTAATCGTCATGCTATAGCGTAAAATCTTACTAATCCGCGCTTTTGTCTAGTAAACAAGCCATTACATGTTATATTTATAGACAAAAGCGTGGATTAGCGTAATTTCTGTTAATTTTTTACAATTAGGCGTTTTCCGAGATATAAAAACTGGCAGAAACTCCAATTCTAGAGTTCCTGCCAGTGTAGTAGCAATGGTGCGCGATGTAAGATTTGAACTTACGACCCCTACCGTGTCAAGGTAGTGCTCTCCCCCTGAGCTAATCGCGCAACTTTGTCCTTTAATCGTTGAAAATGCAACGCAGGATAGTGTATCAAAGATGCAACTGATGCTACAAGCCAAACACCGCTAAAAATGCACTGATGTGCGGTTACTTCGTTACTGTTCAAGCCTGCCCCCGTCATTGCGAGGCTTTACTTCTCTGGCTTTTCTTCTCCGCGAGACCAGGAGACTATCATTGCTGCGATCCCAAAGAGCAGCATGATCGCAAAGGCAACGACAAAGCCATTCGCAAGCATTGTTTGCTCTGCTCCACTGAAGTCCTTGCCCTGACCCCTATAAACTGCATTCTTCAGATCGGTTGGTAAAAACACGGTTATCAGGGTCATGGATAAGGCAGTGCTTATCAGCTTGCCAACATTTTGTGATGTTGAGCGGATGCCGTTGGCCACTCCTCTTCTTTCGGGTGGAACAGAAAGCATGATCGTTGTTGTGTTTGGTACAGCGAAAAATCCCTTTCCAACTCCAAAGAGTATTTCTGCCGCTATCAACCAGGCAAGAGGAACAGGATAAAGTGCATAGATGACCATCATGGCCACACCGACGGTTGCCATGCAAAGTCCCAGAGTCGATAGATACTTTGCCTGAAAACGACGCGCCAGGGTGCCGGCTGTTGGAGATGCCAGCGCTACACCAATGGCCAAAGGAAGAACGGTATATCCTGCTGCCTGTGCGTCAAAATGGCTGACGTATTGGAGGTGAAGAGGTATCAGTAACAGTATTGCTGCCTGCATGCATGCGCTGATTAGAGCTGCCAGATTGGACATTGCGTAGCGATGGTTTTTGAATAGTTTCAGATCGATCATAGGATGTTCGATTTTTCGTTCATGGCGAAGGAAAAAGACAAAACATGCGACAAAGATCACTATGCCAGGAAGTACAGGTAAACTTATGAACCCAATCTCACCACCAACTGACAGCGCGATGACCAGACCACCTAATCCGAGAAAAACAGTCAGGTTGCCCAATATATCGAATTGTTTATGTTTATCGACCACTTCGGTTTTTCGGATGTTTTTTAGACCCCAGAAGAAACACAACAAGCCAATAGGAACGTGAAACCAGAATATCCATTGCCAGCCAAAGTTTGCAGTGAGATATCCACCCAGTGCTGGACCCAGCATCTGTGAGATGGAAAGTACGAGAGCATGGATCCCCAGTGCCTGTCCCAGACGATTGCTGGGAAAAACATCAGTAATGAGCGGTGTGGTATTCGTGATCAACAATGCTGCGCCGAAAGCCTGTAGTATTCTCAGAAGAATGAGCGCCAATGCATTTGGAGCAAAACCGCAAAGCAGGCTTGCAATCGTGTACTCAAGAACACCAATCAGGTAGAGGTTTCTTCGGCCGAGGATATCTGCGAGTCGCCCGAAAACCAGGATCAGTACAGAATTGAATAACATATACGAAAGAAGGATCCAGGTTGTCTCGATAGAGCTGGCCTGAAAGTATTTAGAGATGGTAGGTAGGGCAACATTGAGTACGCTGATGTTCAATCCTATAGAAAGCGCACCAAGCTCTGTTACAGTTAACAGATACCAGGGGTAACGATCGCTTTTTTTCTCACTGCTTACAGGTTTGAACAATGCTTCTTCCTCGTTTTTTTACTGCTTTGATCGCCAGCTTTTCATTTTACGACAATGCGAGCAGTAAAATGCGTAATTTTCCTTGCATGATTTGCTGTGCTTACGTAGAATATCATGTTGCGCATGCGGACATGGCTCAGTTGGTAGAGCACAACCTTGCCAAGGTTGGGGTCGCGGGTTCGAATCCCGTTGTCCGCTCCAAGACTATTCGACCACGCGCAAACTGTGCGTGGTCGTTTTTATGGCGACGTGGCCAAGTGGTAAGGCAGAGGCCTGCAAAGCCTTTATCAGCGGTTCGAATCCGCTCGTCGCCTCCAAACTATCAACTCCGCACAATTACTATTGCAGTAGGTCTGACAATAAACCATGCAGAGGATTCGAAGCCAGACATGGGGCGAGGCGTAAGCAAACGTGACTGAATGTCACGTTTGTAGCCGAGCGTCCGAAGCGAACAGCGTGAGTGAGGACACGCAATTTTGCTTCAAGCAAAATTGCATCGAATCCGCTCGTCGCCTCCAAACTAACAACTCCGCACAATTACTATTGCAGTAGGTCTGACAATAAACCATGCTGAGGATTCGAAGCCAGACATGGGGCGAGGCGTAAGCAAACGTGACTGAATGTCACGTTTGTAGCCGGGCGTCCGAAGCGAACAGCGTGAGTGAGGAGCTTTTATCCAAGACGAATCGATACACAGGAAACGTAATCTTCAGGATTCTGAATGCTTACCTCGCTGAGAGGGTAGGTGTGGTACACCGGGCCACGTGCCTTTAACTTGTTTTCCTTGACATAGTCGAGAAGCCTTTGTGGCAAATCCCCCACCACTCCATATTCGCCTTTGGAATAGCCATTTAGATAATTGCCTGGACTTTTGATATCGAAACCGTTGGGATCCAATGAAAAGAATCTCTTCGGTCGGGTTGGGCTGTTGATGAACTCCTCGAAGGTGTCATAGTATCCACCTATCGGATAGCTGAGGTTTACACGCAGTCTTCGCGCTATTCGATAATAGTTGGAAAAGACACGGTGATACGATTCTCCTGGTTTAAAATCAGTCAGAGGGCCTAATGAAACTCGAGCTGCATCATAAAACTTAACAGAGAATTCTCCAAGATCAAGTGGTTGACCGATTTGTATCTGCGTTCTCAAGGTATGGATAAGCGCAAAATTCTCCTGGAGTGCTCTGAGCTCTTCGTTTAGTTTTACCTCATATTCTGAAAACAATTCAAGCATCGATTCCGGAGTCCTGTGGTTAATTATTTCTTCAATTTTCTTCAGAGGAATATCAAGTGCACGCAGAGTCTCTATCAACTTGATCGTTTGAATCTGAGGCAGGATGTAGTACCTGTAATTGTTTTCTCCACGAATCGCTGGCTTGAAAAGACCAATTTCGTCGTAATACCTCAGAATAGATTCTTTAAGTCCAACGAATTCAGCGAACTCTTTTATCGATACTTTTATGTCAGAAGTCTCCTGTTTGTCCATACATTTCCCTCCCCTTTTACTATAACCTTAAGTAACTTTAAGGTTTCTGATGGCTTTTTGCAAGCATCAGTATTCTTAATCGCCAACTCTCCTTCATACGCCTCAACCTATTATACGTTATGAGTAAATATTTAAGCATATTGAAGACATTTAGGCTACTACTTTCGTAATTCAAAGTTTTATTTAAAATACCTATTTACATTAAAGTTGCTGAGGTTTCATACTTTCTTTGCAACGATAAAGCTTCAGTTTCACCTGAAACCGAAGATTCGGGAAACAGGACTGATACTTAAAATAGCTTTCCGCCAGTTAAACTGGCTGTTAGCCCCCCCCCTTGCGCACATACCCTGCTCTTACGAGCGGGGTATGTGCATTTTGGGATTGAATATCTGGCAAGAGAAACTCTTGTAAATCATTCAAACACTTATACTTCAGTAACGCAGGTTGAGCTGTGGTTAATTGATCCACAGTCTGTCATCTGAGCAATACTTCAGTGCTTCCCTGATCAGCTGTGACCAGGGGCACCGGATATGCATGATAGTGCTTCTAATCAATTTCAATTACAAGCGACTTTACGCTCTCATACGAAATAAGGCTGAAGACATCGAGGCTATCACCGGAGTAAACATACAGATATGAATCTATGTAAAATCCACGTACCTGGTAAGATCCGTAATACTTAGTTTCGTCCATTGATCCCAGTTTAAGCTTGGCTTTCATTTCAAACCCACTGTCTTCTGAGAATCCATAAAGATAATAGTATCTTTCAGCACCATAGCGATCACCAGCAAAACCAATGATGTTTCGCTGTACGTCTACCAGAACTGCCTTATGATTACTGAGCGCTTCTGAGCTATACGTTCCAACAAGCTCCACATCATTTTCGCTGATATCAAAGGGATCCGATATGTCAAACATGCTCATTTTCATGCCTGTAATTCTGCTTTCTCTCACATCATAACCAAGACCAAGAAGCTTCCCTGTACCAAATGGATGAAGATAGGTACTGAAGCCGGGTATTTTCAACTCGCTGGTAACTTTTGGATTATTCGGATCAGACAGATCCATGGCAAACAGAGGGTCTACCTGCCTGAAGGTAACCATGTAGGCAACAGGGCCGCTGAAGCGAACGCTGTATATTCGCTCATTTTTTGCAAGTCCATTTATACTTCCCACCTTTTCCAGGGAAGGTCCCAGTATATAGAGCGCGTTTGTTTGATCATTGTCATCTCCATATACGATTTGCTCTATTCCGTAATTGACATCGCGCAGGATACGATATGAGTAACTGTAGATAGTTACCGCGAGGCGCAGATTACCTTCATATTCGTCAAGTGAGAATTGATTGAGCAGTATTCCATCTACTGTACAAGAGGCTACCGCATCCATCATGCCTTTATCAAGCGCTATGCGAGCAATCTGAGTGGAGTATTTATCCGAGTGTTCCTCAATGATGTAGACGCTTTCCGTGTATGGCTGCTTGTCCTCAGATATAACCACACTTGAAGCCAGGTATAAGTTATCGTAACTCATATATATCGTCTCAGAAGAGCCGAGTATCGATTTTTGATCTATCCGCTTCAGTTCAACCACGTCTATCGAAGTAATAACCGTGTGATTTGCAGTAACGATTATCGGCATGATGCGGATGTCCGTACATTGAACCAATTCACCTATGCCATCCTGACCTATCCATGGAATAAAGCTTCCTGGATCATCCTCCTTCATGTTCTCATAGATCGGTTGGTTGCTTATCACATAAAGAACAGTACCCTGCAGACGGGATGAATTGTAATAACCACTCTGAAAGAAATCAGTAACAATTACAGGGTTTTTTGGATTACTGATATCGATACAGAGGATAGTTACGCTCATGTCATATTCGTAATTCCCGTTTTTCGCTAAGAACGTTGCATTGTAATTGACTACAACAAAGGCAAAAGACCCGTGTATGTAGAGTTCCTGTAGACTATCATAGACATACCAGTACGCATAATCAGCCTGCTCAGAAGCAGAATTGCCAATAAGCTTCATGCGGGATAGTTCTTCTGTCTGTGCGCCTGATGCCTTGAAAATAATGAACCATTCATTTCGTAAGACATAGATATAGGCCCCATCGGTTTTAACTATGTCTCCCTCATCGATGCCCTCTACCTGAACATTGGTGCCGGAGTAATCAGTTGAAGCGCCTTCGCCCGCAGCTTGGTTTGCTTTATACCCCTGATTTGGAGAAACCTGAGGAGAAGCTGCTTTATCAGCAGCCGAAGGCAGCGCTGTTTCCGTCATGACAATTGCTCCATCGCGTGCCAAAAAACTGTTGGATCCGAAAAACCACCAGTTGTTACCACTGGCATCCATCAGCGCATCGTATATTTCATCATAATCTGCAGGATCGATTATTGAATTTGTAACCACAGCACCATTTCTGGTGTTTTGGTCAGGCAAAAGGCCACCCAACATGCCATTCAGCAGAAAAGCTCCAGCAATTAAAACAACCAGTATAGCGGCAGCAGCCGGAATCCTTGAATCCATGGCTCTGCGATAAGGTTTTTTGTCAGACGAAACACCTTTCCTGCTATCTGTCGTATACATGGTATTATTGGACTTGATCTCATCGTGAGCAGCGCTCTCCTGCTCAAGACGCCGGTAAAGTCGCTCGACTATCTCGCGATCCGGGCTCATCTGATAATGCATTTCCTTCAGAGTTTTATTGTCCATGGAAATACTCTCCTTTCAGCTTTTCGCGCATCAGAACACGACCTCGATAGAGCTGGACCTTTACTGTTCCCGATTCAATTCCAAGTATCGAGCTTATCTGTGCAATTGAAAGATCTTCAAAATAATGCAGATATATAACGCTTTTGTATCTGGCGGGGAGCTCCTGGAGCGCTTCAAAAACCATGTCCTGCTCTTCCGTTCTGAAGCGGAATTGCTCCTCACCAGTTCTTACGTTATGCTGCTCAGCAATTTGTTCGTGAAGTGGGATTACCTTTTTCTGCCATGAGCTGCTGGTAATCTGGCGCGCACAATTGATTGTTGTTACTATCAACCATGCCTTGCGACGCTCATCGGTGTTAAAACTCGGTTGTTTTCGATGGTAGGTCAGAAAAACCTCCTGGAACACATCTTCCGCATCCTGTTTGTTGCGGGTATGCGTCAGGGCTATACCATAGACCATATCTTTGTACCGACTGATCATATGTATGGTTTCCGGGCAGACCTCTTTTGCTACAGCATTCACTCGTATCCAATCAACTGACGGAACAAATGAGCAGAATCCCACATCAATAAATCCATTATGAGAGAAAAAAGGTTACAGGTGTTTTCTGAGAAATAAAAATATCTCAAAGACTCTGTACTGAAATCAAGCAAGTTTGATATAGATTGATCTTGTCGCTTTACCTATATCATCAGCCGACATGACACCAGAACCAAAGTCATAGGCAACGGTTAAAGTCCAGGCGGTTGGTAAGCTCTGAGAAGCTATTCTTCCACTGAAAATATGGGATTGTTTTTTGATTCTGCGGTTTTCTGAGTTTGGATTGTCGTAAGAGATTGATCCCTGCAGGTCGGGAGCCACATAATTGAATCCTTGAGGGGTAACACCGGCAGACTGAAGAGCCGTTAAAAGCAATCGGTCGTTTGCCAGCAATTCTTCAAAAGTGCACACAGGATAATCGAGCAGACGCAGGTCGCAGACATAGTAAATATCGATAACTCTCCCATTTCCATCGAAACTTGCATAGACTGATTGAGTTGGCATTAAAACTACAGTGTTACTGATATCAATGCCTTCTGCCAACTCAGGGGTAAAAGAAAAGACAGCCATCTGAACAATATTGGGGTTGCTTGAGTCCTGTGAGTTTTCATACTTTACAAGTTTAAAGCCGGAGCCAAGGCTGCTCGTGACCTGATCTATATTTAAACCAAATAATGCTGAAAGATTTGGAATGGTGGTCTTTTTAAACTCTACAGCCTGCGGAACACCAATATCATCAAGTTTTCCATTTCCAATTTCATATGGAGGTATCAAGGAGGCATTGTCTGTTGTTCGTGCTGCGTTGTAGAGGGTTATGCCAAAATAAACAAGAGCCCCAAGACCCAATACAAGTAGAACTATGACCACTATCAACAGGTTCCTGGTTCTTTTTGACCTCTTTATCAACTCTGTATCATCAAAGTTGATGTTATACCTGTTATACGGCCTGGCGCTCATTACATACTCCTTGTCAATCAGCTAAGCCTGTGTGGTTCGATACCACACGATATAGATAGCAGCAACGATAGAGGCTATGATACATACTGCAAGTACAATTTTTTGCATGATAGACATCTTACTGCCAAAGATATCTTCATTTTCCTGTTCTTCAACTTTATCTTCAATACGCTGTCTATCGACGTCTTCCCTTTTTCCCCCTAATTCGAAATTCCTGCGAGAAACACCAGTCTCAGTATTCCCTGATATCTCTTGCGTTATTGCTGTTTCTGAATCAAGCACGCCGATAACGATAAGCTCTTCTTCATCAGTGGATAAATCTGGTTCATTGGTCGTATTTCCGACCTTAATGTATGAGAATTTTGGATTATCCTGACGATCCATGCTGCTCCATAGAACCTGTTTTCTGGTTTGAATCAAATCAACATTAAGTATACCCTATTTCATCCTTGCTTTGAGTTCACCTGCTAATTCCTCAGCAGTGATGCCGAACCGTTCAAGCGAGACTAACACATGATAGATAAGATCAGCAGCCTCATATCGGATATGGTCATGATCCTCGTCTTTCATGGCTAAAACCATCTCCGTAGCTTCTTCAATGATCTTTCTACAGAGCTTGTCTTCATGCTGAGCAAGCAGAAGCGCTGTGTAACTCAGGCTGACGTCTGTGCCACGACGGGATTTAATAATGGCGACCAATTGTTCAAGTGTGGTTCCAAAATCAGCATTCTCGACGTTATCAGTTCTCTCGCCCATTTCAGAGCTCCCGGTAAAAGCAGCTTCGATTGCCCGTATGACAGGCTGGCCCCGGGCTGTCAACCATCACCAACAGACAATCAGCGTCGCAGTCGTACAATAGGCGCCTTACCTGTTGCATGTTTCCGCTTTGAGCACCTTTATTCCATAATTCGTTTCGGCTTCTGCTGAAAAACCATGTTGTTTTAGTCTGCATGGTAAGGTTGACAGACTCTTCGTTCATGTATGCGACCATCAACACCTCTCCGGTATCGTGTTGCTGAACGATGGCTGGGATCAAACCCTGTTTATCATATCGAAGCTCCACCATGTTGTATCCTTTCTCAGAGCTTTACTGCTATTCCTCTGGCAGACAGGTAATCCTTCACCTGTCGTATTGAAAACTCTCCAAAATGAAAGACACTGGCTGCCAAAACAGCATCGGCTCCTGCATCTTGTATGCCCTGAGCAAAATGCTCAAGACTTCCCGCTCCACCGCTGGCGATAACAGGTATGTCTATCGCACCTGATATTGCTCGAGTCAACGCGAGATCATAGCCTTCTTTTGTGCCATCACGATCCATCGATGTTAAAAGTATCTCTGAAGCACCTCGGCTTCTTGCCTCAATAGCCCAGTCTACTGCATCCCTGTCGGTTATTGTCCTTCCGCCGTTTATACAGACCTTCCAGGTGTTGTTGGCATTGTTTGAGAAACATGCATCTATTGCACAGATTATCGGCTCTGCTCCCAGAACATCTACAGCTCGGTTGAGTAGATCTGGATCTTTGAAAGCAGCGGTATTTATGCATACCTTGTCGGCACCTGCCTCAATTACTGCTACGATATCCTCGAGACAGGTGATACCTCCTCCCACCACAAGAGGAACATTAAGTACTTTACTGACTTTCGAAATGACATCCAGAAAAGTTTTTCTTTTCTCATTGGTAGCGGTTATGTCCAGAAGCGCAACAGTGTCCGCACCTTCTGTGTCATATACCTGAGCCATCTCCACGGGATCTCCGGCATCGCGGAGGTTCACAAAGCTGATTCCTTTTACTACTCGCCCGTCCTTTACGTCAAGACAGGGTATGACTCGTTTTGTACGCACTTGTATCCTTTCTTCAGTGTTGGCTTTCTGGTAAAAACATTAGTTTCCTATCACTGGAGAATGAGAGCATTCAGGGCCTCTGACACTGTAAAAGCTCCTTCGTATATCGCCCGCCCTATGATTGCCCCCTCAATTACTGAATCCCCCAGATCATGTAGTCGCCTGAGATCTTCGAGACTGCTGATGCCACCAGATGCTATAACGGCAAATCCGGCAGTCTCTGCAATGCCTTCGTAAGCTGCCGTATCGATTCCGGTCTGCATGCCATCTCGACTGATATCGGTGTACACAAGATGTCTGATGCCCCACAAACTCAAATCCGCAACCAGTTCATTGGCTTTCCTTGTGGTATCTTCGCGCCAACCCTTTATGGAAACATAGCCCTCACGCGCATCAACTCCAGCGCAAATCAAGTCACCGAAGCTCCCAACAGCGCTTTGAGCAAAACCTGGATCGGTGATCAACCGTGTGCCGATAACTACCCTTGATACGCCCAGCTTCGCGAGTTTTTCAATGCTGTCGAGAGTACGAATCCCTCCTCCGACTTCTACCTTAAGCGCAGTTGATCGGATTATTTCGCTTATGAGATCGTGGTTCACTGGCTTACCGGTACGTGCTCCATCCAGATCCACAACATGCAACCAGGCAGCTCCCTGAGCTTCGAAGATCAGTGCCTGCTCAACTGGGTTTTCATGGTAGATGGTAACTTTTTCATAGTCGCCACGAGCAAGACGAACAGCTTTTCCACCCAATATATCGATTGCCGGAAGAATCTGCATGCTTTACACACACCTTCCTCAGATGATCCCTTTGGTAGAAGGGATGCGTCCCTGTGTACGTTTGTCAAGAGTTGCTGCTTCACTGAGCGCGCGCGCGGATGCCTTGGCGGCAGCCTCTATGATGTGATGCGCGTTTTCTCCTGACAACGAACGAAGATGTAAGGTAATCCTGGCATTCGTTACCAGAGCAATGAGGAATTCCTTGAAAAGACTCGTATCAAAGGTGCCGATAAACTCTATGGGCAGAGATACATCCCAGTGTAATTGCCCACGCCCACTGACATCAAGAGCTGCAAGTACCAGAGCTTCATCCATGGGGATACAGGCCATTCCATAGCGCTTGATACCCGCTTTGTCACCCAGGCACTGCGCCAGGGCCTGCCCAAAGACTATCCCCACATCCTCTACGGTGTGGTGTGCGTCAACTTCAAGATCACCGATTGCCTTTACCGTCAGGTCAAAAAGACCATGACGCCCCATAGCTTGAAGCATATGGTCAAAAAAAGCTATTCCGGTGTCTACAGATGTCTCGCCTGTGCCATCCAGACACAGAGAAATAGTGATGTCTGTCTCAGCAGTTTTTCTGTTGATAAATGTCTCTCTCATGTTTGCTCCCTTAATGCTTTCAGCAAAGAATCAATACAGCTGTCGTTTTCTTGTGGTGTTCCCATGCTCATTCTAAGGCAATTATCCAGACCCTGTGCTGAGGAGAAATCTCTCAATAAAATCCCCTTCTCCTCATAAAGACGCTTCCATATTTGATGTGCATCATTCACCTGTATAAGCAGGAAATTCGCCTGGCTCTCAAAGACAGTTATACCCTGGATGTTCTTCAGAATCTCAGCAACACGCCTTCGCTCTGTTTTGCTTTCTGTTATTTGTGAGGCAAAGTCTTCGATGTTTTCCATCACCAGCAAACCTGCATGGGCAGAAAAGCTGTTAATCGAATAGGGTTGTCGTACCTTGCAGAGTTCTTT
>Ga0209737_10000373_pt1 | contig 38811 bp, 30 predicted proteins | sample TergutCu122P3_FD_187284 | JGI IMG/M metagenome (GOLD analysis project Ga0209737, IMG submission 187284) | Cubitermes ugandensis P3 segment gut microbial communities from Kakamega Forest, Kenya - Cu122 P3 (SPAdes) (version 2) | ecosystem: Host-associated > Arthropoda: Insects > Digestive system...
GTCTGTCTGTGTTTCTGTGGACGTCGGCTGCCAACCCGGGTGTTTTGAAGACAGCGATTGCGCCAACAGCAGAGTGTGCGGCGGCCGCGACGCAACAACCGGCCTGGGCTCCTGCCGAAACTCAACCTCAAACCCTGAGCCTGTGCTTGTGCTGTGCACTGTCGGCGACGACAGCCCATGTGAGTTATGGCAACGCTGCCTGGAGCAGGGCAATAACCAAGGCCACTGCGTGGGAGAGCGCCAATGCGAAACCAACAACAACTGCTCCAACGGGAAAACGTGCAAAGGTGGCATTTGTGCGCCATCCTCAGGGTGCAAGCTGGGCTGCTCTTCGGGGCTTGTCTGTGCTTCTCCGAACACCGGCTGCCAACCCGGGTGCCTTGAAGACAGAAATTGCTCCGACAGCAGAATTTGCGGAGGCTATGACACGACAACCGGCCTGGGCTCCTGCCGGAACCCAAAGTAGGACTCGTTTGCAAGCTGCCCTTGAGGAAAAATGCTGATGCCCCGCACCCCACCCTGGCGAAATTGCCGCAGGAAAGCGGGCCTTCAGCGTTACATAGGCCTACGCCTGTTTGCTTTTTTGGGCATGAGCGACAGTTTTTGGATTGGCCTTCAAACGGACGACGACACTGCTCGCCGAAACGCTGGCGCACATGCAGCCTTATGCGCCGCCGCCGACATGAAGGCTCTTCTGCTGAAACCTCTTGCATTTGGCGTCTCAAATGCATAGAGTTGCTGCATAAAAGCTTAAGGAGCTTGTCAAGCTGGCACTTGAGCGTGGTTTCGCCCTGGGGGCGGTTTGTTGTCACGCATGTCCCAGCACTCGTCGGTGGAGGTATGTGCGTATGTTTTCAGCAACAACAAAAAACAGCCCATTGTTTATGAAAAAGAAAGCTCCCCTTCTGGGGGCTTTTCTTTCCCTTGTCTTCGCGTCTGCTTTGTTTGTCGCCTGCAAAGACGACGACGTGGACTCACTCACGCCTTCTGTCTCGTGCACCGTCGGCGACGACAGCGCATGTGCGTTGTGGCAACGTTGCGTGGCCCAGGAGGACGGCCAAGGCCGCTGTGTAGGAGAGCGCCAATGCGAAACCAACAACAACTGCACGGATGGGAAAACATGCAAAGGCGGCGTTTGTGTGCCACCTTCAGCTTGCAAGGTGAGTTGCGCCCCCGAGTCTGTCTGCGTTTCTCCGGACGTCGGCTGTCAACCCGGGTGCTTTGAAGACAGCGATTGCTCCGGCAGCAGAGTGTGCGGAGGCCGCGACACGACAACCGGCCTGGGCTCCTGCCGGAACCCAACCTCAAACCCTGAGCCTAAGCCTGAGCCTGTGCTGTGCCCTGTCGGCGACGACAGCCCGTGTGAGTTGTGGCAACGCTGCGTGGACCAGGGCAATAACCAAGGCCACTGCGTGGGAGAGCGCCTATGCGAAACCAACAACGAGTGCTCCGATAGGAAAACGTGCAAAGGCGGTGTTTGTGCGCCATCCTCATATTGCAAGCTGCTTTGCCCTTCGGATGAGTTTGTCTGCCCTTCTCCGGACATCGGCTGTCAACCCGGGTGCCTTGAAGACAGAGACTGCTCCGGCAGCAGAGTGTGCGGAGGCTATGACACAACAACCGGCCTGGGCTCCTGTCGGAACCCAAAGTAGAGGCCGATAATACAATCCAAGAGCATGCTCCGCAAAAGCGTTCTTTGATGGGGGAAGAATTCCCCCAAAGTCGTTATTTAAGGGAAAACATAACCAGATTTTTCAAGGCGAGGAGGGTTTCACATGAGAAACGTGTATGAGGGGAAGTGGAAGTTGTGGCTGTTGTATGGCTTAGCGCTGGTGTTTTTGTCCAGCTGCCAAGAAGGGCGTGTGGCAGACATGGGCCCCCCCGAGGTTTCTGAGCAAAGGCATGAGGAGGCCGTTTCTAAACAACAAGGGGAGCAACTGTCTCAGGAGGGAATGCGCGTCGAAGGCGCCCCCGTCCTCTCTGCTAAGCCTGAAGAAGTGGTTTCCTGGCGTTCTGCGTCGGGGTTTCTAAGCAAGGCCGATGGCGTCACAGTCGCCGCTTTCAACCCCTTGCCCGAGTCGGCGCTCAAAAAGTTACAAGCAGAAAACCTTCATAACATGACTCAATCCACCAAACCCACCCCCGTCCGCCTCGGCGTCAACCGCAAGGCCAGCACGGAAGCCAGCAAAGCCACACCTTTTGTGTTGAATTGGCAAAAAACAGAGGACGGCAGCATTGCCAAGCTGACGCTCACCTCTCCGGATGCCCGGAGAATACGCGTTGCGCTGCAGCTTCATGCTTTGCCTGACAATGCTGAGTTGCGTTTTGCCGGCTCTGCAGAGCCAGAAAGGGTTATCGGCGTCATCAGCGGCAAAAAAGCCAAAGCCTTGCGTAACACAAACCAAGTCTACTGGACGCCCTCCACCGAGGGGGAAACCCAGAACATTGAAATTTACCTGCCATCGACGGTTGCTACCCAAGCTGTCGACATCCGCCTGGAGGGTGTTTCCCATATTTTCACTTCGGCACGAGACCACCGCAACGCCGCTGCCTCTGTAGAAATGTTGGTGGTGGGAAACTCCCTGCCATGTCACGTGGACACTGTCTGCAAGTTTGCTGGCCTTGGCACCGCTTTCGAGAACGCCTCCAAGGCTACGGCCAGGGTGGAGTTTATTACGGACAACGGTTTGCTTCACTGCTCCGGGACATTGCTCAACAACAGCATGGCCTCCGGCGAGCCCTATTTCTTCAGCGCCGCTCACTGCATCGACACACAGGATGTAGCGGATACGGTGGAGACTTTCTGGTTTGAAGAGGCCTCTCTTTGTGGCGACAATACTTCGGTGAATTTTGGCAACATCCGGCATGTGGATGGAGGAGCGCAAATTCTGCATGTCAGAGTGGATACGGATACGTTGTTGCTTCGCCTCAACAATGCCCCTCCTGCAGGCGCCTTTTTCTCAGGCTGGGACTCCACCCGCTTTTTAAACGGCGACATGCTCACCCTTCACCACCCGGCTTGGGACATTAAAAAAGTCAGTACAGGTACAGGAGTGGGGGTTTGCTCCTTGGCATTTCCTGGCATTCCTGGGCTCAACAGCGCTACGTTGACGCAAATCACTTATACGGAGGGGACAACTCAAGGCGGAAGCAGCGGTGGGGGCTTGTTTACTTTGTCAGGCGGCCAGTACCTTTTGCGAGGGGGCAACGTCGGAGGAGGCACCTCCAACAACAACACCTGTCTGGACGTCACGACGGTTCCCAAATGCTCCTCCAGTCTCAATGCCGTTTGGAATGACATTAGGCAGTGGTTGGATCCCGCCACCGCCCCGGTGCTTGTAAATGGAACCATCAGCAATATTACGGCTACCAGTGCGGACTTGAGCATCACCAGCGACCAAAACGCCACCGCCTATTGGGTGGTGCTTTTGGCCACTGAGCCTGCCCCCACGGCTGCTCAAATTGTCGCTGCTGCAGGCGGCAATACAGGTGCCATGACAGCCAACACAGCGTTTTTGCATACGCTTTCAAACCTTTCTTCAAAAAAGGCCTACCAGCTTTATTTCGTCGCCTCCAGCAATGGCCTCTTGAGCGACGTGTGGAGCCAGGCGTTCACCACCCTTCCGCTTCCCATTGTGGATGTCCCCGACGGCGTGGATGGCCGCACCCTCACCCCCGCCCAAACCGGTGACACCGTCAACTGGGTGGAAATTGCCCGCAATGGCAACTACTCTCTCATTGTACGCACGAAATTCATCAACATCCATTCCAACAAAACGGTGTACGACAATGAGGCCTGGCAACATACGAGTTTCGGAAGCTCTTCCAACTATATGACGGCCACAAACTCCATCCGGCAGAAGCTCAATGCCTGGTTCAACAACACCGCACAAGGTGACGCCGACAAGCTGCCTGCCAACGCCAGGTTGCGAGACTTCACGGTGCAGGCAAATGTGGGACAGGTTCTCGGCACGAGCTCATGGTCTGCGTCGGTAAACGATGGATTCTCGAAGCCGAGCCAGGTTTTGGCGGGCACAGGGAATGACATTGCCTTTGCTTTGAGTTATGGGGAGGCCGCAAACTTCGTGTCCCTACTCCATTTTGTGAGAGGTATCACCATCGCCAACCAACCCAGCAGCGCCATTGCCCAAGCCAACTTTGCCAAAGTAAGCATTCCAACTTCCTATGCTTATTATGGCATGTGGCTGCGCTCCCCGGGGGACTTGGCCAATACGGCGGCCTTTTTAAGCAGCAGTTTCAGTCAGGCGGTTCCCGGAAGAGTTTTCCAGGCATACCTGTCGGATCCTTCTACACGGGGGCTTCTCTATCCGGCTGCCTGGGTGGATGAGCAAATTTTTAACTAACTGAAACGGTTGCCATTGTGGGTTAGAAGCTTATGCTTCAGCAAAGCCCGTCAAAGTCCATAAAACTTTGGCGGGTTTTGTTTTGGTTTTATTTGGTTTTATATAGAAACAAAAGCGTTTATAATTCAAAATATACATCATCCAATGTCTTGCAACACTCTGAAAGAAATGCCAAACAGCACTCGCGTTGTTTGAAAGACAAAGAGAGAGACGAAGAGTTGTCCAAAAGCCTCTCAATAAAATCCCAAATATCCTCCATCTTCCTCCTGAGAATATAAAACAAAAACAACTCATCATCCAACACAAACCTGGGACGCAACTTACCATAACGTCCCCAAAAAACCTCCCAGTATTCCTTCTTGGAAAACATCATCAAATCCGCTTCTGCCGGCGCGAGTTTTATCCCCTCCCAATCCACGAGGGCCAGTTGTTCTCCCTGTATAAAATTATAACCATGTGCGTCTGTATGGCAAAGCACCCTCCTGCTGCTTTTTTGTTTTGCCTTTTCCGACAACCTTTTCACTTCCTTGCTTTTTGACAAAAGCTGCGCCACATAAGGTTGCAATATTTCCCTCATCTCTGCAGGAGCTGCCGCAAAACCATCCATCACAAAGCCTTCCAATGAATGACAGAAAGGCACAGAAAAATCCTCTTGAATGTTGTCCACACTCACAGGAATTTCGCTGCCATAACCATGCAAACAAGCTATAAGCTCGGCAGCCTCCAAAAGCTGCGTATGTGTCATGGATTTTCCTAGGGTTTCTCCTTTGAGCCACTCAAACAGCAAAAAAACACTTTCATCATTTTCAAAGCAGTAGTCGCCCCCAGCAGACTTGAGCGGATGAAGCATTCTGCCACGCAGTGGCGTGTTTTCATTCAACCACACCAAAATCGGCATATAGCAGTGAATGTTTTCAGTCCATACAAGGGCTTGTGTCTTTTTCTTGTCATAAACTTTCAAAAAAAAGGATTGCCCATGTGTTGTTATTTTATAGTTATTGGCAGAGCCGCCGCCATGCATTTCACTCATGCCAACGCACTCAACGCCAAACTGTGTTTTGAGTATATGCTTTGTTTTTTCCATTTTCGAAGCACAAATGTTGGTACATTCCCCATTTTGCCAAGCCCTATATTGGAGGCGGGCCATTTTCTCAACTGGCCAGGCGCCCGATGGCCTTTTCGGTGACTTTTCCAATGGTGGATATTCTGTGCCCCCACCTGCTCCATTGGTTCAGTTGATCATGCACTCTTCTCTCCAACGCTATCAGTGTGCTCTGAAGCCAAGGAGGGTCCTCAGCAAAACCCAAAACCCCACAAGGCCTTGGGCCTGGTGGGGTTTCTTGAAACCATTGCGGGGGCAGGATTTGAACCTGCGACCTTCGGGTTATGAGCCCGACGAGCTACCAGACTGCTCCACCCCGCGACAAGTGGCCGCCTTCTAGCGTAGACAGGCCGCCACGTCAAGCGCCAACTCACTCAAGCTTCAAATTTTTCAACTTGTCGGCCAAAGTGCCAAAACCTACAGAGCTTTTTTGCTGTTGACGGAAACGCTCCAGCGTCTTTCTCTCTTCCGTCTTTTGCGCCTTCGCAATGGAAAGGCGCCACTCCCCGGGGGACACGCTCAGCACCTCCGCTTGGACTTCCTGCCCCAACTGAAAGGCGCGCTTTAAGTCGCTCCCACGCGCGGTGGCCGTCTCGCTGCTGGGAATAAAACCTTGCTTCTGGCCAACACTGACAAAAAGCCCCGAAGGCTCCATGCGCTCTATTTTCACCTTTGTTATGTCGCCTACGCGCAAACGCGGCTCTTTCGGCTCCCGAGGCTGAGGCTCCCGGGGCGGCTCCCGAGGGGGCTGGGGGGCCCGAGGCTCTCTGGGCCCCAGCGGCTCCTTAACAATCACCAGAGACATTTCCTCCAGCGGCGCCAGCGCAGACACGGGGGGCTCCACCGGCAGCTCCTGCGTCAGGCTGCTGAAGGCGGGAAACTCCAGGGTGGGGGCAGTGGAAAACATACGCAAGCTGGCCCGGCGCTCCTCCAGGGAGAAGGCGTCCAACACCACCTGCAACTCCTGCCCTAGGGTAAGCACTTCCTTGGGGTGGGCCACGCGCTTGGTGCCCAACTCGGAAATGTGCAACAAGCCGTCTACGCCCGGCAGCAACTCAACAAAAGCACCAAAGGGGGCCAGCCGCACCACCTTGCCTGTATAGGGCGTGCCCACCTGCAGCTGGGAGGCTGCTTGAGTCCATGGGTCCACCTGGCACTGCTTTATGGAAAGCGTTATGCGCTCCTTCATTTCAGGCGGGCTGGGCGGCTCCATGCGCACAACCTTCACTTCCACCACCTCTCCTGGAGTCAGCACTTCCGAAGGGTGTTGCACCCGGCGGTGGCTTAACTCCACGGTGGGCACCAGGCCCTCCAGGCCGCCCAAGTCTATAAACGCACCAAACTCGCGTAGACGCGTCACCACCCCTTGCAACACCTTGCCTTCTGCCAACTCGCTGCGCAAGGCCGCCGCCTTTGCCTGCAGAGCCTCCTCCAGCAGCGCCCGGCGTGACAACAGCACCCGCTGTTGCCCCTTCACTTTGAGGACGTGGAATAAAAGCTTCTCCCCCACGAGGCTGTCCATGTCTTCCGGCGGGCTTAAGTCCACCTGGCTGGCAGGACAAAAAGCACGCACTTGCTCAACGGCTACCTCCAGGCCCGTCTTTTTGGCTGTCAGCACCAGGCCTTCCACGGGCGTCTTCTCTTCTTGCGCCTGCTTCAGCTTTGCCAACATTTGGAATTTCTCTGGAAGCTTGCGCGAGAGAATAATGCCTTTGGCCCCCATTTCAATGACAAAAGCATCCAACTCGTCGCCTATGCCCAGGCGCAAAATCCCCTCCTCGTCGTGCAACTCGGACAAGTCTATCATCGCCTCAATGGGAGGCTCCTCCAAAAACAAGAGGGCCACCTGCGCGTTGAGTTGTACAATTTTTCCGCGCACCGCATCACCTATGGACAGCACTCTGCGCGCCACCGTGCCCGCAGCAGAAACATTCCCCAACAATGCGGACTCAGCCTGCGTCACCACCGCCGCGCTTGCACGGCGAATGACAACCATAGGCTGCGCCTCTTCTGTCCCATGGGCTTCCAAAACCCTGCCTGCAACGCTGTCCTCAATGTCTGCTTCAACCACTTTCTAAAACCTCACTTTGAAAAAAAACCGCCAAGCCTCACCAACCATGCCCTGCCCCTTAAGTCCCCAAATAAGGCAGCCATTAGAAAATAAATTCCGCCATAGGGCAACAACAAGAATGACAACCACCACGCCTGAGGCAACTGCGGTGCCGCAAGCCATTGCCCACCCCACTCTTCTCCCAGGCTTGCCGCAACGCCAAACTTTACACTCAGGCCGTATTTCATCGCCAATGTCAGCAGGGCTGCGCATATGGCGGCACACCACAACCTGGCATTCCCAAGAGGGCGCCGGGGTGGGGCACCTATGCAGAGGGCCAAGCGTTTTTGCAAAAGGAGGTATTCCACCCAGGCAACCAGCGAGGAAACCAAACACAGGCCTACAGCGCCCATATGGGCCGGCAACCCCAGCCAGCCGGCGGCATAGAGGGCGGCGAAAAAGCCTACCAGGGCCGAAATGGCCAGGCGCAGCATGGAGAGTTTAAACGGCGTCCGGGTGTCCTTGAGGGCGAAAAAAGCCGAGGTAAAAAGGCGGGCACGCGTTTGTGCCCAAAGGCCCAGGGAGGCGGCGGCCAGCATATACCAGACGTAGCGGGTGTCCGCGGCGGTTATGAGGCCGGACTCAAAGAGGGAGGCAATGAGATCGCCCAAGGCAAACAAGGCCACCGCCGAGGGAATGACAAAAAGCGCCATCCTGTCCAAAGCACCCGCCAGGCGCTGCTGCAAGGCCGCCTTGGCCGCCGCATCCAAGGCGTCGGCTTCTTCGGACAAAGCCGGCAACTCGGCGGCGGAAATGGCCACGCCAAACAGGCTGACGGGAAGCAAGGCAAATACCTGGGCGTTGGCCATGGCGGCCATGGCGCGGGGGCCCACCAGCGAGGCGAGGGCCGTGTCTATGAGCGCGTTTATTTGGGCTACGCCGCGGGAGGCCACCGCGGGCAGCGCATTCTTCAACACCTCCCTCAGGGCCACCCCCTTCAGGTACATGAGGTGAAGCCGGGGCTTGCCCAGGCAGCGCGCAACAAAGGGGCATTGCAAGAGGAATTGGGCCAAACTCCCCACCACGGCCCCCCAGCAGGCCCACCGGGCCAGGGTGGACAACTCCACCCCCCAGGCTGTGCCCCCCAACAGAAGGGCCGCTATAATGCAGCCATTCCAAACAACGGGGGCGGCATAGGAGAGGAAAAATTGGCGGTGGCTGTTCAATATGCCCAGGCACCAGGCGGACAGCACCAACACCCCTGTGCCGGGGAAGAGAATGCGCACCAACTGGGCCGTCAGCGCTTTTTGCTCTCCCTTAAAGCCGGGGGCAAAAACCGCCACCAGGCTTTCTGCAAACTCCATCCCCAAAAGCACCAGCAGGGCAATAAAAAGCACCAACAGGGCAAACAACCCAAAGGCCAGCTTGTCGGCTTCTTCGTCTTGTTTTTGGGCGCGCAACCTGGCGTACACCGGAATGAAGGCGGCGGACAAGGCCCCCTCGCCGAAGAGGTTTTGCAAAAAATTTGGAATCTTCATGGCCGCCACAAAGGCGGCGGCCACGGGGCCTACCCCGAGGAAGTGGGCTATCAACTTTTGTCGCAACAGGCCTGACAAACGGGAAAGCAATATCCCCGCGCCCACGGCAAAAGCTCCTTTGTGTTTGTTTGTCATGCTGCTTTTTTTGAGAAAAAGAATCTCTGTTCTAAAAGCTGTTCTAAAAGAAGGAGCCTTTAACCTCAAGGAGAAGGATAATGACTTCCCCCAAATACCCCCAGCTCAGCGCTGCCTCACCGCCTCGCCGCCTCAAGGCCTTGCTTATTGTCGGCGCCGTCGCCGGCCTGGCCATGCTTTTCATTTTCCTCTCCGCCGGCAAAGGCTCCCAGCCCAAAGAGTTGCCTGCCTCGCCTGAAGCTGCTGAAGCTGCCGCCCCAAGCGCTGAAGACGCCCCTGAAGTGGAGCCCAACTCCCCCTTGCGCCGCCTCCATGTCGTTTTAAATGGCCCTTTGGAGTCCGCCATTATTTCGGCCAGTGACAGCCAGGTGGGGCCGGCGTTGACGCAGGTGCTGGTACGCGCGTTGGTGTGGTGGGTGGACATTCCACGGCATTTAATGCGCGGTGACGAGTTGTGGGTGGTGTATGAGGTGCGGGAGAATGCGGATCCGCTGGTTTATGCGGTGCGCTTTGCAAGCAAGCGGACAGGGAAAACGCATGAGGCTTTCTGGTTTCACGCCAAGGAGGAGCGCTATGCCCGCTTTTATTTGCCTGAAGGCACGGAGTTGGAGTTGCGCCTCGTGGATGGGCCTTTGGAGGATTGGGAGCAAATAACCTCCCTCTTAAATGACGGGCGGGGCCACCAGGGGGTGGACTATAAAGTGCCCTCCGGCACCCCGGTAAAGTCACCTTTTGACGGCATGGTTGTGCGCAAAAACTGGAATTTCCGCTCCAACGGCTACTCCCTTGAAATTCTCGAAACCGGCGGACGTAGGCGCTGCCTCTTTCTCCACCTGGAAGAGTTGCCCTCTTCCATGCGCCCCGGGCAGGCTGTAAAAAAAGGACAAGTGGTCGCCCACTCCGGAAACTCGGGGCGCTCTTTTGCTCCCCACCTGCACTACCAACTCATGGACGAGAGCAACCGCGTCCTAAACCCCCTCAAGGAGCACAAAACCTTCCAGCGCCAACTCAAGGGTGACAACCTCGCCGCTTTTGAGACAGAGAGGGAGCACCTCCAAAAACTCCTGGAGGGGGCGCCCTGAAAGCTCTGCTCCCCCCGCCTGCACCTTCAGGAATCTGCGCTTTTTGCCTGGCTGAGTTTGCCCAACACATGCTTGATCATCGCCCCAACGACGCGTCGATGAAAGGGGCGAATGACAAAAAAGTATCCCCTGCCCAGGGCATTGTGGAATTTCACCAGCGTCGTGGCTTTTGCATTTTTGCGGTTTCCGTCCAGCGCCGTCACCTTGAGGGAGAGAAAACACCGCAGGTGCTTGTCTTCAAGCTCCAGCATGGTTTCATGGGCTGACTTGGCGGCGACGCTGAAGAAGCGGAATTCCCCCCCCTGCTTTATGGCCTCTATCAACTCTTCTTTTTCTTTTTGGCTTCCGCCTCCGGTTTGAAGTCCAAAGGGCTTCACCAGCCACTCCCTCAGCTTAAACAGCTTGGCCACCACCGGGGGAAAGTCTGTCCAAAAAGCAATCTGCAAGTCATCCGCCGTCACCCCATGGGCACATTCAAAGTCGCAGGCATAGGCGTCCACATAGTCCATGTCCGGCACATAGGGGCTGGTTAACTCGTCTTCCAAAACCTTTGCTTTTTTGACTTTCATGGTGGTCGCTTCTTTCTTGGGCTGCGTTGGCTCACAGGCCGGTTTGCTCAAAAAAGCCTAGCACACGTTGCGCCACCCAGGCGGAGGCGCCGGTGGAGGGAAACCCGGCATGCCCACCCTCGGCGGGGTATTCAAGGAAGACGCAAGGGCTGGTTTCCCTCTCGTTGGGCAAGGCCTCGGCGGGGACCAGCGGATCATTCAGCGCGTTCAGCAGCAGCGTCGGCGTTTCAATGCTGCCAAGCCAAGGGCGCGACGAGGCGCGGCGGCGGTAGTCAGCGACGTCCTCAAAACCATGCAAAGGCGCGGTGAGGGCATTGTCAAAGTCGTCCAGAGTACGTGCGGCGGCAATGTGTTGGAGGTGGAGTTTTCCGGGGTGCCGCCTGGCCATGGCGAGGGCCTTGGGCTTGAGGGTGCGCATAAAATTCAACTCATAGAGGCGGTTAAGGCCCTTGCCGAAAATGCGGCCGGACTTCTCCAAGTCAACGGGGGTTGAAACAGCGGCGGCGGCGGCCAACGTGTTGCTGGCTTCCTTACCGTTGCGGCCAAGCCAGTGAAGCAGGGCGCTTCCGCCGAGCGAGACGCCAACAGCATAGAGTGGGGTTGTGTCCGGCACACGCGCGCGGACAGCGGCAAGCATGGCGGCCACTTCTTCGTAGTCACCCATATGGTAGGCGCGGGGTTTCAGGTTGAGCTCCCCGCTGCAACCGCGAAAATGCGGCACCACGCCGCCAAAGCCGCGCTGGGCAACCGCCGCCATCAGCAAGCCTGCATAGTGGGAGCGCGAGCCGCCCTCCAGGCCATGAAACAAAACGACGAGCGGCGCGCCGTCTTTGGCCGGTGCCAAAAGCCAATCAAAGTCCCAAAAGTCACCGTCGGGGGTGGCGATGCGCTCGCGCCGCCATGCAAGCTTCGCGCGCGGCTGCAGCAGAGGCCACAGGGTTTGTACATGCCCACCCTTAAGCCAGCGCGGGCAGACATAGGGGGAGGCAATGCGTTTGCCGTGCGGTTTGCAGTCCATGAGGCCTTCGGCTCCTTCTTTTTTCAAGCGCACCACCGGGCTTTTGATATGAAAAGCCCAGCCCAATGTCCAACACCTCCAAGCCCGCCCCGGAATATTCTCCTTTTGTGCCGGCCTCGCACTCCCCCGAGGAGTTGAGGCTACGCGCCCTCCTCCTCGGGGCTGCCCTGGGCATTCTCTTTGCCGCCTCCTCGGTTTACCTCGCCGTCAAAGTGGGGATGACGGTTTCTGCCTCCATTCCCATTGCGGTGTTGTCCATCGCCATTTTTCGCGCTTGGGGGAAGTCCAACATTCTGGAGAATACCATTGTCCAAACCACGGGCTCCGCGGGGGAGTCCCTGGCCTTTGGCGTCGCGGCGGCGCTGCCGGCCTTGCTGTTTATGGGCTATGACATTGACTTGCTGCACGCGCTGCTGGTGGCCTCGCTGGGCGGCATTTTGGGCGTGCTGATGATGATTCCTTTGCGCCACGGCCTCATTGTGCAGGAGCATGGGAGGCTCACCTACCCAGAGGGGACAGCCTGCGCGGAAGTCCTCATGGCCGGGGAGCAAGGGGGCGTCAACGCCAAAACCGTGGTAAAGGGCGCCCTGGTGGGGGCCAGCTATAAATTCTGCTACGCGGCCATGCGCCTGTGGCATGAGGCGGTGGAGGTGCCGCTCTACCGCTATGTGGTGGACCCCATTTCTCAAAAAATTGCCTCCGTCAAAGGCTATGCGGGGGGCTCCGTCGCCATGGAAGTCAGCCCGGAGCTGTTGGGCGTCGGCTATATTATTGGCCCGCGCGTGGCAGGCCTGGCTTTTGCGGGGGGCGTGCTGTCCTATTTGGTGCTGATTCCGGGCATTCAGTTTTTTGCCCAGGGCAGCACGACGGCGGACTTTGGGGAGCTTGGCCTTGGCGGGGACATGCCCATTGCGCACATGTCTCCGGGGCAGGTACGCAATGCCTTTGTGCTTTATATTGGCGCGGGCGCCGTGGCCATGGGGGGGCTCATGAGTTTGTTTCGCTCTGTGCCCACGCTGCTTGGGGCTTTTAAGCGCGGCATGCAAAGCCTCTCCTTCTCGCGCAAGCCAACGGCCGACGCCCCGTTGAGGACGCAGAGGGACTTGCCCATGAGTGTCGTCCTCATTGGCTCCCTCCTTGTGCTGGTGGGCATTGTGCTGGCTCCGCCTTTGCAGATGAATGTCTTCACCGCCCTTCTCATTCTCGTTTTTGGCTTCTTCTTCGTCACCGTCAGCGCGCGGATTACCGGAGAAATTGGCTCCTCCTCCAACCCCATTTCCGGCATGGTGGTGGCCACCTTGCTGGCCATCTGCTTCCTCTTCGCCCTCCTGGGGTGGACTTCTACGCAGGACAGGTTCATCGCCCTCACCGCCGCCGCCATTGTTGGCATTGCCGCCTCCAATGGCGGCACCACCGCGCAGGACTTGAAAACCGCCTTCCTCGTGGGGGGCACGCCCGCCCGCCAGCAACTGGCCCTCTTTGTCGGCGTCCTCTCCAGTGCCCTCTTTATTGGCCTCACCCTGGTTACCCTCAATGCCGGCGGCACCGTGCGTATTCCAGAGCAGCACCCCGGCAAACGCTTAAGCGAGCTGAGTGGAGAAACGGTGGTGCTGCATGAAATTCCCTTTGAGTTGCACCCTCAGCACCGTGGCTTGCAGGCCTCCTTGGAGAGTGTCCTCTGGAAGGCGTGGGGCCTGTCTCTGGAGGGCCCGCACCTGCGCGGGTTTAAAGCCGTGGAGGCAGAAAGCCTGGCCCAAGCCAAGCTAAGTTTGGAGGGGGCTATGCATACCCTCGGGGAGCTGGGGGAGTTGGGGAAGGCGAAGCAGCGCGTTTTGTCCGTGGGGTATGCGCGCAAAGTGGCGGGCCTTCCGGATGGGAAGTATTTGGCCTCGGAGGCCGGCGACATTGAGTATGTCGTGGACCCCGGCATTGGGGGCCGCGTGCATGAGCACCTCGGGCAGAAGCTTGTGCGCTATGATGCGCCCAAGGCCCGCCTCTTTGCACTTATTATTGACGGCATCCTCAACCAACAGCTGCCCTGGGCGCTGGTGCTGATTGGAATTTTCATCGCCCTTATGTTGGAGTTGTGCGGTGTCCCCAGCCTCCCCTTCGCTGTGGGGGTTTATTTGCCTATTTCCACCAGCGCCCCCATTTTTGTCGGAGGCCTTGTGCGCTGGGCTACCGACACATGGCGCCGAGAAAAAAACAATGCCGACTTCTCCCCCGGCACCTTCCTGGCCTCTGGCTATATTGCGGGGGGCGCCATTGCCGGTGTCTTCGTCGCTATGCTCAACATTCCCCGGGACGGGGCTTGGCTGAAACAACTCAACCTCCCCGCGCAGTGGGGTGGGGTTTTGGAAGTGCTCAGCCCCCCTGGCGGTTTCACCACCCTTCCCTCTGCGGTTTGGGCCCTCTTCTTCTTCGCCTTGTTGGTTGCCTTGCTTGTGAGGGTGGCTTGCAGGAAGGTTCTGAACAACGACTTGCAATAAGATGGGCAGGATTTTTGGGCATTGCTTGAAACCAAGGCACTGCCCCTGTCATTGCGAGGAGCTCTTCAACAACCTAGGCAAATCAAGCTTGTTAAACAATTCCGCAAATCCATTCACAAAATTAGCATCGTCTGGGAGCTTTGGATCCGGCGCATACACGAACAGGGGAATGTTGCGCAGCTCCACCTTATCGGCATCCAAAACACGTGCGGACATGACTATCCACGGCTCTGTGCGTATCACGGATACCAAAACGCGCTTGGCGCGAAAAACCATGGTGCAACTTCCATCTTCCCAACACGGAGCCTCCGGCGGAAAATGGCGCCTCACATCCACAGAGCTGTCCTGCTCAGGAAACATTTTAGATATTTGCTGTCGAAAAACTTGCTCCAACGCAGCCACCGTTCGCGGGGATGGAGCAGACTCTATGTGCAAAGGATGAGCTATCTCTAACTCATAGACAACGGTTGAATGGTCCTTGCCAACAGCATTTTTCCCCTTGCTTTGCTGGGCCCGTGGCTTGGGCACCACAGGCGGCGTGTCCTTCCTCTGCTGTAGGGCGGGGGACTTGGGCGGCGGCGTCTCCTTCTGCTGCTCTTCGGCGGGGGGCTCCTCCTTTTTCTCATCCAAGCTGGGCGGCTCCTCCTTCTGCTCTGGCTTCTCCTTCTCCTCTTTTTGTGGCTCCTCCTTCGCCAAACGCTCTTCCCTGGGGCTCAAAACAACCACCGCCACAAATATACCGAGGACGGCAAGCAATAGGCTGAGGGGGGCAAGCAGCTTCCACCGCTTGCTGCTCTGCTTCTCCTCCAGGTGAGGGCTGTCGCTCCCTCCAGGAGGCCTGCGAGGCGGCGGTAGCTTCCTGTGCTCCTCCCGAATGAGGGCGAGAATTTTGTCCCGCTGGGAGAGGACAACGTCATTGCTCCACGGTTGCAGCTTCTTGGGGACGCATTGGAAGGCACCCGCCTGGGGGAGAATGGGGTGAAACTTCTCATTCCAACCGCGCTTCTCATAGAGGTCTGCCGTCACAATGTCGCCTTCAAAGGTGACGCCTGGGCTGCCGCCCCTCTTCTCGAAGCCCTCTTTGAAAACCTCTCCGCAAATGCACAAAACAACATCGGCCTCTTCAATGCTGTGCTGCATCCACGCATACCAGCCTTGCGGCGGCGCCCTGAGGGGAAAGAGGTGGTCTGAAATAACCTCAACGCCCTCCTGCTTACTCAGCCACCGCACCAATGCCTCCACCTCGGCGCGGGTGCTGTCTTTGCGGGCATAGCTGATGAATACTCGCTTGGGCCTCATGGGGTGGTTTGGCACCTCCATGTCTTCATCTGGCCTCTCTGTTTGCAGGCGGGGAAGTTAACTCGCCATAGCCAAAACGGCGATCAAGCTCGCCGTAGACGGCGATGGCTTCTTCCGTCTTGCCTTGCGCCTTCAAGGCATGGCCCTTTCGAAGAAGTGCCTCTGCAACAGAGCGCTGATGCTGCTCGCCCTTGCCAAAACGGCGCGCTACCTCGTCATAGACGGCGATGGCTTCTTCCAACTGGCCACCACGTCGCCATATCTCCCCCTTCTCCAGCAGCGCCTCTACGGCCCACTTCTGCACCCAGTGTCTCCCGTCATCGCCAAAACGGCGCACAACCTCGTCATAAATTTTGATGGCCTCCTCGGCCCCGCCTGCACGCTTGCCACTCTCGTAGAGTTCCCTCGCCATGTTGGACTTGCCCACGCCAAAATGAGGAGCACTCACCGCCAATGCCGCTGCGCATATACCCAATACGCTGACAAGTATGAGAATGTTTTTCAGACGCCGCTTGTTGTCCGGCTTTGGAGAAGCAGAAAAGCCCGAGGGAGAAGGCGGCTTGTCCGTTGGTTTTTCTGGAATGCGGCCCATTTTGGCAGCAAAGTCTTGTTGATACTCGCGTGCAACTTCGGCCCCTGCACGCTCCATGGGGGAACCGCCACTCAAGAGGCGGCCCACCTCCTCACAAACGTTGATGGCTTTCTCCGTCTTGCCCAGCTCATCCAAAGCAAGGCTCTTTTGCAAGCGTGCCCCTATGACTTGTTCGCGCACGCCGGGCAACGCATACGCGCCAAAACGTCGGTCGACTTCGTCATAGACGGCGATGGCTGCTTCTGTCTTGCCTTGTGCCTGCAAGGCGTGGCCCTTATTGGAGAGCACCCTGGCGGCCAATTCTATTTCGCACGCGCCAGGCGACGCTTCCTTGCAAACATGGAGGCCAATGTCGACATAGAGGGCGATGGCTGTCTCATAGAGGGCGCTGGCTTCCGCTGTCATTCCCAACTTCGCCAAGGCTTGGCCCTTGTCAAAGAGGGCATTGGCGTCCTGTTCGCGTACGCAAGGCAAATCCTCCTTCACAGGTGGAGCCGGAGGAGAAGAAGGCAGCGAAGAAGAAGCACTGCCTACGGAATGCTCGAAGGGCCTAGCGTTGGAAACCTGTTCATCCGTCAGCTCTTCTCGGATGAGAGAGAGAATCTTCTCTCGCTGTGTCAAAACAATGTTGTTCTCCCACTCTTGCAAGCTTGTGGGGACACATTCATAGGCACCCGCTTCAGGAAGAATAGGACAAAACTTGTTGGTCAAACGACGTTTTTTGTGCAGCTCAGCATTGACGATGGCGCCCTCAAAAGTGACACCTGGGGAACCGCCTTTTTTCTCAAAACCGTCTTTGAATTTTTTCCCACAAATGCACAAAACAATGTCGGCATCCTCAATGCTTTGCTGCATCCACACATGCCAGCCTTGCAGGGGTGCTTTGTAGGGGTAGAGGTGGTCAGAAATGACTTCAACCCCCTCCTGCCCTTTGAGCCACCGCACCAACTCGCCCACCTCAGCGCTGGTTTTGTCGCTCCGGGCATAGCTGACGAATACTTTTCGCTTGGGTATCATCTGGTGGCTTGGCACCCCTTGTGTGGGCCATGACACTATACAGAACCGTCCATGCCGTCACAAAAATGCCCTCCAGGGTTGCAAACTTTTAGTTGCAGGGGCACTAAGCAACCTGGGGTTGTTCTATTCTTGAACCACCCTCTTTTGAACCAGGATTTTTGAACTAGGATTTTTGAACTAGGATTTTCATAAGATTTATAAGATTGGCAGGATTTTTTGGCAGTGCTTGAAAATGAAGCACTGCCCAAAACCCTGCCATTCTTGAAGATCTTGCTGCAGATCGTAGTTCAAGAAACTCCCAGTTCAAAAACCCCCTAGGAAAGCGGCTGATCGCAACTCCACGCAATGCGGTAGTTGCGGAGCGTTGGAGACCTTTCTCGGTCCGCAGAAGCTTCCAAAACAAACTCCACTTGTATAAAGCTGCTCCCACCCGGGAGCTCACTCAAATCAGCTGGAGAAGTCTCATAGGGGCCATGGCGAGGGGTTGTCGGCAATGCCAATGCCTCACGGGTGTTGGCAATACGCACATATAAACTCAGCCGCGTGCCCGGGGGTACGTCTGCATCCCAGGAAATGGACTTCCACGTGGAATGGTTGGGGCAGCCTTCTATTGTCTGCCGATAGCTTCCTGTGGGAGCTGTGAAGTTCCTCAGTTGATAACCTGTGAAGTCCGAATAGGTATAATAGCTTGGATTATAAGTCGTCGCACTTTTCGCAAGTTCCGTTCGGGTGATGGTTCCTTCTTCCAAATTCACACGGGCAGCTTGAGAGCCCTGAGCCACTGTCCAGGGGTTTCCGTCCTGATCGAAGCCCACACCCAAAAGCGTGTTGCCGATGTCCAGGCTGATGGTGTTTTTCCCCGCCATGGGCACAATGCTGCAAGAGCCATTGGGGCCGTCATTGTCATTCCATTTGAAACGCGTGAGCGTCCCGTTGCTGTTGCTGGAGATATAAATGTTGCCCTTCACGTCGACCGTAATTCCACGAGCGTAGTTGAAGCTTCCGGGATTGAGCGCACAGCGACGCCACCGAGGGCCACCTGCAGCATAATGATCGTACGCACAGGCAACCGCGCCCGCTTGGCTGACGCCTGCAAGCCACACGCGGTTGTCTCCGTCAATGGCCAAGCCGTAGGAGTTGCAACCAGCGACTGTTGAGGTAATGCCTTGAGGTTGCCCGGTTGTTGGGTGGCGGCCAATAACTTCTCTGGTTTTCGTGTTGACACCCTGAACGGTGGCATGGGGATAGTCGCTCATCCACAAATTCTGCTCCCCATCCACAATGGCGCCATAGGGGTTGATTCCCAAGGCAATAGGGTCTCCCACCACCCGCCCATTGCTTGAATCCAGTTGAACGGCTATCCTGTCCGACCAGCAACCCACCCAAATATCTCCCGCACTGCCGGCTTTCCCTTTGGCAATGGCCAAAGCCCGCGCTCCCGTGCCTGACTTGCATACTTGCGTTGTAAACAACACACAGTCGTCATCCTCCAGCACGTTCACCACACCATTCTCATTCACCTGGCTTGTGTTTTGGCCTTGGTTTTTGCAAAACTCTTTCTCCGCCGCAATCTTCGTCACATAACCCAAGGCATTGCGGTTGGCCACCCATGCATTTCCATGCGCATCAATGGCCGTTCGGCTTGGGCTGAAGTTGCTGCTCATAACGCTGCTCATAACGCTGAGGGCGTGTCGGCCTGTGCAGCCTCCTGTTTCAGGTACTTCCTCTTCTATACAATAGGTGCGGGTGACGGAGCGGTAGCGCGCCAACTCCTTGCCTGTGCTGGTGTCAAACTTTGAAACAACACCGTTGCCTGGATCTGCCAGCCACATATAGGCGGAGGGCCTCGTGGTTTGATCGAGAATGAGGGTTCCTCCCGGGCCTATGCCGACACCGTCTACAGTAATATCGGGCGTCGTGCTTCTTCCGTCGTCATCTAAACCCCAGTTCGATGGGTTTTGGATGGCGTCGCCGCCGCCTCCTCCGCCGCCGCCTCCTCCACCGCCACCACCACCTCCGCTGCCACCACTGCCGCTGCTGCCAGTGTCAATAGGTTCTGTGTCATCTACCTTGCGGTCAGGACAAGCCAAAAGCGCTGCTACACCACACAAGGTGAGTAACAAATATTTTTTTGAGTGCATGAGCGTCCTCTTTGCAAGAATTTTCCAGCCCAGTTCTAAAATCCTTGCGTCTAATATTTCTATGTCTGGACAATAGGATAACTCAAATACCCGTCGAATGCATACCTGAACCCTGCCAGTGTCCTTCATGCTTTACAGTGATGAACCTCTCTATAAAAGCATATATAGCTACACTCAGCCCCCCAGCTGCTGTGCCTTGTGGGCTGCGGCCTGCACTGCCTCCAAAACGGCCTTGCGAAAGCCCGCTGCCTCCAGGGCATAGAGGCCCTCCGCGGTGGTGCCTCCCGGGGTGGTTACCGCGTCCTTCAGGTGGGCCGGCGAGGCCGAGGACTCCAAACACAGCTTCGCCGCCCCCAGCAAAGTCTGCGCCGCATGCTGCCGCGCACGCATGCGATCCATGCCCAGGCGCACGGCCGCGTCCGCCAAAGCTTCCATGAATACAAAGGCATAGGCGGGGCCGGAGCCGGAGAGGGCCGTGGCCACATTCATCAGCTCCTCCGGCAATACGTCCACCCGCCCCAGGGCACCCAGGGCCTTCAAAAAATCCGCCAGCTGCGCCTCTTCCACCCCCTCGGGGGCGCATACGGAAAGCATGCCCTCCCCCACGGTGGCCGGCAAATTCGGCATTACCCTCACCCAGCGACCTCTTCCTTGGGAAAAAGCCTGGAGTTGCTTTAGCTTCAGCCCCGCTGCCAAACCCACCAACAAAGCATCCGCGGCAATGTGCTTTGCATTCTCCGCCAGCAATGTTGGATATACCCCTGGCTTCACCGCAAACACAACCCAGTTGCAACGCGACATTAACGCCGCATTGCCCAATGGCACACAGTGTGGGTGCGCCTTCACAAAGCGCTCAAGCTTCGCCTCGTCTGCGTCGCTGACAAAAACCTGCTTTGCCGCATTCGCCAGGCCCTTGGCAAAAACCGTCCCCATGGCTCCAACGCCAACAATTCCTAACGTGTTTGTATTTGACATGGTTTCACCTGCGAGTTTGTTTGAATACAACTATTAAACCGTTTGCAGATTCTACAGACCGGTTTCAATTTGACATGAGATCGAGGCGGGCGAGGATTTTGCGATGGGAGTGCACTTCAGTGCATGACCTGAGCGAAACCGGAGCCCAACGAAGAGATCATGTCAAAGTGGAACCGGTCGAAGGCAAAAAGAGGGTGGCACGCGCCCCCCCCTCGGAGAGGGTTTTGAGGACGGAGGGGGTTTTCCCGTTGGCAAGCACCATGGGGATGCCGTAGGCAACCACTTTTTGGGCGGCTTCTATTTTGCTTTCAATGCCGCCGGTGCCGAAGCTGCTGGTACCGGCAGTTTCAATGGTGGCTTTCAACGCCTCAAAGTCTCTGACGGTTTCAATCAGCTTTGCGTCCGGGTGCTGCTTGGGGTTTTTGTCAAATACCCCCTCAATGTCGCTCAGGCACAAAAGCAAGTCCGCCCCCCACAAAATGGCTGTCAACGCCGCCAGGTTGTCATTGTCGCCTATTTTTATTTCCTCGACGCAAATGGTGTCGTTTTCGTTGACAATGGGGATGACGCCCTCATCCATGAGGGTAAACAAAGTATTGCGGATGTTGAGGGTGCGGTAGGCGTCCGAAAAGTCGTCCTTCGTCAGCAGAATTTGCCCCACATGCACAGAGTGCCTGGCAAAGGCCTGCCTCCAGGAGTCCATCAACGCCACCTGCCCAATGGCACACAGGGCTTGCTTATAGTGTATGTCCGCCCTCCTCGCCCACTTGTTAATGGCCGACAAACCCGAAACCCGGGCCCCCGAGGAAACAATTAAAATGCGTTGCCCCTTTTGGGTAAGCTCTGTCACCTGGCTTGCGATGTCATTCAAATAGCTTTTGGAAACCAAGCCGTCTTCGCCTGTCAATGTGTTGCTGCCAATTTTGACAACTATCTTCTTGGAGCGCTGAAACAATTCTTGAAGCATGTCTTTGGGCATGAAACCTCAACACGGGTTTAAAATTCAGTCAGGCCTTGTTTGCCCGCTGCCGAAAACAACATATTTCTCCGTCACCAGGGCTTCCAAACCCACGGGGCCTCTCACATGCATTTTTTGTGTGGAAACGCCCATTTCCGCGCCAAAGCCAAACTCTCCGCCGTCGGTGAAGCGGGTGGAGGCGTTAATGTAGACACAGGCGGCGTCCACTGCATTGGAGAAGGCCAGCGCCCGCGTATAGTTTTCGGTGACAATGGTTTCAGAGTGGCGGGTGCCATAGTGGTTGATGTGGGAAATGGCCTCCTCGAGGGTGTCCACCACCTTCACCGCCAAAATGGCGTCTCCAAATTCCTCGTGAAAATCCGCCTCGGTTGCCACCTGCGCCTCCAGGTGTTGGCGCGCCCTCTCGCAGGCCCGAAGCTCCACCCTTGAGGCCAGCTTCGCCCCCACCTTCTTCAGGAAGGCCTCGGCCACCGCCTCGTGTACCAGCAACGTCTCACAGGCATTGCAAACGGAGACGCGTTGAAGTTTGGCATTTTCCAAAATGTTGAGGGCCATGTCCAAGTCGGCGGACGCGTCCACATAGAGGTGGCAGTTTCCAAGGCCGGTTTCAATGAAAGGAATTTTGGAGTTTTGTGTCACCAATTGAATGAGTCCGGCGCCGCCGCGGGGAATGACCAAGTCAATGCAGTCTGTATAATTTAACAATTGGTTGACGGCTTCACGCGAAGGGTCCTCAACGAGACACACCATGTCCTCTTCAACGCCGGCCTCTTTGAGGCCTTCGCGAATGCTGGAGACAATGGCTTTGTTGGAGGCCAAAGCGGAGCTGCTGCCGCGCAGCAAAATGGCGCTGCCTGCCTTAAACGCCAAAGCAAAAGCATCCAAAGTGACGTTGGGGCGGGACTCATAGACAATGGCAATGACGCCCATGGGGACGGACACTTTTTGAATTTTCAGCCCATTTCCCACGGTCCAGGTTTTGTGAGAGACGCCGACGGGGTCCGCGGAATTCACCACAACCTCAATGGAGCTTAACATGCCCTCAAAGCGTTTGGGCGTCAAAAGCAGCCTGTCTATATATCCGGCGGCAATGCCGGCTTCCTGGGCTTGCTTGACGTCCAAAGCATTGGCTTGCAGAATGCGGGGTTGGTGGCGAGCCAATGCCCGTTGGACGGTTTTCAAGCAATGGTTTTTTTTCTGCCCGGAGAAGGAGGCGAGTTTCCGGGAGGCTTCCTTGAGGGCTTTGCATTGGGCGTGCAATTTAAACATACATTCCTCTCACGCTTCTTTTTCCAATTCCAAAAACATACCCATCAACCCAAACCCCTCCTCCACCAACCACCCCGGCTGCATATGGGAAACCCCCTCGTCATATTGAGGGTAGGGCGAAGGAAAAGGCGAGCGGCTGTCAAACAAGAGGAAGGGGACCGCCTCGGAGGTATGCACCCGCAGGCCTACGGGGGTAGCATGGTCCGGCAGGAAGAGGAGGCGGAAGTCCCCCAGCTCCAAAAATTCGATTTGATGTAAAACCTCCGCAATCACAAACTTGTCCAAGTCCTCAATGGCCCGCACTTTGTCCTCCACCTTCCCCTTGTGGCCCGCCTCGTCCGGCGCCTCCACGTGGATGTAGGCAAAGTCCACCTCCAGCAGGGCGGCCATGGAATGCTGCACCTTCCCTAGGTAGTTGGTGTCCAAATAGCCCGTAAGGCCGGGGACTTCCAGCACCTCCAGGCCCAAAAGCCGCCCTATGCCCCGAGCCAAGTCCACCGCGGAAACCAGACAACCGGAGAGGCCATATTTCTCCTTAAAGGTAGGCATTTGCGGGCGCGTCCCCTGCCCCCAAAACCATAGGCTGTTGGCAGGCTTTTGCCCTCTTCGCCTTCGCTCCTCATTCACCGGGTGCTTTGCCAGCAACTCGGCCGCCCTCGTCATTAAATGCCAAAGCTTTTCTGCCGCCTGCCCCTGGGGCAAATGTGCCGCAATGCTTTGGTTGGGGATGTCATGCGGCGGCGTACATGCCAGCTGGGGGTTTCCGCCTTTCCACAGCAGGAGGTGCCGGTAGCCGACACCTGGAAAAAATTGGAACTCTTCATTGCCGAGGTGTTGTTGCAGACACTCCATGAGGGCTTTGGCCTCGTGGGTGTCGATGTTGCCAGCGGAGTAGTCCTCCATGAGAGGGGCGTCGGGGGAGTCCGGAGAAAACGAAGCTTTGTCCGCCGAGAGGGAGACGAGGTTGCAGCGGAAGGCGACTTCGCCGGGGGCCAAGTTAAGGCCATAGGCGGCGGCCTCCAGGGGGGCCCTCCCGGTGAGGAATTGCTTGGGGTTATAACCCAAAATGCTGAGGGCGCCCACGTCGGAGCCAGGGGGGAGCCCAGGAGGAATGGTTTGTACCATGCCCAGGCGGCTCTTTTTCGCCAAAGCGTCAATGTTGGGTTTATGCGCCACCTGCAAGGGCGTCTTTCCACCCAAGGCCTGGACGGGCCTGTCTGCCATTCCATCGCCAATGACAACAATGTATTTCACAAAGCACCCGAATGTCTCTTTGGAAAAAGTCTCTCAAACGTACACTCAAACCCACGTACAAACCTCAATGCCGCCCTTACAGCATTTTCTCTATTTGCTTTTCAACCGCCTGCAGCTTGGCCTCCACCTTCACCGGGGCCACGGAAACACGGCAGGCCGTGTCTGGGTCCTTCAGGCCGTGCCCAGTGAGGGTGCATACCACGGTTTGGGCCGGCGGCATTTCCTTCTGCCGCAGCACCTTCATCAGCCCCGCCACCGAGGCCGCCGAGGCTGGCTCACAAAACACGCCCTCTGTCTTCGCCACCAGCTGGTAGGCCTCCACAATTTCCTCGTCGGAAACCGCTCGAAATGCCCCGCCGGACGCCTGTTGGGCTGAAACGGCCCCCTCCCAGCTGGCGGGGTTTCCAATGCGAATGGCCGTGGCGAGGGTTTCGGGGTTTGCCACCGGCTTTCCCAAGAGGAAGGGGGCGGCCCCTTCGGCTTGAATGCCGAATATTTTGGGGAGTGTCGCCACCCTCCCGAGGGCGTGGTATTCTGTGTAGCCCTTCCAATAGGCCGTAATATTGCCCGCATTGCCCACGGGCAGAAAGTGCACCTCCGGGGGGGCCCCCAGGGTGTCACATATTTCAAAGGCGGCCGTCTTTTGCCCCTCAATGCGGAAGGGGTTTAAGGAGTTGACGAGCGTCAGCGGGTGCTTTTGGGACAACACCCTCACCATCTCCAGGGCCTCGTCAAAGTTGCCGGCAATTTGCAACACCTGGGCGCCGTGGATGAGGGCCTGGGCCAATTTGCCCAGGGCAATTTTCCCGTCGGGAATGAGGACAATGGCTTTGAGGCCAGCGCGGGCGGCGTAGGCCGCGGCGGAGGCGGAGGTGTTGCCGGTGGAGGCGCACACTACGGCGCGGGCCCCCTCCTCCTTGGCCTTGGAAATGGCCAGCGTCATCCCCCTGTCTTTGAAGGAGCCGGTGGGGTTGGCGCCCTCAAACTTGAGGTAAATGTCAAAGCCACACTGGAGAAACCCGGCGAGGTTTTGTGCATGGAAGAGGGGGGTATTCCCCTCGTGCAAACTGACAATGGGGGTTTTCTCAGAAACCGGCAACAACGCCTTGTATGCCGAAATAATTCCTTGCCAAGCCATCGCTGCTCCTCATGGCCACTCCCGAAGGAGGCTAGGCCCTTGCTTTCTTTTGCATCAGCTTTATGGAGGGCCGCAAAATAACCAGGCCGTCGTTGTGGCCGGGGACGGCGCCCTTCACCAAAATGAGGTTGCGCTCGGGGATGACTTCAACCACCTTGAGGTTTTGGGTTGTTACATTGGCAGCGCCCATGTGGCCAGGCTGCTTCTTGTTGGGGTGCACTCGGCCTGGCGTCTTGCGTTGGCCGATGGCGCCGGGGTGGCGGCGGTACTCATGGGTGCCGTGGGTTTGGTAAAAACCCGCAAAGTGCCAGCGCCGCATAACGCCTTGCATGCCGCGGCCCTTGCTTAAGCCGGAAACATCCACCCAGTCGCTTTCAGCAAACATTTCAACGGACACAGGCTTGCCTATTTCCATGCCCGCGGCTTCCTCGGGCGTCACGCGAAACTCGCGCAAACTCCGCCGGGGCTCCACACCGGCCTTCTTAAACAAGCCCTTGCGCGGCCCTCCCAGCAGCTTCTCTCGTATTTCTCCAAAACCGAGAATAACCGCGCTATAGCCGTCTCTCTCGAGGGTGCGTTTGCCAACAACCATGCAGCTGCTGGCGTCCAAAACGGTGACGGGAATGCGTGTACCGTTGGCGTCAAACACTTGCGTCATTCCTACTTTTTTTGCCACGAGGCCCTTCATAGTCTCTTCCTTTGTCAAACGCACACAGCCTGTTGCTGGAGGTGCGGGCGGCTTATCCACCGGGCTTTTGCTACGGGAGGGGGCCTAGCAGGGTTGGGGTGGAATGACAAGTGGAGACTTTTCATCATACCAACACATTTTCATATTACCATAGCAACTTTTCAGAGGGGGTGCAGAAAATCTATACAGAAACCTACATTTTTTATCCCCCCCACCCGGGTTTCTGAGGAGCATTTATGAAGATCTCAATCCCTAAGCCTAAATTGCCTAAATTGCCTAAACTGCCGCCCCCGCCTAAACCACCACCCAACCCACCACCTAAAACCCCGCCTAAACCACCACTGCCTAAGCCGCCACCGTCACCCAAACCCCCGCCTACGCCACCGCTGCCAACACTGCCTAAGCCTCAGCCTAAACCGCCGACGCCGGGCATCAAGCTTACATAAAACCCTTTCGGGAGGAGGTTCCACCTCCCGGAAGCGGTGCTTTTCCTCCACCCAGAAGGGCGTAGCGTTGTTTGCCCCTCTGGGTGGAGGGTTTTCTGTCGCCTCCGGCAACTGAAATTGGAGAAGCCACGGAGGGCTGCTAGTCTCCCCCCATGTCCTCCCTCTTAGAGAAAGCCAAAGCTTGGAACCTCAACCAACTGCAAGCGGACACCAAACCGCTGGACATTTCCGCCTTCGTCGCACGCGGCCATGTGGAAATGGCCGGGCAGCAGCTGGTGGACGGGGGCAGCTTTGATTTTTTGGGCCTTGCCAGCGACATACGCGTGCGGGAGGCCGCGGCTTCCGCACTCAAACGCCTGGGCCTTCAGCCTGTGGCCGGCCTGCGCCTGCAAGCGGAGTTGGAGCAACGCATGGCCGCCTTCTGGGGCACCGAGGACGCCTTTTATAGCGCTTTGCCCTCGCCTGTTTTTCACTCCCTGCTGGCATTGGCCAAAACCGCTTGGACAACCGAAGCAGAAGCCTGGCCCTTTCTCTCCTTCCCTCCAAGCCAACAGGGCACCTTCCTCGAGTTTTTAGAATCCCCCCTGCCCTCTCCTTTGCCTTCCCTGGTGCTGGTTTGCGGCATTTCCCCCTTCCGGGGGCACTTGCCGCCTCTGCCTCAGCTGCTCCAAAAAGTGCAGGCCTTCAAAGGCAGCCTCTGCGTCGACGAAAGCTTAAGCCTGGGCCTCCTGGGCAACAACGGCAAAGGCACGGACGCGCATTTCCACCTGCCTGCCCAGGCAACTTGGAAGCTGTGTGACTTGGGACAAACCCTCGGCGCCCAGGGCTTTGTCTTTGCGGGGCCACGCCCTGTGGTAAGCTACCTGCGCAACCACCCCCTGGGGAGGCAACACAGCTGGGGACAAGCCCCCAACCTCGCAGCGGCCCTTCGCGCCCTCCAGTTGCTGGAAGCCGAGCCTTGGCGCAAGGAGCGCCTTTGGGAAATTGCCCAACACTTGCACCTGGCGCTGCGGAAACTCGGCTTTGACTTGGGGCCCTCGGTGACACCCCTCCTTCCCCTCTGGGTGGGAGAGGAAAGCAAAGTTGAAACCCTGAGAGAGGCCCTAAGGAAGTCCGGCCTCTGGCTGAGGGAGCGCTTGGCGGGCAAAAATTCACACTTCATTTTCTGCCCCAAAGCCACCTACTCGGACGAAGAGCTTCAACGCAGCTTGGAGGTCCTCGCCTCGGTTGCCCACCGCCACCAGTGGCATGTGCAAGCTTCCCCCAAAACCGCTGAGCAGAATTTCTATTTGGCCAATGCCCACCCCTCCGTTTGGGCCAACCCGGCAAAACCGCACTGGACGCCACGCTCTCCTCTTCCTCAAACCTATATTTCCGTCAGGAAGGCCACCCTCCGGGAGCTCTACCAACAGGCCGGTACCTCCGAGTTTATGGAGGAGCTCCTCTGGCAACTCCTGAGCCTCCACAAGCCCAGCTTGCGCCAAAAGGCGGCTGACTGGTTGCTTAAGCGCCTCTAAGACCGCTTCCACTTTGATATGATCTCTTCATTGGGCTCGCTAATGAATCACCCACTCGAAAAGGGCTTGACTTCGCGAAACAAGGCCTTTAGAAAAACACCTTCGTTGGGCAGCAGGGCGGATAGCTCAGCGGTAGAGCGTCGCCCTTACAAGGCGAATGTCACAGGTTCAATCCCTGTTCCGCCCATGTGTTGAGTTGGCAGTATGTGTTGAAGCGGTGGTTGTTTTGGGGAGTTAGTTCAGTTGGTTAGAACGCCGGCCTGTCACGCCGGAGGCCACGGGTTCAAGTCCCGTACTCCTCGCTTTGGGTTGCATTTTGGGGGTTTCCAAACTTTCACAGGCTTTCAAAAAAAAGGGAACTATACGTTTGACTTCCCTTGTGGTTTTCCGTCATTGCGAGCGTCTGCAACGAAGCAATCCTTAAGCTGCGAAGGTTTGCACTCCTGGATTGCTTCGCCTGTGGCTCGCTTTTGACGTGGTTTTGGAAGTTAAGCGGATAATTCCCTCTCTTTAGCTCATTGGTTGAGGCAATTGTGCGACCAGGCAATGAGATGATACAAGAATACACCATCAGAAAATCCGCACAGAATCCTCAGGGAGAACACAATGAGCGCAATGAAGGCATGGAAAACATGGAGCCTATGTGCATTCCTGGCCGTGTCCATGGCATGCAGTTGCAATGAAGTCAAAAGTGAGCCACCTGAAGTGGAGCCTGGCGAATGGCCTCCCACTGCATGCGTCGTTCACAGCGACTGCACTGAACCCAACACAGTGTGTATCGGCGGCATTTGCCAAACGGCAGCTCCCAATGCATGCACACCCGCTTGCACAGAGCCAGAAGTTTGCGTCCAAGGCACATGTCAACAGACGGGCCCAGCAGGCTGTGTTGAGAGCAGAGACTGTGTCGCAGCAGGCACCGTTTGTGTGGGAGGCATTTGTCAAGTGGCGGATCCGGATGGATGCACGCCCGCTTGCACAGAGCCAGAAGTTTGCGTCCAAGGCACATGTCAACAGACGGGCCCAGCAGGCTGTGTTGAGAGCAGAGACTGTGTCGCACCGGGGGCGGTCTGTGTGGGGGGCATTTGCCAAACGGCAGCTCCCAATGCATGCACGCCCGCTTGCACAGAGCCAGAAGTTTGCGTCCAAGGCACATGTCAACAGACGGGCCCGGCGGGCTGTGTTGTGAGCAGAGACTGTGTCGCGCCGGGGGCGGTCTGTGTGGGGGGCATCTGCAGAGTGCCGAACCCGGACAGTTGCCCCGCTCCATGCCCCCTTGGGGAGGTTTGCCTTAATGGCCACTGCCGACCTGTTTCGAACAGTCTCCACATGAAAGAGAACCTGCCGAACTGGGGCTTGGACGGAAATGGAAGCAGCACGACGTTCGATCTCGTCGCAGACAGTCTGGGTGTGGCGGAAGGAGGCAAGCTGGTGCTCGCTCAAAAGAGTCGTCATTCAAACCATATGTGGTTGGCAGATTCCTCCGCCAACGACATGGTTTCGAAATTTGACATGAAGACGGGAAGAGAGGTGGCGCGCTATCACTCGGCCATCCCCCTCACCTGCAAAGACAACCAGAGGCCTGAAAACAACAATTGCACTCCCTTCACCATCGGCAGTGTGCGCCACCACCCCAGCCGTACGGCCATTGACGGGGATGGCAATGCATGGGTGGCCAACCGTGGTTTTGGCGGGCTCAGCTCCGTAACGAAAATTGCGGGAGAAGAAAGGTTTTGTGTGGACCGCAACGGCAACGGCCGCATTGACACCAGCAGAGATCTAAATGACAACGGGGGCATTGAACCCAGTGAGGTGCTTGCAAGGGGAGAAGACGAATGCGTGCTCTTCACGACGCCGGTGTGCACCTCCGGATTTGATCACCAGAACAACGGTCTGGCTGGGGCACGTGCTCTGGCCATCGACGGTTCAGGCGATGTATGGGTCGGCTGCTATGACGAGAAGGCAGCCTATCAACTCGACTCCAAAAACGGTCGAATCAAACGAGGCCCCATTGCGCTGGGAATGCAGCCCTATGGCGCTATCGTCGATGGAAAGCAGAATTTGTGGCTGAGCGGGTACCCAACCGCTGTGGTCCAAGGTGTCAACACGAGAACCGGCGAAGTGCTTTCCATGGAGCCCATCACCGGACAAGCTCAGAGCATCGCCGTGACACTCTCAGGCTGCAGCGCTTATGGCCTGGCCGTTGACCAAGCCAACCGCGTATGGCTTGCAGGCATTAACCAAGCGGGCGCGGTTGCCTGTGCATACGATCATTATGCGGCAGGCGGCCCCCGATGGCGTCGCTGCGCGCTCAATCCCGGAGACTTCAACTATGCTCGTGGAATCGCCGTCGATCTTGAGGACAACATCTATCTGTCAAGCAACGGCAGCGGGACAATCATGCGCTTCAAATGGAATGACGCTGCTGACGCTTGCAGCGTGGTTCCCATCGCAGGGAAGAACTCCGCCAAACTGGGCATTGGCAACAGGCTTTTGGGGATCGGCTTTGATCTGCAGGGAAACCCCTGGACGGTTGCCATGGGCACTCAAGCTGCCCGCGTGGATTTGACAACAGGAGAGATTCTCAAAACGATGCTTGCCCCAGGCTATCAGCCCGAGTACTACACCTATTCGGACTTCACCGGCCATCATCAGCGGCGCTTCCTCCCCCCCAGAGGAACCTATCAACAGGTTGTTGAAGGCTGCTCCGACGCTTCCTCCTGGAAGTCCATTGCCTGGGAGAGACAGCTTCCGGAAGGCACGCGGCTGAGTTTGTATGTGCGGGTTGCCGACACGCGCGAAGGGTTGGCAACGGCCGTCCGCCATGGCCCTTTTGAGGCTTCCCCGGTTGATTTGAGTGGCATTCCCCCCAGCACTTTGATCCAGTTGGAGTTTGTTTTGGAGGCTTCTGCGGACTTCCAGAGCTCTCCCGTTGTGAGTGGCTATCAACTGCAATGGACTTGCAAATAGAGGTGTCCCTAGACTGTTTCTAAGTTGAATTGTTCTGCTCTTAACGTCGCCCCTGCGAAAGCAGGGGGCCAGGAGTGCAGTCGTAGGCCTATTGACTTTATTGCATTTAACTGATCCCTAAGCGTTCGCGGGGGCGACGGGAAAAGAGAGACTTGCTTCAACCTAAACCCGGTCTCAACCCTGCTTCTGCTTGTGCCGCTTTTCGCCAGTCTTATTAACTTCAAATATTCCCTCAAATATTCTTTCGCTGTCCTCGCAACTTTGCAGGCAAAAGTCAGACAATGTAAGCAGGGGGTGCAGGCAGGAATACAACTCCAAAATTCAGGTTGGGCTCACGCACGGGCGGCACATTCGCGCGCTGTTTCGAGTTGCGTCGTTGGCTTGGGGGGGATTGGCCTTGTGTGCCCCAAAAGGCGGCATGGGAAAGGTTTTTTATTTACCCGCATTGAAAGGAATACAATCATGAGTTCTAACGGTACCAGTTGCAAGAATATAGTTTCTACTGCGCGGAAGGTGTTTCAGTCTAAGTCTCCGGAGCCGAGCCCAACACCGGAACCCCAAAAACCCAGATGGCCCTCGCAGAAGCCCGACAAGCCTCCGGCGTCTAACACAACGGCGGAACCTACCAAACCTAAACCAAAATCGTATAAGCCTGAAAAAAACCTCAGCCGAGGTCAACAGATGAATATATATGCGTTGCTGAGCCAGGTAGTTTGCCAAACAATAGGACTGGGGCTCAGCAAAACGATAACTGGTTTCCTGGAAGCAACCCAGGAAGCGACCTAAGTACGGTTGGCTCTGCAGCGGATAAAGCGCTCGATGCCGGAGCCAAGGCAGAGGAGAACGAGACTAAGGCGCCAAAAACAGGGGGGAAAACGAATGCTGGGTTACGTGTACTCAAATTTGCTGGCAATGTGGCGAAACCTATCGGCCTTGTGACAAGCACTGTGCAGATTGTCGATGCGTACAACAACGATGGCCGTGATGCGGGAAACCGTGAAGTAGCAAAACAAGCTGGTGGGTGGGCAGGTGCAGCTGGCGGAGTTGCCGCAGGAGCGGCCATCGGAAGTGTTGTTCCTGTAGCAGGAACGCTCGTTGGTGGCGCTATTGGTGGTATAGTCGGTGGGATAGGTGGAACATGGGTCGGAGGTAAAGTTTATGACATCTTTTCTTAATCGCTAATAACAAAAATCCATTTCCGTTGATTTTTGTAAGTAGAAACACGACATCGATTTGAACAGCGCCAATCAAGAGGCTATTTTGAATTTTACTAAGGATATTGAAGACGATGACCTCTGCAACGCCTTTGTCGTTGGTTTGAGGCATCCAGCCGCTGGATGGCCATCCAAAAACTAAAGGCCCTCCCCCAAAACTACCCCCGAAGACAGAATTCTTGCTGACGGGGGTGTGCAATATTCAACTGCGTGCGCTTGTGTGGGCAACACCCGTATATTGTGGTAAAAGAAGGTATTCACCTCATGGCCCGTAGACTTTTCCCCTGGGGCGGTCTACGCTTTGCAAGTCAACACTCAAGGCTGCACAGTTGAAAACTTGAAAGGAGCCACCTGTGGCAGACAAGCCACCCCCAAAGACGCATCCGCGAAAAAAATCTAAACTCAGAAAGTTGTTGTATATTCTTGTCGGGCTTGCCTTGTTATACCTCATCCTCATTGGCTATTGGACCTTGTCCGCCCAAGGTGTCCATCAGCTTTTTGGTGTGAGTGCTCCCGCCCTTGAGGGAGGCTACCCAACAAACCAACAAAGACAAGAAGCCCAATAGACCGGTTTCAGGTTGAATTGACCTGCTGCGACCCACAGGTTTCATGTAGATTCCTGCGGCCCAGAGAGCTCCGGTGGAGCTCTCTCCCCCGGAAGGGGTTTCGAGCTGGTGCTGCTCACGTCGAGGATGGCCGAAGGAGGCTATGTTGTTTCAAAGACAGGGCATGAAGATGTGCGAAAAATGTGGATCGTAGCAGATCAATTCAACCTGAAACCGGTCTAAAATCACTGCCATTCAAAAGCTGCAAGATAGGCCCTAAAAAAAGAGCATTGACACAATACTTGTATTATATGTATGCTGCGTATTGCATCTATCCTAGGAGCAGCCATGTTGACGATTCGACTTCCCGACGAGCTTGAAAAGCGGCTGAACACTTTGGCCAAAGAGACCAAGCGGCCCAAAAGTTTCTATGTCCGGGAGGCGTTGGAGCGAAGCCTGGACGACATGGAGGATGCTTATCTCGCGGATGCTGCCTATGAGCGCTTTTTGGCCAGCGGCGAGAAGGCGATTTCACTGGAGGAAATGATGGAGGAATATGGCCTGGAAGATTAGGTTTTCTCCGCAGGCCAAGTCTGACTTGCAAAAGTTGGACACGCAGGAGGCAGGCCGCGTGCTGAAGTTTTTGAATGAGCGCCTTCAAAACCGGGACAACCCCCGAGAGCTCGGGGAGCCGCTGAAAGGCGTCCTGCGCGAATATTGGCGCTACCGCGTGGGCGACTTTCGCCTCCTCTGCCGCCTGGAAGACAGCATCGTCACAGTTTTGGTCGTCCGCGTTGCCCACCGGCGCGAGGTTTATAAGTGAGCTTCTCCCGCCGAAAAACAGCCATGTTGAGACCATAAAAAATAACCTGAATATTTTCAGTGACTTTCTGAATCATTTCATTTTCTATCGCTATTTTAGCAACTTTGCAGGCAAACATCAGACAATGTAAGCATAGGGCGCAGTTGTTGGGGGGATAAATCATCCAAACCCGTTTGTTGTAACCCATTTGCTGCAAGTCGGCGCATTGCTTCTATGACGTCGCTGGCTTGTATGGAATGGCAGGAGTGCAAGCAACGGCGCCGATGGGGGGAATTTTTTATTCACTAACATTTAAAGTTTAACATTTTGTTTTGAAAGGAAAAAGTCGTGGTTAGTCCAATTATAAACGCGGTAAAAACTGGGGTAAAAATCGGAGTAAGCCTTCTTGCAGAGCAAAAGAAAGCTGCACCTAAAAAGCCCGATATTCCAAAAATAGATACGACGGACGAATATGTTACAGAAGAGAAAGGTGCGCCTCAAAATGTTAAAAATCCTGAAAAAGAAAACATAGACAATCCAAAAACAAAGGGTGAACAAAATCAAGACACTAAAGTTGTGCCGAAAGTGCCAGCCCCTGGAGGAAGCCCATCGACAGAGAAAAAAGGGTTTTGGGACGGGGTGAAAGCAGGGTGGGATGTCGTAACCGGAACAGTTAAGGCAGGATGTGACGCTGTAACTGGAACAGTTAAGGCAGGATGGGACGCTGTAACTGGAACAGTTAAGACAGGATGTGACGCTGTAACCGGAACAGTTAAGGCAGGATGGGACGCTGTAACAGGGGCAGGTAAAGCGGTATTGGATACTGTAATGGGGGCAGTGTTGGAAGGCCTAAGTGATGATGGGCACAACATTGCGTCAGAGGCAATTCTTGCTTTGGAACCCATCGCCAATTCCTTGCTAGGTTCTCCCGAAAGTCGTCCGTTGGATCCAACAGAACGGCAGATGTTAAAAGAGATTTTTGGTGACAGCATGACGGATGAGGATTATGACAAAGTGCGCATAAGAGAAGGCGACGCGGGGCTTATAGACAAGGTTGCCCCTGGCCGTGCCTTTGTGCTGGGCAACACCATTTATGTATCTTCTAATCGTATGTCGAATGGGAAAATACAAGAGGAAACCCTGGTTCACGAAATGGTGCATGTGTGGCAATATCAGAACGGTGGCGCTGACTATCTCACCAAGGCACTCGCTGCTCAGCAAAATGGACCTAAGGGGACAGGGAGCGTCGGCATCGAAGGGCAGCCCAAAGATTACTCCAAAGGCTATTATTATCACGACGATGTCATTGCGGGCACACCTTTTGAAAAACTCAACCCAGAACAACAGGCTAAATTGATTGCGGATGCTTATAGTGAAGGGGTCTTTTCGACAACTAACCCACAGCAGTTTTATATCAACGGAGTTGACAAAACCGACTATATTAAGGGTGCTGAAAATGAAGATATTAAAGGTGCTTGGGATATGATAAAAGCTGGCGAAGGAGCACCATAAACTTCGTGCCTGTCACTCTGCTGGAGTGGCTTTTTTTGTGCCTCTCAACTCAGCAAACAAGGCTCAAAAAAACACCCCCTCCCGAAAAAAAACACTTCCCCAACCTCTTGACAGAGAAACCTGGCAGCCTTATAAAGAAAACAAAGAATCTCAAGAATCCTTGAGGAGGCAACATGAATTTGGCAAAACTATCGGCCAACGGCCAGGTGACAGTTCCCGTTGAAATACGCAGGAAGCTTGGGCTCAAGGAAGGCGATAAGCTGTTGTTTATTGAGCGCAATGGAGAAATCATCCTCAACAATGCTTCCGCCACAGCTCTTGTCCGGGCGCAAGAGGCCTTTGCAGGGGCGGCAAAGGATTTTGGCGTTTCCGACGAGGAAGAGGTGCAAAACCTGGTGGATGAAGTGCGTTATGGGGCAGACAAGCCGTCATGAAGGTGATGGCCGACACGAATGTTTTTATTTCCGCGCTGCTTTTCCCAGAGTCTGTACCGGCAAAAGTTTTGCTGCACATGGCCACCCACCATCACCTCGTGCTGTGTGACTATATTGTGGCGGAAATACGCGAGGTTGTTTCGCGTAAGCGCCCGGACTTGCTGGGTGACATTTTGGAACGCCCCAAAACCATGTCGCCTGCCCATTTTTGGCCATGGGAACAAAAATAACCTGTTGGCTTGGGTAACCGTCTCTACAGACGAAAAAACACCCCCCGAAAAAAACACTTCCCCAAAACCTCCGAAGAATGCTGTGTCTCTTCCCGCTGCAAGCGTTTTGTAGTTATGGCCGCCGGTTCTCTTTCGTCAGCAGACAAAACGAGGTTGGCAAAATGCAGGGGGCTTAGAAACAACTCGGCAAGGTGTCCGGCGTGGACAAGCGGCTGCTGGTGTTGCAGTTGTCGCGAAAAGTTTTGGGCCAGTGCGCCTTGCGGTTTAAGCCATCGCTGCTGACGCGAATGCCGCGTATTTCGCCGCTCGCACCCACCACCCACAAGGTGTCGCCAGACAGCACCGGCTGCGCCGTGGACGCAATATTTATTCCCAAGTCGTGCACCCACAAAGGCCACCCCAATTCTGTGCCATAGGCCAGCACTTGGCCGGTGGTGGTGACGAGATATACCTGGGGCTCCCTCCACGGGAGGGGCTCCCCGAGGATGGGGCTACCGACGGGGGCCCCCTCGAAGGGGGGGCTGGACACCCCTTCGTCTATGTCGTCAATCTTCCGGCGCAAATGACCATAGTCTTTATTGTCAGTGGGGAGTTCGGCATAGTAGACGCGGCCTTTGCTATCAATGGCAGCTGGGCTTACCAAACCAACCGCCTCCCAAAATGCTTCAACCATAAGAGCCAAGGGAACAACACGAGGAACTAGCTCTTCGGGCACGTATGGGTAGATGGTCCACCTTGTCCCATCAAATGTCCCAGATTGATAATGGGTTTCAGAAGAAGTGCGATAAACCCCTATGACTTCTCCATTGGCGAATTGAGATACGGGTGCTTGAAAAGCGTTGAGGATGAAAGATGAGCTGGCAGATAATGCATCCACACAATGCTCAGACTGGTTGACGCTGGGCATAGGTGTATAGGCCACCAAACGGGTGCGGTTGGGCTCAGGGTGGTTGGCAGGTGCCACCAAACGCCAAGGCACAGCTTTCGAAGTATCCAAAATGCTCAGCAAAGAGAGGCCTTGGTCAAAAACAGCCCTACTGCCAGTTTCTTGCCTACAATCCTCTAGATCGATGAAAGATGGCTTTGCCACTGAGACATGCACCAAAGAAAGCCGCTGCCCTTCTCTGCCTGCGGGGCCATTGTTGATAGCCACAGCCACACGCCCTGAGTCTCCAAGCACCACCATGGGGCCTTGCAAAGTGCCTGTGTGCAGGCTGCCAACCAACTTGCAGGTATCGGTGTCAAACACATAGAGGCTGTTGTTGGCCTCTGGCGCGCTTGGCATGTCGCCTGCGCTTGTGCCAAACAACAAACGCTTCCCGGACATGGCCAAAGGTTGCGTTACCGCATCGTTCGCCAAACCATCCAGGTTATGGCTGCACAACACGCGATATTCGCGCTCACGTACCTCGGCTTTTCCCATCTGCGCCCACACTTTTACGGTTTCCGCTGCAGACTCAGCCCAGCCCTCTCTGAAGGTGCATGTCCATTCTTCGCCTTGGAGTTTTCTTTCTGCAGGAGGCCTGCACGTTGCGTGTTCGTGTCCTGCCCACACTTTTAAGTTTTCGTTGAGACTTGCGCCGACCACCTCGACTTTAACCCTCGCCTCTGCCATGCCCACCCAAGGCGCATTTGCGTTTTCCAACCCTGCCGCCACCTCCGCATCCCTCTTGTCCCACTTAGAAGGTGCCACGGGAGTTTGGTTGTGCAGCAGCAATTCCCACGTCGTTATTTTCGCCACCGGTTTCCCCTCCGGCGAAAGTTCTCCATAGACGCAAATGCCTTTGGCGCCCTCCTTCGGTTTTTCGCCGCCATAACAAAAAGTGTGTGGCCGAGGGCAGTCGCCGGCCTCATGGCCTGTTTTGCCGACTTTGCACGTACCAGGCATGTCGCAAGCAGACGCCAGAAACAGCAAGGCAAGGGTTTGGCCAAGTTCCCGCACTCTCATGGGTTTCCCCTTCAAAAGTTTTTTGCGCCCACTGCCGTTCGTCCGACATGGGCGCGGCTTTCCCCTCATTTCCACCGATATGTTTCTATCTTCATAGCATAGAATTCTTTGGCAACCTAAGGCATTTTTTTCACACGTTCCGTTGAGTATCGTCTGCCCATGCTTTGGAGTTTCGCCTGCGTCAGCAACGGCTTCTTTATCATTTGCTCAAACCCCACCTGGGCCACACCGTTGACATGCCTGCTCACCTTCTGCAGACAAAAACATACGTCCGCCGACATGTTGTCACCACTTGCCTTGCCTAGACCAGTTTCAGGTTGAAGTGATTCTAGCGAGACCCACAGTTTTCGAACAGCTTCCTGCGGCCCGGACTGAGGACCCCTCCCACTCCCTCCACGTCAGGTTTGTCCACCGGACAAACCTCGCAGGCGTGCCCAAGGCACGTCGAGGACGGCCGAAGGAGGCTATGTTGTTTTAAAGACAGTGCATGAAGATGTGCGAAAATGTGGGGCGCATTTGGTCAGACACAAATACAACAATCCAACCCTTTTCTTAATGGGGCGCAGCTGGGGCGGAGGGCTTGGAAAGGCTTTTTTGTTGGAGGAACTACAGTCCTTCGAGCCCCTTTCCCATTATTTGAAAAATGCCGTCGCCGTCCATGTCATCCTCCCATAGGTGGATAACAACCCCCGTCTTGCTCAAGGCCACGGCGGGGGCCTTTTGCTGACCGTTCGTATTCTTGTTGATTCTGCGCACTGCCCACCCGTCGCTTCCATCCGCGTTGAAGCCACGGGCGCGGATATTGTGTACGCCTGTGCCGTCGTCTAAAGCCCAGGCCACCACAAAGGCGCCCTCAGAGTTCATCCCCACCGAGGGTTTGAGCTGCTGCCCGGCGTTGGCGCTGCTGACCTTGCTGACCGTATCTGCCGCGAAGAGCTGCCCGCCCGTGTGGGTATATCCACGTGCATACACCTGATGGTTGTTGGCCCCGGCGCTGTTGTCCTCCCAGGCAACGACGAAGTTTCCAGACGCGTCCATGCCGACTGCTGGCCGTCGGCCGGTTTTGACGACGGAGAAGGGAGCTTGCCACGGGCTTCCGTCGGCGTTGAAGGTACGCCCGTGGAGCTCGTCGCCTTGAGCATAGACCACCACCGAGCGTCCCTGGAAGTCCATGGCCACCGCCGGCAAAGGCTGCGCCCCCTCCGTGCCTGGGTTGACAACCCCCTCGGCAAACCTCTGGCTGCCGTCGGCATGAAAGCCTCGTACATACACCTGGTATTTTCCACTCTTGGGGCCTTCCTCCCACACCACCGTAAACCGGCCATCGGGGGCCATGGCAATGCGCGGGTTGTGCTTTTGGCCCGTCGCGGCGCTGCCGACGGTTTGTACGGCGAAGCGCTCGCTCCCGTCGGGGTGGAAGCCGCGCATGCGGATTTGAGCGTCGGCCTCATCCGACCAGACGACGACGAAGTTGCCATTCGCATCGCCGGCGACATC
>Ga0209737_10000374_pt1 | contig 38720 bp, 59 predicted proteins | sample TergutCu122P3_FD_187284 | JGI IMG/M metagenome (GOLD analysis project Ga0209737, IMG submission 187284) | Cubitermes ugandensis P3 segment gut microbial communities from Kakamega Forest, Kenya - Cu122 P3 (SPAdes) (version 2) | ecosystem: Host-associated > Arthropoda: Insects > Digestive system...
AAAAAATCGTGTGGGACTCGTCGTCACCGCGGACCGCCCGCCAATAATAGGAGCGGTTATTTTTTTTTTTTAAAAAAAAAATCGTGTGGGACTCGTCGTCACCGCGGACCGCCCGCCAATAATAGGAGCGGTTATTTTTTTTTTTTAAAAAAAAAATCGTGTGGGACTCGTCGTCACCGGTTGATCCCGTACCACCGTTACCGTGTACCCCGTGTACAGTTTACGCTTTTGGGCTCATAACCTAGTAAGTTTGTGTGCAACTCACAACCGGGGTTACTTCAGTTGATATAATCGTTATACTTGTCAGCGTGGTGTAGTGGTAGCATACTGGGCTGAAAACCCAGGGGATTGTGTTCGATTCACAACGCAGACAATCGTCGGTTCAGTACACATACCGTCGGTGGTGGTATTGGGTTATTGGTATAACCCGTACAGGTCACCACACGATGTACCTCACCGACAAACACCACAACGTATACCGTTATACCAGTTGCGGTGTTATAGTCGGGGCCGATGATACCCCGTGTATAGAATACGCTGTTCAGTCGATGACTGATATGTTTGTGTGCAAGTCACAACCGGGGTTATTTGTGTGGGTGTGTTCCCGTTAAACTGGTTCGTGGTCGTTGTATCGCTACCCGTGGTGTGGGTGGTGGTGTTGATCGCGTTGATATTGTATTATTGGTTGACACCCACCTAATATATTGTGGTGGTATGTAGCGCGTTGCGTGGTGGTTGTGCGTTTTGCCCTACCACACCTTTAAGTTATGGTTCTAGTAATATTACACACCGTATGCCGGTGTCGTAGTGTATCTCCAGGGGTTCGGATCTAGGCGTAACTTACCGTGGTACCACCGTACCACCACCGACACCACACCGGTGTGTAGTTATGTACATCACCCAATCTGGTGCCATCGACGATATCACCAATACCGTCGGTGGTGGGTATGTAACGCTACCGGTGTCATGGTGTCGTTATATTTAAATCTCATTTAACCGAGTTGGTGGTTTAATTTAATGTATAACGTATCGTTATGATTTTGTGTGATATTAGTATCACGTTAAATTTCTTCCACGTGGAATTTATTTAAACATTTATTGAGTTTGGTTGTAGCTCTGAGTGAACGCGCGTTGGTGGACTAACACGTGCGAATCGACGATTATTTTAAATCGTGGTGTAGTTGTGAGTAATGGCTGGGTAGTTTGTTATTGGGATAACTTAATCACCTACATGCGTGTACTCGTACACGTGTGCAATGTAAATAGTTAGTATTGTTGGTTATCGTTTGTTGTAAATATACCGCACTCTTCGGTACAAGACGACGATGACCACCTGATAGGATTGTTCGCCCTAACAATGACCCGGTTCGGTTGGTTTTGGTGTGTATATTGCACTAGCCAATACCCGTAGGTGTTTTGAGAGATTGAACACCCACATCGTGAAATAGTTAAGCGACCTAATAGGCAGCAGTGGTGAATTCTTGTCAATGGGCGATAGCCCAAACGGTCCACCGACGGGTGGGTGTTATTTCTAACCCCACATGTCAACAACTAATATTATGAAATTAAGTTGGTAGAAGAACGAGTGACTAACAACGTGCCAGCAGTTGCGGCAAGACGTTGAACTCGAAGCGTTACTGGTCTTGATTGGGCGTAAAGTGTAGCTAGGCGGTTGACGTAGTTTCAATCTAAAACGGGCGGTTAGAACTTGTTGATTGGAAAACCGTTATACTTGGGTCATGTCTGTATTTACGGCACGCACACCTTAGCGATAAAATGCTTTGAGGGTGTTATGGGCATTCCAGCGGCCACGGCAGTGATGAGATGTGTACCGACGCTGAACTACTAAAGTGTGGATACCGAGTGGGATTAGGGACCCCTGTAGCCCACACCCTGAATTTATGAACATTGGTTGTTATTTAATTATAGCGACTAAGCTTACGCGCAAATGTTTCGCCTGAGGATACCCACCGCAAGGTGCGAAGTTAATAAACTTGGCGGGAATCAGTTTAAATACTGGGGCATGTGGCTCAATTCGACAATACACGTAAAAACTTACCCGCGAGAAGTCGTATCTTCGTTAGTAATTTGACGTTCGTCTGTTTATACTAAGTATATATTACTTGCGAGAGACAACTCCCGGTACTGCATGGCTGTTTTAGATTCATGCCGTGAGGTTTGGTATTAAGTTACTGAATGAATGTAACCTGTGGTTTATTTTATAATTGCAATCGCGTGTTATTTTAACACGTATTGGTTTATATTTATAAATTTAAGGTGTGTGTGGATATTTGCTCATACACCGAAGGTCCAGGACAAACCAAGTCAATATGGTCTTAATACGCGGGGCTGCACACGTGCCACAATGGTGAAAACAATATGATGTGACGGTGAGAGCCGAAACAATCAAAGAAAAATCACCTCAGTTCAGATTGTATGCTGCAATTCGTATACATTAAGTAGTAATTATTAGTAATCGCGGGTAGAGTGCCGCGGTGAATATCTTTCTGATTTTGCACACACCGCCCATCACGTTGGTAGATATAAGATTATCTGACTGGATTTTACACACTTCGTGGAGTGTGTGCTCCGATATGGTAATAGTGTAGATATCAATAAAGTTGACACAAGGTAACGGTAGTGGAAGCTGTCGTTGGAGTAGTTATTTTATTATATAATTATGTTGTAATTATGCATATTGGTGGTTCGACAATAGATATTTTAACAATCATTTTTGTAATGCTACTATTGATTTTTGCGTATAATAGTGATAATGGTTTTTCACTATTAATTTTAAGTGAGCTTTGCTGGGCTACACTATATACAATTTATACACTCTATGGTATACTATTTATAGTATCGACAACAAACGTCATCTCTATATTTATTTTAGTGTTAGCTGGTGTTGATTGCGGTATTTGAGTATTATTTTTGGTATATTATAGGCATAGTGGTGGTTCGATACGAACAGATACGTATGGTGATTTGAAGTTTTTATATAGAAGCGCTAGGTTGTTGCGTGATAACCGTTATATAAAGTAATGTTTGGACAGTTTAGTGGTTTATTATTTATACACATATCGTTGATACTTATTATTATATTAATTTTTATCAATGTTACACCACACGCACACGCACTATTAAGTATAATATTCATACTCTTACTGTTTATTATATTATATATATACGATTTAGCGTTATTTGCTATAATACTATTATCCATAGAGTTACATACGATATACATTGTATTCTGTCTCTTATTGATGTGATCCTCGAGTGATAGTGTTATAATTGCAAATCTAAAGAGTTCGGAGATGTCGATGGTTGGTCGCGTAATTATAATACTACTATTGGTTATTTGTTATGTAAAGTTGATGTTAGTATGTACTAGTGTTAATTACTACAATATAGATCTATATACGATTAATATTATAATATCACAATATACGGAGTTAACTCAGTTAAACTCTGGGGCGAGTATAAATGTATTGGGTGTGCTTGCTCACGCATATCTATCAGTAAATTCGTTGGAGTTTTTATTGGTAAATATTTATATGTTTTTAGCGTTATTTGTTTATCATGTAATTACATATACATATAAGCGTTACTGTGGGCGTCGTAACATATTGAATGTTTATACACTCGTAAATAGTGTACGATTTAATGTATCATATACAAAGCGCGTTCCGCAGGATATTGCGATATTGCGTGTTGCATCTATCTACAATAGATGTAGTAACGTAAGGGTGTAATGATACAACGTGGTACACGACTAATTGTATGTGATGGTAGTGGTGGTTTATCGTTCTATACATTTCAAATATATCGTAGACGCACCGGACGTACGGGTTCCATCGTACGTGGTTCGTTACGTAGTGTTGTTAAGTATAAGGTACACAAACACGTAGATCGTACGTTTGATCCAATCGTACGTGGTGGTAAGGTGTTTGGTATCATCAACGAGACACGCTACCCGATAAGGTTCAGCGATGGTACCACTATCCGATTTACACGGAATACCTGCGCGTTAGCCTATAATCGTAATTTAAAATTTATCAGTAAGTCGGGTGTATTCGACGGTATTTCGACTAGGTTATCCGGCAGTTTAACGCATATCATGCGATATCGTATGTGTATATAAGTATATGACTTTAAATAATATTGTAAATACACGTTTAACATACCTACTGTGTAATGTCATATCTAAAACACAATACTATAGTGGTGATACACTACAATTACTACTATTTGGTCATTATGTACATAGATATGAGTTTAGTTTATCAACTGTTCAGTTTATAAGGAAGTATATTGATCTCACAATTCGTTTTAATTTATCGAATATACTTTTAACAGATAGGTTGGATTTTGCGATGCCTATAATAACATTACGTATGAATAAGTTACATTTTTATGATTTAGCTGGTTTGAGATCCGTTTTACAAAACTATTATACATTTTTCTACAACATTGGTTTTTGTTCTGGTGGTTTTCTATGTATAACGTGTGATTCACTTAGACGGGATGGTTCGGCGGTTACGTACATGAGTCTCGGTGCTAATCGATATAGGAGTATATTTTCAACAAATATTATCGATATTAATTTAATTGTCGGTGATAATATTGGTAGAGTACTACGTTTTGTGGATTTTATTATATTGTTGGATGTTGGGTTATCCACAAGTACGATATTACACTTGGTTAGGTTAAATACATTTATTATGGGTATTGTTAGTGATATCACGCTATATCGCTACATACACAATATACTACCAGTTGAGGTACAATCCATTGAAGTACAGTATTTTTTTATTGAACTTCTGAATTATAGTTATCTAGTTGGTAGGCGTTATGCCATTAATCAACGAGTACGTACTGTTGTTGATATTTTACAAAATAATCTTGTATAAGTTAATGTTACTCAGTATACACACATTACAGGTGTTAATTGTATTATATAGTTTTATATATACAGTGAGTGTTACTGCATTTTTATACCTATTGGCTATCGTAATGGATGACGCTAATACGAGTTTTAATTTCGACATATTCTCTACAGATACACAATTACATATAGCATTTGTTATTATACTTGGATCATTGTGTGGTTTGCCGCCATTTTTTGGATTTTGACCGAAGTTATACTTACTAGTTCTTGTAGGTAAGTTAGGTAATTTCACAATGATTATTATAACAACACTTGTATCCTTATTGAGTTTACTCTACTATATATCGGTCCTACGTTATAGTAATCCAGTTATACAACGTACAACTGAGGTATATTCTATTACACAACGCCAAATGCGTATATTATTAGCATTTATAATATTTCTAACTATTGGTGTTATTTTCATTAACGATATATATCTAGTAATTTATATTATATTTTTATAAAAAAAAATTATTCGATGGTGTGGCCGAATGGTAAAGGCGCCGGACTGTAAATCCGGTGGTATATCCGCGTAGGTTCGATTCCTATCACCATCATGTGATGTTACACGATTTTATATTAATATTTGTAACTATCTTTAGATTAATTATGACTGTATATTTTATATGTTGATCATATCGTAATATAATACCACGTTATACGATAGATCTACCATTAATTTATATACTCATTATACTTAATTTAAACTTTGATCTACTTATACAGATTTTATGGTATAGTATACCGTATGTGATGGTACCGCTTAACTATATCTTTGAATTAACCTACAGTATAGATAATGTACATATACTCTATATCACACTGTTTATAGCGTATACGTTGGTTGGTGTTGTTGCATCGTTTTTTATTGGTTATGTTGGTACGCGTGGTTTATTCTATATCGCTGAATTTTACCTAACATCGTTATTATTATTAACTGTAGTATTACTATCGTATACATTGAGGTACGGTGTAACACTTAATTTAGATCTTGGAACAATTTTAATCTCACAAGATATTCAATTAACACTGCTGATGTCGTTCGATATTGTACGTCTACTCGGTGTTGGTCTTATTGTTGTATTAACATTCATAGTTTTAACATTCGGTATTGAGTATATGACGCGTGAGGCGTTTGCATATCACGTTATATCGAATTTAATTTTATTCTCTGCATGTATTTGTTGTTTTATATTTGCAAATAGCATAGGTTTATTATTTATATTCTGAGAGCTTGTTGGTATTTTTTCATTAATGTTGATAGATACCTATTATGGTAGGATACGTACGACGCAGGCGGTCTCACGTACGTACGCGTTAAATAGGTTAGGTGATGTATTTATTATTATATTATTAGTTGAGGTCTTATTATTATGTGGTACCGATAGTATACCGAATTTAATAAATATATTACCACGTTGTATTGGTATGTGTAGTACACTTTTAATATATATTATTGATATTAGTGTGCATAGTGTTATAGTGTTATCGATATTCGGTGCAGCTTTATGTAAGTCGGCTCAATTTTTATTATTTGTGTGATTACCAGATGCTATGGAGGCACCAACACCAGCGTCAGCGTTGATACACTCGAGTACGTTGGTTGTTATGGGTATATTTTTAATATTTAAGTTTACACCTATACTATATACAAGTCCAGCTGTATTAAGTTTTATGGCTGTTATTGGATCTATGAGTGTTTTATATGGTTCTGTATATGCAAACATTACAGGTGACTTAAAGAAGGCTGTCGCTTATTCAACAATTAGCCAAATAGGTTACTTATTTACTGGATGTGCGCTATTACTATTTAAGCAGGTATTTTTATATTTGATAGTACATGCTATTTGTAAGGCATTATTATTTATTTACGTTGGTTATATAGTACATATGTTTGGTGGTACAACATCGTTGCGTAAGATGGGTGGTATCTACTACATTATACCAGATGTTGCTATAAATATGTTTATTGTTTGTTTAATCTTAATGGGTGCACCTTACACGGTTGGTTACTTCGCTAAGGAGTTACTACTATACGGTATATTTAATTACTGCGGTTCATTTAGGTATATTATATACTTTTGCTGATTAATCGCACTTATATGTACACCTAATTATTTATATCGTATATGTATTCTACCAATCTTTGGTAGGCCTCGTACGACGAGATGTCGTTATAGGAATATTAGACCACTCTATGCAAACTACAACTTTATCGATTCTGATGGTATTAATGTAAATGAGCGTATATTATTAACGAAATTCACCAATCATATACAAAAGTGGGCGATACAAAGTAGATTTACAGCGTTATTACACCTATTACTTATTATAATTGTATTAAACTGTGGTGAGTTTATTACGTACCTAATTACTGGTAATTTTGGGCAGAGTACAACAATCTTACCAAACCCTGTTGAGGATTTAAGTTGTTATCTACCAACAACATATTATATAACGTCTTATTATACGATACGAAATGTACAACTATTCGGTCTTGTATTTTTCGGATTAAGTACGATATATTACTTGGTCATCAATAATCAAAGTACATTTAATGTTATATTTCAAGGTATTATTGTACCTATCTTACTATGTTGTCTAGTCTACCTATTGAATGTATGACTATGTAACTTAATAATATTATTAATATAATATAATGTATAAACGTAATTTGATGTTTATAAGGTTTATACGTACATGTACACTACTGCGGTATAATTCAATTTTACATATAAATAGGCAACTACGATATTGATTATACCTTTACGGTAGTTATTGATTTTATATTATATACGGTAGGCGTTTTTATAAATATAATACCAGGTTAAATAACATACGTTCTGCTATAACGCGCCTAGATACGATTATACATAATACAGTTAATCTACATTTCACAGATATCGGTCATAATGTATTTACAACACACGTTCGTTATAGAAAACGTCGTTCCAATATTGAGAGGAGGCGGATATACAGATATACGTATATACGCGCAACTACGCGTTTAGATATGTTACGCGGTCCTGGTTATACAACCCTACAAATCTACAATGCACCAAATATTCGTATATATAAACGTGGTAGGTTATTTGGTTATAAGTTGGGTACGGATGCTTTATATAATTTGATAGTTGATTATGATGACTCTAGTATAATCAGGTGGTTGCACGTCTACGACTTAACTGGATCATCGGGTAGATATTTTCAGCGTATATTTCGTTCATTGTGGAGTGCGCGGTTACGTACGAAATTTGCAACTAGGTTACATTTATCTGGTAAGGTTGTAGTTTATTTACGTCGTCGCGTTACAGCAACACGACACGCGGGTATACTGGATAGGCGTATTATTTCAACACAACGTGATGTTTGTAATTTTATCGGTACCGTGTCATTTGATAGGTCTTGTTATACATTGGCCGTTGCGATTAATTTTCTATTTAAGGATATCGGTGGTAACTTTGGTATACTCCCTAATGTGGCAAATACTGCGTTAAATATGGAAATATTTTCGAAGACAAATGCTACTAGATTTAATAGACAAATATATACAGTATACATGGCGTTACGTCAGGTTAAAATTTGATATGGATTATTGTACGATGGTACTTATAGTACGTCGCGTTATAACTATAAGCGTATGTATAAGTATTATAGTAAACATGATCGTGGGAAGCCGCGAGACCAGCGTATTAGTACAGTTGGTGGTATTCAGAATTATGAGTATACACATTACGGTTTACGTAATATACATGGATATCATAGTTATCTATATACAAATATTAATAATTGGTATAGGTGGTTAATGCCAACAGTTGGTTATATTGGTGTTTTGGGTAATTTTACCTACCTTTTAGATGAGGTACCGTTTAGTGCCACATTTAATAATAATATACGTTATTGGTTTAATAATTCGCGTATTTTATATAAGTTGGTAGATTGTGTTTATAGATTCAACCCACTAGATATATATATCTATATAACGTGTTCGCTATATACGACGTATACGGTTGGTATTGTATACACGTGTTGTGTTAATAATATAAATCTTATTAAAACACAATACATGCATGTAGTATTTGACACACTTTCGGCGGTTGGTGGTGTATCGATACAATATAATCAGAAATTATTGTTATAATTAGATGTTAGAGCGTCGCGATTTTGAATTACTCAGTATAGTTGGATTTGATAGTTTGCACCGCAGGCACGCATTATCAAATTTTTTGTACACACAGACGTCGTCTAGTTTGAGATCAGGGCAGCATACGAAATCGCGTGTTATATCACGTTATAAGTTATTCACACCGCGTAGGTTATCTTGTGGTGTGCATCATAGGGCTGGGCATACAACATCAGGTAGGTATACTGTAACGAGTAAGGGTAGGACGTTGAATTATAAATATATACGTTATAATAAGTACCCAGTACTATCCAATTATCTTATTTATGGTTTGTGGTATACACGTGTTACACGATCATCTAAATTGATGGCTACGTTTGTAGATATAACCGGGCGTATATATAATTTACCAGTTACACAAAATTATAGACCATTTAGTTTTAATTTAGTAAACATTAAATACGCTTTATTGTATAATACGTATAATGTTACAGTGGCTGGTTTACTTTATACAGAACAATTATTATTGTTAAAACAAAATATACAGTTTTGTTGTGTTGCTGTTACGACGTGTAGTCGTATTATTATAGCACGCGCTTGTGGTAGTTATTGTACGTATATAGCATCAAACAATGATTTAGTATTAAATCGTATTAAGGTGACACTACCATCCGGTAAGTATAAAATGATTTGTAGTGATGTTCCTGTAACACTTGGTGTTGTGTTAGGACATATGGCACCGATTGTAGATACGCGTGGTGGTTTCTGGCGTAAGTTTGGTGTGAAACCACAAGTACGTGGGGTTGTTAAGAATCCAGTAGATCATCCACATGGTGGTAGATCACGTGCTGTACATAAACCAAGATCACCTTGGGGTTGATATACTAAATAATCTATGGCAAGATCTTTGTGAAAACCATTATACGTTTCTGCTAAGATGCACGGGTGTGTTACACAGCTTATAAAAGTAACTAAACTTACAAGAATATTAAACACGTTTAGTTTATACCTATATAATAATTATAAATATATAATTAGTAAGCGTACATATAATACATTACGTCTAAAGTTATTATTTATATGTAATTTTAATGAGTTTAGGGGTAAACTTACACCATTAAAACGTGATACAATATTACGTTTATACAGTACAACACGCGTATGGTTACTAGTCACCGATCAATTAAGTAAATATAGGTTATACGGTGGTGATAAGTTTATGCGTCGCTCATTTACGCTACATACGGCGCAAGAGTTAGTTGGCTTTAAGTTTGGTATGTATTTCATAACACGTACCTATAATGATTATAGATCTAGATTGGATAAAAAGAAGATAGCTAAGTTACGGAAACTCATCATAACGCGCGGTAAGAGGTTGAAGAAAAAATAAACGTAGTTATATAGATGCAAATCTTATTAAATGATTACATTAACATGTTAACCACGAATAGGTCATCACGTGGTATTACTAAACTTAACTTAATTTTAAACTTCGGTCCACAACACCCAGCAGCTCACGGTGTTTTACGTTTAATTGTTGTATTACGTGGTGAGTATGTTTCTAGTATAGATCCACATATTGGATTTTTACACCGTGGTAGTGAGTGTTTAATGGAACAACATAGTTTATTAAATAATATTGTTTTTCTCGATAGGCTTGATTATACGTCTGTTCTAACACAAACACATGCGTATTGTTTATCTATTGAATCTATGTGTAACTCGCTCGTAGATATAACTACACTTGGGTTACGTACATTACTTGATGAGTTATCTCGTTTATTAAATCACTTATTATCGTTAGCGACACATGCGTTAGATGTTGGTACAATGGCTATAATTTTCTGAGCGTTTGAGGACAGAGAGCGTATTATGGAGTTAGTAGAGTATATTTCCGGTGCACGTATGCATGCTTGTTTGTATACACCGTTACAATCATTACAGTCAATAGTAACGCAAGAGTTTATTGCTAAAGTTTTAATTTTAATTAGTAATTTTAATAAGACGTTTACTGAGATTTATATCAGTTTATACAATAATCGTGTTTGAAGGTTACGATTGGTTGGTATAGGTTGTGTTACGGCGAATAATATACTCAGTCTTGGTATAAGTGGAGTTATAGCACGATCTGGTGGTGTATTATACGATGTGCGGTTATATGCTATGTATGGTTATGGATTATATAATTGTATAAATATACGATACTATTTAGGTATATACGGTGATAGTTATGATAGATTTTTAATACGTGTACGTGAGTTGTTTGAATCTTCGAGAATTATCTTACAAGTAGTTACCGAGTATTTTACATATAATCGTATCACATTACTTAATTCAAGTCGTTATACATATAACACGAAGGTTGAGTATATGATTAACCTATTTAGGCGCGTTGAGTGTAATATTGATCTTATTGAGTATGTTGGTTGTGGTTCTGTTGAATCCGGTAAAGGTTTATTTCAGGTAACTTTAATTACAAATAATTCAAACAAACCATATCGTATCTACATTAGATCACCAGCCTATATGCATTTACAACTATTACCTATGTTATGTAGTGGTCTACAGTTAGCGGACATAGCAACATTATTAGGTACACTTGATATTGTATTTGGTGAGGTTGATAGATAGTAATGTCACTCGTTTTAGATAGAGGTCGTCAGGTACGCTCGATTAGAGCTGATTATATTAAATGTCTCAATTTAATAAATCGTGATTTTATATTTATGATTTATAAATCTATATATAGATCTGAGTATACGAGTATTAAGTTTAGATGGAAATTATCATATTTTTTAAATTTAAAGACTTTTGGTGTATCGAATTTAAAGCGACGTTGTGTTTGTCGTTTAACTGGACGTTCACACTTTGTGATACACTTTGCCGGCTTATCTCGATTTGAGTTTAGGCGACTTGCTGGTGTTGGTTTATTGTGCGGTGTTGCACGTTATGGAAAGTAATGACTGGATTCTTTAATTCTGTTATTGGTAATACTGTATCAGCGTTACGTGTTGGATATATAAGTCACTCGCGTTTTATAATATTACCGAGTAATAAATTATCACGTCAATTATTGAATAAGTTGGTGGATTGTGGTGTTATATCGCATTTTAGTGATTATAGGTGTAATGTATCATCTAAACTATCTAAACGTACACTTTATGGTAGGTATGTAAAGATATTTCTCTCCTATATAGATGGTAAGCCTGTACCAACAGCGTTTAGACTACTATCGAAACCATCAGCACGTTATTACATTACGTATAATGTATTACAACGTTATATGTTAACACGGCGTGGTATACTATTAATTAGTACATCGCGTGGTATATTAACAGCTGGTGAGGCTGTTAATATACGCGTTGGTGGTTGTTTATTATTATGGGTTTTATTATAGTTATTTAATATGTCACGTGCTACGAAGGGTGGTATATTGCGTTATGGTGTAACAACACCGTGATTCTCACATAAACGACATACAAAACACAATCGTACTTATTTTCAAGAGTATACTTTAATGGAGTATGTAGATTTAGTATTATCTGGTGATTTTGATTTAAGTCTACTTTCAAAGGATGTATATGTATTTTCACCTATAAGATCTTTAAATATTTTTTACGAACAGTGGGGTTTTGTCTTATGTGAATTTTATAATTTAACACGTTATCAGATGTATGTACGTGAGAAGGATCGTGGTGGTTCGAGTGAGGTGTGTTATAATCTTCGAGTTAATACGATAACACCGTTTAATACTATATACTCCATGACCCCACAGATATATAGACAACATGGTTTTACGTATATTAAACTAAATGTTATAGGTGGTAGTGATTATAGTGATCACACCGGTTACAGTTATAATCTTTTATATTTAAATTATAATTGTATATTGTTTGATAATCTATATGGTGGGTTATCTGATTTAATATAGTATATTATACAAGTAATTGTTCATTTGGAGTTAGATATCGAATTATTAAAACGTGGTTATGGTTATTTTAATGATAAATTATCTGGTTATTTATGTGATGTAAGTTATAATTTTACATATAAATTTAGTATATATGTAACATTGGATAAGTTTACAGGTTTACCTAATTATATTTATAAATTTGTCGGTTTATATGATATGTGTGGGTTATTAAATACAATGGTGTGTGATCAATCTAGTTCTATACTATCACACTATAAATTACCATATAATAATATGTTATTACAACATTACGATAACTTAAAGTTATATAGACGTAAATTACATCATAGGTATAAGAACGATATATTTACAGGTCGTTTCATACTTCACGGTAATCGTGAGCGTTCATTGCGTGGGTATAAGAATGCTGTTAACTACTTACAGTGTAGGTATAATACTGAGTTAAGTACGGCGTATATGCATTGTGGTTATAATCTTGTATCATTATACGGTATAAACTCTATGCAACTATGTTGTGGTAATTTAATGTATGGTAGGTATTTATTGACCTTTAGTACATTAAATACAATGTTATCTAGTTGTAGGTTATGTTGTGGTTTATACGATTGGGATAATATAGCCGGTGTTTATAGTAATATACTTGAGCAAGCACCAAAACACGGTGTTGTTATTAATCGAGTTCATAAGACTGTGTATAAGAATACACACGGTAAGTCTGGTAAGTATTCAGCTAGTTTAAGGCCATTGAATAAGAATACTGGTTTACGATACATGTTACGTTATTATAAGTTAGCTTGGCGTTTTTCACATGGTCGTACGTATAATGATAAGTATATAGATATATTATATACTATTGTGTTACGACCTGAGTATAGTCTTGGTGTTTTATATGGCGAGTAATAAGATATATATTAAAAATAGGAAAATACGTTCATTTGAACAATCTGATAAGTTAACAAATACACCGTATAATATACAAAATCGTAACGCTATTATTATACCACTACATATACAATTCCACACTCTTATATTTGAAAATAATGGTAATATATATATTTACATCTATAATAACAACTATTCCATTATATTCTGTATATGTGGTGATAATCTGTATAGACTTAATTTTGCACAGTGCTGTAATACAATATGTATTAAGTTTAGGTTACGTAGTTGTTTTATGTACCTCGGTATTAATCATATTATATTACTTATACGTCAGTTATATACTGTTAATTTCTTTAAAATCCATATTATAAATACACGTATTAAGTTTCTATACAATGATGGTCGTATCTTTAGTATAAATAGGTTTGGTACATTAAGATTTATATATTATATACAACGTAGTTTTTTAAAGTTATTACCGGATAGGGTTTTTATTGTATGTGGGTATGATGTGATCGAATCCTTGATTATTTATCAAGCACTCGTACGCCATATACGACCTACGATTTTTATAACAACTAGGGTTTCTATTTCAAGTAAACCTAGATACCTTTTAAAGATCTTTTAGTATTATACATATAGATCTACTACTATTATAATTATAGTTTTTAAAAAAATTACACTTCTATAAATAGGTAACTATCTAATCTTATAGATATTATTATTATTAAATTTGAGGCGTTCTAGACGAACAAGTAAGATTATCTTTCCACAAAAACATAGACGTAATCTTTTAACAATGGAACGTAGTTTATGCTGAGGTTCTGTTGGTTTTAGATTGTTACGTCGTTTCTATAGTGGACGTCGTCGTTTACAACGTATACATCGATACATAACTAATCTATATTTAAAGCGGTATAGTACTGTTAGATATTCACGTATAATTAGACGACGAAAGGCTACATGGAAGTTTACACGTTTGCGGTTATATTGATGTTATATAAAGAGATTACAACCTATTACAAAAAAATCAACTAAAGCTAGGATGGGTAAGGGTAAAGGTAAGATGCGTGGTTTTATTGGGACAATCGGTAGTGGTCGTATACTTTATGAATTTAAATATTTTAATATTATGTCCGTACGTATATTACGTACATACTTTTCAAGATACTTCGGTAATACATTTCAATATCTTGAATCGTTGAATCTTAAACGCTGTTACGGTGTTACGGGTGTACCATCAATAAATCGTTATAGTTTTGAAAATCTAATAACACGTAAACGTAGAATTTCAAAAATCTTACATTGGCGATTACGAAACCACATATATAGTATATAGTTTGATAGCGTATGAGTACACTTACACAATGTTTAAAATCATATAGACGTATTAAAAAGTTAAATCATAGTAGGACTTTTAAATTACGCAAGCAACCACATGTTTTAGTTACAGTTGTAAGTATTATAACCAAGAATCCAAAGAAACCAAATTCAGGTAAGCGTCGTGTACTGCGTGGCAACATATCTAATTTAAAACGATCTGATAGATTGACGGCGCGTTTAACAAGTTATGGTGTTTTTCCTAAACGTGGTGATCATGTACTAATACGCGGTGGTAGAGCTAATGATGTGCCGGGTGTAACGTATTCCGGTATACGTGGTGTTTTTAATTTTCAACCACATAGTATTAGACGTAAACGTAGATCGTTCTATGGTAATCCTAGATCTGTTGAGATGATTACGCGTATATCAAAGCGTGCTCGATTAGCTGGTTTCCGTACACCGGAGGATGTTATTAATGCACGTATTAAGTTAACGAGGCGTGGTAAGAGAGTTGTAAAATAAATGTATAATACACACGTTAGTTGAGTTATTGGTTGATTTAAATCTATTGGATTTTTAGATGTAAATATAGTCGACGCAAACCTTTGTTCGAGATTATCGAGTATCTCTGGTATTATCGTTGGATTACGTCGAAAGTATGTATATATGTATATAGATGGTGTTCATATATATAAATTTAGTGGTTTTTGTCTATACAGTGATCGTACATACACGCGTAGTCACTTTAGACGTTTAAGTATAAATATACGTACGTTACTATACCGTTGACGTGTTATTCGTAACGTTACGTATTTACTTTTACGCGATAGGCGTGCGATTCGTACAGCACAATTAAAACCAGCACACGGTCAGCGTAGTCGTGGTAATGCTAAGTCAGTCCGTTATGCAAATACACTACTAAATCGCTTCTGTACTGCATATGAGGGTGGTGTGTTGAGTATCACAGGGCAGCGACAACTTAGATATTCAAAGGCGGCAGAGCAGCGACTCCAGGTAAAGCGTAAAAAGTCTAAAATTAAGAAATCTCTGAAGAAGGTAAAAAAGGCATCAGAGTATCGTCGTAGACGTAGCGCTATTAAGGATGCATGGGCTTAGATTATAAATTGAGTAATTTTTTAATAAATAAACAGTTATATAATAAGTTATATATACATGGTGGTGGTATAACTAATCTACAAAGATTACGGTCGTATGTTAAGTTATATAATAACTTCGATATTTTAAAACATAATTTACAGGTAAATAGGGTTAGGCGTAGGAAATTAACACATTATAGGCGTGTAGTTAGATGATCAAGTAAATTAATGTTATCTGCGTTTTTTAAATTAAACCTACGAGCGGTGCGTCATGGGTTTGTAGATATTATGTGATTTAATAAAAATCAGCTATTATATAGTTATTATAATAATTTAACAATTGGTTGGGAGGCGTCTGAAGATGATGTACGTGATACGATAGATCGTTTCAACAGTGCTAGTTTTACACTATATACGTTTGAGTTATTACATCGTGGTACATACAAAGGGCGTACAATATATACAAATAATATGTATAATATTGGTAGATACCTACGTGATATTACAAACATTACATGTAATGTTGGTGATGTATTGAATACAACTAGATTAAGCTATAATTATTTAACACCAGTATATAGTACACTGAAACACTATTCTGAGTTTGCTTGTGATTTTCTTAAGTTAGATAGTAGTATATTTGAAACAGATGGTAAATTATATATCTATCAGTTAGTATACGATTTAATAGCTATACACAGGGATTATATAAATTGTAGAAATTGTGGTATTGTAAATACGATTGAAACTTCAACATCTTCCTCTGAAGAGGTGGTTTTATTAGATGATGTAGATTTATCGACTAATCAAATTTGACAGATACCACAAATACGATTTAATCCGGGATTTATGACATTTATACGTCGTGCTAGACATGAATATGCATTATATAATCGTATTAATATGCATTCGCAGGGTAGATTGACGAGATACCTCTACAGGTTTAGGCGTTTAAATAATATGTCTATACTTAATTTAAAGTTATTTACGCTGGATAGATTTTTAGTGAGGACGCGTTTTAGTTTAACGATTGCACAAGCACAATTTCTAATTACTGGTGGATTTATTTTTGTAAATAATTGTTGTGTATATACAAATCAATTTAAATTACAGGTTGGTGATTATGTGCAGGTTAGGTATAATTATAATATACTTAGTTTTGTATTATTCAATTTAAAGCAACGTTTGGAGATGATCGAGGTATATGGGTTGAGAATGGATCAGTTGTTAGGTGGTGATAGATTTAATTCAGTATTGGAGGAGTCCGGTGATCAAGTATTATTACGTAAGCATTTTAAATTTACGCAGTTAGTTAAGTTATATAATATTATATTTGATATACCTAAGTACGTTGAGTTAGATTACCTTACATTGAGTTTTATAATATTGCATGAGTGTTTAAGTTTTGATGATTACGACTTCATCACTATAAAACAGGCAACTACATTATATTTCAAGGCATTAAATTGAAAGTATATAACATAAATTTAATATTATATCGGTGAATTTTTCTAAAAACACTATAAGTTATTTTGAATTAAACACATTCGATGATGTACGAAATTATAAGGCATTATTTTGTAGTACATCTGAGTTCACGGTCTATGGTTACAGACCACAATATCTTATTTCAACGCGTAACGGTATAGCAACATTTAATCTATATTGCGGTATAGTAAGACACGGTGTTATGAATATAAACATCAATCAATTTAGTAATTTAGGTGTAAATATAGTGTATCAACCAAAGTATGGGTATCCACGTGATAAGATCTACGCGTGTAGTTTTTTCCGTTGTCATGTTGTGAAGCCATGTGGTGATTTTTTGTATAATTATGAGTTTGCAATGACGTGTCGTACATATGATTATAATGATCGTAATGTTATACTTTATAGTATACCGTACGAGTCGATGTTAATACTCATAAATTCGATGGCAGAGCGGATATATAATTCAGATTTAATACCTGGTCATAGTATTGTACCGGAGAGGGCTAAACATCCGATGTATATAGGTATAGTTGATCAACGTATTAATGTACCAACATTAACATTACGACAACAAAATAATATAAAATATATTTTATATAATATATATTGTATGTATAGAAGGCTTCGTCAATTATATAACATACAATCACATTGATTTAATAGTTTAAGTAATCACGTATCTAGAAATATAGTTGGTATACTTGTAACACAACCAAATCTATATACACTGTTGCGGTCTATACCTGGTATAATTGGTAGTTTATGTGATTATATTATACAATATTTAAATTTACCAAGAACTACAACAACACGTCGTATATTATTTATTATAATTATTTTAATAATCGCTATTATCATAGCGACATGTATGATTATTATTATATCACTTATGTAATTCGATGACACAGTTGGTACGACGTTCGAATATAGTGGATGGTTATAGTAGTTATTTCTCAAATAAATTTAGTTATAACTATTTAGGGTATACTACATTTGGTTGCGTTGATTTTAACACTGTTGAGTTTATTTATGTATTTGTTGTTAATGATTATATTGAATTTATTGTTGAAAATGCATACGGTCGTCAATGTTTTTGATACATACGTGCGGATGTGTTTTTCAATCTAGTTAACACAGTACCATGTAGTGTTAGTAATCGTACGTATTATAGATCAAAGTTACGTGATCTTGTAAGGTTTGGTAATAGGTATGCGATATTTCAAATACGTTTTTATGTAATTGATTGTTATCCTAAATTACCACAAAAGTTTAATATATATTCACATAGGACTGGTATTATACCAAAGGGTGGTCATATTTACCGTGTACGTGTTACAGATTATACACAACTTGGTCGTAGATTTATTAATGATGTTAATGCGACGATTTATTCAGATATAAGATTATTACCGAGATATATTAAGATAGATTCGTATATATTACACATGTATTACGATATAGTTAGTAATTCAATGCGTATCTTAAATTATCTACCAATAAAGAAGTCACGTGTAATGTTAACAATTATAATTATACTATATACAGTTTATCGTATAATTATAACATTTGTAAAGTTACTAATCATTGTACTTATCTTTGTAATATTTATACTATATATTGGTGGTTTTTTTATTTAATTATATTATGGTTTATATTAGTAGATATAATAAATATTTAGGTTACGATAGTTTTTTTAACCGTACAGTTAAATTTGACTATAACTATACACCACACTTCGTTGATTGCTATCGTAGTGACGGTTGTGCTATGTTTGTTGTAAGTATTCGGGGTTTCGTTGAGTTTAATGTTGAGTTTGGTAATGGTACAACGTTATCATGGTATATACATGAGTTGAAGTTAATGGAACTAGTTGGTGGTGGATCTATTATTAATAATTCAGTATTTAGGCGTTCAACATATTCTAAATTTAGATTTATATTGAAGTTTAACAACGATTTCTCATTTTTACTGAAGTTACACGAAAATAATAGATTTTCTATAGATAATAAGTATATACATGTACGTACAACGATACCGAGGGCGTTACGTCGTTGTATGTATTATAGTATTATAAGATTAACAGACGTTAGATTACTAATAACACGTTTTATCGATGATCTTTATAAATTTCAAAATATAAATTTATATATAACAAGTGAGTTGAGTAATATACGGTTATTTAAGGTTGTAGGTGTTAATCGTTTTTACTATACAAGTTATTATAATGAATATAATTATTTTTTACTATATAAGTATACACAATTTTATGTAGTATATTATCCATATAATATACTCGAGAGATTGTATTTTAATATTCTATATTATATAGGTGATATAGTTTTGTAGTTTTATATTATTATACGCGTGTTCTTCTTGAAGAGTTGTTATATAATATTTAGTGTATGACTACACACCACGCTAACATACTATATTATTATCATGGTATTACTATTTATTATATTATGTTATCTTGATAGTAAGATTGGTATGTACATTAATATGGATATAGTAACAAATTATACTATATCTCTTATTACTATAATATATATATTATATGTAATAATATGTTTAATCTCTAATATTTATATTAGTATTGACTTTTTAATAAAAATACAATATAATTTATATGTAATATATTATTTTTGTATATTATTATATAATAGTGTAGCTAATATATTTAATCTTTTAAATATTAATAGTTTATTATTTACATTAATCGCATTATTACTTATATTAGTATTATTAGTAATTCGATGCGGTGCACCTCGTTATCGTATTGAACAGATATCAGATTATACATATAATATTCTACTAATTGGTATAATTATATTAATTATCGTAATAATAGTATTGAATTTATATTTATAATATAATATTGTATATTTATTCAAATATACGTTAGAGTTGTTACAGTAGGGTACGATATGTAATACCGTGCCTGAACGCGATCTGTCATATGTGCTATTGTTATATAATATGATGTGGTATTGATATACATATATAATATTAGTATATGTTATATTATTTATAAATACGCATTAAAGTCCTTGATAGTGTCGAGGTTTGTGTATAATTAGTAGTATACAGTACTATATGCTATTATATATGTGTATTAATATCGAAGTATTATATATATTAGTATGTATATTATCGCACGGTGAATCAACACCGGGGCTATAAATCTAATATCGATAGTGAACGAGTAGTGTGAACGAAAGGTGAAAGAGTTGACCGAAGGTCAAGTGAAATAAATGAGAATGCTTGAAACCAAATGTCTGATCGATCGATGCTTTAGGCTACGATGTACCTTTTGCATAATGGTCTAACAAGTTAATACAATAAGCGAGCTTATATGTTTTTGTAGGCGCATAGAAATAATTATAAATTATGATTATTATTGTAGTTTATATTAAAGTTTATTGTATTATACCCGAAGCTGTGTGATCTAACCATGGGCAGGTTGTAGTAATATAGACCGAACCCGTCACTGTTGCAAAAGTGTGGGATGACCTGTGGTTAGGGGTGATAGGCCAATCAAACACAGTTATAGCTGGTTCTCCGCGAAATATATTATAGTATTGCGGTTATATGTATTATACGGGGTAAAGTGATTTTTATATTTAAAGATCTCAGAATACGTATATGTTCTATAACTAGGCAGACGTCGCGCGCAAAGGTGCAACGTCGAAAGGGAAACAGCCCAGAACGGATGATAAGGTACCGAATTAATACTACATAGAAAGGAAGTTTACTTGAGAGATAGTGTGGGGGGTAAGCCTTGAAGCAGCTATCCCTAAAAAAAAGCGTCACAGCTTACCACATTAATATGCATGCTGTGTTGTCTTGCGACTCAAGTGAGATCCGAAAAATATAGAGGTAACAAGTATTAAACCGAAGCACCGTATAAGGTAGCGGAGTGCTCTGTAGATCGTAGAAGAAGTATAATTGAAAAATTATATCGAGATATCAGAGGCAATGATGTTAGATTAAGTAACGTAAGTTTGGTGAAATACCAAAACCCCTAATACCCAAGGTTTCCAATTTGTTATATCGTAATGTTGAAACACGTTACTTTATAAAAATTAATACCGTACTGTTGAACAACGGAGGGTTAAACAGTCCCTAAGTTAAAGGCGAGTGCCGATTTTACGATGGGTTTTGATTACTAAGGTACCGATTTAATATGTAACCAATTTAACGGTGCCCCGGAAAGGGTAATCTAGTAATGACTGTACCGGAAACCGACACAGGTGGGTTGGTTGAATATACCAGGGGGACGGGTGAATGTTGTTGAAGGAACTCGGCAAATTAGCTCCGTAACATAGGAGGTGGAGTGTCGTACTCTCAAAAGGTACGATAGCATTAAAGAGGGGGTGGCGACTGTTTATCAAAAACACAGGACTCTGCAAAATTGAAAAATGTTGTATAGAGTTTGACGCCTGCCAAGAGTCATAGGTTTAAATGTATGTATTTTGTAGTTATATACACTGTATGTGCTATAAGGCCATGGTAATCGGCGGCCGTATACCTGACGGTCCAAAGGTAGCGTAGTAATTTGACGTCTAATTAGCGTCCAGTATGAACGGCGTAACGACTGCCCCACTGTCTCCAACAACATCCCGGTGAAATAGGGTTGGTGGTGAAAATACCATCACATCGCGGTAGTACGGAAAGACCCCGTGCACCTTTACTGTTATCAAGTGTAAGCTAATCGCGTGTTATTTAGGTCACTACTTAACACAAAAATTAGATAAACTTATAAAAAATTTAATAAGAACATATCGCTTGAGAGACAGTTTTGCTGGGGCGGTAGCCTCCTAAAGAGTACCGGAGGTGTGCAATTATTGTTTTTGTTTTCCAAAGGTGCGGTGTATATCGCGGTAATATGCGATATTAAAACCACAATAGGTATGCCGTGCTTGATAAAACAACAGACATGTTGTTTTAGGGTTAACGCCTGCTATAATGACCAGGGGTTTACGATTGAGAGTGGCCCCTAAAACGGATAAAAGGTACGCCGGGGATAACAGGCTAATACAACCTACGAGTTCATATCTACGGTTGTGTTTGGCACCTCGATGTCGACTCATCGCATCCCGGGGGTGCAGCAGCTCCCAAAGGTACGTCTGTTCGACGTTTAATGCGGTACGTGAGTTGGGTTCAGAACGTCGTGAGGTAGTTCGGTCCCTATACACCGTGATATAGAGATTTTAAATGAGTCTTGGCCTACTACGGAAGTAACGGTACTTGTGGTGTCAATGGTGATTGGGTTGTTAAGAGCATGCCCAGTAGCTAAACACCAGTTGAATAACTTCTGAATAAAATTAAAGAGGGAAGTCACACAATTTAAATCTCGAATACAACTATAGATTATTTAGCATTTTGTAATAGTTAACTATAATATTATATGATAAATATACAATTATAGTAGATTAACTTGTAATTAAATGAAAGCATCGTAAGGTGTGGAGTTTACAGAATGCGTTGTATACTTAGTATCTTAATTGGTATTTAAATAAGTTAAAGGCATTTGGAGGATACCTAGATATTAGATGATATAGGGTGAAATAGGCCCATAGTCACATAACCTTCCCAAGGAATTTATGTGAGTTAAATTTATAGAACCGTGAAGAGAGACAACCTAGTAACGGTGGTAGAAATAATCAACAGAGTAAGGTTAGTAGTGGTGAGCGAACGCCGAAAGTCCTAAAAACTCAAAAGATTGATATGATATCTTTTAGCGTGACCAATTGTACGAGGTTTTACCCTCCGATATTAATACATACAAGGGTGGTGGAGGTCCACGAGGTTACGTATTTTTAATCATATAAATTGCGTGGTGTCATTCAGTGGTAGGATGTTGGACTTCAAATCCAACTACGGTGGTTCGATTCCATCCGCCGCGGTGTGTTGGTTAATACTAAATTAAATTCTATGACTATTTATGAGGTTATTAACTGTAGTATTGTATCATATGATATATCTAAATCTAATGTAATTTTAACGTATAATTATAATAATTTTAATTATGTTGATTGTTTAGATTTTAGTACAATTTATACAGTATCGCAGTTTACAACAAAATATTATATGATCGGTTTACACGTTAGATCGTTTTATTGATCATTGGCAAGTTTACGTAATATAATACCGTATAATTTAATATACATTTAATAAAGGTATGTCAAAGTTTTTTACCATATATAACGATGTTAGTTTTAGTGATATAGATCATTACATGTTGTATCGTGTTAAATTACAATTAATGTATATACAACAACTACGTTACAGATGTAGGTTTATCAAGTCTACCGAATCACAGTATGAATTATTATACAATTTATTATACGACCGTACAGTTATAGAGTGTAGTTCAATAAACGTAGATAATAAAATTGAGTTATTACGCGCACGTATTAACACAAATATTATGTTAAATACAGTACCAATCGCTATTATTATTAAGGATTTGGAGGAGTTATTTGGTACTTGTGTATTTTTTGAAATTCGTTTACTTGGTTCAGGTTTATTGCGGGTAGATGAGGTTGTATTATTATATAAGTTTGTTGATTTCTTTATTACACGTTCTAATACATACAATATTAATTTATCACAATTTGTATATGTTATATTTTTTAGTTTAGTTGGTATGGATTTACATGCATTATTACGTTGTTTTGGTGATATGTTCGAGTGTGTACATTATTCAGAGACACTTGAAGTATATCATTATATAATCGATATATTATGTTATTTTTATAATTATTGTAGTAGTAGGTTAGGTTTTGTTGGTATTCGTATTGACGTATCTGGTAAATTCAGTAAACAATTATCCACAAAGCGTAGACGATACTCATATATAATTGGTAGACACTCGAGTAGTATCATGTATGGTTGTAATTATTGTTATAGGCAAATGTGATCTAAATCCGGTGCTATTGGGTTTCATTTACACATATATACACGTGGTATTTTAACAGGCATTAATGTCTATGTCGAACATTAAAGTTATAATATTAGTATGCGCATTTATTAGTTTAATTATTTATTTAATTTTTCATCGTATTGCATTTAAGAATATTTTTAAGGGGTTAAAGCAATCTAGATATCAGAGGTATGGGTTTTATGAGTGTGGTTTTAGACAACGACATGAGTATAATGTAAAATTAGATATAAATTTATATTTTAACTTAGCTATATTTATATTATATGAAGTTGAGTGTATATTTATAATAATATTTTTTACAAATTTACATATTATGTGTACACTTGATGTAATATTAATATTATTTTATATTATACTATTCTTGATTGGTATATATTTTGAATTATCGGTTAGAAATACCGATTGGCGTTATTATTAAAAATGTTACAAACATTACTTTTATATAATATCTTTAGATTGAATGGTGTTACAGTTATTAGAAGTGGTAGTAATTTATTATTAGTAACAACACCGAATACATTTTATATTATGGCACTACATTTAAGATATTCAACACTAATGTATAATTGTAGTTTTATTAGTTTATTTGGTATTGATATATTGAATGATAACTATCTTGTATATTATAGATTTATACAATCACTTCAAATACAACTACATATTATGGTATTATCTGGTGGCAGTATGCATTCGATACAAGGTATCTTCTGTACGGCAACTTGGTATGAGCGTGAGTGTGGTGAGTTACTACCTATTCGATTTATAGGTTTAACAGATACACGTCAACTACTACTACCATATAATCACTGCGGTACATATCCACTGAAGAAACATTGACGCTCTGGTGGTAATTTAAATATTAATATTATTAATAGAATTGGTTGGTTGCAGTATTAAATATAATACATATCTAATATCTAAGACATTTATTGTTTTAGCACATAATAGGTGTAATTATAATCAAATTAATAATCAATTTATAAGATTAATTAACTTATTTGAGTTTAATACACGTAATTCTAATATTTCTAAATTTATTTCAATAAATAGTATAAAATTACATACAAACTTACGAAATCATAAGTATATAATAGTACGTAGTGGTATGGCATTTAAGAAGCGTGGTAAAGAGCCATATAATAATTTGAGACGTTTTATTAGATTTACGGTCAATTATACGATTCGTATACGTGATGATTCTAACATATCGTTAGTGAGTATTATGCGTATTTTAGAAAATATAACACCACGGTTTCGTTTATTTGGTGGTGAGGTACGTGCATATGCAATTGGTGTGTGTATGCCTGTTGAATTAATGCGCGTATGTACTACAGTCAATACTAATAGTATCGCTACTGATACAATGTATTGTGATACATATAACACACCACATAGTAGTATATTATAATATTAAATAGAAACGTGTTACTGTCGAACGATTACATTTTAATTGTCTTAATTTCGATAGTGATTCTAATTACAACAATAGCTGTTTTAATATTAGTTGAACGTAAGTTTTTAGCTATCGCACAACGACGCGTTGGACCATCTATATTGGGTCGTCGCGGATTTTTACAAATAGTTGCTGATGTTATTAAGCCATTGTTTAAGGAGGTGTTTGAGCAGAAGTTTCAAACAGTCACTATTATTGCATTCTTTATATACGTACTATTCTTTTCACAACTCATATATTTAAGTTTTTTCAGTTTTGGTATAAATGGCGTTTTATATGATAATGTAGATTTTATAATATTACTGCAGTTGGCTATTAGTGGTCTTTCTTGTCTAAGTGTACTCTTAATTGGTTATTTATCAAATACGAAGTATGGTATGATAGGTTCAATTCGTATGGTAATGTCTGATGTTGCGGTAAATATTATAGTCTCTATATTAAATAGTATCATCTTATTAAATACACACGGGTTCGATTATAATACACTTGGCCATAATCAAAGTATGTCTGCAAATATATATCTACTATTGATAATATATTCGATAGTATATATAATACACCTCTTTATTTCGGCACAACGAGCACCTTTAGATTTAATAGAAAACGAGGGTGAGTTAGTTTCTGGTTATAATACAGAGTTTAGTGGTCCAGATGTATTAGTTATATATTTCGCTGAGTACTTACATATCGTTAATGGTGTTTTACAGTTTATATATCTAATGTTTGGTTTTTCAATCATACTCGATGTTAATTTTCTACTAACAGATGGTATGTTACTGGTAACAGCATTTGATTTTATATTCGATATAATCGATATGTACCTCGGTATAGATTATTATGAAATTTAATGTGTGGTGTATACCAATAATGCGGATATCATCAAATTATTACAATATATATTTACATAGATTTAAATACTACGATACATATAATTTATATACAAATCAACGTACATATTATACCAGGTATACAGTTTTACGGTATTTTGCTGTACGTACATATAATATATACCACTCAGGTGAGTATACAATACGTACCAGTATATACAATAATATTTATAGTTATTTTATAAAAGTATATGGATTTAATAGGTTTTGTAGGGAATTTAATGTTAGGGTTATAAGTTGTTCAGTTAGATTTGTAAATTATACATATTACGGTGTATATAGATGATATGACTATCTTAAATATATTATTATAGATAATATACCACTACAGTTATGCTATAATAAACACCAACAATTTATACCGGCGTTTGGGTATTTTTTATGAATTTCCAATAAACGTGGTAATTTATATATTAAGGATATAACTATACTAGGACATCGTCGTCTTAGATGGTATACATTTACGATTGTATTATCGAATGGTTTAATACTCCTCTATCGTAAGTATAAGTTTTATTTATTAGATATGATATAATAGTTTTAATTATATGAAGATACATGGTATATTTAGAGAGATACTACTAGACTATTATGAGGTTACACGAAATTTTAGATTTTTAAAACTACTACGATTACGTTTACATTTAAAATCTACAAGGTTATATAGATTTAATACTATAGTACGTACATTACGTTGTAATGCGTACAATCTAACAGATTCTGATATATTACAATTATCATCATTTCATAATAGAGTTTATGGTTGATTGATGTTTACAACTGCAAATAGGTACAATAGTCGTTTATTATATCAAAATATTAATGCAGTTGGTTATAATATATATAATATGTTTAAGCAACTTAAACATATAACTGATGACGTTACGGTAAATTTAAATAAGATGCTTGCAGATTATAGTACAGATTATTATGATAGTATCTGTAATACGTTAATTGAGTATAATAAATCTGAGTTTAGTACATGACGTCATAGAGCGCTATTAACATTTACAGTGATCGGTCGCAGATTATTTATATCTCTTGTTGTCGGCCGTAAGTGTATGTTTACTTTAAGTACCGGTATGTTTTACGTCGATATATATAAACATACGTTAGTCAAGCGTGATAGATTAGCACTACTTGAGTACAGGCGTAGTTTAAAGCGTAAGGAGCGTAAACAATATAATAGAACGAAGCAAGTTAATACGTGGAAGGCGTTAAAACATACACAACCTAACAGATTACTGATGGTACAATACGCTGGTACATTATTAACAACATTATCAAACATATATTTAGATATACGTGTTAAGGGGGTCTGTTCGGATATGCTCGATAATATCATAAATATTCTATTTAACCAGGATACGGAGGAGTTAACGTTAAATATTAATGATACAGTTACACTCGGTAATATCTATTTTTCCGGTATATTTATTAATAGGTTAACGATGCGTCGTTTAAAGCGTAATCTTAGAAAGCGTATTGTTAAATATAATACTAATAGGGTTGATATTATCGATTAAAAATTATTCATGTTTTTTTATAAAAATAAATACAATACTATTATTTCAGTTACATTTTATACTATTTTATGTAATAATGCAAATTTACTCGAATTAACTGATGGTTTGAGTAATTGATTATTTTTCTTAAATAAGCGTTTGATATTACAATTTAATTATACAGATATACTATTTAGATGATCTGGTTTTAATTTACCGATAATCGATAGTAGTTATTTTATTATAATACAGCAACTTAGATATAGATTAAAATTAACTGAACCATATTATAACAAGCATAGGTTAGTTATGTTTAGTGTAGATATTTTAAATGTCGATTGTACTGCGGTATTCTTAAGTACTGATTTATATAGACATTTTACATATTATATAATTAAATTTTTTACTAAATTCGGTTATAGTGTTGGTATTTGTGGTATTGTATTTGGTTTTACTACAGCTACTATAGATTTATATAAGTATAACACAAATACTATTGTACCGTATGATCAAACAACATTTATTGACATTGATGGTGATTTTATATCAACAATTTCATACATATCAAGTGTATGGTTGTATAGAAAATTAAACACATTTAAATTTGATATTATACGTAATGTTGATATAAATAGACAGGATATTGTAGCAAATTTAACTTATACGTATTGGCAATATAATATAAATAATATATTAAATAATGTATATATGAACTATCAACCGTATGTTAATATACGTATTGATAATATTATACGTGATCGTTATACGTATTCGTGAGATGAGGTACAGCCGGTATTATATAATACATTTACAAGTATTTTAACAATATTTGCACGTTTTATTATTATTTTACGCAATCGTATCGGTATTGAGTCTTGTGTAACTACTCGTTGGTTTATAATGTTACTATATATATTTATGTTACAGTTATATATTGTATATCATATTAGGCTAGATACACGTTTTAAATTACATTTTTTAAAATCATTAAGTGATGTAAATTTATATAATATCGATGGTATATCTATTGATGAGTTATTATTTAAGACACGATTGAATGACTTATTAGATACAATTACGTCTACACTTGGGTATGAAGTTACTGTAATACTATTTAATAGATGTATTTTGGATTGTAATGGTTTATTCTATGATATGTTTAATTTTGAATTTAAGATAACATTTAATTTTATTACTTATAAATCGCATTTTAATAAACAAAACTGTACCAATATAGATACATATTTACGATTCTTAATATTATTACAGCGTTGGTCGAAGTATACGTTAATTAATATTACACCGCATACAGTTACAACATTTACAGAACTTAATATTACGAATTTAATTTGTTATATAGTTACATACTGTATACAACTGTTTGAGTTTATTAAGTGCAATGATACGCGTATTAATACGTTTGTCGATATAACGTATATTAGTTTAAATTGTGCGTATAATTATACAACCGATTACTATAATTTAATGAAGTCATATTGTATTGATAGTTATACATCATTTTATAATTATTGTATGGTTCATAATGTTAGTGATTATTTTAGAAACAATTTATATAATATATATGTTGATGATACGTTTAAGTACATTAGTTATACCCCATCAGATACAACAATACAAACTACAGAAGATATAAATATGGTTACAGTAGATGATAATATTGTATTTAGTAATATAATCGATGATAGTATGATAGATGTAATCGCTGAACAGTGTACAGCGTTAGTTGATGTAAGATATTATAATAGAGAACTTTGTAATATTAGTGATTTAATTCATACTGTTAATTATAGTATTACAACAAATGAATCAAATATTGTGTTAGATCGTACTAATTATAGTACAGTTGAGCTTATTTGTATAAATATTACAGTAATATCGTATATAAATTCAATAATTGATTCTATGAGTATTGTACAACTTGATAATTTTACGTTTGGTGGGTACGTTGTGCATTTTATAGATACTTATACATATATGCAACAATTTAACTATTTTCAATTTGTAAGGACTTATATTACAGACATTACCACCGTTATGGCTGAAAGCGTAACCGGGTCGTGTGATATTTATAATAATGTAGACACTTTTGAGTTTAATGAATTAACTTATGTAGTTTGTGATTTAATGATGACGGATGATTATATAGAGGTTGCTAATATTAATACTAGTACTGATATACAAAAAATAACTAACGATAATTATTATAGTAGATTTGAATTAGATTCTAGTATATCGCATGATACGTGTATTGATTATTCAAATGTAGTTGATATGTGTAATGATACAGTGGTTGATACAACTGTATTAAATGTTTTAAACCACGGTGGTCTCGTCGGCAACATATATGAACCAAACTACGTACTTAATAGATTATCAACATTACCACGTGAAATTATATATATAAAGTTTGATGATCAAATTATAAGTGATATTGGATGACATCATGTAGTTCAAGATGAACATTTTAATTTATATTATGGTATACTTAATTTCAGTATGATAGATTATCGTAATATGATAAATCCACAAGTTATATTACATTATTTGATAATATTACAACTTAGATTATCAGGTATTATTGATATACATCATGAATTATATCTTAAAAAACGTACTGAACTATTAAATTGTGGTATGCTGAATTATATTAATTCAGTATTGGCTAATATTACAGATATACCTACATTAGCATTTGCCAGGGATGGTTCAATAGTAGAGGTACCTAGTAGTATTGGTTTTAGAAATTACGATTTGGTACAGGTATCTGATGATGACACTATAGCTGTAAATTCGGTTGAATTTTTACAAAAGTTAATTCGAACATTACAACAACCACGTAATTATAGTAGATTACTTATAAATACGAATAATTTATTTAATGTAGACAAGTTGATCGATATTACACACGACAGTAATCAACGCCCAGTTGGTTATATAGATAATTCAACGTTTATTAAACTATTTGGTTTACGTGATTTTATTAATAAGTTATATCACGTATCAGCTAGACTACAGGTAGATGATTATAATACACGTTGACGTTTATATGCGTTAGAGTCCGCACATACGTCTAATGTAACACTCGAAACTGTATCAAGTCTTAATGCTATTTATAATTATAAGTTGTTAAGTGCTGAACAGGTATCTGAGTTATTAAATCAATTTGAAATCGATGTTGGTAGGTATGGTATAGACCACGTTTTAACAACACCAGTTGATACCGCTGTTAGTGGTTTTGCGAGGTTTAAATATCACGAATTCGGCCATACAGATATATCTACTGATGTGGACGATGAGTCCGATTTTGATGTTATAGAGTTATAATTTTTATATGTTAGTTGGTTTTAATATTATTAAATATTCGTATTATATTGATGATATAACCTCTATAAAGAATAGTTTTTATCTTTACAAGAGTATATCATTACAAAATCACATAGTAATGTTTATTATTACATTCTTTGAAAAATTAGTTATATATTTACAGAGTATTATAGATAGTTTTGATAATACACCAATCGATAAATATGTATACTATACATTTTATGGTGTCGGTGATACGCCACAACATATAATTAAATTACCAATGAAATTTACAATAGTAATTTGCATTGGGTATGTATTGATAAGTTGTGATGTTTATGAGTACACTTATAATATTGATTCTATAGACCAGAATGATATAACATTATTTTATGATTTTATAACATTTTGAGTTAGTTCACAACCAACCGGTTCAATTTTATATACATTGATGTTACGTGATAAGATTGTTGACTACTTGTTAAGTAATTTACAGTATATATTAGAATACGATACTATTTGTTGCAGTGTGGTACGTGTCCCAATTACAACATTATGTACTGATCTACTTAAACTTGGTTTAAGAGCTAATAAGGCTGAATATATTATGATTAATTTATTAGATCGTACATTTAGGTTGAATACAAATACTAATGTATTTACAGAGGTTGAGAGTACAGTTGTTGCAGATATCGCGATAGCAGCACCACTGACTTATATATTAATAATATATATATTAGTATCGTTAAATTATAATATACAAACTGTATATAAATTACATGATATCGTTGCTAAGTTTAGTAATTATCTATATGAATGTGCTGTTTGTGAATCACGTATATTAGATGATAAGTCATTACGTATGTTTAGAAAGAAGTGTATAGCTAGTAAATTTAATATCCAACGTACTGATGTTATTTACTTAGAGTCGTGTAGTGTACGTATTGTACATACAGTAAGTAATACGATCGATTATAACTTACGTAGTATGCGTAAACCGTGGATTGTTGATGATGTTATGACTACAACATCAACCACTACAAGTGTTACCGATAAGCCAATTTTGGAGCAATTTCGTACAATACAGTTAAAATTGAATAACTTCATATTGGATGTGAAGACTTCAGTAGATTCTGATTTACCAGATATTGTCGATGATACTGTCGATTTTACTAAATTAATATTAAGTCCAGAGCAGTGGGATATTTACTGAAGTCACGCTGGTACTGATAATATTGGTATTAAGGTTGATAGGAAGTCAACAGTTAAGTACAAGGTAAATAGATAATTTTATAGAATTGTATTAATTTTATGCAACTTTTGTTGTTTAATAATGTTGTAATTATTCAGATTTGTTTGCTAATTTATATAACAATAGTTATACTAGTATTACTATATAAATTATATCTTTTAAGTTTTAACGTTATTCGTGATTATAGTTTATATGGTATAGTTTGATTAAATTCGCGACAGTTTTCTCGTTTATATAGTTTATACGTATATTTATGTCTATTATTATTAAAAATATTTAAGTTACACAATTGTAGTATTTTCTTTGGTCATATTTTAATAACAAACATAAGCTATTATATCTTTATTGCACTATTACTTACAACACTATTAATAATACGATTATTAATAAGTTTACATAAGTATAGTGATACGCAATTATTACAATTGATTTTATTATCCATAATAACCTCATTTATATTTAATATACTATGATCAGCTGTAAATTACTTTACAATACTATTTGCGTTGGATTGTTTAAATATATTGATACTTATATTAATTTTAATGGATATAGATGGAAATACTAAGTATGTTGGTGGTTTACATTTATTAGGTGCTGGTATTTATTTTTGAATATCATTTATATCAACTGTATTATTATTATTCGGTGGTTTATATTTATTAGATGTATACATGACATCGAGTATGAATTTAATGTTATTATACAGTGAGTTACTGTTTGGTTGTGGTATTGTAAATAATGTTAATACGGCATTATACACATTATTCTTTATTACTGGTTTATTTTTAAAGGCTGGGCTTGGTCCATTCTTTATATGAAAGCGTCGTTTGTTTAGTAATCTTCGACTTACAACATTAATGGTATATAATTTAACATATTATTTTTACCTATTTACATACGTTACATATATTTTACTAAAGTTAATAGTCTACGTTGGGTTTGTTACAAAATTATTATTATTCATACTAATTATATTTACAGTATTATTAATTATAAATTCATTAGAACGTGGTCCAACATTTGGTGATTTATTAGTAATTAGTACATTATTAAATACAGTATTTATTCTATGCTGTATTGTCGCTGTGGGGTCTGTTATTTAAGTGGGAGCTCCTAAGGGTCGAAAGTTACAAACACAACACGGTATTATATTATTTAATTATAAACGCACTATTGGGCGAAGTTCTAAGCGATTTATATATAATCTACACAATCGTAGTATATATTCCAGTATGGATCTAATTAGATTTAATCTAATACATTGGTATAAATTAAATAATTTAGTTAGAGATCACACGTTTGAGTATTTACAGTATAGGGTGTTTAGGTGTGGTTTACGATATATGGCTAGATTACGTTTATTATTTAAATATTATAATAATATTAATATAGATAGATTATACGCTAAGTTACTATATACGGTTGGTCATAATATAAGTGTATTTACAGATCTTTATAAACGTGGCTATCGTAGTCTTTTGAGAAATTATAAGTTAGAATCTCGTCTAAAGTTGCAACGTATTGTAAGGTCTGATATTGGTAGTAAGGGTAGTAGTTGACTATCCAGGACGGTACGTGACATCATAAGTAAACCAACTATCGATGTTACTGCTCAAGATGATACACACGCCGTTATAAATCGACAAACGCGTTCGTATACTTCTACACGTAATCTGAATTTAGGATTATATGATTTTACTATAAATCGTATAGTAAAGCGTCAAACACGTATAGAACATTTTATACGAAAATCCAATAAAAAATGTATACGAACATTTGATGGTATAAGTGGTGATAATACCAAATTATACGTACACGGTCGTTTTATTACATTTAACGATTCATACTATAAATATATATTCTCTAGGAGGTCAAAAATTATTAAAATTTTAATATAATTGTAATATTAGATGCTACGTGAAATATTGTCGTTAGCGCTTGTGGATATATTATTCTTATTAGTCCTATTAACAGCACATTTTATTTTATTTTATAGGAGCAGTTTATATACATTATATCGTAGCAATTTTGTATTATTTATAGCTGCTATTTTATTATATACGTGTTTAATTATATTATTATTATTAAATTTAGGTGTTGTGTGGGATTTAGTACGTGGTTCTGAAAATAATACATTTAAGGTTATAGTTGAAAATAGCGTATTTGTATTTATAGCAAATACGTGTAAATTGTCATCTAGTGGGTTACATATGTTTGGGTTTACACTCGTTAGTATGTTACTAATTTTTATTATATCAATTTATTATACTGTAGCATTCTCTAAGGAGGATTTATTGATGTTTTGTATATATACAATTGTTATATATATAGGTGGTATCCTGATGTTAACATCGACGAGTATTTTAGTAGTCTTTATTGGTTATGAGTTGATTTTATTACCAACGATATATATTATAGATAAGTTTTCAAAGACTAGTCGCGGTCGTGAGGCGTGTGACTTTATGATCGTATGGACACAAATCGGCGCATTCTTACTATTCGGTACATTTGGTATGTTGTTCTGGGGTACACCAGTATTTGTACACAACTTCTCTAGTTATAATATGTCAAATAGTTTAACAAACCTGTTAGTAATTCTAATATTTATCGGTTTTGGTGCTAAGATGCCAGTATATCCATTCTATAGTTGATTACCAGCAGCTCACGTTGAGGTGGCTACTAACTTTTCTATAGTATTAAGTGGTATTTCAATAAAATTTGCATATTTAGGGTTTGTTCGCTTTATTACTTGAGTTGGTTGTGGTGATATCTATTGAATTATATTTATAATAGTTATGATTGGATTCTTTGATGCATTATTTAGAATAGATACTGAGTGTGATATTAAGAAGATAGTAGCATTTCAAACTGTTGTTGAAATGCATGTACTCGTTGGTTTTATTTTATTAAATCCTGAACAATTTATTGCATTATGTATTTTCGTCTTAAATACGCATTGTTGAATCTCTACTGGTGGTTTTATTATTGTTGATATAATCTCACGCAGGTATCATTCACGTAATATAGAACGTTTATATGGTATTTTTGCAAGATCACCACATATTGTTAAATTAGCATTTTTAATAATATTTATTTTTGGTGCTGTACCATGCACGGCTGTATTTTCGGTAGAACTTCTAATAACATTATATATAAATACACATCCATTTGGTTTTATACTATTCATTGGTACACAGTTTATATTACCTGTTTGGTCTAAGAATATTTGATGAACATTGTGGGGTGGTGATTTAAAGTACTCTGATGGTAAGATGACGTTTAACCTAACAAAGAGTGAACTCTATATAATAATTATAATATTATTATTTAGTATGCCACCACTATTCTTAGTTAGTATATTATAATATATGTGATATATATGCGATTTAATAGGCAGTTAGATTGGGTAGTTTCTCGTAGTCACGCGTTAATTAGCTGAGCTCGGGCTGGTGCAATGTGGCCGCTTACATTTGGATTAGCTTGTTGTGCAATTGAGATGATGCATATGACTGCAAGTCGTTATGATATGGATCGGTTTGGATTTATATTTAGACCAAGTCCACGACATACTGATATTATGTTGATATCTGGTACTGTTACAAAGAAGATGAGTAGTACGGTTTGTAGATTATATAATCAATTATTAGATCCTAAGTGAGTTATATCCGTTGGATCTTGTGCAAATAGTGGTGGTTTATATTATTATTCATATAGTATTGTACGTGGTGTCGATACGATACTACCGGTAGATATTTATATACCTGGTTGTCCACCACATGCAGAATCTCTATTATTTGGTTTAATACAATTACAGGGTCGTATTTGAAAACACTTACGTGACTTTAGCTATATATATAATTAAATGGTAATTCATTATAAGAAGTTGCGTGAGCGTAGATCTCTACGTAGAGCTCGTAGTATTATACCTGTACAGTTACCACATGTTAGTAAACGGGCCGATAATGTATATTTACATTTAAAAAGGTCGTTACCAAATAATGTTATGTTATTTGGTGGTAGAACATTTCAACTTAGTAATACTGTAGCCCTACATAGATTATCAATCATATTTAGAAGTTTACTACCAGTAACGTCTGGTTTATATTTTTATAAAATTATTCACGATATGACGTGATACTTATTAAATAGATTTTACTTTATTCAAGAAAATACAACAACATTGAATGCGATAAGGTATTGTAGAAAGACTAATCGTCGTAATAGGATTCGTGAGTTTAATTTAAATGATTACGAGGTATACCATTCGACTTTACCAAGATTTACTTATAGTAATTTTAGTCAAATATATGGTTTATTAACTCTATCATATATGCGTGGTATTCCAGTAACAAGTGGTAGATTATATTTAATGCGTGGATCTACTAATCTATTTTTAACAATACTACAATATACACTATCCTCTTCGCGTATTAATAGATACTATACAATACGAGAGTATAATACATTGCAACGTGTATTTTCAAAACTTGGATTCGGTAGTAAGACTATGATTGGTGCAAAATTACGTTTTTTTAAAAATTATAAATTTTCAGTTAGACGTAATTTAGCTAAGTACAAACGACAAAATCATTACTCTAATCGTATTTTAAAGTATAGATTGTATCCAATAACTAGGGTAATTTTTAAACTATCTACAGTATTGCGTATAAAACAACAACTAACACTACATACAAAGTTATCAAATATGTCAGATATTGTTGGTTTCTGTCCATTTAATATTGCTAGAACAACATCAGTATTGGTTAGTGTGTGTGATAATATAAGTGATGCCGTTTATAAATATATAACGTTCATACGTACATCTAAACTTAGTTATTATATACGCCACAAACCTTTATATCTATGTAATTTACATGATTTTATGTTCATAGATGTTATGCATAGTGATATAAATTTAACTAATATGCTTATGGTTGTTAATTTAAATAATATCGATATTTTAGGTAATATAAAGGGTATAGTACATAATGTTTTCGAGCTACCACTCATAAAGTTATATTATTACTGAAATCATTATATAGTATATGGTGAACATAACCACATCAATTTTGACTGTATGCAGTATATGTCGTTAGATTTTGAATTTAATATTTTAATAAGATCTATTATTACAAATATTCTTATTAAATTATTAAATATTAAATAATTTATTACAATAATATTAATTGTTTAATTAAATGTTAAATAACAATTAAATTAATTTATATTATTTTACTTGTTAATTTATATTAAAAACTAAAAAAAAAGAATTATTTGTAGTTTTGGGGGTTTATGGTATTATTTAATACTATATATATTTTAATATATAACTACAATATGTTTGTTAAAACCGTATACATAAAACACCCCCAGTGTATGGTCGTAGTGGGTAGGTCGAGGTCGTATACATAGTACCCCGGTATACGATTATAGTGGGTGGGTTAAGACCGTATACGTAAAACACCCCTAGTATATGGTCGTAGTGGGTAGATCGAGGTCGTATACATAGTACCCCGGTATACGATTATAGTGGGTGGGTTAAGACCGTATACGTAAAACACCCCTAG